>ERZ808262.12-NODE-12-length-179321-cov-6.901046_pt1 | contig 179321 bp, 149 predicted proteins | sample MGYA00520895_ERZ808262 | MGnify/ENA primary metagenome ERZ808262 (study PRJEB31516, sample SAMN03275588) | gut metagenome | biome: mammalia-associated habitat; material: feces | host: Papio cynocephalus | place: Kenya | collected 2012-08-02 ...
AGAATATACATATCAAGAATTAACTTCTTTAAGTTTTAAAAATAAATTGTCTTTATTAAATAACTACACTTTTAATGATTATGAAATTAAAAATAATAAAGTCTATGTTAATGATAGTAATTTAATAGATATTTTTAGCGCCCAATTAGATTTTACTGGAATAAAAAGAATTATTTTTTATTTAGAAAAAAATGTTGATTTAATGATGGAATTTCAAGGGTTCGATTTTACTACAAATGAATTTTATACGCTTAATAATGGTGGTAGAGTTTCCTTAATAAATACATCAAAAAGTAAAATTGATTTAGTAGATTCTTATTTAAAAAATATTAATATATCTAATGATTCATTAATTGATAAAGCAGAAAATATTTTTGGAAATGTATCGTTTACTTCGGCAATTTATGACAATATATATGAAGATGAATATATATCTATTGTTCGTGATGGATTTACTAATCTTGATCTTTATAATGATTATATAAGAATAACTGATATCAGTGAGGAAAACATACAAAACATTTATACCTATAAAAAAATTAAAAATACAAATGGATTAGAAAAAGTTGGTGTTAATGGTAAAAACGAAGTAGTAAATCAAAAAATTGAAATGACATATGATGACTTTCAATTTGTTAATAAAGATAATTTTGAACTTGATAAATTTAAGAAATTAAATGAAAAAGATGAATATTATACATATCTAGGAAAAAATGCAACAAAACTAGCTTTTTCTATTACTCAACATAATCGTTTTAAAGAATGGCCGGTTGTTTCTATTAAAGCTAAAGTAATAAACAATAAAATTAGTCAAATAATTTTTTCTACAGGCTTAATGTTAGATAAATTGACAAATAAATATTTTTATCATTATGTCGATACAAGAGTAAATGATGAAGTGAATGTAATTAATGATATTACTAAGAAAACTCCTAGTAAAGATGATGATAAAATTAAAAATTATCTATCTTATTTAAATCAAGATGATTCTGTATTTAAAGTAATTAATAAAGATAGCGCTTGGGATGGAAGTAGAGAAACTTTAATTACTAAGACTAAAAATTTATATACTATTGGGACTTATATTAAAAATGATGAAGAATATTCACAGTTAGAAAAATTAGGTGAAGGTTATTATTATAAAAATAATAAAGTTTATACTTTTACTTATGATGAAAAAAATAATGTAACAGTAGATTCAAAAGTTATTAATAAGACCTTGAAAGATATTGTTAATTTTAATATTTCTAGTGAAATTTTAATTTTAAATAATGATCAATTAACTACATTTGGAGACATTATTAATATTGGTGAGAGTTTAGGCTTTGCTTCAAATCCATTAACTATTGATCCTTCGACATTAGTAATGAACATTAATAATGATAAAATCGAAAATATTAACTTTGAATACTATAATGGAAAAGAAGAAATAAATATTTATTATGACAATATTGTTGAAAATAGTGAACTTATAAATAAGTTAGATGAAGAAATATTAAAAATAGAAGCGCAAAAATTTACTAATTTTTATGATTATTCAAAAGAAGGAGCTATTTATGCGAGTTTAGTTGAATATGCAAATGAAGATTTTGCTAAAAAAGTACCATGCTTAATTAGTGAAGAAGTAAGTAATATAGATAATATGCTTGATGGTTATATTTGCGATTATGCTCATGATGATGGAATAAATGATTGTGTATTTGTTTATTTTACTAATCACAATGATGAAGATTATATTAAAAAATATAAAGAATATTTAATTAATTTAGGATATAAACAAAATAATAATATTTATACACTTGATGATGTTAAGTTTGAATTTGTTGATGCTAATCCTTATGAAAGTGAATTTTTAAGAATTTATAAAGTTTAAACTCTTTGTATTATTTATTTAATATAAATATTAGAAAAATTCTTAAAATTTAGTTTATATATTTAAACTTACATTATTATATTAGTATTTTCCATTATGATAGTAAAAAAGAAAATGATTGATGATTTATATTATTTTAATTTTCTTAAAGTTCAATCAATAAAATATATAAGTGACACATTGCTTTTAAAGATTAAATAATTGATATTTTAATATTTATCGATAACACTTATATCTAATAATTTCTAAATTAAGTAGTAATAGTTTTTGATTGATAATAATTGACTTTAATTTTATAATTTTATTATGAGTCGTAATAAACTATTTATTTTTCCTTTAGCCGCGATGGCAACTTTATCGATGAGTAGTTGTTCTTTTAAAGTGACTAAAGATCCTAATGAGGATTTTAAAAAAGAAGCTATAGAAGCTTATAAAAAACTTCGTCAAAAATTAAATATAAATGATAATGATGAATATCATGCTTGGTATTATAATCCTAGTTTATTAAAAGGTGTTGTCTTTAATTCTTTAAATGATTATACATATCTTGGTATTATTAATTTTCAAAATTTATGTTTTAGTGAAACAGAAAATAATTATTATCTTGATATACCTAATTATAAGGTTAGTTATGATTCAACTAATAATAGTTTTGAAATGCCATCATTTATTAATGAACCAATAAATTTTGTAAAAAATTTACCGATGGTTCTTGTTAAAGATGATGAGAAACTTGATATTAGTGAAGATGTTTATACAAAATTCGATATTAATGGAAATATTGATGAATATGCTTTTAAGGAAAATTATGATCCAACTTTATATTATTTAGATGGTTTTAAAATTGATTTGAATATTGAAAAATTTGAAGAATTTAATGTTGATTATACTAATAAATCTACTGCAATCTTAAAACGTGATGTTTACACATTGATTGAAGACACTTTAAAAAATTCTGATGTTAGTTTACCTTTTGATTTATCCTTAAGTAAGATTTTATTAAAAAGCTATAATAAAGCTAACAAATTAAGTAATGGAGAAAAAGTACCTTCAACTATAAATTTTAGAGGTAAATTTAATAATAAAAACGTGGCTATTGGCCCACTTGGATTAACTGAAATTTTTACTGAAGAATCATATAAGGAAATTAAAAATGCTACACTAGAAGAAGGTATTACTGATTTATGTTTTTTTGCTTTTGATAATGCAACAAATTTAAATTCAATTAATATTCCATCTACTTTAAATAACATATCTTTAAGTGCGTTATCTAATTTAAATTTAGATTATTTATACATAAGTGATAGTGATAAAAAAATTAATTTTATTGAAACTAAAGGGGCATCATTTACTTTTGATTTTAATAAGCCAAATAGTGATGAAACTATTAAGTTAAATATAAGTTCTCAATTAAATAATACTAAAATTAATAATTTAATATTTGAGAATTATGATAATGTTAATGTAGATACTTTTCCTTATAATGATATAAATTTAAATAATAAAAAGCTTGAAGATATCGTTATTTATATTGATAAAGATGGTAACAAGAAATATGAAAGTATCAGTGAAGGATTTAAACATACTGATGCAATTAATCCATTATTTCAACTGGATATTCAAGATAAGATAATAAGTGATAAAAATTTTAATAAAATTGAAAAAGATAAGACTTTATATTTAGGAAATTTAAAAAGTTTACCTAATGGAAAACTATTAAATACTAATTTAAATAATTTCCGTAACTATGATAGTAATTTAAAAGAAGATGTTGATGCTATTTATACATTAAAATTGGAAAGTGATTTAACAATTGAAGGGCGTTTAATTACTGGAGCTAGTATTGGTAAAAAAGAAAATGCAACTGGATTAGCGATATCAAATTATGTAAATATTGATCTTAATGGGTTTAATATTACAATAAATAATGGTGGGTTAGTTGATTTAAATGGTAAGGTAATTGATTCTAGTTTAAATAAAAAAGGTCAAATTATTGTTAATAGTGGTGGAATAATTAAAACAAATTTGGTTCTTCATGAAAATATTAATGAAGATGAATATTCAACTAAGTTAGCTAACAATCTTTCACCTTTCAATGATTACGATTTTAGCGATTTAGATGTTACTTTAATTTTAAACAATGGATCTAATTTATATGCAAAAACTAGCTTAGTAGATGAAAATTACGTTTCTAATGATGAATTTTTGTTTTTTGGTAATATTAATCAAAATTTAGAAGCATATTTTAAAGTTAAAGATAATAAGAGTGGTTATTTAAAGATTTCTCATAGTGATAAATCTATTTTTGAATTTATTAATTTAGATGTTGAAGTAAATAATCTTAAATTTATTAATTCGGATGAAAATAATGATATTTATATTCCTCTTACAAATAATAATTTAGATATTAATTTAGTTAATTCGACTTTTAATTTAACTAATCATTATAAATTAACTAATGGAGGAAAGTTAAATATTGATAAGGATTCTTCATTAATTATTAATAAAGATTTATTCATCTATTCAAAGTTTAGTAATGATTATAAAAAGTTAAACTTGAATTATGATAAAGATGCAAGATTATTTGTTGAAGGTAATATTTTATTTACTAGTAATGATGCTTCTATTAATGGCTCTGTTTATACTAGTGATAATAGTAAGTTTAATTATTTAGTTACATTATTTAATAGTAGTTCTTATCAATATAATAAAGCAATTAATGATGGATATTTTGATGATGAATCATTAAAAATTATTTCTAATTTGCGTTTTAGTTTATCAATAATTAATGAGTCTAATAATAAAAAATATATCCGAAATAATAAAGGTTATTATTATTTATATGATGATGGCAATTCATTTATTAATTCTATAAATAATAATAATTTAGCTAATAAAACTAGTTTAAGTGATAATAATTGGGTTATAAATTATAATAATGTAAATATTCTAACAAATAATAAAGATGATAAAATTACTACATATCATCGTAATGATGAATTTGAAAATAGTATTTATACTTTAACTGATGAAGGCTCTTGGATTAAAGTAAATGAGTTAGATCCAGTTACTCATACTTATAAAATTGATGGGAAATATTATATTGATTATAAGAACAATTTGTATGAAGGAATTATTTTAGAAAATAAAATAAATAATTATTATTGTTTTAAAATTAATGATGGTGATAAGAAATTTATTTATGATGATTCAAATAGTTGGAATTATGTTCATCTTTATGAAAGAGATAAATTATTAGCTTATGCTAAAGATTTAAGTGTTGAAGATAATAAAATTTATAATGAAGATAATTACGATAAATTACGTTTAATTTATAATAATTCATTTATTGATTTATTAAATAATAGTGATTATAAAGTAAATGAACATTATATTGATACCAATAATAAAAAATATATTGTTAGCGATTTAGATGAAGTTAGTATTATTAATAATCTAGATTTAAATAATAAAATAGCTAGTAATGAATCAAAAGAATTCATTTACTCATATTTATATAATTGGATTTATGCTAAAAATTTAAAAGTAAGTAAAGACGAAACATCATATTTAATAAGTAATAAAGATGATATTTTGTTTGGATATATTTCTAATAAGTGGGAAAAAGTTGAGAAATATAATGAAGAATCGACAAGAGGCTTTACTTTATTTAGATTAGTTGATCAAAAAGCTTTATCTAAAAATTTTGCAATTTTAATAAATAATAAAATTATTAATTTTGCTAAAGGAAGTGGTGTAGATATAAATAAAGAAGATTTAGATGATTCAATTACTGATTTACTTCCAGAGGGTGACATTAATGATAAATATGTTGGATATCAATATATTATTATAAATAATAAAAAATATATATTTATTTTTGATAAAGAGACTTCTAAAGTTGAATTAGTTGAAATTATTGATGGCGTTTTTAACGAAGCAATAGAAGGTAAGATTGATTTTGCAACTGCTTTAAAAATTATCACTATAAATGTTAAATACTTAGATAAGAAAACTAATAAAGAAGTTTATAAAACAATGTATATTGATTTTAATAATTTAATTTATTGTGGAAATACTTCAAATAAAAGTTTGACTAGTTTAGATTATATTGGAATAGCAACATATTCAATAGACAAGCCTAGTTCTGTAGATATTAAATAGTTTAGTTAATTTTTAGTGATTTTTTAGTAGTTTATATGTTATAAGTTTTAATATTTTTTCCTATGTTTATATTTATTTATTAAATTCGATATTATATTTAAATTTATAAAATGTTATAATTTTATTGCGTGGAAAAGAAGTAGTAATTAAGAAATACTTTGTAAAGGGAGAGATGATAAGTGAGAACATCTTCTGAGTATCTTAGTGAATTCGTCTTGGAGCAAGTAGGAATACCGAATCTATTCGTTAAATAGAATAAATTGAGTGCAGAAGAATTAGGATGGTACCGCGGAATTATTTTCGTTCCTAGACTAATTCTTTTTTATTTAGGAGGATAAATAATGGAAGAAATTGAACAACTTTTAAAAGAAGCAAAAGATGAAATTGAAAAAGATTTGACGTTAGATAAACTTATTGAAACAAAAAATGCTTATTTATCAAAAAAAGGTAAACTTAGTGTCTTAATGTCTAAAATGAAAGAATTATCAAATGAAGAAAAAAGAGTATTTGGTAAGCAACTTAATGATGCTAAGAATTATGTCGAAAATTCGATAAATGCGAAAATTAAAGTTTTAGAAGAAGAAAAACTTAATGCTAAATTAAAAGAAGAAGCAATTGATATTACATTACCTGGTAATAGTTTAAGCTCAGGTTTTGAAAATCCTTTTTATAAGATTATCGATGAAATTGAAGAAATTTTTATCGGGATGGGATATACAGTTGAAAAAGGTCCTGAAGTTGATAAAGATCATTATGTATTTGAGTTGTTAAATATTCCAAAAGATCATCCTGCTAGAGATATGCAAGATACTTTATATATTGATAATGAAACATTATTAAGAAGTCACACTTCAGCAGTTCAAGCTCATGTTATGGAAAAAGCTAAAGGGAAACCAATTAAAATTATTTGTCCTGGTAAAACTTATCGTCGTGATGATGATGATATGACACATTCTCATCAATTTGCTCAAGTTGAAGGTTTAGTTATTGATAAAAACATTAATTTAGGAAACCTAAAAGCTACTTTAGAATTGTTTGCTAAAAAAATGTTTTCTAAAGATAGTAAAATTCGTTTTAGAAGTAGCTATTTTCCGTTTACAGAACCTAGTGTTGAAGTCGATGTGAGCTGTTTTGCTTGCCATGGCAAAGGTTGTAAGATTTGTAAGGGTAGTGGCTGGATAGAAATTTTAGGCGCAGGTATGGTTCATCCAAATGTTTTAAAAATGTCTGGATACGATCCTGATATTTATAGTGGTTTTGCTTTTGGAATTGGGATTGAACGAGTTGCAATGCTAAGGTATGGAATTGATGATATACGAAAATTTTATCAAAATGATATTCGCTTTATCGAAGAATTTAACAAAAAAGTTGAGGATTAATTATGTTAGTATCGCTTAAAGAAATTAGAAAATATGTTGATTTAAATGACATTAGTGACCAAGAGATTGCTAATAGACTTACTTTTGCCGGAATAGAAGTTGAAGAAATAAAAACTTTAGCAAATGCTACTAATTTAGTTATTGGTAAAATTATTAAGTGTGATCCTGTTGAAGGTAGTAACCATTTGCACACTTGTAAAGTCGATATTAAAAGTGAGATTTTGGATATTGTTTGTGGCGCTCCTAATGCAAGAGTTGGTTTGAACGTTATTGTTGCTAAAGTTGGGGCAAAATTGCCTAAAGGTGAAATTAAAAAAGGTTCATTATTAGGACATGAAAGTAATGGAATGCTTTGTGCATTAAATGAACTTGGTGTCGAAGAAAAATATTTAAAGAAGGAACAAATTGAAGGAATTGAAGAACTTCCTGATGATGCTCCAATTGGTTCTACAGATGTTTTAAACTATCTAGGACTTGATGATACTATTTTAGACTTGAAGTTGTTAGCTAATCGTAGTGATTGTAATGGTTTATTTAATGTTGCTAGAGAAATTGCTGCTTTATTTAAAAGAAAATTAAACTTACCTCATTATGAAGATAATGCTAATTATATTGATGAAGATTTTAAAGTTAGTAGTGAAACTTCTTTATGTGACAGTTTTTTAGTTCGTATTTTTAAAGATATCGAAATTAAAGACTCACCTAAATGGTTAAAAGAAGTGTTAAGGAGCGAAGGAATTAGAAGTATTAATAATATAGTTGATATTGGAAATTATGTGATGCTTTTAACTGGGCAACCTGTACATATGTATGATTTAGATAAGCTATTAGCACATAATTTGATTGTAAAAGATAACTTAAATGATGAAGTTGTCGCTTTAGATGATAATAGTTATTCAATAGAAAATGGCGATTTAGTTGTAACTAGTGGTAACAATATTGTTTCTATTGCTGGGATTATGGGGCTTAAAAATGTCGAGGTCACTAATGAAACTAAAAATATAGTTATGGAGGCAGCCACATTTTATGGTCCACGTATTAGAAAAACAAGTTCTAGATTAGGATTGAGTAGTGATAGTTCAATTAGATTTATTAAGGGCATAGATAAGGATAATTTAAAGAAGGTCTTAATTATTGCTTCTAATTTAGTAAAAGATATTGCTAATGCTCAAAAGATTAGTGAATCTATTGTCTTTGATACTATCGATCATCAAAGAAAAGAAATTGAGTGTTCTATTCAATATATCAATAATCGTTTAGGCACAAATTTTGATAAAAAAACAATTTTAGATACTTTAAAAACATTATATTTTGATATTAAAGAAATTGATGATAATAAGTTTATTGCAATTGTTCCAGATTTTAGAATAGATGTTGAGGGGAAGGCTGACTTAAGTGAAGAAGTAATTCGTTATCTTGGATTCGATAATGTTAAATCAGCATTACCACTAATGGAAACGACAATTGGTCAAAGGTCTTTAGAAGATAATAAATTGAATGTCATAAGAGATTATCTACTTAATCAAGGAATAGATGAAATATTAACATATACGTTGATTAATGAAAAAGATAATTCTATATTAAATTACATAAACAAAGATGATCCATATATTATTTTAAATCCTTTAACAGAAGATCATAAAATTATAAGAAGAAATTTACTTTCTAGTTTAATGAATTCTCTTGACTATAATTATTCACATCAAAATAGAAATTTCTCGTTATTCGAAATAAGCAATATTCAGACTAAGAAAAAAGATGAAATTCATTTATCTATTGGATTATGTGGATCTAAGTTAAATCAAGAGTTATTTAAATCAAGAGAATTTAATTTTTATGATTTAAAAGGATATTTAACTTCAATTTTTAAGTTGTTTAATATTAATGAATCAAGAATTAAATACGAAAGAATTACTAATACTAATGAATTTCATCCTAATAGAAGTGCTTATGTTTATTTGGATAATAAATTACTTGGTGTTTTAGGTGAATTACATCCTACTTTTAAATCCAATTATAGTTTTAAAAAATATCCTGTATTAATTATGGAATTAAATTTGACTTCTTTATTAACTTTAAGAAGTGGAAATAATAAATTTAAAGAATTTACGAAATTTCCAACTGTTAGCCGTGATTATAATATTATTAATGATTTGCATATACCTTATATTGATTTAATTAAAGAAATTAAAAAATCTAGTTCTTTTATTAAAGATATAAAATTAATGGATATTTATGAAAACACATTAACGATATCTGTAATTTTAGAAAATAATGTTGCATCTTTTAAAAATGAAGAAATTATGAACATTGATGAAAAAATAAAATTTGCAATTACTTCTAAATTATCATTAAAATTAAGGGGTTAATATGAAATTTGAATTTATTGATATTAATAGACCAATTATTTTACCAATAAGATTAGACTTAAATAATTTTAACAAACTATATTCTAATGACATTATAAATAAATTTAATTCAATTAATGGTGAAATAATTATTAATAAGGTAAATAGTATTTATATTTTTGATATACATATTTTAGCTAATTTGAATTTAACTAGCTCGTTATCTTTAAAGAAATTTGATGAAGACTATGAGATCAATGAGACTTTATATTTTACAAATAACGAAGAATATAAAAGTGAAGATACTGAATTTATCGAAGGATTTATAGATATAGATAATTTAATTTATAGTTTATTAATAACAAATATACCGATAAATATTCATGCTCCTAATGAAAAAGGTATAATTGTTGGAGAAGGATATCGTGTAATTAAGGAAGAAGAATTAGAAACTGAAAAATCAAAATCTTCACCATTTGACATCTTGGATGAAATCGATTTAGATAAGTGATATTTATTTACTAATTAGAAAAACATTCGATTCAGTCGGATGTTTTTTATTTTTTTAAATTAAATATTATGATTAAATTAAATAAAATGTAATAAATTTCTTTTACTAAAAATCTACTAAATAGGTGTTATTTAGTCTAAATATTAAAATTATTAAAATTATTTTATTGATTTATTTTATTATGATGTAGCAACGAGGAGGTATCATATGACAGTAAATGTAATAAATGGTAAATTAAGTGATAATGAAAAGAATGCTTATTGGGAGTATGCTTTAAAACATAGCGATGGAAAACAGTTAAAATCTTTAGACGTAAAAGTTGATGGTGATTATGTTGACTTGACATATCATTTTGAAACTATACCTTTTGAAAGAATAAGACGTATAACTGGGTATCTAGTTGGAACTCTTGATAGATTCAATGATGGTAAAAGAAGTGAAGAACATGATCGTGTAAAACATATGACACGTGATGATTTATAACTTATACTATGAATTTTCATTTTAATACAATCAAGTTTTTAATTGATTATGTTTCACCGATTTCAAAAAATTTTGATATAAATTCTTTTGATATTAATCAAATTATTGATTTTGTTTCGAAAAAGTTTGAGGAACCATTGTCAAAAAAACTAGCCTTAGGTGAAATTATTGATCTTGATTTTTTTCTACTTGTTAATAGTGTTTTAAATGATTTAAGCATTAACAAGTAGTGAAATAATTAACATAGTAGATTTCTAACAAAATTTTAATATTCATCATAATAAAATTTTAGACTCTAATCAGTAGTTAGGGTCTTTTTTCTTTACTAATTTAAAATTGACAAAAAATTAAAAAAATTAAATTTTACTATTGCTCATTTTTAAAAATATATATAGAATATAATTACAAGTGGAAGAAAGTGGAGTAAAGTGGAATGCTATTTGGAAGTTATGAATATCAACTTGATGATAAAGGAAGAGTCGTAATTCCGGCAAAACTTAGAAATAGTTTAGGAAACACCGTTTACTTGTTAAAAGGATATGATGGATGTATATCAATATATCCAGAAGAAAGTTTTAATAAGTTTATCGAAAAACTTGAAAATCTCCCATTTGAAAAAGAAAAAGCTAGACTTCATCAAAGAGTCCTGTTGAGTTCAGTTCAAGAGTTAGTTATTGATAAGCAAGGTCGTTTATTAATTCCAAAGACAGTTATTAATAAGTATTCACTTGTTAATAAAGAAATAATGATTATTGGTATGCTAGATCATTTAGAGATTTGGGACAAAGGTACTTATCAAAATTATATTGATGAGAATGAACTTGAATTTGAAAAGAATGCTGAGGATTTATTAAGTGATGAATAATAGTGATTATCATGTTTCCGTTTTACTTAATGAGGCAATTGATTTGTTAAATATTAAAGAAGATGGAATATATGTTGATATGACTTTAGGAAGAGCAGGTCATAGTAAAGCAATTCTAAGCAAATTAAATAGTAAGGGTTTATTAATTGGAATTGATCAAGACGAAGAGGCTTTAAAGTTTAGTCAACATGAGTTAGAAAAGATTGGAAAATCTTTCAAATTAGTAAAATCAAATTTTTATAGAATTGATGAAATACTCAACGAATTAAACATTAAAGAAGTTGATGGAATTTTATTCGATTTAGGTGTTAGTTCACCACAATTTGATGAAGATTATCGTGGATTCTCGTATCGAATGGATAGTAAACTCGATATGAGAATGGATTTAAATCGTTCTTTGACAGCTTATGATATAGTTAATAATTATTCTTTAGAGAAATTAATTAATATCTTTAAAAATTATGGCGAAGAAAAATTCTCTTATTCAATAGCAAGAAATATTATAAAAGCAAGAGAAAACAAAAAAATTGAAACTACATTTGAATTAGTTGATATTATAAAAAAAAGTAAACCAGATAAGGAATTAAGAAAACCTGGACATCCTGCTAAACAAGTATTTCAAGCTTTAAGAATAGAAGTAAACGATGAACTTAATGTTTTAGAAGAAGCAATCAAGAAGTCATTAAAATTACTTAAATTACATGGACGTATTGTTGTTATAACGTTTCAATCATTAGAGGATAAAATAGTAAAAAGAATATTCAAAGAAAATTCAGTAATTGAAGGTAATAGACTAAATGACTATGTGATGCCAAGCGAAGAAAAAAAGCCTGAATTTGCTTTAGTAAATAAAAAGGTTATCATTCCAACAGAAAAAGAAATTATTAATAATCATAGAGCTAGAAGTGCAAAGCTAAGAGCAATTGAAAAAGTAAGGTGATTAGTATATGAAAGACAAATTGTACAAATTAAATAGAACACAAAAATTTTATAATTTAAGAAGAATTGTGATTTGTAGTAGTGTAATTTTATTTGGAACAATAATTGCTGCAATTCCTTTAAGCATGAATTTAGTAAATAATAATAAATCGACTACTGTTTATAACATTAGAAATTTTGATGTTGAACGTAAAATTGATAAAACTATTACAATACCTGAAAAAATCTTAGTTTTAAATTAAATAAGTTCGCGTATTTATAGATCCCTCCTTTATTAAATGTAGGCGTAAGCCTACTTTTAATTTACCAATTTATAACTAGAAAAATACTATAAAACTACTAAAAAATAATAAAAAAATCGTTTGTTTTAAATTGATAATAAAATTAGCAAAGTTTATAATTAATATATGAAAAAAGTGATTAAAGTTTTAGAAGTAAAAAATAAGTCATTGAGAGTATTAATTGGCTATTTATATGAGAATAATATTAAAGTCATTTGTAGCAAAAAATTTTCACTTAGTATACCTTTAAATGATGGCGATGTACTTGATGTTGGTATACTTTCTAATGATATTTTAAATGCTATGACTGCAATAAAGAAAGAAGTTGGAATTCAATATAATATAGATGATATAATTTTAGTTTTACCACCATATGGATTAGATGTCTATCGCGTTAAAAAAGTTACAAATACTATCGATTCAACAAATTCTGGAATAAATCATATTGATGTGAAAAATGTTAATAGTTTAATTGAAAAAGAAAATGTACCTAATTCTAATGTTATAGTATCTATAATACCAAATTATTTTTTTACTGAAGATGAAAAAAGATATGAAAAGGCCCCATTAGGAGTTAATAGTAATATTTTATCTTTAGATGCAAATGTTTATACTTTGCCTTTTAAAATGGTTGATGATATAAAGCGAGCAGTTTTAAATGCTAATTTAAAGATAAATAAAACCTTTGTTAATACTATTTGTGTGGCAAATTATCTAAAAAATAGCAAATTTAAAGACAATACATTTATTTACATAGATGTCGGAAGTAAGAACACTACATTAACTGTAATTAATGAATTTAAAGTATGTGCTTGTAATTTTATTAATATTGGCTTAGACAATTTAGTTGATTCTTTAACTGATGAATTCGGTATAGATTCTAATAAGGCTATTGAAATTAGAAATGTATTTGGTCTTGATAATTCAAACCATACATATAAGCCAATCATATGCAAGTCTATAAAAGAATCTAATGAGGTTATTGTAAATAGTGAAAATTTGTATGTCGTTGTTAATAATTTTATTAATGAATGGATAGCTTATTTATCTAATTGTATTAAATCATTGATGTCTGAGAATCAAGATTATATCGATACAATTTCTCTTGTTTTTAACGGGAATGGACTCCGACTTAATGGCTTAAAAGATAGAATTTTAAAGAATTTTATTCGTAATAACGTTTATTTTTTAGAAGATAATGTAATTGGTGCTAATATAAGTGATTATGCTAGTTTATTAGGTGCTATTACATTGAATGAAGATTTGGAAGATAATTATCGTGAGATTATTAAAAAACCAAATTCAAGTGTATTAAATAATTTAACTAGAACAGGGGGTAATAGGAATGAATGATGATTTAGATAATTTCGAGCCAGTTGTAAAGATTATTGTAATTGGTGTCGGTGGTGCTGGTAATAATGCTGTTAATAGAATGATTGATGAACAAATTAGTAATGTTGATTTTTATGTTGCTAATACTGATAAACAGGCTTTATCATTAAGTAAAGCTCCAAATAGATTAATTTTAGGTGAAAATTTAACTAATGGTCTTGGTGCTGGAGGAGAACCTAATGTAGGAAAAGAAGCTGCTGAATCAAGCGAAGCTGATATTAGAAGCATTGTAAAAGGTGCTAATTTGGTTTTTATTGCTGCTGGAATGGGTGGTGGTACAGGTACTGGAGCTGCTCCTATTATTGGAAAAATTGCTAAAGAAGAAGGATGCTTAACAATTGCTATTGTTACTCGACCTTTCCATTTTGAAGGTAATAAAAAGATACAATATAGTATTGATGGTTTAAATAATTTAAAAGAAAATGTTGATGGACTAATTGTTGTAAGCAATGATAAATTACTTATGAATAATGGTAATAATACTATCAGTGATGCTTTTAGTGAAGCTGATAAAGTCTTAGCTAGAAGTGTTAGGACTGTTACTGAATTGATTTTAATGCCTTCATTAATTAATTTAGATTTTGCTGATGTTCGAAATGTTTTAAAAGATAGTGGGGTTACCTTCATTGGCTTTGGTGAGGGTGAAGGTGAAAATGCTGCTATTCAGGCTGCTGATTCTGCATTAAGTTGCCCTTTAATTGAACAATCTATTTGTGGCGCTCAACGTGCGATATGTCATATTACTTATGGCCCAAAAGTTGGGTTATTAGCTTGCGAAGAATGCATTAATCGTATAACAGAAGCTAGTGGAAATACATTAGATATTAAATTTGGTATGTCAGAAAATGATCAATTAAGTGATCAGATGCTAGTATCTATAATTGCTAGTCATTATAATAATGATATTATTTTTACAGCCCCTTCTAAAGATGCTTTTGCAATTAATAAGACTATAAATCCTATAATTTCTAATGATGATAAGAAAGAAGATGATTCTAATAAAAATGAAGAAGCTGATATAATTCCAAATTTTTTAGAGGGTAAAAGCTTTTAATTATAATATTATTTAATATTAACTTATATAAAAAAACTTATGATATATTCATAAGTTTTTTTAAGATAAAATGAAGTCAATATCTTCATCGGAGAGTTCACTAATTTTTGAATTACCTTCTTTTATTAGTTGATTATAAATATCCTTTTTATACTCTTGAAGACTAATTATTTTTTCTTCTATTGAGTTATAATTTATTAATTTATAAACTGTGATTGGGTTATTTTGTCCAATACGATAGGCTCTATCTGTAGCTTGCTCTTCACTTGCGAAATTCCACCAAGGATCTAAATGTATTACAATGTCTGCACCGTTAAGATTTAAACCTGTACCCCCAGCTTTTAAACTGATTAATGTGACTTTTATATCATCATTTTTATTAAATTTATTTGAGATTTCTAATCTTTCTTTTGACTTTACATTTCCATTTATATAATAGGTTAAAATATTTTCATCTTTAAGTAATTGCTTAACGTGTTCTAATACAGATGTAAATTGAGAAAAAATTAAAATTTTATGTTTATTTAAAATAGAAGTTTTTACTAAATCAACCGTATAAAGAAGCTTATTTGTTATTGATGTATAATTTTCTAAAAATGAAGATGGATCGATACAAATCTGACGTAATCTAGTTAATAATGATAATGTTTGAAATTTTTTGTTAGTAATATTTTTTGATCTAAATTCCATTTTTGCTTTATATAAATACGCATCATAAAGTTCTTTTTGTGATTTATCCATCTCGATTCTTGTTATTAATACTTCTTTAGGTGGGAGTTCTTTTAAAACTTCTTTTTTTGTTCTTCGAAGAATAAAAGGCGTTATTTTAGCAATTAATTTTTTCTTTGTTAATTCATCGCCTTCTAAGAAATTTTTTTCATAATCTTGTTTAAAACTATTTTTTGATAAAAGATAATTAGGCATTAAAAAATCAAATATTGACCATAAATCTAATAAACTATTTTCAATAGGAGTTCCAGTTAAAGCGAATCGTAAAGTAGAGGTTAATTTTTTTATAGCTTTAAATTTTAAAGATTCTGAATTTTTGATATATTGAGCTTCATCAGCAAGAATTAAAGAAAATGTGATATTTGTTAGTAAATCTAAATCATTTTTTAAAGTGTCATAACTAATAATATAAACGTCATTATAATCACGATTGATATTGTTTATAATTAACGTTCTCCTTTCTTTATTACCATCTATTACGAATACTTTTTTATCTGATTTCCATTTTGCAAACTCAAATTGCCAGTTGTATGCTAAACTTTTTGGGCAAATGACAAGTATTGGCTTTTTTTCATTTAATAATGAAATAAAAGCAATCGTTTCAAGTGTTTTTCCTAATCCCATATCGTCTGCTAAAATACCTTGGAGTTTAAATTTAGAAAGGGTGAAAAGCCACTTTATAGCACTAATTTGGTAAGGCTTTAAAATAGAATTATAAAATTCAGAGAGATTTATCTTTGCATTTTGAAAATTTTTAATCTCATATAATATCGATTGTAAATCTTTATCATAATTTAAGTTCAAGTTATCAACATTACTATTATTAATTTTTAATATATCAACAAGTTGGATATTTTTATGAAGATTTTCAATATTATTATTTTCTACAAAATCGATAATTGAGTTTAAATTATTATCATTAGTAAAATCAATGAAATTATTTTTAATAATAATATATTTTTTCTTTTGGTTGTAAGAATTTATAATTTGTTGAATTTCTTCTTTGTTATATTCATCATTTGTAATATTAATATCAAACCAATCATTATCTTTTTTAGTCACATTAATTGTAAATCTTGATGTTTTTTTAATTTGAAATTGCTTTATTTTTTCATTGATATAGACGTTACATAATTTATTTAACTCGGTAAAATCTATTGTTAAAATTGTCTTAATAAATGATTTGTCTTTTATTGTCCCGTTTTCGATAAGATTATAATTTTTTAAAGTCTTTTTGAATATAGAAGAAGTGGCAGAAAATAGGGGATTTATCATGATTTTATTGTAGTCAATTATTTCATTACCTTTTTTATAAATAGTTTTAAATATAAAATTATAATCATCATCAAAATCTATATAATAATTAATTATAAAATCATTGATGTTTTTGATATTATTTTTATTTATCATTAATTCATAAAGCTTAGTGATTTGATCTTTAGAAATAATAGATTCTATTTCCTTAATAGAAATATTGCTATTTAGTAATAAAACAAATAACATAGCTTGCGATTTATTATTTGCTTTATAAATGTTTATTCGCTTTAACTTTTTATTTATTATTAAAATAAAATTATCAACAATATTTATTTTTTCCCCATCTTGTAAACTAGGATAAAACTTAAGTTTATCTTTTTCAAATTCAAAATTTATATTTTCTTCAGAAAAAGTAACATAATAAAGTAAGTTATTAAAAAAGATATAATTATTGTTAAAAAGTAATAATATTTTTGATAAATAATATTCGTCAATAGTAATATATTTTTTGCTAACTATATTTAAATTATATTTTGTAATTATTACTTTATTTAATATATCAATTAGTGATTTATATGGATCATTAAAAGAATCTATTGATATAATAATATTTGATAATTCTTTTGAATAACTGACATTTTTATAAGAATTTACATCACATAAAAATTGATTAATATCTTTTATATAAACAAATTTATTAATCCCAATTTTTAGGCATAATAAAGTGTCTTTTAAAGAAAGATTATCGATTTGGGAATTATTTTTATCTATTGTATCTTCATTGTTAAAATTATCATTTTCTAAGTACAAATTAAGATTTAACTTTTTATTTAATGAAGGATATTCGACAATTATTTTATTATCGTTTTCATCATTTTCAATTATTTTTTGCAAATTTATCTTGAAATTTCTTAATGTGTCAATTTTATCTTGAGATTGAGAATAAAATTCAAGTGTTTTCTTAGGAAGAAAAAAATATCTTTTTATTAGAGTTTCAATACTTTCTGATTTTTCCTTGTTTTTTAAATAGTAAATTAATAAAAATCTAAAAGCGTCGTCTCTATTAATATTACTAAATTTATAATTTTCAAAAGCTCGATTAAATTTTTCATCAAAAATTTGTGTTTCTGAGATAGAAAATTGACAAAAATTTAATTCTTTCTCGTTAGAAATATAAAAGTATGTAATAATATCTTTGCTTTGATTATAATATATAAAAATTTTAAAAGCTACTGTATTAAAATAATCAAAACTAAGATTATTATAACTTAAAATAATTTTTAAAGTATATGTGTCAATGTTTAAATTTTTTAAATACATATTTAATATTTGAATATCCCTATTTTATAAGTTAGATCAAGATCATTTAGCAAAGTTAAAAGTTGATATTTATAATCGTTTTTTTGCATACAGAATTTATCAATATCAATTGGAAATGCTTCAATATTTTTTTCAATTTCATTTTCAATTTCATTAATTTTAAATGAGTTTTTATATAAATAAATTAATTCTAGTAGATTAGTTAATGATGAAGTTTTCAATAATGTTTTAATTAAGTTATACAAATAATTTTTATCATTAGTTAGTTTAAATTTTTTAGAAAAACCTGAAAGATAGTTTGTGTATGAAATATCTATATCATTATAATCACCAACGCTTATAATTTTGTAATATACATTTAAAGCAAAAATCTCATTAGAAGATAATTTATTTCGAAAGTTATTAAAATTCAACGATTTAATTAATTGTTCTGAAAATAAATCCAAACATTTTACTATAAAACATATAGCAACTTCATTACTAAATTTGGAAAAGTCAATTATTTCTGGAATTAATTTGCTTATAAAAAATTCATTGTTTAATTTATTGATGTTATTTTTTATAAAAATAATTAGACCATCAGAATCATAATAATTTTTTAATTGACTTATTTCATTGTTAATTAATTTTAATAAATGAGATTCATCTTCATTACAAAAATATTTTATAATGACGTTATTATTAAGGAGTTCCTTATTTAATTTAGGAGCAATAGAATTTATATATATAGGTGAGAAAAAATCTACAATATTATTACAAAAATAATTTATTATATAAGAAATAGAAGTAGGGTTATTAATATCATTTAAAAGAGTATTTAAAAACAATTTTTTAAATGTAGTATTATTTGCAGTAATTGATTTTATTTTTTCAAATATCAATGATACAGCTTTCATATCATTTGTTTTATTAAAAAAGTTAGTAATTTTTTCAAGAAAAATATTAAAATCAAAAGAAAGGTTGGACATGTCTAAATATGAAATTAGAACCGAAAATCTAACTAAGTCTGCTTCGGAAATCAATTTAAAATTTTCGATAAGATAATTAACATATTTTTGTTGAAAAATATTATTTTCTTTTAGGTAATCAAAATAAATAGGAAATATGTCAAAGTTAATAATTGAAAAATTCATGAATAAATTTAATTTATTGTAGATGTTTTTTTCACTTAACTCTAATTTTTTACGATTAATCTCTTCTTTTATTTGAAAACATAAATTCCTATAATAAATTATATAAATTGAAGTAACAATGAGATAACGATTATAAGAATTACAATTTTTGCAGGTAATTTTTCCGCTTAAATTGAAATAAAAATCACCAATAAAGTTTATATTATGGTCATTTAATTCTACATTAAAATATAAAGAGCAATATAATTTACTCTCTTTAGTGATTACAGGGCGCACAATTTTATATATATTAAACCCATAGTCAATTTCTTTATTAGTAAAACCTTCAAGATTAATTAAATAATTTAACATTTTGATATTATAACATATTTGCACTAGTGCATGTTTATTAAAGCAAATTTATGTCGTTAAATTTTTTAAAAAAATTAAAAATATACGAAAATAGAGGGCTTTTAGATTGATTATATGAATTTTTTTGGAAAAATTATTTTTTTAAAAAAATAAAGAAAAATAATAGAAATAGTGTTATTATAAAAAAGGAGTATATATGGAAAAGAAGATTGCAAATGATTTGTTTTTAATTAATTTAAAATGTAAGGAAAGCTATGATTTTATTTTATATCAAACAAGTCTTACCTTTAAAAGAATTAACAAATCGAATAAAAATAATGTTTTTTCACTTATTGAAGAATTAAAAATAACAAATATTTCGCTTAATGAATATTCTAATTTAATATTACATATCGAATCAAATATAAACTTTATTAAATTTAATGATACATTTATTGAATTTCTTAATCCTGATCAAAATATTTTTATTGATGAATTAGATCCAATAATAGATTTTGAAAAATTATATGACATCACTGAACCTATTAACATTGTTCTAACTATGAGCCTAACAAATGGTGACCAAATTCTAATCAAAGATAATATTATTTGTCAATTATTTTCGTTTTTACAATCAGAATATACCTATAAATTTCCTGAATTATTGAGCTGTTTCATAACCCCTAATGATTGCTATATTGATAAATTAGAACCACTTTTTTTGAATGAATTAGAGAAAATCAATGGTGAAAAAAAGTTTATAGGATATCAAAATACTAAAAGCTCATATATAATAGCTGAAATGATGGCTATATTTAATGCTCTTAATAATTATAAAATAGCTTATTCAAATCCTCCTGCAAGTTTTGAAAAATTTCAAAAAATTCGCATCCCTCAATGTGTTTTAAATATGCATAAAGGAACTTGTTTAGATTTATCTATTTTATATTGTGCTTGCCTGGAAAATATCGGACTTCATCCAATTTTAATAATTACTAATTCACACGCTTATGCTGGATGTTTTTTGAATGAAGATGATTCTTTTGTTGACAAGATATCAGACGATGCTTCCAATATTTATAATAATTCAACTTTTGGAAATAATAATTTATGCTTAGTCGAATGTACACAATTTACAATCGATAAATATGCTGACTTTAATCTTGCAGTTAAAACGGCGAGTGAATTAACAAAAGATAATGTAAATTTTTTTAAGGCTATTGATGTTTTTTCTTGTCATAAGTCATTTTATAAAGCTATACCAACCCCTTCTATTGATAACAAAATTGAATTTAATCTCTTAACAGAAGGCAAAAATGAAAAATTAGAAATTACGGATTTAAATAAAGCAGATATCATTTTAAAGCCAAGCAAAGAAGAAAATAAATTTACATATTGGGAAAGAAAGCTTCTTGACCTAAATGGTAAAAACAAGTTAATTAATTTGAAATTTAATAATTCTTTATTGCAAGTTGCAACTAGTGACTATAAATCTCTATTAAAACATTTAAGTGAAAAAACAAATTTTAAAGTTCTTTTAAACCAAGAATTTCAAAAAAATAGTGACACTTTATATTTTGCTTTTAATGGTGATGAAAATAAAAGAATCATAGAGGATTCTTTGTCTAAAGGAATCTTAAAGGTATATTCAACTGAAAAAGATTATAAAAAGACAATAAAAAAATCGCTTGATAGTGTAGAAGAAACTGGAGCTAACCCTTTATATGTAACTATCGGACTCATAAGATATAACTTTGATAATTCAAAAAAAATATACTATGCTCCATTATTATTAATACCTATACGTGGAAAAATTAAAAAAAGTAACAATTTATTTGAGATTGAATTAGATATTGATAATGCTTTTTTAAATATTACCTTATTTGAATTTTTAAAATTAAATGCAAATATTGATTTTTCGGAACTTTCTGGAACTATTGATAATGGAGATTTAAATAAACTTAGTTTAGTATTTAATACTATAAGAACTAAATCAACAAAAGAATGTCAAATTGTTGTAGATGAAAACGCGACTTTTATTGGAAATTTCAGTTTTGGAAATTTTATTTTATGGGACGATATTAAAAATAGAAAAAGTCAATTAATGGAAAACAATGTTATTAATAGCCTTGTCAATGGTACAAATTTTTATTCTAATAATCAACAATGTATTAATGATGATTCTTATATACCTAGTGATATAGCGATTCCATTAAGTGCCGATAGTAGTCAGATAAAAGCTATTATTGAAGCGAGTTTAGGAGAGACATTTGTTTTAGATGGTCCTCCTGGAACAGGAAAATCTCAAACTATTGTGAACATGATTGTTAATGCCTTATATCACGGCAAAACGGTTTTATTTGTTGCCGAAAAAATGGCTGCACTAGAAGTAGTTTATAAAAGAATAAAAGAAATTGGATTAGATAAATTTGTCTTAGAACTCCATAGCAATAAGGCAACAAAAAGATCTGTATTGTCTCAATTAGAGGAGGCAAAAAACTTTGAGCAATCTCGTTCGCCAGAAGAATTTAAATTGATTGCTGATAAACTATTAAATAAAAAATCTGAATTAAATTTATTTATAAATAAAATGCATGAAAATAAATATTTTGCATCTTTATATGATTCTATTTTAAAATACGAAGAAGTAAAGGAATATGCTGATAAAATAAATGTAACTGAAGAGTTTATTCTTTCTTTAGATAAAAATAAAGATGAAGAGGTAAGAGCTAACTTAAAAAAACTTATCATTTTATATAATGATAAAGGTCCTTTTATTGACAACCCTTTTTATGTATTTAAATTAGAGAAAATGAGTAATAATACTAAAGATGAACTAAATATTGAATTGATTAATCTTCTAGATTTATTGACAAAAATCTCATATACTTTTGATGAGTTAAATAATAAATTAGATTTTGAAATTATTTATGATCGCAAAAAAATTGAAACTATTAATAAAATTTTAAATATTGTTTTTAAAAAGAAAATTATATTCAACATTACTGAATCTGAAAATGCTATAAAATTTCATGATTTAAATTTAAAAATTTTTAGTTTGTTAGACGAAAATAATGAAATTTATAACACTTATCTATCCCATTTTATAAATCGCTTAGAAATGTTTAAATCTAGTGAATTTCTTAGTGAATACAATAGTTCGAATGATCGCGAAAAAAGGAAAATTATTAAAATTGCTTATAAGTCATTAAAAAAATTATTAATTAACAAAAAAGAGTTCAAATTAAATAAAAAGAACGTTCTCGATGTTATAACAAATGCTAATATTTATTATGAAAATCTCGATTTTATAAATAAAAACTCAACTATTCTAATACATTTTTTAAAATTAAATATAAGTGAAATAAGTGAAAATTTAAATGAATATAAGGAAATATATTTAGACTCAATTAGCTTTTATAAAGAAATAAATGCTTTAGAATTATTAGATAATAGTAAATATAATTTCTTCAAAAAGGTAGAAGTAATTTACGATAATAAAGATGAATTTCTAATATACTCTTTTAATAAATTTAATGATTTGTTTAACAAACTAAAAATATTAGAATCAAGTATGAATGAAAGATATAAATTCGATATAAATTTATATAATAAAAAAGATGAATATTTCAAATGTTATATAAATTTAATAAAACTTGAATTATCTAATTTAGATTATTTCGAAGATATTTTAATTTATAATAAAATTCTATCTAATTTAAATAATCTTAAGTTTTCTACTGACTTCATTATAATGTATAGGCAAGGTATTTTATTAGAAGATGATCTTGTTAAATATTATGATTCTAGTTTATATAAACAGATAATAATGCAATATTTTAAAGATGAGTATTTTTCAACATTTAATGGTTTATTATTTAATGATGCTATTGATGAATATAAAAAGATATTAAATAAGTATTCTTTGCTGGTTATAGAAGAAACTGCAAGTAGAATAAGCAGTCACTTTCCAGTTTCAAATGTTGATTATGCTCAATCAACCGATGTTTATAAACTTAATAAGTTAATTAAAAACGGTGGTTATAAAACTTCAATTAGAAATATGCTTGCTGATTTTGAAGGACTTATTAGGACACTTTGCCCTTGCTTTTTAATGTCGCCATTAAGTGCTGCTCAATACTTAAAGATTGATTCGAAAAAATTTGATATTGTAATTTTTGATGAAGCAAGTCAAATACCAACATACGAGGCAATTGGTGCTATTGCAAGAGGTAATAATTTAATTGTTGCTGGTGATCCAGAACAACTTCCACCAACAAATTTCTTTAAAAATAATAGTGATGATGATATGAGTTATGATAATTATCAAAACTTAACTAATTATGAAGATTTAGAAAGTCTCCTTGATGATTGTCTTGCTTTAGGTATTAAAAGCAATCGTCTTTTATGGCATTATCGCTCAAAGCATGAGTCATTAATTGCTTTTTCAAATAATTATTTTTATGATAATTCACTTTATACTTTTCCAAGTCCTACGAATAATATGTCAAATGTAAAATTTAATTATATTCCATTAGGAGTCAATAATAACGGAGTTAATAAGGAAGTTGGGAGAGCCATTTTGAATGAAGTAAGTAAAAGATTCAAAGATAAAAATCTTCAACATAAAACAATTGGAATTGTTACTTTTAATATTAAACAACAGGAATATATTTCTGATTTAATTAATGATTTCTTCGATTTAAATCCACAATATTCAATTATTAATGAGAATAACCCTGATCAATTATTTGTTAAAAATTTAGAAAATGTTCAAGGTGATGAAAGAGATGTCATTCTTTTTTCTATTGGCTTTAGCAAAAACAATAAAGGGAAATTAAATTTATTTTTTGGACCATTATCACTTGATAAAGGTGAAAGAAGACTTAATGTTGCAATAACACGCGCTCGAGAAGAAATGATAGTATTTTCTTCGATTAAATCCTCTGATATAAATTCAGACAAAGCTAAAAATTATGGTGCATTAGCACTTAAAAATTTTTTAAATTATGCTGAAAAAGGTTATTCTACCTTGATAGCAACTAACTCGAATGTGATTAATCACAAATTTGGAGTTGAAAAATTTATTCAACAAGATTTACTTGAAAAAGGATATAGAAGTGATATTGGTATTGGTGAATCTAAATTTAGAATAGATTTAGGGGTAAAAGATAATAGTAATAATTATATATTAGGTGTTATGTGCGATAGTGAATCATATAATAATGCAAAAACCTGTCGCGATAGAAATGTTATACAAAATTCAATGTGTAATAAGCTTAATTGGAAAATTTATCATATTTGGACTATCGATTATTATAAAAATCCAAAGAAAGTAATTAACGAACTAATAAACGTAATACAAAATATTGATCGAATTAAATTTAGTGATAATTCATTTAATATAAATAGATCTAACTTAAATTTTTCAAAAAAGGAGCAAAATTTTATTGATAATAGCCGTGCTTATTATAAATATCAAGCGACAAACGAGTATGATTATAAAAATCGTTATATAAATGAAATTTACTATCATGAAGAACTCAAAAAGTTCTTACAAAATCTCATTAATAATGAAGGCCCTATATCATTAGATATAATCAAAGATCGATTTAAAGATTATATTAATGTTAAAAAATGGGGTAATAATGTTGAAAATTTATTCATTATTAATTTTAGAGGAATTGAAGCAAAAATATCAAAAACTCTAGAAAAAGAATTTTATTGGCCAATTGATGTACCTAATTTTAAAATTGAATATTATCGAAAATCTTCTTATTTAGAAAGATCCTTAGAAAATATTCCTATTGAAGAATTCGAAGTAGTGATAAATGATATTTTAATGATTCAAAATGATTTGTCATTTGACGATTTAATTAGACTTATTGCTATAAAATTTGGTTATTCAAAAATTACTGATTCAACGTACTCTTTTTTAAGTAAAATAATTAATGAAGCAATAAATAGAAATAATGACAAAATTGATGATTATATTAATAGTAAAGATAATCTTAAGCACGTTACTATCAAATATTAATCATTCTTCTTTATTGATAATTTATTATTTTTTGATAAAATAATTTTACGAAGACAAGTTCATTAAGAAAACTAATTTTAGAGAATGTAATGTTTGGTGAAAATTACTAATTAGTTCTAAGTGAATATCACTTCATGATTTTTATAACTAATGAGTGATAGTAATTTTACTATAACTAAGGTGGTACCACGTTGATTGCGTCCTTAGATTAATCTAAGGATTTTTTATTTAGGAGTAATATATGGAAATTAAAAATAGTTTATTAATGCCAAAAACCAATTTTGAAATGAGGGGTAATTTAGCAAATAAAGAACCTAAAATTATTGAAAAATGGGACAAACAAAATGTTTATGGAAAGATGAATGATCGTAAAAATATTAACGAATTCGTTCTCCATGATGGTCCACCTTACGCTAATGGTAATATTCATTGTGGACATATGCTTAATCGTATTTTAAAAGATTTCGTTATTCGATTAAAAAATATGGAAGGTTATAATACACCATTTATTTTTGGTTGGGATACTCATGGTTTACCTATTGAAAATATGGTAACAAAAAGTGGTATCAATCGTAAAACTACACCAATTGTTGAATTTAGAAAAAAGTGTGAAGAATATGCATTAAAACAAGTCGCAAACCAAAAAATGCAAATAAAAAGATTAGGAGTTTTAGGCGATTATAATAATCCATATTTAACTCTTAATAAAGAATATGAAGCTAGTGAAATTCATTGCTTTAGTGAGATGGCCTTGAAAGGATTAATTTATAAAGGACTAAAACCTGTATATTGGTCACCATCAAGTGAATCGGCCTTAGCTGAAGCAGAAATTGAATATCAAGACGTAAAAGCATATACCATTTATGTAGCTTTTAATGTCAAAGATGGAAAAGGATTAATTCCTAATGATGCAAGATTTTTAATATGGACTACTACCCCTTGGACACTTCCTGCTAATTTAGCAATTTGTGCTCATCCTGATTTTATTTATGGATTATATGATACAAATTATGGTAAGTTAGTTTTTTTGACAGATTTAGAAAATGAGTTAAGAAAAACTTTAGGATTAACGAAATGTATTTTATTAAAACAATTCAAAGGCAATGAACTTGATGGATTGAAAGCAAAGCATCCTTTTTATGATCGTGAATCACTAGTAATTAACGGAGACTACGTTACTAAAGACAGTGGAACTGGTTTAGTTCATATTGCTCCAGGTCATGGTGAAGATGATTTCAATGTATGCTTAAAATACGGAATTAAGCCTTATTGTCCTGTTGATAGTCATGGTTATCTAACAAGTGATACTGGTGAGCGACTTGCTGGAAAATTTTATGAAGATGCTAATTTAGAAGTTATAAAAATATTAGAAGAAAATGGTGCATTAATAAAAGAAGAAGATATTATTCATAGCTATCCTCATGATTGGAGAACTCATAAGCCAGTTATCTTTAGAGCTACTCCACAATGGTTTTGTTCAATTTCACCTATTCGTGATGATATTATAAAACAAATTCATAACACAAAATGGTCACCAAAATGGGGTGAAACTAGAATGGTCAATATGATAAAAGATCGTGCTGATTGGTGTATTTCTCGTCAAAGAGCTTGGGGTGTTCCAATTCCAATTATTTATTGTGAGGATGGTACTCCAATTATTGATAAAAATGTTTTCGCTCATATTGAAAAGCTTATAAAGGACAATGGAAGTTCTATTTGGTATGAACTTAATGAAAAGGATTTATTACCAAAAGGCTACACTAATTCTCATTCACCTAATAATATTTTTAAAAAAGAAAAAGATATTATGGATGTATGGTTTGATAGTGGTAGTAGTTTTAATGGCGTTTTAAAAGATCGAAATTTAAAATATCCCGCTGACTTATATTTAGAAGGCAGCGATCAATACAGAGGTTGGTTTAATAGTTCCTTAATCATTAGCGTTGCCCTTAATGGTATTGCTCCTTATAAAGAAGTTGTAAGTCATGGATTTGTTATGGATGAGCATTGGGAGAAAATGTCAAAATCGAAAGGTAATGGCATTGATCCTCTTAAAATTGCCTCTACTTATGGTAGTGATATTTTAAGACTTTGGACAAGTTTAATTGATTACCAACAAGATGCTCGTATTAGTGAATCAATCATTAAACAAAATACTGAAATATATAGAAAAATTCGTAATACTTTCAAATTTATGCTTGGTAATTTATCTAATGGGACATTAGAAGACACATTTAAAAAAGAAGATATTCAAGACGAATTAGAAGTCGTTGATAATTTTATTTTAGCTAAACTTGAAAATACAAAAAACAAAGTCATTAAATTTATGAACGATTATAATTTTATTAGTGCAATGAGCGAATTAACCAAATTCATTAGCGATGATTTAAGTAGTTTTTATTTAGATATAACAAAAGATATCTTATATTGCAATGAAAAAGAAAGTAAACGTAGACTTCAAGTACAAACTGTACTAAATGAATGTACATTTACTTTGATGCGTTTATTCAATCCAATTTTGCCTTTTACTATGGATGAAGTAAATGATAATTATCCACTAAAATTTGAAGAAAATGTTCAACTTTATAAATATCCTGAAATTTCGTATGAATTTAATACTAATTTATTAAATGATTATGATTTAATTAAAAAATTAAGAGATGATGTTTTAAAATCATTAGAAGAAGCTCGTAAATCTGAGATTATTGGCTCAAGTCAAGAAGCCACTGTTGTTTTGGAAATAAAAGACTTACGTTTAAAAGAAATTTTAGAAGATATTGATGAAGATGAGCTTGAGAGACTATTTATTGTATCAAAAGTAGTATTTAAAGATGAAATTAAAGATGGATTAGAATTAAAAGTAAGTAATGTTTTTGTTAAGAAAAATGATGGTATTAAATGTGATCGTTGTTGGAATTACAAAAATAATGATGAAATTACTGAAGTTGATGGTGTACATTTATGTCCAAGATGTTTAAAAGCAATGAAAAAATAAATAATTTTAAGGAAAAAGTGAAATATCTTTTTAAAAATCCTAAAATTTTGTTTAAGGAGTTTTTCTTTTCTTTTATTTGGCTTTCAATAATCTTAATTTTAATTGATGTTATAACTAAAGTTTGCGCTGAAAATTATTTATCAGTTGAAGAATCAATTATAATTATTCCACATTTATTGAAATTCACATTAACCTATAATAATGGAGCTGCTTGGGGAATGGGTGGTGATGCAACTTGGAGTCGAATACTTTTAGCTTTAATTTCTTGGGCTGTTGCGATATTTATAATATTTTTTATTATTTTTAAATATGATAAGTTAAATAGATTTTTAAAGGCCACTATGATGATAATTTTAGCAGGAGATGTTGGAAATTTAATCGATAGAACATTTTTTTATGAGCGTGGTGTAATTGATTTTATGGACATTACTCCATTAATCAAGGGTTTTGGAATTTTTAATTTTGCTGATAGCTGTTTGGTTATAGGCATTTTAATGCTTATTATTTATTATATAATAGATTATTTTAAAGAAATAAAAGAAGAAAAAAACAATAAAGAAATTGTTAACAAAAATAACGATGATAGTAAAAAATAAGTATATAATTAGTAATAATTTAGTAGGTTTAAGAATAGACAAGGCTCTTACTATTTTGGATAATAATTGCAGTAGGGTTTATTATTCTAATTTAATTAAAAATAATTTTGTATTAGTTAATGGTAAAAGCGTTTCTCCTTCGTATAAAGTTCAGCTTTCTGATGAAATAATAATTTATCAAAAAGATGAAGTAATTGATGATTCGATAAAGCCATATAAACTTAATTTAGATATTATTTTTGAAGATAAAGACATTATAATTATTAATAAGCCGCAAGGACTAGTAGTGCATCCAGGTGATGGCCATCATGATGATACACTTGTTAATGCGTTAATTTATAATAAGAAACAACTTTCGACAATAAATGGCTTAAATCGAGTTGGTATTGTGCATAGAATTGATAAAGACACTAGTGGTTTACTTCTAGTTTGTAAAAATGATTCCGCTCATAATTTTATAGCAGAACAACTTAAAAATCACACAATGCATCGCGAGTATATTGCATTAGTAACTGGAGTTATTCCTAATGATAAAGGTAAAATTATTGCTCCATTATCTAGGAGTAAAGAGAATAGGATGAAATATGAGGTTAATTCCTTTGAGGGAAAGGAAGCAATAACTCATTTTAAAGTTTTGAAGAGGTATGAAAAATATACATTAATTGAATGTCAATTGGAAACAGGACGAACTCATCAAATTAGAGTTCATATGGAATATATCCATCATCCTATTGTTGGTGATCCTCTTTATGGGCATAACAATTGCTCATTATATAATAAAGGACAATTGTTACATGCTTATAAGTTAACTTTCATACATCCAAGAACAAAGAAAGAAATGACTTTTGAAGCGCCACTTCCTCAATATTTTGTAGATATTCTTGAAAAATTAAAATAGGTGCAACTCTTTTAAATCTTGAAAATTTCTAAAATTGTTTTTAGAAATTTTTTTAAACTCATCAAAACCAAATTTTTTTATAAATTTTATTGAAAATTCATCAACAGCTTTACCAGCACCAAGAGGAAATTCCATACCATACTTTTTACTTAACCTATCAATTTCTTTTAAAAAGAAATATCGTGCTACACAACTAGCTAAAGCAACGCTTGGATAATACGTTTCACCTTTTTCTTTAAATATTATATTTTTTAATATATATTTACTACCTTTTAAATATTCATAATATTGATTTTCGGAGCAGAATTGATCGACGTATATATTTTTTGCTTGTGGATATTTCTTATATAGTTTAGCTAGAACAAAATTATGTAGAATACTTTTTATTCTATTGGCATTATACCCTTTTAAAATAGCATTATTATAATTTTCGTTAGGTAAAATTTTAATTTCATATTTGATTTTATTTAGTATTAATGGTATGTTTTCAATTATTTTTTTATCGTTAAGCTTTTTACTATCTTCAATCCCGTATTTTTTAATGAGCTCGATTGTTTCATTATCGCAAAAAGATGAACATACCACTATCGGCCCTAAAAAATCGCCTGTTCCAACTTCATCACTACCAATTTGTAAATCGATATCAATAAACTTTAAAGATTCTTTAGTTTTTTTAATTTTCTGTTTTATTATTAAATCTTTGTTAAAATACTTATCAATAATGTTTGAATAATTTTGACCTTGTATAGTTACTTTAAATGTATCATTTTTTTGATTATTGTAAACTGTTATAATGTTATCTGGAGTCTTAATTGTAAACAAAATATATCCGACATTTCTAGTTGTTATATAGCTAGAAAAATCTTTTTCTAAACGAGAAATTTGTTCTTTATTTGATTTGATTGTTATCATTGCTTTATATTAACATAAAATTAAATTTTATGCTAATATAGATACTATGAATGATGTCTATTCAATATTGGAAATAAATAAGATAATTGATTTAATAAAAAAGAATTTAAAAACTAAACCTGGAAATGATTTACTTTCTACTATCAAAGTTTTTCCAACTAAAGAAATATTAATAAAAGAGCTTGAAAAATTAAAAGAAATGTACGCTTTGATTACTGAGTTTTCTGACTTGCCACTAAGCAGTGAGATATCTATGAAAGAAGTTTTAGAATATGCAAAAAAAGGTTCATATCTTGATGAAGCTACATTAAATAAAATTAAAAATGAAATTTTTTATACATTTGAATTAATCAAATTTTTTAATAAGATTAATTTATCAGTTCCGATTTTAAAAAGAATTTCTAGTAGACTAGTTTTTCTTGAATCGATTTACTCAAAAATAAGCCAAAAAATTTCTTCTGAAAATAAAGTTTATGATGGTGCAAGTAAAAAATTAAAAGAAATTAGGACTAAAATTGATTTGATAGATAAAGAAATTCATAAACAAATAATTTCACTGAGCAATTATTATCATGATTTTTTAGTAAACGATTCATATGTATTGCGCAATGGGCATTTTGCTTTGGCAATTAATAGTAGTGATAAAAATAAAGTTGATGGTATTATACACGATATAAGTGATAGTGGTCAAACAACTTTTGTGGAACCTACTATCATTGTAAATTTAGAAAATCAAAGGCAAGTTTTGACAATTCAAGAAAAGGATGAGGTCAATAGGATTTTAAGGGAACTCACTAATGAATGCATTGATAATGAAAGTGTTTTAATTGCTAATAATAAGATTATTGGACAATTTGATTTATTATCTGCAAAAGTTAAATATGGTATTGAGTATGATGCTATCATACCAACAATTAGTGATAAGCAAGAAGTATTTTTAATTAAAGCTAGACATCCACTATTAGAAAAATCAATTGTAGTACCTAATGATTTCATTATGAATGAGGAGCATCCAATGATGCTTATTAGTGGTCCAAATGCAGGAGGAAAAACAGTTGCGTTAAAAACAGTAGCAACTTTATCTTTATTAATTAAGTATGCGATTCCAATTACAGCTTCGCCCGATAGTAGAATAGCATTCTTTAAAAATATATGGGCAAGTATAGGTGACAATCAATCTATCGAGTCTAATTTATCTACTTTCAGTTCCCATATAAATGAACTTTCAGTTATTCTTAAGTATATTTCTAGTAAAGATTTAGTAATAATTGATGAATTAGGAAGCGGAACGGATCCTAAAGAAGGTGATGCTTTATCTGTAGCAATTGCAAAATATTTACTGCAGAAAAAGTGTATAACGATGATTACCTCGCACTTTCCATTATTAAAAAAATACGGATTGAGTAATTCAAAAATAATTAATGCCTCATTTTTATTTAATCAAGATATTTTAGAGCCTACTTTCAAGATGCTTTTAGGTGTTAGTGGGAAATCATATGGATTTTTAATTGCAAAGAAATTTGGGTTACCACAAGACATTATTTTTGATGCAAAAAAAATTTATAATAAAAACTATAACTCTGAAATCGATATAAAAATAGATGATCTAGATAGTAAAGAACAAGAACTTTTACGTAAAGAAGAAATTTTAAAAGGTAAAGAATTTGAAATTAGAAATAAGATAAGCGAATTAAATGCTAAAGAAAAATTATTGGATGAAAAAGAGAATAAATTAAAAGAGAGGAAAATCGAAGAATTTGATGAATTAATAGATTCTAAAATAGATGAGTTGAATGAAATATACAATAACTTTATTAATGTAAAAGATAAGAAATCATTAAAAGAAGCGGAAAATAAATTAAATAACTTATCTTTATATAAAAAGAAAACTGAAAAATTAAATGTAGGGGATTTTGTTTACGTTAAAAGCTTAAATGCTAAAGGAAAAATTATTCGCATAAATGGGAATAAAATATCTTTTAATGATGACAGTGGTTTTACTCTTACTACAAATGAGGAAAATTGTGAAAAAATCGATCCACCAACTGAAAAATTAATTTCTACAAGGAATATTGATTCGGAGTTAGAAAATTTAAAACCATTAGCACAATCATTAAATTTAGTCGGCTATCATATTGATGAAGGACTTGAAAAACTTGATGAATACTTAGATGCTTGTACTTTAAGAAAATATAAAGAGGTTAAAATAATTCACGGATATGGAAGTGGCCAATTACGAAATGCTATTCATAATTATTTAAAGAAATCACCTTATGTCGCTAGTTTTAAATTAGGTGATGAATCTTATGGCGGAAGTGGAGTAACTATTGTTAAATTGAAATGAACGAAAGAATAAAAGAAGATATAAATTTATTACCTAATAACCCCGGATGCTATCAAATGATTAGTGATAACGGCGAAATTATTTATATTGGTAAAGCAAAAAATTTAAAGAAGAGAGTTTCCCAATATTTTTTACGACCACAGACTGGGAAAACTCAGGCTATGGTTTCACATGTCAATCATTTTGAAATAATTATAACTAAAAGTGAAAAAGAAGCATTTATTTTAGAGATGAATCTAATTCAAAAATATCTACCACGTTATAATATTTTATTGAAAGACGATAAGCATTATCCGTATATTGCTATACATAAAGTAAAAAATCCTTACATTTCGATTGCTAGAAATTTAAAGGATAAGAAGTGTGAATATTTTGGTCCTTTTCCAATATCTACTAACGCTTATGAAACAATTAATCTTCTAAATAAAATTTTTCCATTAAGAAAATGTAAAAATGTTCCAAAAAGTCCTTGTTTATATTATCATTTAGGACAATGTTTAGCTCCTTGTATTAAAAATATTAAACAAGAAGAATATGATTTAATAATTAAAAAAATTGAAAATTTTCTAAAAGGAAATAATAAGGAAGTTCTTAGTGAAATTAAAAGAAAAATAAAAGATTTTAGTGAAAAACTTGATTTTGAAGATGCTCTTGAATTAAAAAAATATTATGATGCAATAATTCACATTAATGAGCAACAAAATGTCGAACTTTTTGATAAAATTGATCGTGATATTTTTGCTTTTAATGTGCGTGATAATTATCTTTCGCTATCCAATTTTATTTATAGAAAAGGGATATTGATTGGAAAAAGAAATTTCGTATATGAAATCATTGATAATATAGATTCATTAGTAAGTGATTTGATTTCTCAATATTACACTTATAATATATTACCATCTGAAATTGTTGTAAGTAATCTAACTATTAAAGAACAACTGCAGGATATTATTGATTGCAAAATTATTGTTCCTACAAAAGGGAAATTATTTGAAATTTTAAATTCAGTGCTCGATAACGCTAAAGAAGATCTTGATGAACATTTTGTTAGCGCTAGGCTTGATGATAATAAAGTTGAATTGCTTGAAAAGTTAGGGAACATTTTACATATTAACCCACCATATTCAATTGAATTATTCGATAATTCTCACCTGCAAGGAACTAACGCAATAGGAGCTATGGTTAGTTTTATTAATGGTGAGCCGGTTAGGAAGAATTACCGAAAATATAATATAGAAAGCTATAATAAAAAAGATGATTTATCTAGTATGAGGGAAGTGATTTATAGAAGATATTCAAGGTTAAAAGAAGAAAATGGAAAAATGCCTGATTTAATAATACTAGATGGTGGAATGAATCAACTTAAAGTAGGAAAAGAAGTGCTTAATGAACTTAATCTTAATATTAATATTGTTGGTTTAGTCAAATCTAATAAACATAAAACAAATGGACTTATTGATTTAAGTGGTAAAGAATATTATTTTGATGATGATAAAGACATATTTTATTTGCTAACAAGAATGCAAGATGAAGTTCATCGTTATGCAATTTCTTTGCATATAAACAAACGAAATAAATCGATGTTTACAAGTGTATTTGATAAAGTAAATGGTATTGGACCAAAGAAAAAGGAGCTTTTGATTAAGACATTTCCAACGTTTAAAGATTTATTTGATGCTAAAATAGAAGAAATGAAACAAATACTGCCTGAAAAAATTGCAAATGATTTATATAATATAATTCATGGAGATGAAACTAAATGAATAAATTAATTTCTAAAATATTAAATACTAATCCTAATAATTATGAAGATATATTGAAAGTTATTAATGATTATCAATTAAATGAGAGTGATATTTTTTACTTGATAAATTATTTTTCTTGCAATGGGAAGCCTGAATTTGCCTTAAAACTTTTTGAACAGTATAGGGATAAGTTAGAACATTTCAATTATTTAAATTCTATCGTCTCTCATCTTACAATTTTAATAAGCTTAAAAGATTACGAAGAACTTAAACTTGTAAAAGAAGAATATTTAAGTGCACCTTATATTAGCCAAGAAGTGGAAGAGTTTTTAAAAAATATCGACAAAACTATTCAATCCATTATGAAAGCATTTGAAACAGTTGATGTAATAAACAATGAAGATATAGATATTAATAATGTTAAAAAATTATTAGATGATAAAAATCCAGATAACGTTTTATATGGCTTATTTTTAGAAGAAAAAATAAAAAAAGATGGTATTAATCTGGATGAATATGTTAAAAACTTATGCCAAAAATCTACTAATTTTTCACTAAAAAATGCCTATTTGATTAATTTTTTACTTGAAAATAAAATAGCAGCTTCTATCACAATTGAAAAAATGGGAACCATAATTACTTTTAATACTAATGAATACTTTAATAGCTATTCAGATGCAAAAAAGCGCTTATATAAAAAAATAAATGAAATGAACGGTATTGCTAAAGAAGTTGGCATTTACAACGTATTTGTTGGAATTTGCACAAAAACTTTTCTATTTGTTATACCAGAATATCTCGAAAGTTTTGATGCCGATACATTCTTAAGAGCTAATTACGAAATTATCCTTTCAATGTATCAAAATGATGGATTTGATGATCCAATCATAAATTATTTATCAATAAATGATAAATTATATCAAAAGTATTATGATTTAGTTAATTTAGCTATGAAGATTATATTCATGTCAAGTACTGATGATATTACTAATAAAAAGATTAATGCATAATTCTTTAATCATTATATTTGAAATTGATTATATACTTGTATATAATCTTTCTTGTACGCATTAGGAGGACATTATAATATGGCTACAAAAATTTTAAATAAAGATGCAAATTATACTGAAGTTTTATCTACCCTTGAAGGTGATGCTTGGAAAGCTAAGCAAGATAAAGCTTTAACTAAATTAGCTGGAAAGGTCAAAGTTCAAGGATTTAGAGAAGGCAAAGCCCCACTTGAATTAGCAAAACAACACATAAATCCTACCGACATTTTAAACGAAGCTATAAATTCATCACTTGATGAAATGCTTCAAGCAGCAGTAACTGAACAAAAGATTCCTTTCTATTCTGTTAAAGAAACCAAAGTTACTAAAGTTGATGATACTAACTTAGAAGTTACTTTTACAATTGTTAATATTCCAACTGTAACATTAGGAAAATATACTGGACTAAATAAACAACTTCCTAAAGTTGAAGTAAAGAGTGAAGAAGTTGATCATGAAATTAGTCACTTATTAGATGGTGAAGCTGAGCTTATTGTTAAAGATGGTCCAGCAGAAAAAGGTGATACAGTTAATTTAGATTTTAAAGGCTATATTGATGGTAAAGAATTTGATGGTGGTAGTGCAGAAAATTATGAACTAGTTTTAGGCAGTAACCAATTTATTCCTGGCTTCGAAGATCAATTAATTGGAGCTAAAGCTGATAGTAAAGTTGATGTTAATGTAACTTTCCCAGAAAAATATGTAAAAGAATTAGCAGGGAAACAGGCAAAATTTGTTTGTTTAGTTCATGAAGTTAAAACAAAAAAATTACCTGAACTTAATGATGAATTTGCTGCAAGTTTAGGCTATGAAAATGTAAAAACAGTTGATGATCTTAAAAAATATGAGGAAAATAGAATTAAAGATTCAAAAACCTCTAAAGCAAATGAAACATTATTTACTGAGATTTTAAGTGATATTGTAAAAGATTCTAAAATTGAAATCGCTCCTGAAATTATTGAACAAGAAGCTGATTCTATGAAAAAAGATTTATTAAAACAAATAGAGCAAAGTGGACTTACGTATGATCAATATAAAGAAATGATTGGTCTTGATGAGGCTAAAATTACAGAACAATATCGTGAAGAAGCAAGGAAAAGACTTAGTGAATACTTAGTGATAATGACTGTTGGTCAAGTAGAAAAATTAGCTGTAACTCAAGAAGAACTTGAAAAATATTATAGTGATATTGCAGCTCAATATAATATGGAAGTTGCTAAGGTGAAAGAAGTTTTTGCTAAAAATAGTGATAGAATTGCTCAAAATTTATATCAAAATAAAGTTGAAAGATTCTTAACAGATTCTAATGTAAAAGTTAGCAACAAAAAAACCGAAGATAAGCCAAAAGCGAAAAAGACTACAACAAAAAAAGTAGCAGAAAAAGTTGAAAAGAAAGAAGAGGAAAATAAATAATTATTTATGACATTTAATCCAGGAGAAAATATTACATTACCAATATTGATATGTAAAGCTTTTGTAGCTTTTCCAGAAGGAAATTCTGCATTATATGCTAAAAGAGATTTTTCTAAGTGTGCACTTTCAATATCACAAGGTAATTTTGATAGTTATATTGTTGTTTTAACACAAAAAGATAATGATCAAGATGCTAATTTTTCTTTTGAAAATGTTTATAATATCGGTACACTTTGTAGAATAACTGCTATAAATGGAACAGATGCATTACGAGTTAGATTATTTGGCCTAGAACGTGTAAAAGTAAATTCAATTAGATTTGATGATAAAGCAAATTCATATTTTGCTGAATTTCAAACTTATCCTGATGTTTTAGGCGAACAAGTAGCAGAGGGAATTTTAGTAAAAAAATTGATGGAGTGTGTTGAGAATAATCGAAATGTTATATTAGATGCTCAACAATCTATGGTTTTATCTAAACAATTATCTAATGGATTAAGTGCATTAAAATTAGGCTATTTTTTAAGTAATTTTTTAGATTTTGATTATGAAAAGAAAATTGAACTTTTATCATCTAAAGATATTAACGAAAGATTAAAAACATTAATTACTGATATTGACGAGTTAACTAAAGAATCAGAAATAGAAGATGAAATCCAAAATGAACTAAGAAAATCTTCAGAAAAAAATCAAAGAGATTATATCTTGCGCGAAAAAATGAGAATCATTAAAGAAGAACTTGGTGAAACAAATGACGAAGAAGATAATGATGCGTTATTAGCAAAAATTGATAAAGAGCCTTATCCTATTTATATTAAGAATAAGATTAAAGGTGAAATTAAAAGATTTAACATGATGCCACAAGCTTCTCTTGAAGCTAGTTTGATTAAAAACTATATTGATGTTTTGACTTCTATACCATGGTTTGAGAAGACTGAAGATAATGATAATTTAGAAAACGTACAAAAAATATTAGACGAAGATCATTATGGATTAAAAAAGGTTAAAGAGAGAATAATTGAATATTTAGCTATTAAAAAAATGACTGGCAATTTAAAAGCACCAATACTTTGCTTTTATGGACCTCCTGGAGTTGGAAAAACTAGTTTAGGCAAATCCATAGCACGCGCTCTTGGACGTAAATTTGTTAAATCTAGTTTAGGTGGTGTCAGTGATGAAAGTGAAATAAGAGGACATCGTAGAACATATGTTGGATCTATGCCTGGTAGAATTATACAAGGTATGAGAAAGGCAAAATCAATTAATCCAGTTTTTTTATTAGATGAAATTGATAAAGTTGCATCTAGTTATAAAGGCGATCCTGCAAGTGCATTATTAGAAGTTCTAGATCCTGAGCAAAATACACAATTTAATGATAATTATGTTGAAGAACCTTATGATTTAAGTAATGTTTTGTTTATCTGCACAGCAAATTACTTAGGTAACATTCCTGAACCATTAAGAGATAGACTTGAATTAATTGAAGTTAATTCTTATACAATTATTGAGAAATTACATATTGCTAAAGAACATTTGATTAAAAAAGAAATCAAAGCCAATGGTTTAAATGAATCCCAAATAAAATTTGATGATGATGCTATTAATTATATAATTGATCGTTATACGCGCGAAGCTGGTGTTCGTGAACTCGAAAGAAAAATAAGTAGCATTTGTAGAAAAGTTGTTGTCGAAATTTTAAATAATAAGATAGATAAATCGATTATTATAAATATTGAAAAAGTAAAACAATTTTTAGGCAATGAAATTTTCGAATCGACATCAAAAGAAAAAGGAAACCAAGTTGGAGTTGTTACTGGATTAGCATATACAGAATTTGGTGGAGATATTTTACCAATTGAAGTTAATGATTTTTCTGGTAAAGGTCGTCTAATTCTTACTGGAAAACTTGGCGATGTAATGAAAGAAAGTTGCTCAATTGCTTTAGATTATATTCGTGCAAATGCTAGTAAATACAGTATTGATTCAAAAATATTCGACGAAAAAGATATTCATATTCATTTTCCTGAAGGCGCAGTTCCAAAAGATGGTCCAAGTGCTGGTTGTGCGATAACTACAGCTATAGTTAGTTGCTTAACAAGTAAACCAGTTAGTGGAGATGTTGCTATGACAGGTGAAGTAACGCTTAGGGGAAAAGCAATTCCAATTGGTGGATTAAGAGAAAAGTCTTTAGCAGCTTTAAGAAGTGGCATAAAGACAATTTTAATCCCTGAAGGAAACAGAAAAAATGTATCTGAGCTTCCAAAGGAAGTAAAAGAAAATTTAAAAATCATTTATATGTCTAATGTAGATGAAGCTATTAAATATTGTTTAGGTCTTTGAGATGCAATTATTTAATAAATCTAATTTTATAAAGAGTGTCGAAAAAATTGAAAATAGGCCTGAAAAGTACCTCGATGAGGTACTTTTTGTGGGTAAAAGCAATGTTGGTAAATCTACACTTATCAATTTATTAACGAATAATAAAAAATTAGCTTATACTTCAAGTAGACCAGGACATACGAAATTATTAAATTATTATTTAATAAATAATAGTTTTTATTTTGTTGATTGTCCTGGTTATGGCTTTAGCTCTAGTAAGGTTAAAGACTATTCAAATTATGGAAATCTTTTGGAAGAATATTTTAAAAGTAATAAATATTTACGATTAGTGATATTTCTTTTAGATTCGCGTCATGAACCAACTTCTGATGATGTTGATTTCTATAACTTTATAAAAGAAACTAACTATAATTTTATTATTGTTATGACAAAATGCGATAAATTAAATCAGTCTTTAAGGGCAAATATTTTAAAAAAAATAAATAATAAATTCGGAAATGTCGATGATGTTGATATAATTAATGTAAGTCAAAACGATAGGAACAGTATCGAAAGTTTGTCTTTATTAATATTAACTTATTTAGGAGAAAAAAATGGAATTAGATAAGCGTTACGATTTTAAAAAAGTAGAGGAAAATAAGTATGATAATTGGAAAAAAAAGGGGTACTTTACTGCTGGTGATGTTAATAAAGAAAAATTTTCGATGGTCATTCCTCCACCTAACATTACTGGTAAACTACATATAGGTCATTCAATTGATACAACAATTCAAGATATTACATGCCGTTATAAAAAAGCAAAAGGTTTTGATGTATTATATTTGCCAGGAATGGATCATGCAGGAATTGCAACCCAAGCTAAAATAGATCAATTGCTTAAAAATGAAGGGAAGTCTCGCTTTGAAATTGGTAGAAAAGCGTTTTTAGATGAAGCATTTAAATGGAAAGAAAAATATAGCAGTATTATTCATGAACAATGGGCGAAGATGGGATTAATGTTAGATTATACCCGTGAGAGATTTACAATGGATAAAGGCTTTAATGAAGCGGTATTTAAAGTTTTTAAAGATTTGTATGATAAAGGTTTAATTTATCAAGGAGAAAAAATTGTTAATTATGACCCGGTAATGCGAACAGCGCTAAGCAATATAGAAGTCATTTACAAAGAAATACCAGGAAAATTCTTTTATTTTAAATATAGATTAGTTGACGATAAAAATAAATTTTTAACTGTTGCTACAACACGCCCTGAAACTATGTTTGGTGATACATGTATAGTTGTTAATCCAAAAGACGAAAGATATAAAGAATTTGTTGGCAAAAATGTTATTAACCCTGCTAATAAAGAAATAATACCTGTAATTGCTGATGAGTATGTTGACATTTCTTTTGGAACTGGTGCAATGAAATGTACGCCAGCTCATGATCCTAATGATTTTATAATTGGACAAAAATATCATCAAAAAAATCGTAAGGTTATAAATATTGATGGAACGATGGCAAAAAATACCAATGAATATGCCGGACTAGATAGATTTGAATGTCGTGATAAACTTGTTGACAAAATAAAAGAAAATGGTGATTTAATTAAGATTGAAAATATAAAACATCAAGTTGGTCATAGTGAAAGAAGTGATGCAATTGTTGAACCATTATTATCAAAACAATGGTTTGTTAAGATGAAACCAATTGCACAAGAATTGCTGGATCATCAAAAAACAAGTGATAAAGTAAATTTTATTCCTAAGCGTTTTGAAAAAGTTTTAATTAGATGGATGGAAAATTGCGAAGATTGGTGCATATCAAGACAACTTTGGTGGGGCCACCAAATACCAGCATATTACTCTAAATCTACTGGAAAAGTACTAATTTCTGACCATATTCCTGATAATTCCGGTGATTGGGTACAAGATGAAGATGTTTTTGATACTTGGTTTTCTAGTGCATTATGGCCTTTTGTAACATTGGGGTGGCCTAATAAAACTAAAGATTTTGAAAGATATTATCCGCTTGATACTTTAGTTACTGGATATGATATTATATTTTTTTGGGTTTCAAGAATGTATTTTCAAGGCTTGAATTTTACTGGTAAATCACCTTTTAAAGATGTTGTAATTCATGGATTAGTAAGAGATTCGCAAAATCGTAAAATGTCAAAATCATTGGGAAATGGTGTTGATCCTATTGATGTAATTAACAAATATGGTGTAGATAGTTTAAGATATTTTTTAGCAACTGCTGCATCACCTGGTCTTGATATTAGATATCAAGAGGAAAAAGTAAAAGTTGCTAGTAACTATCTTAATAAAATATGGAATAGTGCAAGATATATTTTGATGTATGTTCCAAACGATTTTCAATTGACTAAAATTAATATTAAGTCTATTAATTTACTTGATAAATTTATATTAGGAAAATTGCAAGAAACAATTAAGAAAGTAACAAAAGCAATGGATAAGTATGATTATGGAATAGCTAGTAATACATTATATAATTTTGTTTATGATGATTTTTGCTCATTTTATTTAGAAATGACAAAAGTCACATTGCAAGATAATGTGGATGATAAAGATTCAACGCTTAATGTTTTATTATACATTTTAAAATCAATAATACTTATGATATATCCTTTCTCTCCATTTATTAGTGAGGAAATATATCTTCATTTACCAAACCATTTAGAAAGTATAATGTTAGAAAGTTATCCTAAATATATCAAAAATTTCGCTTTTAAAAATAATAATGAAATAGAAGCATTAAGATTGATTATTGAAAAAGTTAGAAATTATAAAGCTGAAAATCATTTAGCACCTAACGCTAATCTTAATTTATTAATAACCTCAAGTTTAAAACTTAAACAATTAACAAATTATTTAAAAAGATTTACTTTTTCTGCCAATATCACTTTTAATGAAGATGCGCCAAAAAATTCAACAAGCATTATTACTGATTATTTCACTCTTTATATAACCGATGATGCTGATAAAACTGAAATAATTAATAAATTAAACGATCAAAAAAATCATTTAATTAATGAAATCGCTAGAAGTGAAAAAATGCTTAATAATAAAAATTTTGTAGAAAAAGCTAATAAAGATAAAGTTAACTTAGAGAAGCAAAAATATGAAAATTATAAAAAAATGCTAGAAGAGGTTTTAATAAAAATTAAAAATATTTAATTTTATCCCCCATACTTATTTGTATTTTTACGACTTGTATAATGAGGAGGTGAAAGTATGAGTAAAATCTCATTATCAGAAAGTGAGTTAGACAATATTCATGTTGGGGAAGGTGTTACTTTAGCTGCTATTATGGCTATTTTGGCTTTATCAGTAGTAATGACTCTGGTGTACAAAATGTATACAAGTAGCGAAGGTAAAGCTTCAATTCCAGGTGGTTGGAGTTTTCAGTGGAAATAAGTGACTCGAATTAGTGATTTGCCTAAAGATGATTGTCCGAGGGAAAAAGCACTAAAATTCGGTTTGAATTCATTAACAAACAGTGAATTAATCGCAATAATTATTGGATATGGAATTAAGAATATAAATGCAATTGAAGTATCTCAAAACTTATTAAAAAGCATGTATACTTTAACTAATTTATCAAAAATTTCCATACAAGAGCTATGTTTATTTAAAGGAATTGATAAAATAAAAGCCATGAAAATTTTAGCATCTTTGTTGCTAGCTAAAAGGATGCAAAAAGAATTAATGACTAAACTTTTATTTAATACTAATTATAATTCTTTAATAATTTATTCATATTGTATTCACTTGTTTTTAAACTCGATAACCGAACGTTTATTTATATTATATTTTGATAAGAAAAATAATCTAATCAACGAAAAATTAATTTCGATTGGAAATGATATTGAAATTAAGTTTAAAATTAACGACATATTTGAATGCCAAAGCAATGATATAAAAAATATTATTTTAGTTCACAATCATCTAAGGGATGATTTCTTACCATCGAATAACGATATATTATCAACAATTTCAATAGAAAAAGAAGCAAAAAAGAGAAATATAACATTGTTAGATCATATAATTATATATAAAGATAAGTATTTCAGTTTTTATGACAATAAAATTTTAACAACTAATTGACTTGTAATGCACACTGTGGTAGTATACGTACGTTGTAACTCAATATTTAGCTACAACCGCATAAAAAAGGTTAATAAACTATTTAATATAGTACCTTCATAGCGAGTAATTAATTAAATAAGGAGGATAGATATGTACGCTATAATTTTGTCTGGCGGTAAGCAACTTAAAGTAGAAGTTGGTCAAAAAATTTATGTCGAAAAACTCGATGCAGAGGTTGGAACAACTTATACATTTAATGATGTTTTATTAATAAGTGATAAGACAATAAAGACTGGATCACCATTTGTTAATGGTGCAAGTGTTACTGCTAAAGTTGAAAAACAAGGTTTAAGCAAAAAGTTAGTTGTTTTTAAGTATAAATCGAAAAATAACTATCGTAGAAAATATGGACATAGACAACCATATACTTGCTTAACTATCGAAAGCATTAATGGCTAATGATCGAAGTTATTTTTAAAAAAAATAACAAATTAATTAAATTTTCTTCAAAAGGACATGCTAATTTTAATGAGAATGGAAGAGATTTAATTTGTAGTGCGGTGAGTTCTATTATAATTGGTGGATTGAATGCATTACAAAATAAAGATTCATTTGTAATTAAAATTAAGAGTGGTTATGTAGATGTTGAAAGTCTAATTGATGCAAGTGAACATGATATTATTGTATTTGAAACTATTTATATACAATTAAAAACTATTGAAGAAAATTATTCAAAATATTTAAAAGTTATTTGAAGGGAGTAAGAATATGGAATTAAGATTTAAACTTGACCTACAACTCTTTGCATCCCATAAGGGTGTTGGTAGTACAAAAAACGGCCGTGATAGTGCTGGACGTAGATTAGGTGCTAAAAGAAGTGATGGACAATTCTGCAAAGCAGGTGCGATAATTTATCGTCAACGTGGAACAAGAATCTACCCTGGTGTTAATACAATGAGGGGTGGAGATGATACTATTTTTGCTACAAAAGCTGGAATCGTAAAATACGAAAGAGTCGGCAAAAATAGAAAAAGAGTTTCTGTTTACGAATTAGAAAAATAATAATTAGAGCCACCTGTGAAGGTGGCTTTCTTATAATGGTATAAAATATGTTTATAGATCGAGCAATTATTGAAGCTAGAAGCGGCAAGGGTGGAAATGGTCGCATTGCTTTTAGACGTGAAAGATCAAGGCCAAAAGGTGGTCCAAGCGGTGGAAATGGTGGTCGTGGTGGTAATGTTTATCTTAGATGTTCTAGTAAAGTTGGCACTCTAGTAAATTTTAAACACAGTAAGACTTTTATTGCTTTAGATGGCGAAAATGGAGACATTAAGGACATGTATGGCCATAATGCTCCTGATATCTATATTGATTTACCAATTGGCACAGTTGTATTTTTAGAAGAAAACCATCAATTTGTTTGTGATTTAGATGAAGATGGAAAAACATACTTAATTTGTAAAGGCGGACGTGGTGGAAGAGGAAATGCAGCATTTAAGTCGAATCGTAATAAAACTCCAAAAATTGCTGAAAATGGTTTACCAGGAGAAAGGAAAAGACTTATTCTTGAACTTAAATTGCTTGCTGATGTTGGTATAATAGGATTACCAAGTGTAGGAAAGTCGACATTTATCAATATTGTGAGTAACGTAAAAGCAGAAATTGGCGATTATGATTTTACTACAATAGTTCCTAATTTAGGTGTTACTTATTTGAAAGATGGTTCTAGTTTTGTTTTAGCAGATATGCCTGGTTTAATCAAAGGAGCTCACTTAGGAAAAGGTCTAGGTCTTATGTTTTTAAGACATATTGAAAGAACAAAAGTTCTCATTCATATGGTTGATATGAGTGGTAAAAGAGATCCTTATCAAGATTATTGTGATATACGTAATGAATTATCGGCATATGGCATGCATTTAATAGATCGACCAGAAGTTATTGTAGCTACTAAAATGGATGAAGAAGGTGCCTTGGAACGATTCAATAAATTTAAGAAGCAAATTAATAAAGAGGTTATTCCTATTAGTGCATTAACTAATGAAAATATAGATCTTGTCCTATATAAATGCAAGGAATTATTAGAACATGCTATAACTTATCCTGTTTATGAAGAAAAAGATGAAGAAGTTGTCTATGATGCGACAAAAAATAATGAAAAAATATTCATTATAGAGAAAGAAAACGAGCATACATTTGTTATAAAAGGTGATAGAGTTTTAAGAACCTATTCATTAATTAACCTTTCTACTGACGAAGGTATGATGCGTTTAATTACTTATCTTAATAAAATTGGTGTTGATCAAGAACTTAAAAAGATGGGCGCACAAGATGGCGATATTGTTAAACTTTCTGATTTTGAATTTGAATATTTTGAATAAAACAAAATATTATTGACTCATACTAAAAGTCAATGTTTAAATATTTAAAAGGGATTATAACTGATATAAAAAATGAATCAGTTATTTTAGAAAATAATGGTGTAGGATTCGAAATTATGCGTTTATTACGAGATAATTTTGATTTTACAAGTACTTTTAAAGTTTATATTTGCGAATCATTCTCCTTAGAGAATAATTTGATTTTATATGGCTTTTTAAACATAAATGATCTAATAATGTATAAAAAATTATTATTAGTCAATGGCATTGGTTATAAAACTGCTTTTCAAATTTTGAATAAAATAGATGCTTTAAGTTTAGCAAATTTAATAATCAATAATAAAATTGAAGAACTTAAATCGATTGGAAATATCGGAAAAAAGGCAAATATTTTAATTTATGAGCTTAAAAATAAATTACATGAATTCGATATCAATGTTTTTCGTTACGAAAATGTTTATAAAGCATTAAAATCATTAGGTTATAACGAAACCAATATAAGTAAAGCTTTATACAAAATTAATGCAAATCTTGATGATGAAATCGCTTTAAAAGAAGCGATTAAGGTAATTTCTAATGGATAATCTTAATATTTTTAGGCCACAAAAATTAAATGAATTTATTGGCAATGTTAAAATTTGTGAGATATTAAGTATTTATTTATTTTCTGCTAAAAAAAGAAAAGCGTCTCTTGATCATGTTTTATTATATGGTCAACCAGGAGTAGGTAAGACATCTTTAGCCAATATTATAAGTAATGAACTTGAATCACACTTAATTTCTGTTAGTGCGCCAATTTTAAAGTATCCTTCTGATTTAATTAATTTAATAGCCAATATTAATTCTGGTGATGTTTTATTTATAGATGAATTTCATCGCTTAAATAAAGAAATTGAAGAAATTTTATATAGCGTGATGGAAGATTTTCAAATAAGTATAAATTATAAAAATAATGAAAATAACAAAATTTTAAAACTTGAAGTTCCTCCGTTTACATTGATTGGAGCAACGACAATTATTGGTAAAATATCTTTGCCTTTAAGGGAAAGATTCCCAATTATTTTAAAATTAGAAACATATAGCGTTGATGAATTATCAAAAATTATTAGTAATAATGCAACGAAATTAAAAATAAATATTGATAAAGATGGTATAAAAGAAATTGCTAAAAGAAGTCGATGTACGCCTAGACTTGCTAATAATTATTTAAAACGAATATATGATTTTTCATTATATTATAAAAAAGAAAAAATCGATCGAAATTTTATAATAGATCGATTTTATGATTTAGGAATTGATGATTTAGGACTTACTAATACAGATTATAAAATAATAGAAATAATGTTTAATGATTTTAAAAATAATCCTGTTTCTTTTGATTCAATCGCACTTAAACTTAATGATGATCCAGAAAGTTTAATTTCTTTTAATGAACAATATTTATTATCTATTAACATTATAGAGCGCACTAGAAGAGGTAGAAAATTAACAGATTTTGGTAAAAATATTTACTTAAATAGAATTAAAAAAAGATGACTGATATTTAATTCACTTTGAGCTTGTCTTAAGAAACAAATAAATTATTGTTTAAATTCTATAATTATTGTAAAATATTGAAGATTGTTTATGACAATTTATAAATGTAATTTATAAAGGTGATGTATTTATGAAAAGATTTATTGGATATTTGATTTTATGCTTAAGTATATTGGTTTCTGTTTTTGTTGGATTCATTCCAACTTTTTATAACGTAAATTCAAGTGTTGATTATGCTAGTGGAAAGGAATTTATTTATCAAGTCAAAGCAAAAAGTCTTCCTAGTAATAATATGAGTTATGTAAATTCTGACTCGAATAAAAAAACTGATGATGATTTAATGACTGATATTGATGATATTTTAGATGTTTTTAAGGATCGCTTAAATAAGTCCGAAATTAGTAATCCTATAGTTGAACGTGTTGATGCAAACAATCCGAATGAATCTGACGGTATTTATACAATTCGTGTTGCATATAAGGCACAATATGAACAATTATATGAAGCAATTAATAATTATTTAACTTTTGACTGGAATTTAAGTGTTTCAATAATTCAAGATAATTTTTCAACATCACAAGTTAATGATGGGAAAGATCAATTGTTTAAAAGAGGTGAAGCAACATTAGATACTTCTAGTGGTTCGCCTATTATTAAATTACCTCTTGCTAACCAATCATTTTTTTATGACAGTATTTTTAAAAAGGTTACCGAAAGCGAATCTAGTGGAGAAACTAAGAGTGCTTTTAATTTTTCTGATAATTTGATAAAAAATGCTGATGAAACTACAGATGAAGATACACCTGAAGATAAAGATTATATTTATATTGTTAATAACTGGGCAAACGAATATAGTATTGAGAATGCTGTTAGCAGTGATAAATCTTCCACATATTATAGTGCTGCAGTTAACAATGTCTTGTATAAACTTAATACAAAATCTCCTGCAGATATGTTTGAAGGATATGATGCAAATAATGAAAGTAAAGATGGTTATAGCACTATTTTGATAAATTATGGTGATTATATACCAAGTTCAGTTAATAATGTGACTGATAAAGCTGTTTTACAAAGATTAGTGCTTTCATTAGCCAATATTGAAGTAAATAAACTTAATTCTAAGTCAATTGGATATGATGTTGTATTACTTAATAGTAGTTTTCCAGCTGATTCAACGACTACTAATATTGTTCCTGCAATTGTTGAGAATTTAAAATTACATGGTAATTTAACATTATCGACCTTGCTTTATGCCACAATTGCTACATTCATTTTAGTTATATTATTTATGACATTAAACTATGGCATTGCTTCACTAATTGGAGTAAGTGTAACTAGTGGAGTATTAATTTGTAGTTCAGCATTGCTTTCACTTTTTGGAGTTCAATTTAATATAGGTACTATTGTCGCACTATTAACTGTAGCTGTATTATCTATTTTCTCAGTCTGTGTCTATTTTAATAAAGTAAAAGAAAGTTGCTATTTAGGAAAAAATCTAAAAAAAGCAAACTTAGAAGCAAGCAAAAAAACAATATTTTATCAACTTGATTGTTCTTTAATATCTATTATATTAGGTGTAATTGGATATCTATTTAATAATGCCGTAATAATGTCAATTGGTGCTATATTAATTGTTGGTGGATTATTTAATTTTCTATTCTGTGCATTTGTTTTAAGGGGCTTATATTGGCTTTTGGCAAATTCCTCATTTATTGAAAAACATATTGATTTATTAAAATTTAAAAAAGATTTAATTCCAGATTTATCAAAAGATGAAAAGCCTTCTTATTTTGATGATTTTAAAAAAGCAAAAATAACCAAAAAAAGCAAAATAATAACTAGTGTAATTTTAGGTATTTTATTAATAGGAAGTATAATTGCTTTACCTACTGTTACTTTAATTAGTGGAAATGTATATGGTGCAAATACAAGTGAAGCGACTACATCTGAAGTTTTTATTCAATATAAAATAGATGCTAATGATGAGTCAATTAAAGGTTTCACTACAATTGCAAATTTAGAAGAAAATTTATTAAATAAAATAATTGTCAAATCAGGAAATGATGTTTCTAAACTTTCCTATAAAGAAGGAAATACTAAAGTAATGTATACTACAAACATAATCGATGATAAAGGCAATACACAATATCAATTTACGTATATTATTAAGTTAGATGAGATATATTCTGAAAATGATAACTTTTATTACATCGAAGATGGCACTACTAATATTCCTGATAGCCTAACTGCTAAAAGTTTGGTTAGTGTTATAGCCGACACTATAAAAGATGGTACTATTAATGACTCCATAAGTAATGCAAAAGTATATTTAGGTACTATATTTAATTACTCCGATGATTATTTAAATTATGATATGTTTATTTATATTGTAATTGGTATTGCCATAATTTTTGCCTACATTTTACTAAGATATGGCTTTAGTAAAGCAATTATTTCTTTATTATTTGTTAGCAGCATTTCTACAATAGGAGTTGGATTCTTCTCAATGCTAAGAGTAGGATTTGCAAGTACGAACACTATAGGGTTAGTTATGATTGTGATGTTTGTTTATTTATCTATATTATATTATTTCAGCAAAGAAAAGAATTATCTCAAGGATAATCGCCCTAAAATTGTAGATAATATAACGCGAAATGAGATAATTTCAGAATCACACGCTTTAAGTAGGTTCCAATTATTAACTATTACTGGAATATGTTTATTAGCGATTGTTCCTTTTATAATAACAAAATCATTTAAAGAAACAGTCATATTGATGAGTGTTTTATCAATTTTCTTTACAATGTTAGCTTTAAACTCACTTTTATTAACTAGTGAACAATTTTCTTTTGATGTTTGGACTAAAATTAAAAATTCAGTTCATCAAATAAGTAATGGTTTTATTAATAAAAAAGAAGAAAAAAATAAGAATAAAAAGAAAAATAAAAAGAGTGAAGATGGACCACAAGAGGCTACATTTATAGGAATTAACGATTAAAAGGCGAAAGCCTTTTTTATTTAATTATGAAAACATTTTTAGGTAAATTATTGGATTTTTATAATATAGATTTTAATCAATATAAAAATGATTATTTAGATGATAACTTAGTTTTACCATCCTATACTAATTTCAAAAATATTAATGATGCCTGTTTATTTTTAAAAGAAAAAATAAAAAATAATTCAAAAATATTAATTTACGGAGATTATGATTGTGATGGTATTATGGCTACTTCAATAGTTTATTTGCTATTAGAAAAATATGGCTGTAAAGCCGGATTTTATATTCCTTTTAGAGAAACTGATGGGTATGGACTAACAATAAAAAATATTGATAAATTTTATTCTCTTGGCTACGACACAATAATTTTAGTAGATAATGGAATAACATTAAATAAAGAAGTTGATTATTTAAAAAGGCTTGGCTTAAATTGTATCATTATAGATCATCATATGATTCAAACGGAACTGCCAAAAGCAGATTACATAATTCATCCTATGATTAATGATTTTTTTGATGTAAATATGAGCGCAGGAGCCGTTGCTTTCTATTTTAGCTATGCATTTTTAGGATATATAGATCCATATTTAGCAACTCTCGGATCTATTTCAATTTTAAGTGATTTAATGCCCTTAAAAAAATATAATAAGACTTTAGTTAAAATAGGGCTTAAATTTATTAATGAATACAAATATTCAAACATTGTATCATTATTAAATAAATATAATGACATAAACGAGTTTGATCTTACTATGAACTTAATTCCTAAAATTAATGCCGTAGGTAGGATAATAAACGATAATAATTTATTTAATATTGTTAGAACTTTTATTACTAATGACAAAAATAAAATATTTGCATATGCAAATTGGATTGAAGATGTAAACACAAAAAGAAAAGAATTAGTTAAGACTTTATTTGAGAACTTAAAAATTGATAATTCAAATTCTATGATAATTGAAATTTTGAATACAAAAGAGGGGCTGATAGGTCTTATCGCAAATAAAATAATGATAGAGTACAATAAACCAGTTTTAATTATAGTTGAAGAGAATAAGGACAATGATTTATTAAAAGGGAGTTTGCGAGCAAAAAATGGATTCAATGTTATTGAAGCATTTAATGCGATTCAAGATTTGGTTATTTCTTTTGGCGGACATAACAATGCTGGTGGAGTTGAATTTAAGAAAGAAAACTTGCCAAAAATAAAATGTAGACTTTTTGAGTTCGCAAAAATGCACACTTTTGTTGATGAAAAAGAACGAGTAATAGAAATAATGCCACAAGATGTAAATTACGAAAACTATTTAACTTTGCGTAATTTTGCTCCTTTTGGACAAGATAATCCTTTGCCACTTTTTAAGATTAAAAATTTTTATACAAATTCTTTTGTTCTTAGCAAAGATAAAAAACATATATTAACTTCATTGTCTATTAATTCAAATTTAGTCTATTTTAACTATGATAAGTCTATATTAAATTATAATTCAATCGATTTAATCGGCACGATCAATGATAATTTTTTTAAGAATCATCATATCGCTCAATTTAAAGTAATTAATTATATTACAAAATAATTTTTGTAGTAATATATATTTATGGAACAAATTAATAACGAAATTGCATCACAAAACGAAAAAGCATTAAAGCCAAATGGCGGATACAAAATGCATACCTATCAAGAGGTTAAAGCTAATTTTTTAACATATATTCATAACGATTCTAGTATTGCATTAATTGATAAAGCATATGCTTTTGTTGAAAAAAAACATTCAGGTATTTTTAGAAAAAGTGGTGAGCCATACATTCATCATTTAATTGAAGTTGCATATATTTTGACCACCTTACAATGTGGACCTATAACCATCACAAGTGGTTTATTACATGATGTCGTAGAAGATACAGATACTACAATTGAAGATATAAAAAATATGTTTGGTGATGAATGTGCTAACATTGTTGATGCTTTAACAAAAATTCAACGACTTAAATTGTCACATCGCACTCAAGAAGAGTTTGAAGCTGAAGATCGCCGTAAAATTTTCTTAGGAATGGCAAAAGATATACGTGTTATTTTAATCAAATTAGCCGATAGACTACATAATATGCGCACAATCGAAGCATTAAAGCCTGATAGACAACAAGCTTTAGCTAAGGAAACTCTTGATGTTTTTGCTCCTATAGCTCATCGTATTGGAGTTTATAAAATTGAAAGCGAACTCGAAGATTTATCTTTAAAAATTCAAGAGCCAGAAAAATATAATGAAATATTATCTTTGTTAAATAACAAAATTAAAAATAGAGGTAAGGCTCTTGAAGCATTAAAGAAAAAAATAGCTGATATAATTCTTAAAAATGACATCCCTTTTGAAATAGAAAGCAGAGTTAAGTCGATTTATTCCATTTATAAAAAAATGTATTTAAAAGGACGTAGTTTTGATGAAATATATGATGTATTAGCTTTAAGAGTTATTACTAAAACTGAAATCAATTGTTATGAAATTTTAGGTTTGATTCACGCTCAATTTAAACCAATTCCTGGAAGATTTAAAGATTATATTGCTGTGCCTAAGCCAAATATGTATCAATCTTTACATACTTCAATTGTTGCTGGTGATGGTAATATTTTTGAAATTCAAATACGTACAAAAGAAATGGATGAAGTGGCTGAAATTGGTATCGCTGCACATTGGAGATATAAAGAGGGAGAGAAATATAATCCAAAAAGAGAACAACAAGAGATTGAAGAAAAACTTCACTGGTTTAGAGATTTCGTCTCTATGAGTTCCGAAAGTAATGATGAAACTGCGCAAGAATATATGAAACATTTGTCAAAAGACATCTTTGAAGCAAACGTTTATGTATTTACACCTAAAGGTCGTGTTATAGATTTACCAGCTGGTTCAACGCCATTAGACTTTGCTTATAGAATTCATACAAAAGTAGGAGAACAGGCTGTTGGAGCAATGGTAAATAATATGCTAGTACCATTGAACACAATTTTAAAAACAGGCGATGTAGTTGATATAAAAACTTCAAAAACATCTCCTGGGCCAAATGAAGGATGGTTAAATATTGCTAAAACCAATACAGCAAAAGCTCATATTAAAAAATTTTTAATTAAGAAAAATAATGAACTTTTAAAAGATGAAAAAATTTTAAGAGGAAAGCAAGCATGTGTTGATTTCTTCAAAGAAAGAGGAATTGATGAAAAAGAAATGGAAAACTTATTATCTACTGAAAATATACTAAAAAATTACCATTTTGCTAATTTAGAAGAATTATATATCGGCGTAAGTAATCATAATCCTAATCCAGTTGCATTCTGTGATTTTCTCGGAATTAAGAAAAAAGATAATAGTAATTTACCACTATCTAAAAAAATAAATATTGATAACGATAATTGTCCAGTTACAGTAAAAGGTGCTGGCAATGGATTAAAAATTACATTAGGAAATTGCTGTACTCCAATACCTGGTGATACTATTGTTGGCTATGTAACAAAAGGTATGGGAATTACCGTACATAGGGCAAATTGTCCTAATTTAAAAAATTCAAAAAACAGATTAATTGATGTTCAATGGAAGGAAAATCTAGGAATTGCAGATTATCCTGTTGATATTCAATTGGAGTGTAATGATCGTCCTAATTTACTTGCGGATATTTTGTCAACATTAAGTTCAAATAAAATTAAAGTTACTGAGTTAAATGCTCGTGTCCACCCTGAAAATTTAACATGCACAGTATTTTGCCAAATATACGTGCCTGATTTAAATACTCTTAATAAAATTTTTCAAACGTTAAAAAACGTTCATGATATTTTTGAAGTTAAAAGAAGAATACATTAATTGCTACTAATAATTATTTATTTTGATAAGATTATTATTTATAATAATAAAGATTGAGGATTTTTATGTTTAATGTTTTAAAAGGGACACATGATGTCATATTAGAAGAGGCAAATCAATATTCTTATGTTGAAGAATTATTAACAAAAGTTGCATTATTATATAATTATAAAGAGTTTAGAACACCTATAATTGAAAGTAGTGACTTATTTTTAAGGAGTGTTGGAGAAGGTAGTGATATTGTTAGAAAAGAAATGTATACATTTTTAGATAAAGGTAATCGACAAATCACTCTTAGACCTGAAATGACTGCAGGTACGATAAGAAGTATGGTGAATAATAAACTTTTTGCGTCTCAAGATTTTCCTATAAAAGCTTTTTACGTTGGACCTAATTTTAGATATGAGAGACCACAACAAGGTAGATATCGCCAGTTTAATCAATTCGGAATCGAATGTTGTGGAGTAAATTCTCCTTATCGAGATGCTGAAGTTATTTCTCTTGGATATAATGCGTTAAAGATGCTTGGATTTTCAAATTTAAAGTTGAAAATTAATTGCCTTGGCGACGAAGAAAGTAGACAAAATTATCAAAATGCATTGAGATGCTATTTTAAAGATAAATTAAATGAGATGTGTGATGATTGCAAAGAACGATTTCAAAAAAACATATTACGAATTTTAGATTGCAAAATACCACATGATATTGAAATTGTTAAAAATGCTCCTAAAATTTCTGACTATTTAAGTGATGATTCGAAAAAATATTTCAAAATTATAACTGATTTTTTAGATGAAGTTGGAATTGAATATGAACTCGATGATAATTTAGTTAGAGGACTTGATTATTACACTGGGGTTGTTTTTGAGTACCATTATATTTCATCATTAGGTAAATCATATGGTGCACTTGGTGGTGGCGGACATTATGGTCATTTAATAAGTGAAATAGGTGGTCCTGATATTGAAGGAGTAGGACTTGCTTTTGGTATAGAGAGATTAGTTAGCGTCATGAAAGATGATCAACTATTTGATAATATTGAAAATAATTTAGACATTTATATTATGCCAATTGGTGATAAAGCATTAAATGAAGCTAGTATATTAGCAAATTTTTTAAGATTAAATGGGTATTCGACTGATATTTGCTTAGAAAGCAAAAATATATCGCAAATGTTTAAAAAAGCTGAGAGAAGAAAAGCAAAATTTGCTATTGTCATCGGAGATGATGAACTAAAAAACAATTCTATAAATTTAAAAAATTTATCAAGCAAAGAGCAATTTAATGTAAAAAAAGACGATTTATTAGAAACTTTAGATAGAATATTTGATGTTAGTGATGATCAACATCACCATGAGGAGATTTAAAATGATAGAATTAGAAAGAACTCATCATTGTGGAGATTTACGATTAGAAGATGTGAATAAGAAAGTTGCTGTTTTAGGATGGGTCAGTAAAAAAAGAAATCTTGGTAGTTTATTATTTATAGATTTACGTGATCGTTATGGAATCGTTCAAATTTTAGTTAAGACAGATGAATTAGATATTCCGGAAATAAGAAATGAATACCTTATTCAAGTTTTTGGAGTTGTCCACAAGAAAGATGTTCCAAATAAGAACTTACCAACCGGGGAAGTCGAAGTTATTGCAACAAAAATTAATTTGATCAATAAAAGTCAAAATCCACCAATGATTATTGCTGATGAGACTGATGCTCTTGAAGATGTTCGTCTTAAATATCGTTATTTAGATTTAAGAAGGCCTATAATGCAAAAGAGGTTTTTTACTCGTGCAAAAATTGTCAAATGTGTTCATGAATATTTAGATGCACATGATTTCATAGAAGTTGAAACACCTATTTTAACATTATCTACTCCTGAAGGAGCTAGAGATTATTTAGTACCTAGTAGAATACATCACGGATCATTCTACGCTTTACCACAATCTCCACAATTGTTTAAGCAATTGTTAATGATTTCAGGATTTGAAAGATATTATCAAATTGCTAAATGCTTTCGAGATGAAGATCTTCGTGCTGATAGACAACCTGATTTTACTCAAATTGATATTGAAACAAGTTTCTTAAATGAAGACCAAATTTTGACATTAACTGAAGGCCTTATTAAAAAAATTTATAAAGATGTCATAAATTATGATGTTAAATTACCTTTAAGAAGAATACCTTATGATGAAGCTATGAATAAATATGGTAGTGATAAGCCTGATACCCGATTTGATTTACATTTAGAATCCTTAAAAGATATTTTAATTAATAATCAAGACTCTTTATTTAAAGATAATAAATATGTTAAGGGGTTTAAAATAGAAGGGGTTGCAAGTGAGACTTCTAGAAAAATTCAAGATGAATATAATTTGACAGCGAAAAAGTTTAATTTAAAATCGTACATATTTATAAAGTTTATAAATAATAAACTTGAAGGATCTGTTGTTAAATTTTTAAGTGAAGATGAGCAAAATCGAATTATAGAATTATTTTCACTAAACGAAAATGACTTATTAGTTATTGGTGTAAGTAATATTTTAAAGACATTAAATTTTGGCTTAGGTGCTATTCGTTCACAACTTGCAAAAAAATATAATTTAATAAAACCTAATACTTACGATATTTTATGGGTTGTTGACTTCCCTTTATTTGAAAAAAGCGAAGAAACTGGCGAAATTACACCATGTCACCATCCATTTACTAGACCTTTAGATAAGGATTTAGATAAATTAGAAAGTGAACCATATAAAGTTTATAGCTATACTTACGACATTGTAATGAATGGTTACGAAGCCGGTGGTGGCGGATTAAGAATTTATGATCAAGATGTTCAAAAACGTATTTTTAATGTCTTAGGTTTTTCAGATGAAGACATTAAACGCAAATTCGGTTGGTTTATTGATGCATTAAAGTTTGGAACTCCACCTCATGGTGGTTTGGCTTTTGGCTTAGATAGATTAACGATGATTCTAAGTGGTACAGATAATATAAGAGATGTTATTGCTTTCCCTAAAAATTTAAGTGCAGTATGTCCTATGACAAATGCGCCACAACCAGTAGATAATGATCAATTAAAAGATCTTGGAATAAAAGTTATAGATAAAGAGGAGAAATAATTCATGCATAAAAATAAAATCAAAAAAATAAAAAATGTTGATGAACTTGCTGTTGCTAGTATTAGAGCTACATGTATTGATGGGATAAATGAGGCAAAAAGTGGACATCCAGGAGTCTGTCTAGGACTAGCTCCTGTTATGTATGAATTATATAAAGATTTTTTGGTAGCAAATCCATTTCAAACTAATTGGATTAATCGAGATCGCGTTGTTTTAAGTTGTGGACATGCTTCAATGCTTTTATATACTATGTTACATTTATGTAGTTATGATATTTCCATTGAGGATTTAAAAAAATTTAGACAATTAGGAAGTAAAACACCAGGGCACCCTGAACCATTATTAACTCCAGGAGTTGATGCTGGAAGTGGTCCATTAGGACAAGGAATTGCTGAAGCAGTTGGTATGGCAATGGCAGAAACAATGCTTAGCGCTCAATATGGAAATAAATTATATAATCATTATACATATTGTTTTTGTGGTGATGGATGTTTAGAAGAAGGTATTTCTCAAGAAGCTATCTCTTTTGCAGGCCTTCAAAAATTAAATAAATTAATTCTTCTTTATGACAGTAATGATGTCACATTAGATGGACGTTTAGATATGTCAATGGATGATAATACTATTAATCGATTTTTAGCTAGTAATTGGAATGTTATTTATGTTAAAAATGGGAATAATTTAGGCAAAATTAAAAAAGCTATAAAGAAGGCTCAATCATCAGTTGATAAGCCTACTTTAATTGTTTTTAAAACAATTATTGGATATGGTAGTAAAAATCAAGGTACTAATAAAGTTCATGGTGCTCCATTAGGTGAAGAAGATGGAAATAACGCTAAATTAAAATATGGGTATTCATATGAACCTTTTGATATTCCTCAAGAAGTTTATGACAGATTAAAAGATACATTCTTAAAAAGAGGTGAGATTGCTTATCAAAAATATCAACATATTGTTAATAAAATGCAAGAATCTGATCCTTTTTTAATTTCAAAAATATTAGAATTATCTACTAATAATGTTTCACAATTTTTAAATAAAAAGCATTTACCAATGAATGAATTAAAAAGTGAATCCACTCGCAATACTTCACTACGTGTTTTAAATTATTTTCATGAATTATTGCCAAACTTTGTAGGTGGAAGTGCCGATGTCGCTGCAAGTGTCATGACAAAATTGGCCAATGGTTCAAATTATGGACCAAAAAATAGAGGTGGAACAAATGTTAATTGGGGTATAAGAGAATTCTTTATGTGTGCAGCTACGAATGGAATGCTCCTACATGGCGGATTAAGAACTTATAATGGCGCTTTTTTAGTTTTTAGCGATTACGCAAAAAGTGCATTAAGGATGGCAGCATTACAAAAATTACCTAATATTTATTTGTTTTCACACGATTCTTTAGCTGTCGGGGAAGATGGTCCTACCCATCAGCCAATTGAACAATTAGCTGCCTTAAGATCAATTCCTAATTTTAATGTTTTTAGACCAGCTGATGCTAAAGAAACATATGCCGCGTATAGATTAGCTTTAGAAGAGAATACAACGCCAAGCGCTATTATATTATCTAGACAAAATTTGCCACTATTAGAAAATACATCAAATTATGATTTTGTAAAAAAAGGCGGATATGTTGTTGGATTTGAAAAAGGAAATCATCCTGAATTTACAATTATAGCAACAGGTAGTGAAGTTAGTTTAGCAATCGATGTTAAAACATATTTGTATTCTTTAGGAGTAGATATTCGTGTTGTTTCAATGCCTTGTACACGTTTATTTGATAAGCAAGATAAAGCATATCAAGCAAGTGTTTTAGGAATTGATTACGCTCATCGTATGACATTAGAAATGGCTTCAACTTTTGGTTGGCATAAATACGCTAAATATGCAGTTGGAATTGATAATTTTGGTGCTAGTGGTAAAGCTAACGATGTTATTAAATCATTTGGCTTTACAAAAGAAAATATTGCGAAGATTATACTAGAGCATGTAAGATAATAGTATGGAAAATTATATAATTTTAAATAAAAATAGCTCCTCTGGTAATTTATTTTTATCAAAAAAAGTGTTTTATACATTAGGAATTAATTCACTAAATAGTGTTCGTGCAGTTATATCTAAAACAAATAAAAAAGGAATAGATTTGAATAATTCTGTTATCGTTTCAATTAAAAATAATTCTGTCAAATATCGTTTTAATGTAACAATAAGCAAAGATGTTGATGAAAATTCAATTAAAAATTCGATCGTTGATATTATCACAACAAATTTATTAATTTATTGCGAGATCGTTCCTTTTGATATAGATATAAAGGTAAAAAAAGCATAAATATGAGTGATTCTGTTATTTCAAGAAATAAATCTCGAGAAATTATTTTTGAGTGCATGTATTCTTTTTTAATTTTGGAAGCATGTAACGTAAGCATTGATTTTAAAGGAATTATTGAAATTGTTACTGATAAAAATTATGAGGATGTTGATTATTTTATTAAAAAAAATTTACTCGATTGTTTAAAACATCAAAACGAACTAATTACATATATTGAGCCATATTTAAACAAATGGACTTTTAAGCGCTTAAATTATGTAATACAAGCTATTTTGATTGTAACTTTATCTGATTACTTTTATGATAAAGAAACTAATAAAAGCATATTAATCAATAGCGCAGTAAAACTAGCAAAAAAATATGCTGATGATACAAAAGACTATAAATATGTAAATGCTATATTAGACAATGCATTGAAGGAAAATGGAAATTAACGATAGCATCAAATATTATTCAGTTAGTGAAGTAAATGATATTATTCACGAAATTTTTATAAATGAACATTTTTTTCATAATATTGCTATTCGTGGTGAAGTATCAAATTATAAAGGCCCTAATAAATCAGGGCATTTTTATTTTACTTTAAAAGATAATAAGTCGCAAATTAGTGCAGTTATTTTTAAATTTGATTCATATAACATCAAAGATCAATTTAAAAATGGTGATGATATTATCGCAATAGGCGATATATCTTCGTATAGTATCGGCGGAACCTATCAAATAATTATTCGTGATTTAATGTTATTTGGGCAAGGAAAATTGTTACTTGAAAAAGAAAAACTAAAAAAGAAGCTCATCAGTGAAGGCATATTTGATGCATCGCATAAACTAGAATTGCCAAAATATCCTATTAATATCGCTATAATTACTGGTAAAAATAGTGCAGCTGCCAAAGACTTCGAATATAATATCTTGCGAAGATGGCCTATTTCAAATTTATTTTTTTATTCTTGTCTTGTACAAGGAGAAAAAGCTCCGACAGAAATAATAAATGCTTTAAAAACAGCCTTAAAAAACAAGCCTGATTTAATCATAATTGGGCGAGGTGGTGGTGCAGAAGATGACTTAAACGCATTTGATAACGAAAGTCTTATACGTTTTATCTATAAAGAAGTCAATATTCCTATTATCTCGGCAGTTGGACACGAAATTAATTCAACATTTACCGATTACGTATGTGATAAACATGCCTCAACACCTACTGGTGCTTGTGAAATTGCTGTTCCTGATTATCAAGAATTTATGAGCAATTTAGATTTTACTTTAAAAGCTCTTAAGGATCGTATAAATATAAAAATAAACGATTTATTTTTAGAATTATCAAAAATAAAAACTAATCCAAACATTGTTAATTTTAATAATATTATCGATAGTAAAATTAATTATGTAGATAAAATAGATAAATTAATAACAAAAGATATTATTCAAAAATTTAAATTAATTCAACAAAAAATTGATTCTATCAAGATTTTAATTGATAAAATTAATCCATACAATTTATTAAAAATTGGATACTCAATTGTAAAGAATAAAGACAGTAATATATTATCGTCAATTAAAGAAGTTAATGTTGGTGATAAATTAAAAATTATCTTAGAAAACGGTGATATTTTAGTAAAAGTAGAGGAAGTTAAAAATGGAAGAAAAGAAGAATATTAATATTGAAGAAAGCATGAATAGACTTGAAAATATTGCGCAAAAGATTAGTGACCCATCAATAAATCTTGAAGAATCATTAAAATTATATGATGAAGCTAAAGATTTGATTAATAAAATCGAAACTTTTTTAAAAGAAGCCAAAGAAAAAATTAACAGTGAAGAAAATAAGTAATTAGTTAATTTTTAGTAATAAATTAGTAATAATTTGGTAATATAATGTCAAAAATTATTGTTCATATAGATTTAGATGCCTTCTTTTGTAGGGCAGAAGAAATTAAAAACCCATCACTTGAAGGAACTCCTTTTATTGTTGGTGGAGATGGACGTAAGGGCATTGTTTCAACTTGTTCATATAAAGCAAGGGAATATGGAATTCATAGTGGTATGCCTACATTTCAAGCAAAAATGTTATGTAAAAACCTAAAAATACTTCCTTGTGATTTTGAATTTTATAATTTACTATCTAAAGAATTTATCAATTATTTACATAAATATTCTAATTTAATACAACAAATGTCTATTGATGAATGTTTTCTAGATTTGACAAATTACTATAATAAAAATAATTGTAATATTAATAAAACATTAATTATGATGCAAAAAGAATTATACGATAAGACAAAATTAAAATGTTCAATTGGTGTAGGAACAACAAAATTTATTGCAAAAATGGCTAGTGATTATAAAAAGCCATTAGGAATTACTATAATTAGAAATAAAGATATAGAAAAAATTTTATTTCCTCTTCCTGTAAAAAACTTTTTTGGAATAGGCAAAAAGACATATCCTAAACTTCAGGCAATTGGAATAGAGACAATCGGAGATTTATATAATGCTTCATTAAATGGAAATTCTAAATTGATTAATTTACTCGGCAATTATACTTATGACATTCCACTTTTTTTAGAAGGAAAAAGTAGTGATGTAATCGAAACTTCTATTGAAGAACCAAAATCTATTGGAATGTCAAGAACATTAGATTATGATACAAATAACGTTGAGGTGATTCAAAATTTTTTAAATAACGAAATAACTAATGTTTTAATATCTTTAAAAAAAGAAGGAAAATTTATTAAAACTATAACCATATCATATAAAAATGCATCACATGAAACTAATTTTAAAATGACTAGTTTTTCCAAAACATTTAAAGAATATACTAAAGATGAATCGTTTATAAGGAATGAAGCCAATAAACTTTTTCTAAAATCTTTTAATAAAGAGGCTATACGATTAATTGGTTTTTCAATAAAAAATTTTAAAAATAAAAATGAGGTTATAACTCAAATGACATTTGATGATTATAAATATCATGAAAAAGAAAGTACATCGTTCCTTCTTATTAATGAGCTTAATAGAGAATTTAATAAAAAAATTTTTATAAAATGTAGTGATAAATTAAATAAGAATTAATATGACATTGCACGATGCTATCGAATTATTTATAAATTATAAAATAAACGAGGAAGGCATTAGTTCATTAAATACTATCAGTGCCTATCGTGAAGACTTCAAGAAATTTTTATCATATTATCCAAATATTAAAAATGTTGATGACTTAGATTCAGCTTATTTCAATCAATTTAGTTATGATCAATCTTTAAATGGATTATCATCATCAACAATTACTCGAAGCATTTCAACATTAAAAAATTTTTTTATATTTTTACAAAGCGAAAATATTACTAATAATATTTATACTAAACCAATAATTCCTAAAAAAATTCAACATATACCTAATTTTTTAACAATAGAAGAAGTGAAACTTTTATTTAATGCCATTGATGAATCAAAGCAAACCGAATATCGAGACAAAGCTATGTTACTAATAATGTATTCTTGTGGACTAAGAGTCAGTGAAGTAATTAATCTAAGTTTTAAATCTATAAATTTCCAAGAAAAATTTATAAAAATAATCGGTAAAGGAAATAAAAGTAGAATAATTCCTATAAATAATTTAACGCTAGATTATTTATTAAAATATATATCTTTAACTAAGAAAAATAATGGAACTAAATATATTTTTATTAATCCACGAACTAAAAAGCCACTATCACGACAATTATTTTTTCTTAATATAAAAAAATATGCTTCAAGAGCTAATATCAATAAATCAATTTCTCCTCACACCTTGAGGCATACATTTGCATCTGAATTATTAGAAAATGGCGCTGATTTAAAAGTCGTTCAAACTTTATTAGGACATTCAAATGTTTCTACAACTCAAATTTATACGCACATATCGACAAAACATATAATAAACGCTTTCGATTTGTATTCAAAACGGAAGTAAATTATAATTAATAGATGAGGTGTTTTATGAAATACAAAAGAATATTTTTAATAGTAATGGACAGTTTAGGTATTGGTGAAGGTATTGATGCGAAAAAATTTGATGATTTCGGTACCAATACATTTAAACATATAAGTGAAAAATTTCCAAATGGACTCAATATCCCAAATCTTAATTATTTAGGTATTGCAGATTTAGATGATATTAAAGGATCATCAATCGTTAAACATCCACATTCTTTTTCTATTAGATTAAATGAATCTAGTAATGGCAAAGATACCATGACAGGACACTGGGAAATGATGGGCATTTTAACTACTAAGCCATTTCAAACATTTACAGATACTGGTTTCCCAAAAGAACTAATATCAGAATTAGAAAAAGAAACAGGGCATAAATTAATTGGTAATTATGCCTCAAGTGGAACAGAAATCCTTAAAAAACTTGGCGAAGAATCAATGAAAACCAATTCTTTAATTATATATACAAGTAGTGATAGTGTTTTACAACTTTGTGGGCATGAAGAAACAATGGGATTAAATGAGCTTTATAGATGTTGTGAAATAGCTAGAAAACTTACAATGAGACCAGAATGGTTTGTTGGCCGAGTTATAGCTAGACCTTTTATTGGCACAAATAAAGATAATTTTAAAAGAACTAGTAATAGACATGATTATACGATTTCGCCAACAGGAATAACTACTATGGAAATATTGAAAGAAAATCACTACGATGTTAAATGTGTTGGTAAAATTAATGATATATTCAATGGCTATGGTGTCACTTCAACAGTTCATACAATTTCTAATCAAGATGGAGTTGATAAAACTATTGAAATTGCAAAATCTGAAAATTTTAAAAAAGGCTTATGTTTTGTGAATCTTGTTGAGTTTGATAGTGAATATGGTCATAGAAGAAATCCTATAGGCTATGGTAATGCCATTATGGATTTTGATAAAAGATTACCTGAATTATTTAGCGCATTACACGATGATGATTTATTGATGATTACAGCTGATCATGGTAACGATCCTACTTATAAAGGAACAGATCACACAAGAGAAAAAGTACCTCTTTTAGTTTATTCAAAATCAATAAATGACGGAAGGCATTTATCTGACCGCGATAGTTTTGCTGATATTGGTGAGACAATTTTAAGAAATTTCAACTTAAATAAAAAAGATTCTATGATAGGAAAATCAATCGAAGAATTATTATAATTGTAGGAGATATATTTATGAGTAAGAAAATTAATTACTTAACTTTTTCATTGTTAGTTTGTTTGCTATTTAGTTGTAACGGCCATAATAAGTTTATCGGTAAAAAGTTTTTATTAACTCCAGTTGGTGCACCAACTTTAGCAATTTATGATGAAGTGAGTAAAAATAAAGAAGTAGAAACAACTTCAACGACAACCGAAGTTAGTTCTGCTCTTTTAACAAATGATTATAAATATTTAATTTTTGATGCTATAACTGCCCAGAATTTGATTAAAACAAAAAAATCTAATTATACTTTTTTAAAATTATTAACAGGTGGTAATTTTCATTTAATTGGAATTAATAAAAATAAAGATGATTTACCAACTAAAGAAGATTATATTATTGGCTTTGGAAGTGAGAATAATATTCCAGTAAAAGCATTTAGAAAATTGTATTCTGAAGCTGTAAATGATAACGATAATGAAATAAAGACATTCGATGAAATGGCTTCTAATATTACAGACTTATCAACATTAATTAAAGCAATGGATAGTAGTGGTAAAATTGGCGAAAATAAAATAGATTGGATTTTTATTGCTCAACCTGCTTTATTTACGTTATTAAGTGCAAAAACATCCGATGGTGAATTTTTACCTTTTAAAAGTTTAGCAACGGTTGATATCGATATTAGAAATGCTTTTAAAGAAAAATTTAATAGTGATTATATTCCTCAAGCCGGTTTATTTGTGAATAATTATTACTATGACGAAAATAAAGAAGAAGTAGCTACTTTTTCAAGTAAAGTAGATCAATATTTAAATGATGCAATTTATGATTCGAGTAAGGTAGTTGATTCGATTAATTCATATAGCAATGATTTAAATGAGCAAAAAGCCCGTTTTGGGTATAATAGTAAAGTAATTAATGCTTTACAAGGTCAAAAAGAAGGAAAATATTTAAATCAGTTTGGAATTGTTGATCCAAAAAGCAATTATACCCTAGATAAGATGGATGAATTTGTTAAATTATTAAATAATTAATGAAAAGTTCAGCAAATAAAAAAATATTATATTTAATTTTTACTTTTTTAGGTATAGCGTTTTTATTTCTTTTATATGAAATCAGTTTTTTATTAGTTAATAATTCAAATATTTTACCATCTTTAAACGACATTTTTCACAATTTTTTTAATTTACTTAAAAATATTAATTTATTTAGAAATATTGCCTTTTCTTTTTTAAGAACATTATTATCAATAGTAATAGCATTTGGAATAGGGGTATTAACCGGTTGCTTAAGCGGCTTATTTCCTAAATTTAATTATTTTATTAAACCTTTAATATCACTTTGTAAGTGCATTCCTGTACCCTGCTTTATTTATTTATTGTTTATTTTCTTTTTAAATAATAAAAATATTGCTGTTATAATTGTTGTTTTTTTAATTATTTTTCCAATTATTCATGAAAATTCTAAATCAGGTATTATAAATATAAACCAAAATATAATTGATTCATTAAAAATAGAAGGACTATATAGAAAAAATTCAATTTTTAAGGTTCTTTTAATAGAAGCATTACCGTATATATTGTCAGGACTAATATCTTCAATTGGATTAGCTTTAAAAGTAGAAGTGACAGCTGAAATTTTATTAGGACCTCATAATATAATAGGTATTGGTCGAAATATATTTTTAGCAAAGGAAGATCTTGATTTTGCTACATTATATGCCTTAATTATTTTGATTATTCTTATATTTATAATATTAGATTTTTTATGTTTAATTCTTAAAAAAATAATAAAAAATAAATTTTAACCCCCCAATATATTAATTCCATTACGACTTGTATAATGAAGGGGGTTAAGACTGTAGATGGGACAAGTAAAAATATAAATCATCCAAAGTATTTTTCTCTTAATATATTTTTATAACTAATTAGTTAATAATCATCCTTATTTCCCTAATTTACTTAGACTATCTACAGTCAGATAATCATTTAATGGAAAATAATAATAAAAAGACAATTATTTATAAAATTGATTATGAACTAAAAGATGCGATAAAAAAACAAATTGAATGGTCAAACAATAGTTGTAATCAGTTTTCAAGTGAAGGAATCAATTTTGATATACCAAAAGGTTCATTAATCATATTTAAAACATATGACTACATAAAATGTGAATACATGTTATGTTATGGAGTAACATTGCATGATTCATTAAAAGATAATAACAATAATGAATTAATTGTTTGCCCTATTATTTTTTTAAATAAAGAAAATATTAATTCATACAGTGGAATTGATATAGGTAAAATTATTTCTTTAAATGCAATGAAAGAAGCAAAGGCTTTAATAAATAGAATAAAGCCTATTGATAGAAGAATTATTAAAGTGTTATTTGATAAAAATAAAAAGTCAATTTTAAAATTAGAAGATTTCGTAATTAAAAGAATTTTACTCTCTTACACGTATATGCTTGAAAAATTATCATTTAGAAAACAAGACATAGTAAAATGTATGTATTGTTAGTAGTTAATTAGTATAAAATTAGTATATAATTAGTCATATAAATGTGGAAAACTATCACTAATTAAACCTTAATAATTTATTTCTGTAAATAAATTTTATATAAAAAGAATTGATTAAATCAATATTTTTTTAATTATATTTAACATAATATATATTATACGAAGTTATATATATTAAATATAATATCGCAAAATAATTACTTAACTTTAATTAAAAAATATGATCTTATAATATATAAAAATAAATTACTTTAAATAATATTCGGCGCAATTAGTTGTAAGAACGTCTGTAAATGGCGAATGATTTTCTGTTTTATTAGATAAAAACTTTATATTTTCTTTTAAGACATTTAAAAATCCATTTTCATAATCATCTAACATAGCATTAATTAATAACGAACTATCATATCCTCTAGTTGGCTCGATTTTATCGCAAGCATAAATAATCTTGCCTAAATCGCTCATTTCTTTATTACCTGTACAATGATATTTAATAGCTTGGAGAATTTTTTTATCAGTAATGCCAAATTCTTTTAAAGCAATTGCGCTTCCTACAAATTGATGATAAGCATAGTCTGGTATATCCGTGTAATAACGATAATATTTTTCTATATAATTACGTTGTTCTTCTCTTTCTATATTCTTACCGATATCATGAATTAGTCCAGCTAAATAAAATGTTCCAGGAAATGATAGATTATTTGAAACAGCAACTTTGTAGGCTAAATTAGCAACACTTATTGAATGTTCTAATCTTCTACCACTTAAGTATTTATCTATTTTATCCATAAAATAAAGTTTATGACTTATAATATAATTAATCACACTAATAGATGTATCAAGACTATTTAAAGCCCTAATTTTTGTACTAGATGTATCTACCAAATCGCCAGAAATTTTGATCATATTATATTTATTTACATTATTTTGATTAATTATGTATCCTGGTCGAGGATAAAAAATTATTTGCGTTTGATTTGCTATATCTTCTGCTTTTCTCCAACGATGAAATTTATTTACCTGATCAGCTCCAATTAGCAAAAATAGTTTAGCAAAAGGATGTTTAGATTTTAAGTGCATTATTGTCTCTATTGTATAATCCACTTCTTTCCAAGAGTTAATTTCACAATCTTCAATTTCATAATCCAAATTATAGTCTTTAAGACATAGTTTTATCATATTAAGACGATCTTCAATTGTTTCTGTTGGTATTTTCCAACGTGGATTTTTTGAAGGAACTAAAATTAGTTTGTCTGCGCCAATTTCTTTTAAAGAATTTTTGCACAAAGTTATATGTGAATTATGTATCGGATCAAACGAACCGCCAAAAATAATTATTTTTTCTTTCATCATAATTTTAAAATTCAATATGATATGTAGATTTTTTATTTTCTCTATATAAAATAATTGTTCGTCCAATTTTTTGAATTATTTCAGCATTTAAGTTACTTGAAATATCTAAAATAAGTTCATTAAAATTAGCATTTTCTAATGCAGATTTTAGGAATGATACTTTTATTAATTCATATTTTTCTAAAGCATTAGATAATGTTTGAATTACATTTTTATTGATTAAATCTTTTCCAATATTAAACTTTATTAAATCATGAGAATGTGCATAACTTTTTAAAAAAGCTTTATTTTTATTATTTAACATAAACTACCTTCGCTCTTGTTGTATAAACATATACACCTTTTGGAACAAAAACTCTGATTAATTGATTATTTCCTTCAAAATTAATCCATCCTAAGCCTAATATACCTAAATCTCTACTTCCCTTTTCAGTTATTTGAAAATCATAAGCATCAAATTCACTAAAACTTGTAAATTTAGAACTTGTTGGTTTTAAGTTATGCTTTTTAATAGCAGTTTCAATAAGCTTATCACCAGTCATATTTTTAACCTTTAAATCAATTCCTTCAGATGCATAAGCAATTAGTTCTAATTTGCCTTTACTCATTAATTGTATTGCAGCTAAACCGCCAAATGCTAAAGTTTTATTCGTATGTAATACGAATTTTCTTGGTTTAATAGCTTTTTTAGGAATTATATTATTTTGAACAGACTTTTCTACCTTACTTAATAAACTATTGGTTATATCTGTGCCAGGTAATTCATATAAAGAGGTTTTATTTGTAAGCGGGATTTTGTATCCTCTTAATTCGGTATTTTTAAAATTGCAAACAGTGATTGGTCTATTTGTATTATTTCTATATTTTTTTAGTAAATCTGAAATCAAGCTTGATTTACCACTTATGCTTGCACCAATAAAATAAACATCACGATTTTTAGCAAGAGCAATAATTTTATCATACATTAAATCAATATTATAATTTGTATGCGATGAAGTCAAAACAACATCTTTTACTTGTAATTTTGCTAATTTAAGCCTATGTTCAATATAACTTAAAAGTTTGTCTTCATCGATGTTTTCAGGAAGTAAATCACGTTTATTAGCAACAACTAATATATCAAGACCCTCGATCATTTCATTTAATTTAGTAATAAAACTTCCTTCAAAACTTAGTAAATCAATAACATAGCAAACTAAAGCCTTGCTTTGCCTAATGGTTTGCAAAACTGACTGATAAGCTTCTTCATAATGAGCCTCTTTAGGTTGAACATTAAAACGTTCATTTTTAAAACAATTATCGCATAACAATAAGCCTTCAGGATATTTATTTACAATTTCTGGTGAAATATAACCTTCTGCATTTTTATCTTTCGTTTGCAAAATTGCCCCACATTTATAACATCTAGCAACTTTATTTAATTCGGCCATAAATATCCCTCCAATTAATTAGTAAATTATCTTTTTTTAATCTTCTTCTTTTAATTTTATCGAGCCACCTTAACAATTTGGTAACAAATTGGTCTTTTGGCCATAATTTTTCAGTTAAAATACTTTTAATTCTTAATCTTTCTGCACATCGAATATCAGTCATTAGCTGATCTCCTATCATTATAACATCATTCTTATTAATATTTTCTTTATTTAAAAATTTTTCTATTTTGAATTTAAACGGTTTTCTCGCTCTGCATAAATATTTAACATTTAAACAACTAGAATATTTTTTTACTCTTTGTTCTTTATTGTTACTAATAATAATAGGTATAAGATTATTCTCTTTTAAACTGGTAATTAATTTTTTAGCTCTATCACTAGGAACTAATGTTTTATGTGTGTCAAGTGTATTGTCTAGGTCTATTAATAAAAATTTAACATTAATTTTTTTATAAAAATCGACGTTAATATCATAAATACTTGTTGCATATGCAAAAGGCACTAATCTCTTCATACCATTTATTATAATTAAATATTTGCTTAAAATAAACTTTTATTATTTTATTATTTAATGAACTATTTTTTATTTTCTATTTTATATTAATAATTAGTTTTAATATACTAATAAATTACTAATAAATTACTAATTATTAACTATTTTAATTAATCACCCATTTCATCAAATATTGAAATTTGTTCGTATTCTTCATTAGAATCCCTATCTGGTTGATCTATATTTGAATTGTTATTTGAGCTATTATTTTTTGGCTTTTCAATAATAGTATTTGAATCTATAACTTGAACTTCTTTTATAAATACATTATTAATTTTTAAACCATCGCCTATATTTAAATTCTTTTTGCACATCTTTTCTTGAGAAATCTTAAAATCATTAATTGTTATATCAACAACAGAATTATCACTTAAAAGACAATTTAAAACCATAGGCTCGTTCTTATTTAAAATTTTAGTAGAAAAAACTAGATTATGTGGTGAGCTTTTAAATGAATTGAAAACCATTTGTGTTCTTCCTAAACGATCAGTTAATTCTAGATTAGAAATATCAAAAACTCTATAAGAGCATTCATCAGTTATAAATAATACTTTTCCTTTTTCAGAGCTTCTATAAGAGAGCAAAGATTCAATCTCACTATTTTTTAAAGTCGAAATAGCTTTAACGCCACTAGTTTTTAATCCAGTATGAGTAATTTCGTTCTCATTAAAATATGTTGAATTACCTAATTTAGTAATAATAAACAAATTGCTATTGCCATTTAAAACAGAAACATCAACTAATTCATCGTTAGGTAATAACTTTATACAAGCAATTGGTTTTGAATATCTTGTAGCAAAAAATTCGCTAAGTTTTGTTTTCTTGATTTGCCCATTTTTAGAAACCAATCCAATAGAAACATCCTTAGTAAAGTCTTTTACAAGTATACTTTTAATTATTATTTCTTCCATTGGAAGAGTAATCAAATAATTAATATGCTTTCCTTCATCTTTCCATCTTGTATCAATAATTTCATGAACTGGTATGAATAAGTAATTGCCTTTATTTGTAAAAGCAAGTATATAATCCATTGTATTTGCCATCATTTCCATTATTAAAGAATCGCCAGATTTAATTCCTGGTAATGAGCCATTATTTGATTTATAAGATTTTAAACTAGATCTTTTTATATATCCTTCTCTAGTTAAAGTAACATAAACATCCTCTTTAGCTATTAAATCACGTTTTTCAATTACTATCTCTGCTTCTTTTTCTTTAATTTCCGTACGACGATCTATACCATATTTATTAGAAATTTCTTTTAAATCTTTTATAATAACTTTTTTTAGTTTGTGATCATCAGCAAGAATTTCTTCAAGTTCATTAATAGTTTTATTCAAATTATCACGTTCATTTATATAAATATTAACATCAGTATTAGATAATTTATACAAATGCATCATAACAATTGCTTCAGCTTGAGGTTCAGTAAAATCATAAGTTTTCATCAAATTTTCTTTTGCGTTCTTTTTATCTTTACTTTGTTTAATAATTTTAACTATATCATCAATAACATTAATTGCTTTTATTAAACCTAGCACTATATGAAGTCTATTTTTAGCTGCATTTAAATCAAACTTACTTCTTCGAGTAATGACATCGATTTGATGTGCAATATAAGTATCTAAATAAGAATTAAGTGTAAGGGTTTTAGGTCTATTATTCGAAATAGCAACTATATTTGCACTATAATTAACTTTTAATTGAGTTTTATTAAATAAATATGTTAAAACAATTTGAGGATCAACATCTTTTTTTAATTCAATTACAATTTTAATATCATCATTAGCTGATTCATCTAAAACTTCTAATATCCCATCAACTTCTTTAGATTTTCTAATTTTATCAATGGAATAAACAAGTTCTTGTTTATTAATTTTATATGGAATATTGGTAATAATTAGTTGATTTGTGTCTTTATTTTCATTTATATCAACCTTACTTGCAATTTCAATTTTTCCTCTTCCACTAAGATAGATATCTTTTAATCCTTGACATTTATAGACAATTCCTCCTGTAGGAAAATCAGGACCATGAACAAATTTTAAAAGATCATCAACCGAGCAATGAGGATGATTTATGCGATAAATTGTTGCATCAATAATTTCTTTTAAATTATGAGGAGGAATTTCTGTAGCGATAGCAACTGCAATTCCTTCACTACCATTAACAAACAAATTTGGATAACGAGCAGGTAAAACAATAGGTTCTAATTCAGTATCATCAAAATTTAAGGTCATATCGACAGTATTTTTATCTAAATCGCGTACCAAATTCATGGAAAAATCATTTAATTTTGCTTCAGTGTAACGATAAGCAGCTGGCGGATCATTATCAATACTACCATTATTTCCTTGGAATTTAATAAGTGGCATATTCATAACCCAACTTTGAGACATTCTAACTAATGCTCCATAAATAGAACTATCACCGTGTGGATGTAATTTACCCATAACAGCGCCAACAATCGTAGCACATTTTTTTGTCGGCTTATCCATTGTATTGCCATTACGGTACATTGAATAAATTATTCTTCTTTGAACAGGTTTTAAACCATCACGAGCATCTGGAATCGCACGATCTTGAATTACATATTTAGCATAAACAGCATAGCGATCCCCCATTACGTAATCTAATGTTTCTTGTTTTATATTTTCGTCTATTGTAGAGGTTATATCGTTTATTTTTTTTCTAGCCATTATTTTATAACCTCCTTAATAAATTCATCAACTTCGTTGAAATCTACATTTTCTTCTACCCATTTTTTTCTCACACTAGTATCTTTGCCCATTAAAATTGCAATCTTTTTGTCAACAGATAATGGATCATCAATACTAACTTGTAATAAAAGACGATGTTTTGGATCCATTGTTGTTTCTCTTAATTGGTCTGGATTCATTTCACCTAATCCTTTGTAACGATTTACTTTATAACCTTTACCTATAAAATCTTCTGCTTCTTTTAATTCCTTATCATTCCAAGCATAGCGATAAATTACTCCATTATTTGTTTCTTTTGAGACACGATATAAAGGAGGTACTGCAACATATACTTTTCCACTTGTAATCAAAGGTTTCATATAATGATAAAAAAATGTTAAAAGCAATGTTTGAATGTGCGCGCCATCTGTATCAGCATCAGTCATGATAATGACTTTACCATAATGTGAATTTTCAACTTCGAAATTTGAACCATAGCCAGCGCCAATAGTATTAATCATGGTAGAAATTTCTTCGTTTTTAAGCAATTTGTCCATTGTAATTGAATCTGTATTTAATGGTTTACCTCTAAGTGGTAAAATAGCTTGGAATTTTGGATTTCTGCCTTTTTTTGCACTTCCGCCAGCACTATCACCTTCAACAATAAATAGTTCGTTTAATGCATAATCCTTACCTTGCGCAGGTGTTAATTTGTCACTTAAAATTAAGGCTTCTTTCTTTTGCTTTTTATTTCTAATCTCTTCTTTTGCCTTTCTTGCAGCAATGCGTGCAGTTTGACTATCTAAACATTTTTTAATTAAATTAACAGCAAATTCTTTATTTTCATTTAAATAATAAGTAAATTTTGTATAAACTAAATTACTAACTGCACTTACAGCTTGCTGTGTTCCTAATTTACCCTTTGTTTGACCCTCAAATTCAAGCAAATTTTCTGGCATTCTCAAAGAAACAATAGCAGTTAGCCCTTCACGAATGTCGCTTCCTTCAAGTTTTCCTTTACCTCGAAGTAAATTATTATTTTCAGCGAAATCATTAACAGCTTTAGTAATACCAAGTCTAAAGCCTGTCTCATGAGTTCCACCATCTCTTGTTCGGACATTATTTACATAACTATAAATTGTTTCACTATATTCGTTTAAACAATATTGAAATGCGACTTCAATTTGAATATCACCAGAATTATCAGTGAAATCTATGATTGGTCCTAAAGGTTGTTTTGATTGATTTATAATCGAAATGTATTCACTAATGCCGTTTTCATAATAAAATTCAGCTTCGTTATTTGTTCTTTCATCTTTTAATATAAATTTTACTTTGCGTAATAAAAAAGCACTTTCTTGAAGATGGTTATAAATAACATCCCATTTAAAATCAACAGTCGAAAAAATTTTTGGATCAGGTTTAAACGTAACGCAAGTTCCATGTTTTGAAGTTGGTCCTAAGCATTCTAATGGTGTTTCCAGTCTACCGCCATCTTTGAACCTAATATGCCATATTTTTCCGTTTTTATAAACAACAACATCACAAAACAAACTTAATGCATTAGTAACTGCACTTCCAACGCCATGTAATCCAGCACTTGATTTATAAGCTTTTTCACTAAATTTTCCACCACTATGTAAAGTCGTAAAAATAAGTTGAACAGCAGGCATTTTAGTAGCTTTATGAAAGTCTACTGGTATGCCTCTACCTTCATCTAAAACACTTAAACTACCATCTTTATGAATAACAACAGTAATTTTACTTCCAAAACCATTTAAAGCTTCATCAACAGCGTTATCAACAATTTCCCAAACCAAATGATGAAGTCCATTACCATTAGAACTTCCAATATACATAGCAGGACGCTTTCTAACGCCTTCTAAGCCAGATAAATATTCTATACTGCTTGCATCATATTCATTATCTTTTAAAATTTTAATCATATTTCTATACCAATTTTTTATTTTAAAATAAACTATTTCAAATTTCTAGTTTTTTTGTTTAAAGAATATTATAATAGCGTCATGATTTGGTTATTTAGATTTTTGTTTGTATTTTTATTTTCAATTTTCGGTTACTTAATAGGAGCTATACCTAATAGTGTAATAATAGGCAAATTATTTTTTCACAAAGATCCTCGAGATTATGGTAGTCATAATGCTGGTGGAACAAATGCTGGTCGTGTTCTTGGAAAAAAAGCTGGCGTAATCGTTATTTTACTCGATGGATTAAAAATTGTTGTTCCATTTTACATTGTATTTTTTTTATTAAAGAAAACTACGTTTTTTCTCAATTTAATGAACGATGGATTTGAATTGAATGCATTTGGGTTAGGTAATACAATTAGTGATTTGGCGCTTTATTTAACAGCCTTATCTGGAATAATTGGACATTGTTACTCTATTTATTTAAGGTTTTCTGGTGGTAAAGCCGTATCAACATATTTAGGAACAGCTTGCTGTATAAGTTATTTTACTTTTCCCCTTTGTGGCTCTTTATTTTTTGGCATTTTAAAATGTAAAAAATTTGTTAGCTTGTCATCATTAATTTCTACCTCAGCTTTCACTATTTTTAGTTGGATTATTTATATTACTTATTCATTTAATTTTAATAATTTGAAAATTATTAATATATTAAATAATTTCTTATGGTTTGGCTATGGACCAAATATTTCGATTTATATGCCGATTGTAATGACAATTGCATCAATAATTTTAATTATAAAACATATTCCAAACATTCATCGTTTAGAAAATAAAAGCGAATCTAAAATACACTGGATGAAGTAATTTAGTATATTTTTAGTATATATTTAGTATATATTAAGTATACTAATTAAATAAAAAACTCTGTCCATGCAGAGTTTTTTATAACTAATTTGATTTAATTAATCAATATACATATCCATTGGGAATGTTAAATAGTGAATTGTATCTAATTCATCTGCTGTAACATATCCAGCTGGAGCATTAATCAATGAAGGAATTCTATTTACTATCGTTGCACAAGTATGTTCAACTGTCTGAGGTTTAAAGACGGAGAATTTAGTAGTAGGCTCACCGGTAATTTCCCAATCACACATATCACCTTCTCCTTCCATATATACTTTGCCAATTGTTTCTTCTTCAATTTCGATGCCTTGCATTGTTTGCGCTTTTACTAAAGCTGCCATACCAATACAATTGCCAGCCTTAATTGTTTTTCCTAATGTATGACTAAATACATCATGATCTACTGTATAAGGTACATTAGTTTGAGTTATTGATGTTATTGTTAATCCTAATTTATTAGCTATAGCTTCAACTGGATTCCATGCATATGAAGGTATAACTTCTTTTGGATGTGCTATAGTCTTTTCAAATTCATCCTTAGTAAGATCACAACCATGTGCTTTAGCTAAAGCTAATCCATATTCATCAACGTTATATGAATAAGCACCTTTTATTTTTTTAACAGAGTGCATACCACCCATAACAAGTGAAACCATATTGACCCAGAAAATATCTTGCATACCACTTCCAGTAACAGTACAACCAGTCTCTTTTGCTAATTTATCAAGTTTATTTGTTAAAGCGGCATCAGTAGTCCAAGGATAAATAGCTTCTTCACATGTAGTAATAACATTTATTCCTCTAGCAACACATTTTTCTACATGAGGATAAATGTCTTTAACAAATGAAAATAATGTAACAATGGCAACATCTGCATCACATTCATCTAAAACCTTATCAGCATCATTAGAAATTTTTACACCTAACTTTATTCCAAGACCAGCAAAGTCACCAATATCCATTCCTAAAATCTCTTTATTTACATCGATAGCACCTACTATTTCTGCGCCTTTTTCATGCAAATAACGAATGATGTATTTTGCCATCTTACCACAACCATATTGAACAACTCTAATTTTTCTCACAAATTTACCTCCTTAAAATTGTCACCATAATTATATCAGTATTTTTTTACCAATTCATTAAATAAAAGGCTTGAATTGCAAATTATTCGATTTAATTTATTAAAATCAATTGCAATTAATAAAAATTAAATACTTTTTACAATAGACATACAACAATTATTAAAAGAATTTAGATTATAATTATGAAACTTTCATTACTTATCTTTAGTAGTAAAAAAACTAAAAGTAATCAATAATCTTTAAGTTAATATTTTTATAAGGGCGAGTTAACAAATTCTAATAAATAATATAGCTATCATAATTTTTTTGAGATTAAATTATGTATAAGTAATTAATAGTTTGCATATTCTTATGCTAAGTATTTATAAAAAAGAAAAGTCAAGTAGACTTTTATTCTACTTGACTTTATATAGAGTATCTACATCTAAACTAATAAATAAACTAGTTTTTAACAACTAGATTGAGTTATAAACTATTTTTGATTATTCATGCTCTTAATAACAGCTTTAATTTGAGCCTCACTAGGTTTACGACCCATTTGCATAAACATAGCTCTAATCATTTTTTCATTAATAGGTGGATTATTTTGTATTTGTTTTTTAAAATAATATCTAGAAATAAAAAAGCCAAGTATTGCTCCAACAACTAAAGCAAATAAACACCAAAGTAATGTTTCCCACCACATAAAACTAATTTCCTTTTATTAATTAATTATTAGCTCTAGAATCGTAAGCACCAGTATCAGTTCTTACATAAACTAAATCACCATTATTTATAAATAATGGAACTCTAATTTTTAACCCAGTTTCAACAATAGCATCCTTCATTGCTTTGTTAACAGTATCACCTCTAACAGCAGGTTCACATTCGACTATTTTTAAAGCGACTTTCGCAGGTAAATTAATACCCAAAATTTCATCTTCGTATGTCACAATTTCGACTTCAAGATTTTCAGTTAAAAATTTCTTTTCCCATTCAAGTCTACTCGCTGGAATTTCAACTTGTTCGAATGTGTTATTATCCATGAATACAAGAAAATCTCCACTATCATAAAGATAATTCATCTTCTTTTTTTCAAGTCTAATAGTTTCTACTTGGTAACCACTATTGGCACTCATTTCAGTAATTGCACCAGTTCTTACATTTTTAACTTTAACTTTAGCAACCATTTTTCTCATAGCAGTTTTATTTAATAGAATGTCGATAACATAATAAATGTTACCTTCTTCCAAAAAATAATTGCCAGGTCTTAATTCAGTAACGTTCATATCTTCCTCCTAATTTAAATATGGGTTATTTTTTAATTCTTCACCTATTGTTGTTATAAAACCATGTCCAGGATAAACAACTAATTTGGTATCAAATCCTTTAATAATTTCTAAACTATCTTTTAATAAGTTTCTATTAGAAGTTATTAAATCATCTCTTCCTATGCTACCTTTAAACAAACTATCACCTGTAAATAAAGCATTTTCTTCTTGATTTAATAAGCAAACACTTCCATCAGTATGATAAGGTGTTTCAAAAACTTGAAACTTTAATCCATCTCCAAAATTTAAAATATCTAAATTTTTAAAAGCTTTAACATTTAAATTAATTTTTACTGATTCATTTGTTAAATAAGATCCATTAAGTTTTGGATTTTGCAATAGTTCATAATCGAATTCATCGATATAAATGGGTGTTTTCGAAAAATAATCATGAAATTTCGACAACCCTCTTATATGATCGAAATGTCCATGCGTTAATAATAAAGCCTTTACTTCCGAATAATGAATTTTAATATAATTAATTAATTTTTGGCTTGTAGAACCATAATCAATGATGACGCAAGGTCCATTTTCTTTGCCAACAATATAAATATTTGCACAAAATTCATCTATACTATGATCGAAATTAAAAACTTTAATCATATATTATTAACAAGTCTACTTTTTCTCTTTGTGTAAAGTAACTTTTCTACACTTAGGACAATATTTCTTATGTTCAATACGATCAGGATCATTCTTCTTATTTTTACTAGAAATATAATTTTCTTCTCCACATTCAGTGCATTTTAATATAAATGTATCTCTCATATTACAATCTCCTTCTTTGCCGATAAATAAGATATCACAAAATGAAACATTTTTCTATATAAAACTATTTAAACATAAGATATAATCTTATGTATGAATAGAAACGAGACAAAAAGAGTTCAAATTGGAAATATTTTTTTAGGTGGAAATAATCAAATTTTAATTCAATCAATGTGCTCAATTAAAACAAGTCATATAAAAAAAGTTATTAAACAAATTAATGAATGTGCTGATTTAGGTGCTGATTTAATGCGTGTTAGTATTCTTGATTTTAAAGATGCTTACGCAATTAAAGAAATTGTCAATAATATAAAAATTCCGTTGATTTGCGACATACATTATAATTATAAATTTGCTCTTATTGCTATAAAATCAGGTGCAAAAAAAATAAGACTAAATCCTGGTAATTTAAATAATAAAGAGGAAATAGAAAAAATAGTTAATTTAGCAAAAAAATATAATGTTGCGATTAGAATCGGTGTTAATTCAGGTTCTTTAAATCAAAATATAGTAAGAAAATATTCGAATCTAGAAACTTACAAATTAATTGTTTTAAGTGCTATCGAATATATAAAAATTTTAGAAAATTTTGATTTTTATAACATTGTAATAAGTTTAAAAAGTAGCAATTTATTCGACACAATACAAGCTTATCGAGAATTTTCAAAAATTAGTAATTACCCATTGCATATAGGCCTAACTGAAAGTGGCTTTGATGAAGTTGGTATAATACGCAGTGTTGCTTGCCTCTCACCACTTCTATTAGATAATATTGGGAACACAATAAGGATATCGTTGACCAATGATCCTAAAAAAGAAATTTTAACATGTAAAAGATTATTACATGATTTAAATTTATATCCAAATTACCCAACATTAATCTCATGTCCTACGTGTGGTCGCTGTGAAGTAAAAATTAAATCATTAGCGAGAAAAACTCTAGATTTTTTAGAAAAAAATAATGTCAATATAACTGTTGCAATAATGGGTTGTGCAGTTAATGGAATAGGTGAAGGTAAAAAAGCTGATATTGGATTAGCTGGAGGAAAAAATAAATTCATAATTTTTAAAAAAGGTAAATTTTTTAAAGAAGTTAAAGAAAGCGAAGCTTTAAATGAATTATTTAAGGAAATTTTGTTAATAAAACACTAATAATTGCTTTTCAATAATTTTATTTCGTCTTTGTAAGGTGGCTCACCATTAATATATGGGGTTTCTAAAATTTTGGGAATATCTTTAAGTCTTTTATCAAAGACATATTTTTGAAGTATTTTTAATCCTATTGTCCCTTTACCTATATTCTCATGTCGATCTTTATGAGAACCACGATTATTTTTACTATCATTTAAATGAATAACCATCAACTTATTAAGCCCAATTTCTTTATCAAACTCACTTAAAATATCATCTATATCTTCCACATCATATCCAGCGTCATTTATATGACAAGTATCAAGGCAAACCCCAAGACGATTTTTAAATCGCGAATTGTTAATTATTTTTGCTATTTCTTCAAAATTTTTACCAATTTCACTACCCTTACCTGCCATAGTTTCAAGGCAAACTATAATATCAGTACCATCTATGGAAAGTACTTCATCTAAACCTTTTACTATTTGCTTTATCCCTTTTTCTACTCCTTCTCCTACATGAAGGCCTGGATGTAAAACTAATAATTTACATCCAAAAGCATAAGTACGCTTTAATTCATTAAGTAATACTTTTTTTGCTAATTCAAATTTATAATTATCAATACTATTTCCTAAATTAATTATATAAGGGGCATGTACGACAATTTTTTTAATATCAATTCTATTATCTTTAAGTAAAGCTTGGCCTTCTTTTATAAAACATTTTTCAAGTGGAACTCTTAAAGAATTTTGTGGCGCACCTGTATAAAACATAAAAGTATTTTCGCCATATTTTAATGCTTCTTTAACAGTTCCTAAAAAATAATTAGGAGCACAAAAAGAAAGATGGCTCCCTAATAAAACATTATCAATCTCGTTTATTTTTTGCATTTTCTCGATATCTTTCTTCCATTTGTCGACGTATATCTTTTTTGATAATTTCACGACGGTGTTTGTTTTTAACTTTTTGAACAGCAATTCTAATTTTCTTTTTATATCCTGGTTTAACTTTATTTGACTTATTTTGATTTATAGCTTTTTTTATTTCTTTATCTAATTCTGTATTAACTTTTTTCTTTTTTCTTTTTGTTTTGATAAAACTTGTATCTGGAATTAAATGACAACTATCAAATTTTAAGAATTCAACTTTTAAACCATCAGAAATTAATTTTTCGCATAATTTTTGATGCTCATTATCATAAAAAACAAATGAACGTCCACTTTTATTATTTCTTCCGGTTCTTCCAGCTCTATGATAATAATATTCTAAGTTATTAGGTAAGTCTAAACTTAATACATCACTAACATCGATTATATCAAGGCCTCTACTTGCAATATCTGTACACACTATAACAGGAAATTCATTATTATTAATTCTTCTTAACATTGAATTTCTTTCGCGTGGTAATAAATCTCCACTAATAAAACCGCATTTAATTTTATTTTTCGATAAAAATTCATATATTTTTTTTGCTTCTTCTTTACTATTAGAAAAAATCATTAATAAATAAGGGTTAACATCTTTTATAAAATCTAATGTTAAGTCATTTAAATTGCGATGTTTAGTATTAATAAAATAATGTTTAATTGTTTTTGAAGCATTGTCTTTATTTGATAATGTCAGAATATAATCAGGCGAAATATATTTTTTTAGGAAAATTTCAACTTTTTTGGATATTGTAGCACTAAAAACTTCAATTTGTTTGCATTTAGAGCGCATGATTATATTATTTATATCTTCAAAAAAACTATCATCCATTAGCATATCTGCCTCATCCAATACAATAGTTTTTAAATTAGACAAATCAATATTAGCATTTGAAAGTAAATATTTTAAACGACCAGGCGTAGCAATTGCAATTTCCACTCCATTTTCTAAACTTTCTTCATTTTTTGTCGTATCAACGCCACTTATATATAATTTGCATTTAAGAAGTGGAAAATATTTTTTAAATTCTTGAGTAAATAAATATGTTTGCCTAGATAATTCTCTTGTTGGTGAAATAATGATTGCTTGAAGTTTATTATTAAAACTTAAATTATTAATAATCGGAATTAAAAAAGAATGAGTTTTTCCAGAACCAGTTTCACTTTGTACTATAATATTTTCACCTTTTAAGGCTTTTGGTATTACAACTTCTTGAACTTTTGTAGCTTCTTTATAACCTAAATCATATAAAGCATCGATCACTTCTTTTTTTAAATTAAACGTTTTAAAATTCATAAAAATATTTTAATTTTTTTTGAATGTAAATTCTATATATATTTATTAGAAATATGTTTATTAATATAAATTTATAAGGTAAACTCTAAATTATGAATGTTGAATTACTAAAACCATATGGACTTTGTTCAGGAGCTTTAAAAGCCATAAATTTAATAAAAAAAGTTAGAAAAGATAACCCTAATAATAATATAATTTTATTTGGTCCAATAATTCATAACGAGAATATTAATTCGTTAATGAAAGAACTAGATATTAAAGTACTAGATTTACCATATGATGAATATTTTGATGTGATTGACACTTTATCTATTGACGATATTGTCATATTACCTGCACACGGGCATGACAATTCACTTGAAGAAAAACTTTGTAGAAAGGGAATTTTATATGTTGATGCAACATGTCCAACCATTTTAAAAATTCACGATTTAATTCTTAATGACTATCTAGATAACGATATCATTTATATAGGAAAAAAAGACCATATTGAATCTATAACAACTTGCTTACTAAAAGATAATATTTATTTTTACGATATTGATAACACATCAAATTTAGAACAATTCCATATTGTTGACCCAATAATCTTATATCAAACAACATTAACCAAGCTAGATGTAAAAAACGCAATTAAAAATATTAAAATTAATTTTCCAACTACACAAGAAGGAAAGACTCTTTGCAGGCAGTGCATTATTAGACAAAATAATCTTATAAAAAATTTAACAAAAGATACATTTGTAATTATTGTTGGAAGCAAAACATCTAGTAATACTAAATCTTTACTAGATATATACTATAAAACTACTAATGATAATAAAATTATCTTTGTAAATTCACTTGAAGAAATTAAAAAAGTAGAATTTAATCCATCCTATAAATATCTAATAACTAGCGGAACATCTACTCCAAATATAGTAGTAGAAAACATTTATAAATATATTAGATCACTTTAGGACATTTTTCGTGTTCAACAGTTATAATGTTCAAAGTATTGTCTATTTCTAGTATTACTTTTTTCATTTGTTCCATGAAAATATTTTCTATTTCATGGGGTAAATCTAAATAATTATAATGGCAAGATATTACATCTCTTCTGCCATGGTGTGGAATATCACCACTAATAAATATGTCATATCCTTCGTTTTGCGCTTCCTTAAATTCATACCACCCGCCACCTCCTATAATAGCAACATTATTAATAATTTCTTTACCATAAGGTAGCAATAGTCCATATTGAACATTTAATTTATTTTTAGCATACAATGCAAAATCGTTGACATCCATTGGTTTAATTAAGCATCCACCTCTAGCCATCGGAACTTTAGATAATGAATGTATGTTTTTCAAGTTCAATCTTTGTGCTAAAGCGTCATTCATACCATTCTTTCCTTCATCAAAATTAGTGTGATAAGAGTAAATTGGAATATTGTACTTAGAAATTTCATCAGTAATTTTTGCCTTATTTTTGTCTTTTGAAAGAACATCATTCTTCTTTCCAAAAATAAATGGATGGTGAGTAATTATTAAATCAATTTCATTTAGCAAATTGTTATCAAACATATATTTTAAAACAATTTCATCAAAATCTAAGCAAATTAAAATATTATCAGTATTTTCTCGTAATTTACCAACTTGTAATCCAGGATAATCATGATATTTTAAAGCAATTCCTTTTGGGAAATATTTAGCTAATTTGTTGATTAAATTTCTAGTTTTCATATAAGATACCCTTTAATTCTTCAATTTCATTTTCTAATTCTTCTTTTCGACTATTGCTAAGTTTTTTCGTTTTGAGCAAATTGTTATATTTAGTAAGAATTGTTTTATAATGTCTAATGAAATATTTATCTTTTTTTAATAATAAAATTGGACCATATTTATATTGAATTTCTAAATACTGCATTGTCCCTTTTTTAAATCTAATTATCTCATAAAAAATATCATTTTCTACTAAGTCACTTTCTTCATCAATAATGTAACCTAGATTTACCATAAATTTGCGAAGTTCATAAGTGTTATTATGACTATCTATAATAAAATATTTAATGTATTTTACTTTTTCAATTGACCTAAGAATAAGATTTTTAATTGTAATAAAACCCATGCCAGCAATTACAATAGTATCGTAACTTGAATCAACATCAGCCAAACCATCAGATAAAATAATAGAATAATTATCTCGATATTCTTTTAGATATAAATCTAAATTAGATTTTAATCTATTAAAAGGACCTATTTTATTTTCAACACCTAAAACTTTTTTAGAAATCTTACTTTTTAATAAAGCAACTAAAAGATATCCATGATCGCTACCTATATCAGCAACCACACTACCTTTTATAATTAAATTTAATATTGTGTTAATTCTTGCACTAATATTCATTAATATCGATAATCATCCAACTTCTTTTGTCTTGTTGGGTGGCGTAACTTACGAATAGCCTTAGCTTCGATTTGTCTAATACGTTCTCTAGTGACACCAAATTCTTTCCCAACTTCTTCTAAAGTTCTTGGTTTATTATCATCTATGCCATACCTTAATCTAAGGACTCTTTCTTCACGGTCAGTTAAATCGCTCATTACATCATAAAGAGCTCTTCTTATCATTGCCTGCGTTGTATAATCTGTAGGTGATATACTGTCTTTATCTTCAACAAAATCTCCTAAGTGAGAATCATCTTCTTCACCAATAGGGCTCTCTAATGAAACAGGTTCAAGTGCAATTCTTTGAATTTCACGAATTCTATCAGGTGTCATCGCTGGATTTTGCATCTCTTCACTTATTTCTTCAGGTGTAGGTTCTCTTCCTAGTTTCTGTGTAAGTTGACGTTGAACTTTTGTAATTTTATTAATAGTTTCAACCATATGAACTGGAATACGTATAGTTCTAGCTTGGTCAGCAATAGCTCTTGCGATAGATTGTTTTATCCACCATGTTGCATAAGTAGAAAATTTAAAATTCTTAGTATAATCAAATTTATCGACCGCTTTCATTAGACCAAGATTTCCTTCTTCAATAAGATCTAAAAATTGCATGCCACGTCCGATGTATCGTTTTGCAATATTGACAACTAAACGTAAATTTGCATTAATTAATTCGTTTTTAGCTTCAACGTCACCTTTTAAAATTCTTTTAGCTAACTCAGGTTCTTCACTTGGCTTTAATAACTTGAATTTCCCTATTTCTTTTAAATATAGTTTTACACTATCGTTTACCTTTACATTACTTGTCTCTAAATCATCAAGTTTATCAACATCAATGGAAGCGGATTCTTTTTCACTTTCAGGAACCTTAGATTCATCAATATCATCTGTATCAATTAAATCTTCGTCATCAAGAGCATTTTCATCAAAATTCGAACCATCGAACTCAAGATTATCTAAGTCATCCGCTTCATCATTATTAAAGCCTTCACCAGTAATCTCATATCCTAAATTTTTAAAGTGTTCAAAAACTTTTTCATAGTCTTCATCGGTTAAATCAAGATAACTTGTTTCATCAGCAAATTCATCTGTATCAAAAACTTTCGTTTTTTTGCACTTTTTATCAAATTCAGCGATAATGCTGTCCAAGCTCTTTATTGGCTCTTCTTCATCATCGACGAAATCGTCAATATCATCAGTGTTAATATCATTAGGTACTTCTGTTAGATCTTTTTTCTTGTTCAAATCTTTATCCTTCTTTTCACCTAATACTTTCGCCTTTTTTTTAGTTACATCTTTTTTAACTTTTTTAGCAGTTTCAACTTTTGTTTCCATAATCATCCTCCTATTTAATTAATTTTTTTCTCTTTTTTTCTATTAGTATTTTATAAAGATTTGCTTTTTCTTCTATGGAAGAAGCTTCTTGCAATTCTTCATTAAAAGTTTTATTTTCTTTCTCCTCTTGCCTTATTTTTTCTAATGATTTAAATTGGTTTTGCATTTCATTTATAGAGTAAGGGGGTAGTGTTACATCATTCAATGCGATATTAGCAATATTTTTTAAAATAAAATCTTTATCTTCAATTTCTTTATTTGATTCAACATAATTAATAAATTCATTCAAATTAATAGATGCAGGTCGCTCTTTTAATCCATCAACATATTCATTTAATAACTTAACAATATTTCGATATTTTAATGTCGGCAAAAATATATTGGCTCTTGCATAATCATCAATAGCATAAATGCTATCAAACATATATCTAACAATTTTGAATTGAACTAATTCTTTTCCTTTTAAAATATCATTATTATAATATTTATTAAAATCAATTTCTAAATCATCACTTGACAAATTATTCTTATTAGCAGTTAACAATTTATTGTAATATTCGTATAAAAGTTGCTTACTATAACCAGTTAAAGAATAAAGTTTATTAATATAATCTTCTACATCAAATTTAGATTTTAATTTTATAATTTCCTTCATTAAATTTTTAACCAGTTCTTTTTTATTGTAACTACTATTTAAATCCAAATTTTTACTATAATAACTGATTAACCATTCAGGCTTTTCAATTAAATTATTTAAAAAAGATAATAACTTCTCTTTTCCGTATTTATCAATAATTTCATCACTATCTTTTTCTTTAAAATCTACAATCGGATTAACTATTTTATAATGTATATTATTTTCATCAAATTTACTGATTATATTATAAGTATTTATCTGCCCAGCATTATCTAAATCTAAGCAAATTCTAACTTCACAATTTAATTTTTTTAATAATTGCAAATGGTTGCTCGTTAATGCGGTCCCCATTAAAGCAATAGCATTTTTTATACCAGCACGATACAAAGCAATAACATCCATAAAACCTTCAAGCAAATAAACAAAACCTAATTGTCTAGCTGAAGTTTCTGCATTACAAAGATTATATAATATATTTCCTTTATTAAATGCATCAGTTGCACCAGTATTAATATATTTAGGTTCATCACTAACATCATTAAGTCTACGTGCGCTAAAACCACAGACTTGTCCACTTTCATCTTTTAAAGCAAAAACAACACGAGAAGCATTGCTGTCATAAATAGACATATTATCTCTAATTCTACCAATACCTGTTCTTTCAATAGTTTTAATAGAATATCCCTTGGCTTTAAGAAAATTAACTATATTAATTCCATCATCTAAAGAATAACCGATGTTAAAATATTTAATGACATCATCAGATAATTTACGATTATATAAATAATTTAATGCTTTCTTTCCATTTTCACTTTGATATAAACTAGCTTGATAAAAATTATTAATATCAGTTAAGCATTTATAAAGTGTTGAAAGTTCAGGACTAATTTGTTTTGAAGCAATATTAGCATTTAATCGATTATCATTGATACCACAAATTTTAGCAACTTCCTTCATTGCTTGAAAATATGATACTTTATCGTATTTTTCAATAAAATTAATCGCGTTACCACTTGTATTGCAAACAAAACATTTAAATATTTGTTTTTCTTTTGAAATCATTAAAGATGGATTTTTATCATTATGAAAAGGACAAATTGCAACATAGTTTCTCCCTTTTTTTTCAACCTTAATTCTAGAAGAAATAACCTCAACTATATCGCTTTGCCTTAAAATATCATTTGATAACTGATAAAAATTATCATCCATCATTTATAAAAAGTTTTCTCCAATAAATAGTTTTTAAGATCTCTTATTTTAATTCTTTCTTGCTTCATTGTGTCTCTTTCTCTAATAGTAACACATTCATCATTAATACTATCAAAATCAATAGTAACACAATAAGGAGTTCCTATTTCATCATTACGGCGATATCTTTTTCCAATAGAACCAGTCTCGTCAAAATTAACATTTAAATAAGGTGTTAAATCATTATAAATCTTTTTAGCGAAATCGCTTAATTGCTTTGATAATGGTAAAATTGAAGCCTTATAAGGAGCTAAAAAAGATGGTAAATGCATAATTTTTCTTATCTCACCATTCTCTAAAGTTTCTTCATCATAACTATTACAAACGACCATTAAAAAGAGCCTTTCAAGACCTAATGATGGTTCGATACAGTATGGAACATATTTTTCATTAGTATCAGGATCCAAATATTCTAAGGATTCTCCACTAAATTCCATATGACGTTTCAAATCATAATCAGTACGGTCAGCAATTCCCCACACTTCTCCCCAACCAAAAGGAAATTTATATTCTATATCAGTTGTAGCTTTACTATAAAATGCCAACTCTTCAGGCTCATGATCTCTAAAACGCAAATCTTCAGCTTTAATATTTAAAGATTCAACAAACTTAATACAAAAATCTTTCCAATATTTAAACCATTCTAAATCCGTTCCTGGTTTGCAGAAAAATTCTAATTCCATTTGTTCAAATTCTCTAACTCTAAAAATAAAATTACCTGGAGTAATTTCATTTCTAAATGATTTCCCCATGTTCGCAATACCTAAAGGAAGCTTTCTTCTTGTAGCTCTTTGAACATTTTTAAAATTAACAAATACACCTTGTGCAGTTTCTGGTCTTAAATAAACTTCGCTTTTACTATCTTCAGTAACACCAATATGTGTTTTAAACATCATATTGAATTGTCTTATATCTGTAAATTCGCTTTTTCCACAATGTGGACAAACCAATTTATGTAAATGCATAAATTTATTCATATCTTCAATAGACATTGCATTAACATCAACATCTTTATATTGAGATGAAATTAAATCATCAGCTCTATATCTACTCTTACAATTTTTGCAATCGATTAGAGGATCGTTAAAAGTAGTAACATGGCCTGTTGCTTGCCATACCTTAGGGTTCATTAAAATAGCCGCATCAATTCCAACATTCGTTGGTGATTCATGAACGAATTTTTTCCACCATAAATTTTTAAGATTTTGTTTAAGCTCGCTTCCAAGTGGTCCATAATCCCAAGAATTAGATAAACCACCATATATTTGAGAGCCTTGAAAAACGTAGCCAGTAGTTTGTAAATGAGTTACTATCTTATCAAATTCTATATTATTCATATATTGCTCCTAACACTTAAAGTATTATAATTCTAAAAATATTGCTGTCAACCTACTATGAGTGTTAAAATAATTCTAGCGAATTTAATTTTAAATCAGTTTTACTTTCTAAAAAGAAGCCAAAAATCTTAAAAATATTTATTGCACAACTTTCACATATAATATCGTTTAAAATATTTTCATTGCTAAATGTATCTTTAAAAATCTTCTCCTCTTCATTCGATAGTTCAATTATGTTTTTATCTTTTTCGAAAGTATTAGTTAATACCCCATCATCAATATTAAAATATTTATAACTTATACTAAAATCAAATAACGGCTTAATTCCTAGCAAATTAAAATATTTCCCAATAAACAAAATAGCATAATTAAATTCAATATTTGTGTCATTTATTCCTTTAAAAACGAATATCGTTAAATTGTATAATGCATTGAAGTCACTTATACCATCATAAGTTTTTAATGTTAATTCTGATATTAAATTAAATAATATTGATTTTTTATAACTCTTTGAGTAATTTGAAAAATAATTAATAATTTTACAAGCTTTTATTTTATATCCACCAACTTTTCCTTTATATATTTCAAAATCGCCCTCGATAAATGACTCCGTTAAAATTAAATTTTTACTATTTAAATTATAAAAGCCCCTACCTAGATAGGAATAAATTCCATTTTTAGAAAGTATATTTAAAATTGCGTCATTATCTTTATAATGACTTACAAGTAAAATAAAGCCACGTATCGTTTCCATTAGCGATATCCAATTTTTGCCAAAAAACTACTAGAATTACGCCAATTTTCTTGTACTTGAACATTTAACACAAGACTAACATGTTTTTTAAGCATTTCCTCAATGTCTTTACGAGCTAAAATACCTATTTTCTTTATCATTTTAGCACCTTTCCCAATAACAATTCCTTTTTGCGATTCTTTTTCGACAATTATTTTTGCATATATCTCTAATTCTTTCTTACTATAATCTATATCATCACATAGTACAGCTATGCCGTGAGGAACTTCATCTTTTAAACAAATGAGGGCTTTTTCTCTTACAATTTCTTGTACTCGAAAGCGAAAATCTTTATCAGTAATCGTGTGAACATCATAATATTGAGGACCTTCATTTAAATGATTTTTAATAAGTTTAATAAGACCATCTAGATTAAATTTCTCTTTAGCACTAATTTCAATAAAATCTGAGTTTGGATACTTTTTTAAATAAACATCTTTAACTTTGGTTATTAATTGAATATTTGTTAAATCAATTTTATTAAAAACGATAATCATATCACAATCAAATTTTAAATGATCCATGAGGTAATAGTCGCCTTCACCTAAGTCATTACTAGCATCAATTACAAATAGAGCCAATTCACAATTTCTTATAGTGCTGTAAGCTCTTTTATCAAGTAATTCGCCTAATTCATTATGTGGTTTATGAATTCCAGGCGTATCCAAAAAAACAATTTGAGAATCATTATCATTATAAATACCGATAATTTGATCTCTAGTTGTTTGACTTTTTGAAGTTACAATAGATATCTTTTCTCCTATAATAGCATTTAAAATAGTAGACTTTCCAACATTTGTTCTTCCTACTAGGGATACAAATCCACTTTTCATTAATTTAAATCCTCTTTATTAAAAGCAAATGGTAAAAGTTCTTTATTATTTGTTTCCAAGATATTACCTTTTAAATTTCCTAAAAAAATTTTAGCATCGCTAGGTAGTAATTCGCTCATTACTTGTCTGCAAGCACCACAAGGTGAACATGGTCCATCAGTATCACCTACGATTGCAATTGCAACTATATCTTCTTTTTTAATACCATTACAATAAGCATTATAAATAGCATTACGTTCAGCACACATGGAAAGACCATAAGATGAATTTTCAATATTAGTGCCCTTATAAACTTTATTATCTTTGGTTAGTAAAGCAGCACCTACTTTAAATCTAGAATAAGGTGAATATGATAGTTTTCTAGCTTCTATTGCCATTTCTATTAATTTTTCTTTATCCATATCAATCTCCTAATATTTGATCTTGAAGACCAAACATAATTACCTCATCTTCTTTTTTCATATGGTCATAGCCTAATAAATGAAGTAAACCATGAACAAATAAAAAAGAAAGTTCACGTTTTAGAGTATTTCCATAATTAATAGCATTTTCTTGGGCTACTTCATAACAAATATAAATTTCACCCAAATCTAATGGTAAATCTCCAAAAATCTGTTCGCTCTTATCATCTAAAAATGCAAATGAGATTACATCAGTTGCACGATCTATGTTTCTATATTCTTTATTTATTCGCTGTATTTCTTTTTTATTAACAAATGTAACACTCATTATTACATTATCGTTTTTTTTCAATATGTTAAGAGTTTTTTTTAAAAGATTTTTGTAAATAATATTAAATTCATCAATATTATAAGAAGTTTCATTTGATATACTTAAAAACATAATTTAATTATATCAAATAATTATGATATAAACTAATTAAAGTGATAAAAATATAAACATTTATAATATTTAATATTTTCAATGTCATTATCTATCTCTATAATTTTTTCAAATTGTTCTTGTAAAAAAACAAAAATAAAAAAATGAAAAAACATATAATTAATCGAAATAAAACCAGTAAATCCTATGTAAATTAAACTTAGGCAAATTGTTAAAAAAATAAGAAAATATCTTTTAAAATTATTATATGATATACATTCATAAGACTGACTATTTAAAGCTTTTACTTCATTTTTAAATTCATCTCCATTGATATTTGAATTACTTAATAATTTATTTTCAATATTTTCGAGATTATTCTTTTTTGTTTTATAAAACTTATTATCAATTTTTTTAAAAATATATTGAAAAGCAAAAGTTATTGCTAATATTAATAAACTCCAATAATTATTAATTCCTAGAATAATACAGCCAAAAACAAGCATAAAAAAACTTGAAATGAATTTTACTGGCGTTGATACTAATGAAAATTTGAATTTACTCATTGGTAAATAATATTTATTAAAGTCTTGTCTTTTAAAAAAGCATTCTTCAAGAAAAATTTGATTATCAAAATATTTTAAAGACAATATTATTATTTTTTGGTATAACAACTCAAATATTATATATGATAAAAATAAAAGAAATGAGATCATAAAACTAAATTTCTTATCAATAAAAAATGTAGCCGTGATTAAAGAAAGCAAACTTAGAAATTGAAATAAAATAGTTATCCAAAAAAAATATTTTGGATATACACGGATTTTTTTTAATTTAAAATTACTCGTTAATATATTACTAACTTCTAATATTTCTCCATTCCAAATTTTAAATAAATTATTTTTAGAAATCCAATAGATGCCTGAAGAAGGATCATAAACTTTAACTCTACTTTTAGTTATTTTCTTAATTAATACCATATGTAAGTTATCTTTTTTATTAATTACAATTAAAAAAGGGCATGAGACAGTTTTTTTAAAAAGAGCTTTTTTATCAATAATACGTGAAGCTTTTATAATTACTCCTTCTTTTTTTGCTAAGTTAATTAGATCTCTTAATGAAGACGATGTTTCAACATTAACATGCGGATAATAAAGATAATCTGTATTTTTGTAAACAATTGCTAAAAGCATTTTAATACAAGTGACGCCGCAGTCTTTTTCGCCGATTTGCTTTATATAATATTTCATAATTTACCTCCTATATACAAGTCGTAGTAAATTATAAAAATTTGGGGGATAAAAAAAGATCATCTTACAATGATCTTAATTTAAAAATTATCTATATTTTTTTCTTGCGTTTTCAGATTTAATTTTTCTCTTTAAGTTTTTCTTTAAATAGAATTCTCTTTTACGACATTCTTGGATAATTCCGGCTTTATTAACTTGACGTTTAAATTTTCTTAAACCATCATCTAATGTTTCGCCTTCTTTAATGATAACCTTAGGCATTCGCTTTCACCTCCATTCATCGTCAACTTTAATATTCTAATAAATTTAAAATAAACTTTCAACTTTTTTATTAATAAAATTTTAAAAATCGAATAAAATAATTACTAATAATATACTAAATTTTAACTAAAAAATCACTTTTACATTAATTTAGCACCGGAACTAGTTCCGATTCTTGTTGCACCTGCTTCAATCATTTGAATCATTTCGTCATGGGTTCTTACACCACCCGCAGCTTTTACACCCATTTTAGGTCCAACAGTTTCTCTCATTAATTTAACATCTTCGACTGTTGCGCCATGTTTAGAAAAGCCAGTACTAGTTTTAACAAAATCAGCGCCAGCTTCTTTAGCTAATAAGCAAGCTCTAACTTTTTCTTCATCAGTTAATAGACAACATTCAATTATCACTTTCAAAACATGATTCTTGCAGGCATTTTTTATTAATTTAATTTCGTTTTTAACATAAAAATCATCTTTTTCTTTTAATTTAGAAATATTAATAACCATGTCAATTTCATCTGCTCCTCTTAAGATGGCATCTTCTGTTTCAAAGACCTTAGATTCAGTAGTCATACTTCCAAGAGGAAATCCTATTACTGTGCAAACTAAAACATCGGAGCCATCCAATTCCTTTTTAGCTAGTTCTATAAACGAAGGATTAATACAAACTGATTTAAAATTGTATTTTTTTGATTCCAAACAGAGAGATTTTATATCATCATTCAAAGCATCAGCTTTTAATAATGTATTATCAATAAATTTATTATATTTTAAATTATTCATCTTATACTCCATAAAAAAAGGCCTTACAAAGCCTTATTTTGTTTTTTCTTCTTTAGTCTTAAGAACTAATTTTCCATCATAATAACCACACTTTGGACAAACAGTATGTTGCTTAATCATTGCACCACAATGACTACATGTTGTTACACCAGTAACCTCTAATTTATAGTGTGATCTTCTCATTCTTTTAGCTGTCTTACTAGTTCTTCTAAATGGTACTGCCATATTTCAATCTCCTTATAACTTTAAATAATTATACTTTTTTAAAATAGAAAATCAATCAATTATTTTTTACATTGTAAAAAAATTAATCTAAACATGAATTATCCTTTTTAAAAGTAATATTAAGTATTTTATCTTTTATATTAATGTCAGATTTGATAAAACATTCTAAATAATTAGAACTGTGTCCCTTGTATCCACCTCTTCGGGAATCATAACTTTCAAATAAAAAATCAATATCTTTACCATAAAATTTATTTTCATAATTGTGTTCTAGTTCATCTGAAAGTTCAATTAAGCGATTAACACGATTCTTTTTTTCTATATCAGAAACTTTATTCGGAAATTTGCTTGCTGCACTGCCATTTCTATCACTATAAGGAAATACATGTACTTTTGCAAAATTTATCTTCCTTATAAAATCCAATGTTGCTTCAAAATCCTCTTCAGTTTCACCAGGAAAGCCAACAATCACATCAGTTGTAATAGATATATCAGGTTTAATCTTTCTAATTTTATCTATCTTCAAAATATAATTTTCAAGATTGTATTTTCTATGCATCAATTTTAAAATTTTAGAACTTCCACTTTGAAGTGGAACATGTAAATGATTTGCAATATTAGGATAATCTTTTAATAAATTAATAAAATCTTCATCGATTTGACTTTCTTCTATTGAAGATATTCGTAATCTATATAAATCAGGGTTATTAATAAGTATTTCTTTTAATAATTTAGAAAATGTCATGCCATTATTAAAGTCAAGACCATAACTGCCTTGATCAATACCAGTTAAAATGATTTCTTTATAGCCATTATTAATTAATTTCTTAACTTCATTTAATATAGATTCTATAGGTCTACTTCTTGATGGCCCTCTTACAAATGGAATCAAACAATATGTACAAAAATTATTACAACCATCTTGAATTTTCAAAAAAGCTCTTGTCTTATCAAAATAATTATCTAAAGAAATATTTTCGTATGTTTTGTCTTTAAGAGCATTATTTTTTATTAATATAGGTTGTCTATTAGTTAAAAATTCATTTATATAATCAAATATCTTACTTCTTTGATTAGTTCCTAAAACAATATTTGCTTTTAAATTATTAATTACGTAATCACCTTCATATTGTGAAAAACACCCCATAACACAAATTATTGCATCACGATATTTTATTCGATATTGTCGAATCATTTTTTTAGACTTACTGCTACTTGTTTCTGTTACAGCACATGTATTAATAATTATTAAATCAGGTGTATCAGTAGAATCTTTTTTAATTTCTATAAAACCGTGCTTCATTAAATCATTAGCAACTGCTTCAACCTCGTAACTATTAACCTTACAACCTAAAAAATCTATTAAAAATTTCATTTCGAAACCTCATTTTTTAATCTTTCATACAATTTATAACTAATAAATCCATTTTCATATAAACCATTAATAAAATTTATTTTAGTAGAATTATAGTATAAATCTAGTATATTTTTAGCTTTTTGTTCTATTCCTTTACTATCGAAAAACTTCAAGTTTCTATCATATAAATAAATAAGATTATCTATAAATCCATCGTTATTTAAAATTAAAATAACATGAGTATGTGGATTTAAATAAGCACGAGATGTAGAATCAGAACTAACAAAAATTAAGTTCTTCAAACTATTGATTTTCTTCTTTTTTTTGTAAATATGATAATAATTATCATTAAGTATTTGATTATTATTCCTACTTTTATAAAGTGTTTTTAATATTGAAAATGCCATAGTAATTAATCCTCGAATTCATAAGATAATACACTCATTAAGTAAATGCAACTTGTTTCACTTCTTAATATTCTTTTACCTAAGGAAATCTCTTTAAACTTATAATTAATGGCAGTTTTTACTTCATCTTTAGAAAAACCACCTTCAGGTCCAATTAAAATAGATATAGATTTTCCATCAAATTTATGCAAAATTTGTTTAAGATCACTTATAGTTCCTTTATAATTTTCATAAGCTATCAAATTTAAATCGCATACAAACTTTTCAATGTCTTTAAAATCAATTACGTCGAGAATTTTAGGAATAAAACTTCTTTTACATTGTTCAGTTGCTTCCTTTAAAATTTTATTAAATCTAAATATTTTTTTCTCTTTGTTTTCTTTAGTTATTTTAGCAATACAACGACTAGAATTAATTAAAACAATATTTTTAACACCTAACTCAGTGACTTTTTGTAAAACCAAATCTATTTTATCGCCTTTAGGCAAACAATAAAGTAGTGTAATATCAACATTTAGTTCTCTATTTTCATTATATTTTGATAATATTTCAAATTTAAAAGGGGAAAGTGATATTATTTTGGATAAATAAATATCCCCATCATTATTAATTTCAAATTGATCATTAACGCCCATCCTCATTACATGCGTTATGTGAAAAATATCATCCTTTGAAAGGATGATATCATCACAATTTTTAAAAGACACAAAATATCTTTGCATATTATTTTAAAAATACACCATTTGAATCTTTTTTATTTTTCTTAAATAAAGATACAATACCAATTATAAAATACACAGCAAATAAAATTACAAAAGGTAGAATTAAACTCATAATTAAATTAAATAAACTAAATTTATTTACAAAGAAAAATAAACAGAATAAACCAGCATACAAAATAAAATTAATAAATAGTCTTAAAAGCCCCTCTTTAATGAATCCTAAATAAAATGAATCAACTCCAAAAATCCCTAGAAACATCAATAAAAGTGAATTGATTTTTTTAGAATGTTGAACGAAATTAGAATCAGTATTACTATCATCACATGTATCAATTACTTGTGTTATATCACATGTGACAGAGTTTACTCCTTCTAAAGGATTAACACCTCCACAATAAGGGCATCTATCTTTATCAAACTTTGAAATATTTTTATGACAATACTTACATTTAGGCATAATTACTCCTACATTAAGTATATATAAAGAAGCTTATTTTTTAAATGCTTTTTTAAATTTATCAAACCAATTTTCATTATTACCAGATAGTGATTTAAATTTAACTAATAAATCTTTTTGTTCTTTAGTTAATTTTGTTGGCGTTTTAACATTAAGATGGATGAATTCATCACCATATCTATCACTTCTAAGGTCTTTTACACCCTTACCTTTTAATCTAAGAATAGCATTAGGTTGAGTTCCAGCAGGAATTTCTACTTCGCATTCGCCACTAATAGTTGGCACAACTATTTTAGTTCCCAAACATACATCGACAAAATCAATAGGAACATTTAAATGAATATCATTCCCATCACGTTGAAATTGATCATGAGGCTGAACCATGACTTCAATATATAGATCACCATTTTCTCCGCCATTTTCGCCGCGTGCACCCTTACCTGGGACTCTAATCTGCTGACCATTATTTATTCCTTTTGGTATATTAATATCAATATCTTTTTTAACCTTAATATAGCCTTTCCCATTACAATTTGGACATTTTTCACGTATAATTTTTCCTGTTCCATGACAAGTAGGACATTCGCTTTCAGATTGCATCATACCAAAAATTGTTCTTTGCTGCGTAATGACTCTTCCACTACCATGACAATCAGGACATGTATCATAAGCTGTGCCATTTTTTGCCCCAGTTCCATTACAATCAGGACATGTTTCTTCATAACTTAAAGGTATCGTAACTTTAGTTCCATTAACAGCATCCATAAATTTAATACGGATACGCATCAATGTGTCTTCACCTCTAGATGGTTGTTGAGAATAACTCCTTCTAGATGAACGTGAACTTCTTCCAAAACCTCCAAACATGCTTTGAAGAATATCATTCAAATCGCCAAAATCGCCACCATTAAAATTAAATCCTTCAAAACCACTTCCATTGAATGGATTTGAACCACCGGCATTTTGATCAAATGCAGCTTGTCCGAATTGATCATATGTTTTTCTTTTATTTTCATCGCCCAAAACACTATAAGCTTCAGATGCCTCTTTAAATTTTTCAGCATCACCAGTTTCTTTATTATCAGGGTGATACTTTTTAGCTAATTTTCTATAAGCACTTTTAATCTCATCTTGCGTCGCACTTTTATCTACACCAAGAACTTCATAATAATCTCTTTTTTGTGTGGCCATAAAATCTCCTTAACAAACTTAAGGGAAGTCATTAGCTTCCCTTATTTTAAAAATCTAATCTATTACTTCTTATCTGTGAAATCAGCGTCAATTACATCATCATCTTTTGATTTTGATGAACCATTGTTATTTGAACTACTTTCACTATTACTCGTTCCTTCAGTATAGCCTTGATTAGAAGCACTACCTTGTTGATTAGCATTGAAATTTTGATTTTGCATCATAGCAGCAGCTTGTTCAAGTTCATTAATTCTGCTTCTTAATGTATTTAAATCATTATTATCTAAAGCAGTCTTTAATTCATCTCTCAATTTTGTTGTTTCCTCTTTTTGTTTAGGATCCATAGAATCACCTTTTTCACGTAATCCTTGATCAATCGAAGAGATATAAGATTCAGCTTTATTCTTTAATTCAATTTCATCTTTACGTTTATTGTCAGCTTCCTTATTAGCTTCAGCTTCTCTAACCATTCTATCGATTTCATCTTTTGATAATCCGTTAGATCCGCTAATAGTAATCTCTTGTTCTTTTTGAGAATCAAGATCTTTTGCACTGACTTTAACAATACCGTTAACATCGATTGAGAATGTAACTTCAATTCTTGGCTCACCACGTCTAGCAGGTTTAATACCAGTCAATTGGAAATGGCCTAATAACTTATTATCGTGAGCCATTTGTCTTTCACCTTGATATACCATAATATCAACTGCAGGTTGATTATCAGCTGCAGTAGAGAAGATTTGTGATTTAGTTGTTGGAATTGTTGTATTACGTGGAATTAAAGGAGTCATGATACCACCCATAGTTTCAATACCTAAAGTTAATGGAGTTACATCAAGTAAAACAACATCTTTAACATCACCACTTAATATACCACCTTGATAAGCAGCACCAATAGAAACAGCTTCATCAGGATTAACACTTAAGTTTGGTTTCTTACCAGTAATATCAGCAACTAACTTTTGAACAGCTGGCATACGAATTGAACCACCAACTAGCAAAATTTCATTTACATCATTATATTTTAATTTAGCATCAGCAAAAGCTTTTTCAAGAGGTACTCTACATCTATCAAGTAAATGTCTAGTCATATCTTCAAAATTAGCTCTTGTTAATACTTTTTCAAAACTAATAGGACCATTTGCGCTCATACCAATAAATGGAAGTGAAATTGTAGTTTCTAAATTACTAGATAATTCAATTTTTGCTTTTTCAGCTGCATCTTTATATCTTTGTAAAGCCATCTTGTCGCTTATATCTTGATTGAACTCAATTTTAATTTGAGCTCTAATCCAATCAGCGACAACATTATCCCAATCATCACCACCAAGTTTATTGTCACCACTAGTAGAAACAACTTCAAATGTACCATCACCAATATCAAGAATAGAAACATCCAATGTTCCACCACCTAAATCAAAAACACAAATTTTTTCTGATTTATCTTTTCCTAAGCCATAAGCTAAACTTGCAGCTGTAGGTTCATTAATAATACGAACGACATCAAGTCCTGCAATCGTACCAGCATCTTTAGTTGCTTGTCTTTGAGCATCATTAAAATATGCAGGAACTGTAATTACAGCCTTAGAAATAGGTTGACCAACATTTGCTTCTGCATAGCCTTTCATATAAGAAAGAATCTTTGCTGAAATTTCTTGAGGAGTAAAATCCTTATTAATACAATTAATATGGACTTTATAATCAGAACCCATATGACGCTTAATAGAACTTACTGTATCAGGATTAGTCAAAGCTTGTCTTTTTGCTGCATTACCAACAATAACTTCGCCATTAGCTTTAAAGCCAACTACTGATGGAGTTGTCATTGTACCTTCAGGATTTGGAATGACTTTAACATTACCATCACTTTGTAAATAACTTACAACACTATTTGTTGTACCTAAATCAATACCTAAAATAATTTCTTTTGCCATAATAATATATCCTCCTAAATATTAAGCAATTTTATTAGTAGTTTCAGCACTACTTTCATTTTTTACATCATCATTATGATCTTCTTTAGCAGGGTGTTTACTCACAACAACCATAGCAGGTCTAATTAAATGATCATGTAACTTATAACCTTTCATATGAACTTCTTTTACAAGATGTTCATCACCTTCATCATCAATAGTTTGAACGCATTGCATAGTAGCCTCTGAAAATTTAGAATTAATTGCAGGATCAATAACTTCAACTCCTTCTTCATTAAGAAGATTTAATAATTGAGTATGAACATATTTAAATCCTTGCAAATAATTTTTAAGTTCAGTTGTTGAAGGTTCTACTTTGAATGCCATATCAAACGCATCAAGTATACTAATTAATTTATCTACAAAACCTTCGACACGATATTTAATGACATCCTTATGATCTCTCTCAATTTCTTTTCGAAGATTTGCAATATCTGCATAAACACGATAGTAATCATTTTTCCAATGTTCGCAATCATTTTTAACTTTTGCGATTTCTTCATCCTTTTTAGAAAGTTGTTCTTTTAAAGAACTAATCTCTTTGCTTTCTTCTTTTTCGTTTTTTTCATCTTTATTTTTCATTTATCCACTACCTCCTATTTATTCATGTGAGCAAGTATCTCAGTAACAATATAATCAAGATAATTAATAACCTTATCATAATCCATTCTCTTAGGACCAATAACAGCTATCTTACCAACATTTTTCTTGTCCCCAGGAAAATTAATTTCCTTTGATATAATAGAAACATTGCCATCAAGATTATTATCATCTTGAGATATAAATAACTGCTCATTAGAATTAGTTATAATTTCCTCAAGTTTAATAGGATCATCGAATAAACCAAGAACCTTCTTTATCTCCTGAGCATCATTACTAAACTCAGGCTGTTTTAGTAAATTAGATTTACCGATTACCTCGCTACGATTAGTGGCAAACTCACAAAATAATTTAAGTAATGCATTATATAAATTACTATAATCATTTATATAATTTTCTAATAAAGGTTTCATCTCTTTTAATTTAGCGACCAAATCTTTAATTAGAGTTCCCTTTAATCTCTCATCTAATAATTTCAAACATTTCTCAATATCACTCATTTTATTCTTTTTAGAAATAATAAATGTCTTATTTTCGACATAACCCGAATCGGTTACAAAAAGTACTGTACAAGTCACGTCGTTAATAGGAACTAAATGAATATCAATCAATCTTTCATTATCAGCACGAGGTCCTAGAACGACACTAGTTAAATTCGTCATATGAGACAATATTGCGCAGCTCTCTTTAAGGACATCCTCGATAGATTTAGATGAATCAAATATATTTTTTAATTCATTCTTAAACTTACTATCTACTGATGAATTTCTTAAATTTTCTACGTAATATCTATAGCCATTAGCACTAGGAACACGACCACTACTAGTATGTGTTTTTTCAATAAGTCCCTCATTTTCAAGCGTTTGCATATCATTTCTTATAGTAGCACTAGACCAACGTAATCCATATTTTTCTATTAAATACTTACTACTAATAGGTTTAGCTGTCCTTATGAAATCTTCTACTATGAGTTTTAATATTTCTTGCTTTCTTGTAAGACTCATTTTATAGACACCTCCACTAGCACTCTTTTTCTCTAAGTGCTAACATTATATTACGCTTATTTATTAGCAGTGTCAATATGTTAGTGCTAATTTTTTTAAAAATATTTTTTAATCACAAAATTCTTATAAAGAAGATTAATTAGTTATTAATTAGTATAATTTTAGTATAAAAATAGTAATATTCACTAAATTTTGGCAAAAAAACTTAAAATAATTTTATCTAAAATAGCCATTCCATTATGATTAGCAACAATTGATTCTTTATTTATAATTATCAAATTTTCATCTTTTAATTTTTTTATTTCACGATCGTATTTTTTATTAAAATCAATTGAAAATCTTTTATTAAATTCTTTAAAATTTATTCCTTTATTAGTTCTTAAATTAAGCATTATATATTCTTCTTCTTGTTCACTTTTAGATAATTTTTCTATAAAGTCGATATTATTCGTGTCGGATATGTATTTGTCTAAATTCTTAGTAAATGAATAACGCTTATCATTAATATATCCAAAAGCTCCCAACCCTATACCTAAAAATTCATTATCATGCCAATAATTAAAATTGTGTTTGCTTTCATATCCTGGTTTAGAAAAATTACTAATTTCATAATGAATAAAATTATTTTCAATTAATTTTTTGCAAATCAAATCATAGTATTTACGATTTAAATCTTCATCAATTTCTTTTATTTTCTTATTATAAAAAATAGTCCCCGGATTGATTGTAAGACTATAAATTGAAATATGATTTACATCTAATTTTAAAAAATTGTCTAAATTATTTTCTATAGTAACTTCATCTTCTCCAGGTAATCCATAAATAAAATCAAAATTTATATTTTGAATATATTTTTTTGTTATCGATATTATTTTTGTAAAATCTGTTTTTTTTCTATTTAACTCACTTAATGTTGCTTCATTAAAACTTTGCACCCCTATCGAAATGCGATTAACACCATAACGAGTTATTAATTTAAGAAAGGAATCGTTAATATCTTCTGGATTTGCTTCTATAGTAAATTCAGCATTACTATATTTTAAATCTTGTAAAAATACTAATATTCTTTCTAAATTAAAAAAGGATAGACACGAAGGTGTCCCTCCTCCAATATAAATTGTTTTAAATTTATAAAATTTTCTTTTAACGCAATTAATGTCATTTAACAATTTATCGATATATTTATCCTCAAAACTTTGATTTTTTATAATTTTAGTAAAATCACAATAAGGGCAAATATTTCTACAAAAAGGTATATGAATATATAAACTATTTATCTTTTTTTTCTCCATTTGTTTCCTTTTCATATTCTTCAAATTGCTTTTTCGTATCTTCATCATCTACAGGTTCAAGGAAACGATCTAGGTCTTCTTGAATTGCTTGCTCTTGTTTTGGCTTTTCATCACTTTCCTTTTTATTAATAACGAACTTTCTTAATAAAAAAACAAGAAAAGCTATAATTCCAAACGTGGCTATTAATAATAATAAAATAATTCCTGGGTTTGTCCAAATACTATTAGATAAAAACATATTTTTTCTCCTTTAACTTTATTTTTTGCGAACTGGTGTATAAATATATTTATTTTTTAAAGGCTCTTTACTATAAAAGCCAAGATAAACTAAGCCATCCATACTAGTTCGTGCAGTCTCATAAGCGCAATTTAAACATTTTTTATACTGAGAAATTGTGTATTTCATTCCTAAAGTGCAATGTCTAGCATAAAAATAAGCTTGTCCATTTGATAAACTTGGGTAAAGTTCTTTTAAGTGATTTTCTAATTTTTTTGCCTCTTCTTCATTTAAGCCTTCTGGCAAAGAATTAATTGCAATATTCTTATTATAAATTAAAGTTGGCTGACCATTAGTTGGCAAAGTAGCTTGTTCATTTTGCAAATTGTCTTCATTATTTTGAATAATTTGATTCTTTTGTTCGGTTTTAGGTTTAGCGTCTTCATGACTAATATCCAAAGCATAATTTTCATTAAAAATATCACTTTTCTTACTCAATACTAATTTATCGACAAAGTCGTCTATTCTAGGTTCTAAAATTCTGAAAACATAGTCTAAAAAATAAGTTAAATCAAAACTTTTTTGTGACTCAGTTAAAGCCTTTTCTAAATTATCATTATCATTTAATAAGCATTCAAAGTTAAATAAAGAAGCTACACTTTCTAAATCATTATACGCTAATATTTGTTTAAATAATAGGATTGCAATTTCCTCATTATAAACTTCGAAAGGTTTTATATAATAGCAAAAATAAAGTGTACAAACACTTTTCAAAATCGGAGAAATTTTAACATTATTTATAAAATTAAATAGATTATTCATTGAATTTTCAATTTTATTATGAGGGATACCAAAATATATTTTGTTTACTAATACTCTATTTAATCCATTATCTATTTCTTTAGTTCGATAGAATTCGGTTAATTCATTAGTACCTAGTAAAATAGAATATAATTTAGCTAAAAAATCTTCATTAATATTTTGATTATAGTTCTTTTCAATTTCATTTAAAGCATTTAAATAATGCATTATTAATATTTCATTTGCTGAAAGGATACTAGAATCATTAGTAATAATATTCTTTAATTTAGAATCATCTATATTAATTTTATATTTTTTTTCAATTTCTCGCAAAATGTCATAAAATCTATCATTTGAAAATTTCTTTTTCCCTTCATAAGAAAGTTTAGAAAAATTAACCATACAGCGTAATAATTTTCTTTCAATATTATTTACTTTTTCAACTATTGCTGGAGCTAAACATATGGAATAGCTTGTGCCATCAATATGTTCTAAAGCTAAGGAATATGAAAAATTTGCTCTATATTCTAAAATTTGTTTCCAAATATTATCAATAATAGGTAGCTTCATAGCCTTAGCTACATCATTTTTGGTTGCATAATTTACATTTGTAAAACGCATTCCTAGTTCATTATTTGCCATAAATTTTACCTTCTTTTATTATTTTAATTCGGAATTTTAATTTTATCAATAATAATTCTAAAAATATACTAAAAATATACTAAAAAATTACTATTTCTCATCTTCATCTATTGAAAGCAAAGACATAAATGCTTCCTGTGGAAGTTCAACATTTCCAATTTGTTTCATTCTTTTTTTACCTTCTTTTTGTTTTTCTAGAAGTTTTCTTTTTCTTGAAATATCACCGCCATAACACTTTGCTAAAACATCCTTGCGCACTGCTTTAACATCAGCTCTGGCAATAACTTTTCCATTAATTGAAGCTTGAATAGGAATTTCAAACTGTTGTCTAGGTATCACTTCTTTTAACTTGCTCACCAATTTTAATCCTCGATTATAAGCAAAAGGTTTATAAACAATTGTGCTTAATGCATCAACAGGTTCTCCATTTAGCAATATGTCCATTTTTACAAGATTAGATGGCTTATAATCCTCAATTTCATAATCAAGTGAAGCGTATCCCTTACTATAACTTTTTAATTTATCAAAAAAATTATAAATAATTTCGCTTAACGGAATACTGTAATAAAGAATCATTCTTGTATCATCAAAATATTCTAAATCATGATAGATTCCTCTTCGATCTTGGCATAGTTCCATAATAGGTCCAACATAATCTTTTGGTGTCATTATACTTACTTTAGCATATGGCTCTAAAATTTCTTTTACCAAAGTTAAATCTGGCATTTTACTTGGGTTATCAAGTTCAATTTGACTACCATCCGTTAGATTAATCTTATAAATTACGCTAGGTGCTGTAAGAATAATATCTAATAAATATTCTCGTTCAAGTCTTTCTTGAATAACATCCATATGTAATAAACCTAAAAATCCACATCGAAAGCCGAATCCAAGAGCTTGAGATGTCTCAGGTTCATATTTTAAACTACTATCATTCAAAGACAATTTTTCTAAAGCATCTTTAAGTTCTTGATATTTTCTACTATCAGTTGGATAAATTCCACAATAAACCATAGGATTAATATTCCTATACCCTGGAAGAGCTTTATTTGCAGGATTACTAACAAGTGTTATAGTTTCGCCAACTCTTACTTCTTTAATGTCTTTAATTTGAGCACAAAGATATCCTACTTCGCCACAATAAAGAGAATCAGATTTAATTTCATTTGGTGTTCTAATACCAAGTTCAGTTACTTCATATTCCTTATTTGCACGCATTAATTTGATTCTATCTCCAACTTTTATACATCCATCTTTAATTCTAATTAAAACAACAACTCCACGATAAGAATCATAATAACTATCGAAAATTAAGGCTTGCAATGGACCGTTATTATCACCGCTTGGTGCAGGAATATCTGTAACAATTCTTTCTAATACCTCTTTTACATTTTCACCAGTTTTTGCACTTACCAAAATAGCATTATCACCATCAAGTCCAAGTCGTTCGGTAATTTCCTTTTTGCATACTTCAATCATTGCACTTTTAAGATCAATTTTATTTATTACAGGTATTATTGTTAAATCGTTATCAACAGCTAAATACATATTTGCTAAAGTTTGTGCTTCAACACCTTGCGTAGCATCAATTATTAAAAGAGCACCCTCACATGCTGCTAAGCTTCTACTAACTTCATATGTAAAATCAACATGCCCTGGAGTATCTATTAAATTAAAAATATATGATTCACCATTTGTAGCTTTATATTCAATAGTTACTGCATTTAATTTGATTGTAATGCCTCTTTCTCTTTCTAATTCCATCGAATCAAGAATTTGATCTTTCATCTCTCTTTTAGTGATAGTATTTGTTAATTCTAAAATTCGATCAGCTAAAGTAGATTTTCCATGATCTATATGAGCAATTATACTAAAATTTCTAATATTTTCTTGTTTGTATTTCATATCTTTCTATTATATCAATTCTTGTAAAATTCACGTAAAACTTTTTTTATTTCATCACTATTTTTAACTACCTTATAATTTTTCCATTCATTTCTAAATAAATTTAAGTACTTTTTATGTAAATAGCGCGAATCAATAAGCAAAACCGATCCTCTATCATTTTCACTTCTTATAAGCCTTCCAACCGCTTGCATAACACGATTCATGGCTGGATTGACATAAGTATAATTAAATCCATCCAAATTATTTTTATCATAATAATTTCGCAATATTTTACTTTCATAATCAAAAGAAGGTAAGCCTATCCCAATTATTATTACCCCTATAAGCCGATCATTAACAAGATCGATTCCTTCACTAAAACTACCACCAATCACTGCAATTCCAATTGTAGTTTTCCTAGGGTTTTCTGTAAATGCTTCTAAAAAAGAAGATTTTTCTAGGTTTGTCATGCTCTTCTTTTGATATATGACATTATATTCTTTATCGAAATTAAGCCCACTTTTTAATTTGTAAAGATATTCATAAGAAGGCACAAATATTAAATAATTGCCCTTTTTTTCGTCAATAAAAGCCTTTATATTATTAATTACTTCATTTAAACTTTTGTCTCTATCTTGATAAGCAATTGATAAACTATCATTTATCATTAAATTTAAATTTTTAGTATCAAACGGACTATCAAGAAGCAATTTATTATCATAAACATCATCAGTAAGTAATTTCGTATAATAATTTAAAGGACTTAATGTTGCGCTAAAAAGTGTAGCACTATCGACTTTCTTTAAGGTATTATTGATAAATTCACTAGCATTTATACAATATAAATGTATTTCAAAGTCATTCATTTTTTTTCTTAAATAAATAGAAAAATTTTCATCCAATAAATCATAAATTTTAAGAAATTTATATGATTCTAAAAAAAATTCATCTGCCTTTTCATAAATCTGAAATGGGTGATCATTAGAATATTTTTTATAGACATCTGACATTTGTCTTAAATTTTTAACGAATTCATCATCGAGCTTTTCAAGTTTTAATTCAGAAATTTCCTCCTCTTCACTATTTATAAATTCTATTTTCTTAAACATTGCAAAATTAGATGACAATTTTTTTAAATTCTTTTTTATATCAATATTCTTAATATTTTTTAATTCTTTTTTCATATTAGAAAAAAGAGAATTAGATATAAAAGACGAATACATATCACGACTTCGAGAAATTAGGTTATGCGCTTCATCAACTAATAAATCAATATTATAAGTCTTGTCAGGAGATTCAAAGAATCTTTTAAGAAAGGCAGTAGGATGAAATACATAATTATAATCGCAAATAATATAATCAACATAGTTGCTCAAATCTAAAGATAATTCAAATGGGCAAACATTCTCTTTTAATGCAATATCTTTAATAATCTTTTCATCAAATAAAAGATGATTTAGTAAAAGTTCTTTTAATATCTTTTTTATCTTATCGTAATAGCCACGAGCAAAAACGCAATTTTCAGGATTACATTTCTTTTTATCCGAAAGACACATTTTTTCCTTCGATAATATTTCGATACCAGTAATTTTTACTCCACTATTATTAAATAACTTAAGGCTTGATAAAGCCAATTTAAATTCATTATTTTTAGGAGTTAAATAAAAAATTTTATCAATTTGAATATCTTTAAATGATAATAATGAACCATAAATACACGAAACAGTTTTGCCAATTCCTGTTGGAGCTTCAATAAAACCAATTTCTTTATTAACAATGTCTTTATTGACGAACTCAATCATTTCCTTTTGGCCTTTTCTTAATTTCAAAAATGGAAATTTTAATTCTTTCAAAGATTGATTTCTATTTTCTTTTAAATCATCGATTATTTTTAAAAAATCTAAATATTCATAAAGATAACTTTCAACTTTGTTTTTAAGATCTATAAATGTATATTCAAAATTTTTATACGTTGTATTTTTATCAATTTGAGATATATATGTTAGCTGAATACCAATGTAATCTAATTTATTTTTAAGCGCATATAAATAGGCATAGCATTCAGCCTGTGCGAGATGCCACGAAAAGTTGTTATTAATGAATTTTTCACGATCACCAATATAGCTTTTTATTTCATCAATTATAACTTTTTTTTCACATTTAATTACGCCATCACATCTTCCATGAAGTCTTATTATATAATTAGAAATATTTATTGTGCCATCAACAGGAACTTCTGATTCATAAGTCTCATTTTGCTTTGATTGGACATATTGATGCATTATAATCCCTTCAAGCATTGTGGAATTATTAAAATATCGATCATCAATATCGCCACTTCGTAAAATAAAATCAACTAACTGATGTACAGATAAATCAAAATATTTATTCAACTTTATCTCCGACTTTAAAATAATGTTGCATTCCATTATAAAAGGACTTAAAATCCATTCTATTTTTACCTGGCTTTTGTAATTCTAAAATTGACAAATATCCATCAGAAGTTGAAATACAAAATCCATTTTTATCATATTTTATTATAGTTCCTGGTTCACAAATTTTTGAAGTTTTAAAATCCTCAACTTTGAACACTTTAAATTTTACATTGTGGTAAACAAAATATGTTCCTGGCTCATACGAAAGGGCTCTTATAATGTTTTTTATTTTACAAGATTCTTCAAAAAAATTTAATCTTTCTAATTCAGTATTTATTTTTGACGTAAAAGTAATTTCTTTTTCATTTTGTTCAATTCCCAAATTTTTCTTATTTAAAACATCTTCTATGCCGTCATCAAATACATCAAAACAGCATTTTGCAATTTTAATTTTTAAAGAAGAATAGTTATCATTATCATCAATGGGTACGACTTTTTTATAAAACATTTTTCCAGCATCCATTTTATCAACCATTTCCATTAAAGTTACACCAGTCTCATTGTCACCATTTAATAAAGCGAATTGAATAGGGGCAGCACCTCTATATTTTGGCAATAAAGAACCATGTAGGTTAAAACACCCATATTTTGGGATCATTAATAGATTATGAGGCATGATTTGACCATAAGCCATAGTTAAAATAATATCCGGTTTTAAATCTTTAATAAATTCAAAATCTGTTCTAATTTTTTCTTTCTGAAAAACAGGTATATTGTATTTTTGAGCAATTACTTTGGTTGGGACACTAATTAATCTCCCTTTGCGGTCATGTTCTTTATCAACCTGTGCAACAACTCCAATAATGTTATATTTTTCTTTTATTAAATTTTCTAAGACAATAGCACTAATGTCAGGGGTACCAAAATATAAAATTCTAACGGTTTTTTTATTTATAAACTTTTCCATAAAAACTCCATTTCTAATTATTATACATAATTTTATTGCATTTACTTAACTAATTTTGTTATAATTCTTTAGTATTATCGAGGTAATAGAAATGGCAAATATTAAATCACAAAAGAAAAGAATTAAAACTAATGAAAAAGCTAGAATTAGAAATGTCTCCTACAAGTCAAAGTTAAGAACTGCTGTAAAGGCTGTTAAGGTTGCTTGTACTACTAATAACAAATCGTTAGCTACAGAAAAATTGAATCAAGCTTTTTCAATTATTGATAGAGCTGTTGTTAAGGGAATTGAAAAGACTGGAACAGCTGCTCGTCAAAAAGCAAGTTTACAAAGATTAGTAAATAAAATTGCTTAATTTTCTAATATTTAGAGTTTATAAAGCAACCGTTTGGTTGCTTTTTATTTTTTTAAAAATTCAATATAAAAAGTTCAAAATTGTAAAATCTGTCGATTTCGTTATGTTTAATATCTTTATCAAGCTGGTATAATTTTTCTAAAATTTTTGGAATATTCTCTGTTTTCAATTTCTTGATATCTTGTAAAGCATAATAAATTTTTCCAGGTTTTACATTCAATTTAGTAGCAATTTCATTAGAGTTATACCCATTCTTATTTAAATAATTAACTGCATCTATAAAAATTAAAGAATTTGTCATCATAGTAATTAAAACAATTGGCTCAATATTTTGGGTCAAACGTAAATCTCTAAATGTTGATAATGCCTTCATTTTATTATCTGCAATTAAATATTTTGTTAAAACATATATATCATCTTCTTGAGGTCGTATAACAATCTGCTTAATATCATCAATAGTTATTATATTTTTACAATAAAGACATAACTTTGAACTCTCATTTAGAAATGTTCTTAAATTACCTTGGCAACAACTAATAAGTTCAGAAATCGCTTCAGGTTCAATCTTTAAATTCTTTTTATCAAAATATGTTTTAATATATAAAGGCCAATCATTGTCTTTTATTGGTGAAAGGAACTTTTTATTTTCCTTAGTTATAGCGTTTACAATGACGTTATTTAAATCAATTTCATTAGATTTTACAATAAAAATTAAAATGACGTTTTCATCGCAATCTTCCTTTATATAATTTAATGCTTTATTATAATCGTTGTTTTTGGTAATTTTTGATACTTTAGACTTAGAAAATTTACTTTCTTTTTGCAAATAATAGGCATCATCAATTACGACAATTTTTTTGTTACAAGCAAGATCAATTTGATAACATTCACTAATGGCATCATTTAATAATGAATTTCTAGCATTAAAAGATATAATATTTTTTTCTTTACCACTGAAAAATTTATCAATAAAAGATTTCAAATAAATATTAATTCTCTCTTCATCATTTCCAAAAAATAAATATGTCATATAGATATTATACAATATATGAAATCAATATTCTTTAGAAAATACTAAAATAATAAGTGATTGTACCTTCAATATCAGTTCTTCTAATCTTAATGTCTAATGCATTTAATTTTTCTAATGTTTCATAATGAGGATGATTAAATTTATTATTTTTTCCGCATGAAATAATAGCTTCTTTTGGATTGCATTTTTCCAAAAAATTATATGATGATGAACTGTTCGATCCATGATGTCCAACTTTTAAATAATCGCATTTTATATTATTATCAATTATTTCGTTTTCGACCATTGAGCTTGCATCTCCCATTAATAAAAATTTATAATCCTTAATACAAAAACTTAAAACAAGTGATTTATCATTCTCAGAATAATTACTTTTAGAAAAAGGGTTAAGGTTTTCAAAAGTAAAATATCTCGTTTTTACAGGAAAAACATTGCTATTATCAATTATTTTTTTAATTTTAAAATTATGTGATAATTGCTTTAATGAACCATAATGATCAAAATCATAATGTGTTATAAAAACATAATCTAAGTTATAAATACGTTTTTTTCTTAAAAAAGGAATTAATACATTAGACGCTATATCATAATTTAAATTACCACCAGTATCAATTAAAATAGATTCTGTTTTATATCTAATTAATGTTGAATCACCTTGTCCCACATTTATAAAATTAATTTCGCAAGTAAATTGATTTTTAATTGGAAGGATATAAATAACAATACAAAGTAGATTGATTATTATTAACTTATTTTTATAATAAGTAAAATTAATTTCGAAAAAATATATTGTAACGATTAATAAAGCAAAAAATAAAACTAAATAAATTTGATTAAATGGCGGTATATACACATCAAATAAAGAAATATTTATATTAGTGAAACAATTTATCGTAACTCTAAATATTTTTTCATAAAGACTAAAATGTAGACCATAAAAATATAGTATACTAATTAAAAATAAAAATTTAAAATATGGTAATAATAAAATATTCAATAATATGTAAACTAAATTAAATCCGTTATTTGTTGAAATTATAAAAGGTAATAATATTACATAAAAAAGCGTTTTTGAACGTATTCTCTTCTTGATATTTTTTTCATATCCAAGATAGTTTTTAAATAAATAAAATAAAATTACAATTAATAAAGGTATGTAAAATGATTGGCTATAAATCAACGTTTTATTTATCAAAATAAATATCAAAAATAATAATAGTTTAATTGACAATTTATATTCATTATTTTTATTATCAATCAAAAATATTCCTAATAAAAACATTGAAACTGTCCTTATAAATAAAAACCGATGAAGATTCAAAATAAATATTGGTGTAAATACAATTAAAGAAATTACTCGACTTGTTCTATCATTAAATTTAAACGCCAATAATTTAGATACGCCATATAATATAAAATTTATAAAAGTGCCGCATCCTGATACTAAATTTATTATCATAAGTTTTTTACTTGTGTAATATAAATTTGAATTTATTTCTATTTCTCCAAATAGGAGGCTCGACATAAAAATCTTTGCATTATTATCTTGTATAGCGTTTAAAAAATTTCGCTTTATCTTATTAAATCTAATTGGAGATTTAACTAATATTTCGCTTTTTTTAATATTTAATTTTCTATATATATCGTTATTATTTAAAAATTCTTCAAAGTTAAAAGAACTTTCATATAAAGTAAAATCTAAATCTTGAAAAGTTCCGTCTATTTTTAAAATGTCGAATTGATCTATTTGGTTATTTTCAGAATAACAATAAAATTTTTCTTTTAAAGTTTTAAAAATAAAGTAATTATCTTTTCTTTTAAGAACTATTCCTATTAGATTGTTAGATGTTTTTTCCTTAAAGCAATTTATTGATCTTAATATACCAAATGCAAAAAATACTGTCGCAACTAAAATTAATTTTTTTGTTTTAAATCTTTTAATTAATAAATAAATTACAATAAGTAAAAATGTTATAGTTAGAATTAAATACTTTATTTTAATTAATAATAATCCTGCTATGTATGATAATAATAGCAATAAAACAAACATTTTTAATCAGTTAAAATAATATAATTTTTTAGTTTATTATAAGTTGCATTACCAATTCCACTTACATTCATTATGTCTTCAATAGTTTGAAATAATCCATTTTCATCACGATATTTTATAATTGATTCGCAAATAGTTTTCCCTATACCATCTACATATGTCAAATCTTCCGGATCATTGAATGAATTAATATTCACTTTTTGAATTTCATCCTCGGAACAAATATCTGTAGGATCATATCTAGGTGGGATGTAATATGATACATTTTTACTAATCTTAGCATTAGGCAAATAAGCTCTTGTATCAGCCTTATCAGTTATTCCACCTGCCTTATCAATTAAATCTTGCATTACTGAGCCTTCATCTAAAAGATAATTCCCTGGACTAACAATATAGCCTGAGATTCCAATGGAATTTCTTGTTACTTCTGTAATGTCATCATTATCGCTATTATTTCTAAAACTATTGAAATCAATGAATTGCATACAAACTAGAGCAATAATTGTAGAAACAGCAACACCAATTAAAATTTTTAATGTCAATGTCATAAAAAAACCTCCTTATATACAAGTCGTATATTAAAAGGAGGTAATGGGGGTAGATTCAGATACTTTTATTTAATTTCTAAAATTTCAATTTGATAAGGCTTAACAGCTTTAACACTAACTATATCACCAACTTTTTTACCAATTAAAGCTTTTCCTAATGCACATTCATTACTAATTTTTAAATTATTAGGGTCTTTTACAGGGTCAGATTCGATGCTTGAAACAATTTTTACAGTAACTTCAGCATTTGTATCTAGTTCTTTATATCTAATTATACTTGAAATATTAATAGTTTTTGCTTTTTTATTATTATCAACAATCTTCGCATTATTTAATATATATTCTATTTCCTGAATACGTCCTTCAATTTCAGCTTGTTTATTTCTAGCAGCATCATAATCAGCATTTTCTGATAAATCACCCATAGCTCTTGCAGCTTGTAATTGCTCAATAACTTCTGGACGTGCAACATCAAGTAATTGTCTATATTCTTTTTCTAATTGTTCTTTACCTTCAACTGTTAATATATATTCTTTATTATTTGTAGCCATCGTTTTCTCCTTAATCTTTATAATTATACAAGTTTCAATACTTTTTTTCTATAAATTTTAATTCTTTAAATCATTAATTTTAGGATCATCATTAAAAGCATTTAAAACTTCTTCGGCTTCTGAGATCTCTTCATCATCAGTAACTTCTTCTATAGAGCCATCTTCCTTATATTTCATTAAAATTAAATCTTCAGGTGATGATTTATCATAAACAAATGCGTATGTTGCATTTCTTTCTTCATTTTCGTAGGTAAATAAAATTTCCATCAAATATTTATTGCCATCTTCATCATATATTTCAATTTGATTATCATTTAACTTTTCCATTTTTCTTCTCCTCTAAGAATTTTTCTAATATTATTATCGCAGCTACCATATCAATCATCTTATCTTGCTTTGCTTTCTTATAATCCATTGACATTAATCTTTCTCTAGCATCGATTGTAGAATATCTTTCGTCTTGATAATAAATATTTAAATCATTGTTAACCTGTTTCAAATCATTGCAAAATCTTTTAACAGATTCACATCTTTTCTGCTCAATTCCATCTAATGTCAAAGGAAAACCAATAACAATATTATAAATCTCAAATTTTTTAGTAATTTCTATGACATGCTCACGTGCTTTTTTATAATTTCCTGGCTCAAAATTAAAATTTTCAACACCATGAACTATCCCTAATGAATCACTAATAGCAACTCCTAAAGTAGTTGTTCCTAAATCAAGGCCTATATATTTATCACTCATATTATAGTATTCAAATCAATTCTAATAAATTTCTCAACATCTAATATATTACCTTGAGCCAAATCTGGTTTACCACCACCAGAACCACCTACTTCTTTAGTAATTTTTTTAATAATATCACCAGCTTTTAGTCCTTTGTTTACTAAATCCTTACTAATTCCTACCATAATAGGATGTTTATCTTCATTTTTGCCAACAAGTATTACTATGTAGTTATTTTTGTTTGCCTTAATAAGATCATAAATGGATATCATTCCATTCTTGTTAAATTCAGGCAAATATTCAGCAATTATATTTATATTGTTGATATTTTTAAATTTATTTTTCAATAAATTTGCCTCATTTTGGCAGGCTTTTTTACTAAAAGAGTCAATTATTAAATCTTTATTACTTAATTCTTCATAAAGTGATGTTAGTTTAGTCTCAATATCGTTTTCACTTGAAACATTTAATTTAGATCTTATATCATCTAATAATAATTGCTTCTTTTTTAAATATTCAAATGCTCTTTTTCCAGTTAAGGCTTGAATTCTTCTAACACCGCTAGAAATAGCTTCTTCATTTTGAATTACAAATAAACCTATTTCGCTTGTATTATTTACATGACAGCCACCACAAAACTCAATAGAAACGTCACCAAATTTTACAACTCTAACATAATCACCATATTTCTCTCCAAATTCAGCAATAGCGCCAAGCTTCATAGCTTCATTTAAAGGTAAAAGTGATGTATTACGTTCTATTGAATTTTCAATATATTCATTAACAATATTCTCGATTTTTTTAAGATCGTTATTTGAAACTTTTTCAAAATATGAAAAATCAAATCTTAAATAATCTTGATTTACAAAACTTCCTTTTTGTTTAACATCATTTCCCAAAACTTTTATTAAAGCGCTTTGTAATAAATGTGTTGCACTATGGTTCTTCATGGTGTCATGTCTTTTATTTTTATCAATTATCAAAGTAAATTCATCCCCAATTTTAATATTTCCATATATTATTTCAATATGATGCAAATTTTGTTTATTAGGTGCCTTTGTAGTATTAATAACGTTAGCCTCAGTATTATCATTGACAATTACACCAGTATCGCCAACTTCGCCACCCATTTCCCCATAAAATACAGTTTTATCAAAAATAACTTCACCTCTTTCATCCAAAGAGTCAACTTTAATGCCGTCTTTAAATAAACCAATTACTTTTGCTTTAATGGAATACTTATCATAAATAAATTCTTCTTCCTTAGTAAAATCAAGCAAATCTTTGGATTGCTTATTAAATGATTCAATTATTTTTCTTGAATTTCTAGCCATCTCTTTTTGATGTTGTAAACATTTATTAAATTCATCTAAGTCAACTTTAACTCCCTTATCAGAGCAGATTTCCTTAGTTAACTCAATTGGAAAACCAAAAGTATCATAAAGTTTAAAGGCATCTTTCCCATTCAATTCTTTAGAATTATCTATTAAAGAATTCAAAATATTTTCTCCTGCAGCAAGAGTTTTAATGAATTTAACTTCTTCAACATGAATCAATTTTTTAATTAAATCCTTTTTCTCTAATAAATAAGGATAGAAATCTTTCATAACATTAATAACACTATCTACCAATTTATATAAAAAAGGTTCATTAAAACCAATTTTTTGACCATATCGCATTGCCCTTCTAAGAATTCTTCTTAAAACATATCCACGACCTTCATTAGAAAATGTAGCGCCATCAGCTAAAGCAAATGTACATGCTCTAATATGATCAGCAATTACTCTATATGACATTAAGTAATCACCACTATATGGATGTTTAGCCATTTTTTCAGTGTCACGAATAATAGGCAAAAATAAATCTGTTTCAAAATTAGTATCTGTTCCTTGTAAGACACAAGCAATTCTTTCTAAACCAGCACCAGTATCAATATTTTTATGTGGTAATTCTTTATATTTACTTCTTTCAACACCATTAACTGCATTAAATTGTGAAAAGACAATCCCCCAAATTTCTATATAACGATCATTTTCAATATCATCCTCTAATAACTTAACACCTAAATGATCTTTATCCCACTTTTCACCTCTATCATAGAAAACTTCTGTATTAGGGCCACAAGGACCTTCACCAATTTGCCAAAAATTACCTTCTAAAGGAATTAAATGCTCTTTATTGATTCCAGCCTTTTGCCATAATTGATAAGCTTCTAAATCACTAGGATGATAGGTTACATATAATTTATCTTTATCAATTCCGAAATATTTATCGTTTGTAAGTATATCAAAAGCCCATGGTATAACTTCTTTTCTAAAATAATCACCAATTGAAAAATTTCCTAACATTTCAAAAAAAGTATGGTGTCTAGCTGTTTTTCCTACATTATCAATATCATTTGTACGTATACATTTTTGTACATTTACAATTCTTTTACATTCTGGAATCTCACTACCATCAAAATATTTCTTCAGCGCACTAACGCCAGCATTTATCCATAGTAAAGTTGGATCATTATTTGGTATTAAACTTGCGCCAGGTTCGATCATATGTCCTCTTTCTTTAAAAAAATTTAACCATGTTTCTCTAATTTGTTGACTTGTTAATTTATTCATAAAATCTCCTAAAAATAAAAAAGTCCCTAAGATTTAGGAACGAATCATCGCGGTACCATCCTAATTTTTAATCGTTTCGATTAAACACTTAATTGACAAAACACATGTAACGAAAATTGGCTTATGTTTATATCTTTATATGATTTTCACCAAACACATACTCTCTAAAAAAGATATATAACACTTCTTTTTTCAAAAATATTATATATTAAACAAAGTTTTAATGTAAATATGTTTTTATTTATATAAAGCATATATGTTAAACTAATTTCATGAAAAAAAATAAAATAAAAGATGCTTTTATTCTTTTTTTTAGAATAAACGAAAGAAATTCCAATATTAAAAGAGAAATAATAGGTGGCCTATTAACATTTATATGTATGTGTTATATTTTACCTGTCAATGCAACAATTTTATCATCTATTGGAATGAATCAAAACGGTGTTTTTGCTATTACAGCGATTGTCGCATCTATTTCAACAATAATGATGGGACTACTCGCAAATTATCCAATAGTTTTATCAAGTGGGATGGGTTTAAACGCATATTTAGCCTATACAATATGTGGTCAAATTTTTAATGATTCATATAGGTGGCAGAAGTCATTAATAGTTTTAACATTTTCTGGTCTTTTATTTTTCATTTTTAGCATTACTCCTTTAAGACAAAAAATCCTGAAATCAATTTCAAACGATATAAAATCAATAATCAGTGCTTGCTTAGGCATTTTTTTATGTTTCGTCGCATTAAAAAACTCAGGAATTATTGTATCAGATAATGGTACATTTCTTAAATTTGGTCAGCTAATTAAAGAAATTAATAATAATGGAGTTTTAATAATAGACCCCACAAGTCTCATTTCCTTATTTGGTATAATCTTAATTATTTCTATAGCTTTTCTTAAAATAAAAAATTTCTCATTAAAAAATCTATCAATTCCAATTACAATTTTGATTTTAACAATTTTATCTATAATATGTGCTTATTCAAATTTAAATATATATGGTAAAACACTTTCAGATGGAAGTTATAACAATGGACTAATTAATTTTAAAGACTCTTCTATTTGGTTGCCATCTGGAATAAAAGATGTTGTATTTTTCGGTTATTTAAATAATCAAAGTATACCTTTTTCAAATTTATTAGTTGAAACATTAAAAGAGCCAAGAACATATATAGCAATTTTTGGCCTATTCATTGTTAATATATTTGATACAACCTCCACGCTATTTAGCGTTACTAGTGAAATTAATATAAATAATGATACTACTGAGATATTAAATTTAAAAAGAGCAATGTTTGCAGATTCTTTTGGATGTCTAATAAGTGGTCCATTAGGAACAAGTAGTGTTACAACTTTAGCAGAATCTACTATAGGAGTCTCATATGGAGCTAGAACCGGTCTATCTAGTATAATTACTGGCTTATTAATATTAGCTTGTGTTTTTTTATATCCAATATTTAATTATATTACTGCTTCTTGTATCACAGCACCAATTTTATTTTTTGTTGGATTGACAATTTTTAATAGCAGTTGTTCAAAAATTAATTTTAAAGACATCATATTATCTTTTTCTTTTTCAATAAGCATTATATTTACTTTATTAACATATTCCATAACTAAAGGCGTTGGATTAGGATTAATCTTTTATACCATAATGATGTTGGTTAATTCTAGAAAAAAAGAGTTAAACATAACAACAACTATAATAACAATTCTATTTTTAATCAATTTGCTACTTGAAGAAATCCTAACTCATTTAAAATAAAAAGTCGCAGATTTAAACTATTTAATAATTTTTTAATATTCCATGATAATAAACCTTATCGATAATTCCCCCACCTAGGCATATTTCGCCATTATAAAGTACGCATGCTTGTCCAGGTGTAACTGCTTTATATGGAGAATCAAAAACTAAGCTTATAGAACCATCATCATTATTAAATAAAGTTACTCCTAGGTCTTTTTGTCTATATCTAAATTTTGCATACAAATGGGTATTATTTTCTATTTTACCATTGAACAAATTGATTTCATTGACAATGCACGAATCACTAAATAAGTGTTCATCTTCACTTCCACTTGCTACATATAAAATGTTGTTTTTTACATCTTTTTTGCAAACAAACCATCCTTTAGCTATTTCTCCTTCAATTCCACCTATTCCAAGCCCTTTTCTTTGACCTAATGTATAATACATAACACCATCATGATTGCCAAGAATACGATTATTGGCTATGTCTACGATATTTCCTTTTTTTGCTGGAATATAATTTTTTAAAAACTCCTTGAAATTTCTTTCACCGATAAAACACACGCCAGTTGAATCTTTTTTATCTTCAACACTTAATAAATTTAATTTGTGAGCTATTGCTCTTACCTCATCTTTTGTAATATCACCGAGTGGAAATAAACAACTTTTTAGTTGTTTTAATGAAATTTGACTTAAAAAATAGGTTTGGTCTTTGCTTTTATCTTTAGCTTTATATAAATATGTTTTTCCTCCAACATCAACTCTTTTTGCGTAATGTCCCATGGCAATCATATCGCATCCATTTTTCTTAGCAAAATTATAAAATGCATCGAATTTTATATATTTATTACAAAAAATATCAGGATTTGGAGTTCTTCCTTTTTCGTATTCTTTTATAAAATAAGTAAAGACATTATTCCAATATTCTTTTATAAAATCAATACGCATCATAGGCAAATTTAAGGCTTCTGCAACTTTGCAAGCATCTTGATAATCTTTTTCTTGTGGGCAAATATTATCATCAATTGTAGGATTACCTAATACATCATTATTAGCCATGCTGTCCCAATTTCTCATAAAGCAGCATACAACTTCATAGCCTTGTTTTTTTAATAAATAAGCGGCAACTGCACTATCAACACCACCGCTTAATCCAAGCATTACTTTCATTTAAATAATTCCTCGCTATCTATAGCCAATGTAAATGGTCCATCATTTGTTAAACTAACTTTCATATCTTCCCCATAAATTCCTTCTTTAACTATTAAATTTAACTTTCTTAAAGAATTATTAAAATATTCATATAATTCTTTAGCCTCGTTATAATTTAAACAATTCGTAAAAGAAGGCCTATTTCCTTTTTTTATATCAGCATATAAAGTAAATTGTGATACACTCAAAATTTCACCATTAACATCATAAATAGATTTGTTAGTTTTTCCAAAATCATCCATAAAAATCCTTAATTTAGAAATTTTTTCAGCCATCTTATCACAAATTTCCTTATTATCATTAAAAGTGAATGAAACTAATAATAAATAACCTCTATGAATTGAACTAATCGTTAAATCATTGCAAATGACGTTAGCATTTAATACATTTTGTAATACGATTTTCATGCTTATTATTATATAATATTTTTATGTTAAAACCACTAGCTTTTCGAATTAGACCATTTCATATTCAAGATATTCTAGGTCAAAATAATTTAATTGGCCCTACAGGATTTTTAACAAATTCAATTAAAGAAAAAATTCCTTTATCGTTTATATTATTCGGACCTCCAGGTACTGGTAAAACTACTATTGCTGAAGCATATGCACATGATATAAATTTGCCATATAAAAAATTAAATGCTGTAATTTCTAATAAAAAAGATCTTGAAGATTCCATCAAAGTAGCCATCTCAAATCCACCATTAATTTTAATAATTGATGAAGTTCATCGTTTAAACAAAGATAAACAAGATATTTTACTGCCTTATATTGAAGATGGAACTATTATATTAATAGGCGCGACCACATCTAATCCATATATTGCTATAAATAAAGCTATTAGAAGTCGTACGCATATTTTAGAAGTTAAAAAACTAACAGCTGATGAAATTATTGATGGCTTAAAAAAAGCTATAAGTTTACCAAATGGTCTAAGTAATAAAATAACTTTAGGGGATGATATATTAAAATACATTGCTGATATTTCTGGTGGAGATTTTCGCTTTGCTTTGAATTTTCTTGAAGTGATTTATTTAACTTTTAAAGATGAAATTATTACTCTTGATAAAGTAAAATCAATATCTAAAATTTCTAATATTCAAATGGATAAAAATGATGATGATCATTATGATGCAGTAAGTGCATTACAAAAATCAATACGTGGTAGCGATGTAAATGCAGCCTTATATTATCTAGCAAGACTTTGTGTCGCAAATGATCTAGATTCAATTAGTCGAAGACTTTTAATCACTGCCTATGAGGATATCGGATTAGCAAACCCAAATGCAGTTTTAAGATGTAAAGAAGCAATAGATGCTGCTAATCAAGTAGGATTCCCTGAAGCAAGAATACCACTAGCAAATGCAGTAATAGATTTAGCCTTATCGCCAAAAAGTAAATCAGCTGAAATATCAATTGATTCAGCTATGACATTCGTTAATGAAAAGCCATTAGATGTTTTGGATTATTTAAAATTAACGCCAGTAAATACCCAAGAAATTGATAAATACCCATATGATAGACCTGATCTATGGATAAAGATGCAGTACCTTCCAGAATTAATTAAAAATGTTGAATTTTATAAAGAATCTAATGCTGGACAATACGAAAAATTATTAAATGAAAACTATCATAAAATTAAACAAATTAAACGTAGCAGCAATTTGCGAGAACTAAAAACTAAAAAATAAAAGCAGAACGTGTTTCTTCTATTATCGAGTCATAATCATTTTTATTAGTATACAAAGTACAAAGCAATTCACCATCTAAAACACTATCACCTATTTTTTTATTTAAAATAATACCAGCAGACATATCGATTACATCAGTAATTACTTCTCTTCCACCACCTAATTTCATGGATGATTTTCCAATAGTTAGTGCATCGATTCTTTTAATAATACCCGCTTTCTTACTAAATACTGGAATTATATTTTTTGCAACAGGAAATTTTTCTGGATTAGTAATATATGAGATATCACCTTTTTGAGCTCTTACAAATTCTATAAATTTTTCAAAGGCTTTACCATTTTTTATATTATTTAAAATAGCATTTTGTGCTTCTTTCTCATTATTAAACAATTTGGCTTGGACTAACATAATAGAACCACTATTAACACATAAATCAAATAAATCTTTTGGACCATTGCCTTTTAAAGTAGCAATAGCTTCTTTTACTTCTAAATTATTTCCAACAGCCATGCCTAAAGGCTGATCCATATCTGTAACTTCAGCTTTAACATTTTTTCCTAAATGTTCTCCTATATTTATCATTAAATTCGCTAGTTCTTTAGCTTTTTCTTTGGTTTTCATAAATGCACCGCTTCCATATTTAACATCAAGCAGTATGCAATCAGCACCACTTGCAAGTTTTTTTGACATAATTGAAGAAGCAATTAATGGGATAGAACTTACAGTTGCTGTAACATCACGCAATGCATAAAGTTTTTTATCAGCTGGGTCTAAATCGCTAGTTTGGCCTATAATTGCCATTCCAACTTCCTTAATTTGTTTTTTAAATTCAAAAATATTTTCGTAAATATTAAAACCAGGAATTGACTCGAGTTTGTCTAATGTTCCACCAGTATGTCCTAATCCTCTTCCACTCATTTTAGCTAGTTTTCCTCCACAACTGGCAACCATTGGACCTAAAACTAAACTAACTTTATCTCCAACACCACCCGTAGAATGTTTATCAACTTTTAAACCTGGAATATCAGATAAATCCCACACTTCGCCACTATTTTTCATTTCATCAGTAAGTATCGAAGTTTCTTTCGTATCCATTCCTTTTAAATATATTGCCATTAATAAAGCACTAGCTTGATAATCTGGTATATGGCCATTCACATAATTTTCAATAAAAAAATGTAGTTCATCACGTGTTAATTTAAATCCATCTCTTTTATGTTCGATAATTTCTTCCATTAGCATATATTTTTAACCTCTTTTTAATAGTTTATCATATTTAAAATAGATTTTTTATATTAAAAACAATATGATTAATATATGAAAAATTTTAACGAATTTAAAACTCACATGTTTAAGCATTATCCAGAAAACATAGTCGAAAAATTAATCAATACGTTTGATAATTCTCCAACTGGATGTTTATTAATAAATCAAAATAAAACTACTATAGAACAACTAAAAAACTACTTTAAGACTTTAATGCCACATCCTTTTATAAAAAATGCTTATTATTTTAATAAAGAAATCGATAAACCTGGAAAGTCCTTTCTATTTGATAATGGTGCCTATTATATAATGGATTCGAGTAGTCTAATAATTAGTTACTTACTTGAGATTAATGATAATGATAATATATTAGATCTTTGCGCAGCTCCTGGTGGCAAATCAATTTCAATTTCATTAAAGAATAAAAATAGTAATATAATCAGTAACGATATTTCTATGCCAAGAATACTATCGATGCGTGAAAATATTGAAAGACTCGGAATTGCTAACATAGTATTAACAAATAATGATTTTTCACATGTTTATAAAAAATTTTTAAATACTTTTGATATCATAATTTTAGATGCTCCATGCAGTGGTTCTAGTATGTTTAGAAAAAATATATCAGCTCAACTTGATTGGTCTATAGATAAAGTTAATAAATGTGTTGAAATTCAAAAAGCGTTAATCGACATAGCCTTTCAAATGTTAAAACCAAATGGAATATTATCATATTCAACTTGTTCTTTTTCTTATGAAGAAAATGAAGGTGTAATTTTAGATTTTATCAAAAAAAATAGAAACGCCTATTTAGTTGATATTCCTAAAATCGAAGGTGAGTATCGCCATCCGGATTTGCCAAATGCCATACATTTATTTCCTTTTCTATACAAAGGTGAAGGTCAATTTGTTTGCCAAATTAAAAAAGTTTCAAATGAATTTTCAAATAGAAAAATAAATAAAAAATTAGAAGAAAATAAACTTGCAATATATAATCTTAATTATTTTAAGTATCAAGAAATATTTAAAAATCACATATTTTTGTTTAATAATGAACTAGATTTAACCTCTTTGAATATTATAAAAAAAGGGTTAGATGCTTTTGAAATAAGAAATAATGAAAATATTCCCACTTTTCATCTTGCACATTATTTGCCAAAAAATAATTCAATTAAATTAGATGAAAGCGAAGCAAAAAAATATTTGCATGGTGATGTTATTATTAGAAACAATTTAAGACTTAATGATGGATATTATATAGTTTCTTTTGACAGCATAAACCTTGGTATAATAAAAAAAGTAGGAAGTAACTTAAAAAACTTTTACCCAAAAGGTCTACGACATTAATTCATTTTGATTTTTGATGAATCTAATTCTCTTAATTCATATAGTTTATTTTTAATCAGTTCATATGATTTATTAGCAATTAAACTTGTACTAGAATTTTGATAATCATCTTTTGTAAATTTAAAAATATATGCAAGTTCTACAGGATAAAATTTAAATTTATTGTCGATTTTTAAAATTCTAAATGTACCATATAATGCTGTTACATAAATATCAGAATTAGTTTTAAAGGCTGGTCTAAATGTTCCATGATGAAATTGAATTGGATCTTTCAAAGGCTCTTTATTTCTAGTTCCTTCTGGAAAAATTACCCAATCTAAATTTGGATAACAAGTCATATCTTGTTCAATTTCTTTCATTACCCTTAATTGTTGTTTTAAATCATCTCTATTAAGGAATTTACCGCCTAATAAAGTAACGACACGACCAACAAATGGCATTTTTTTAACCTCAACTTTAGCAGCAAAAGTTAAAGGTTTTTTGCTTAAAGCAATAAAAATTAAAGGATCGATATCACTTAGATGATTGCAAATTATTAAACGCGACTTATTATAGCTATAATTTAATAATTCATCACAATTATATATTAAATATTTCACATTAAATTTCTTTAATACATATCTAATTAACTTTTGCGTTTTGTAAAATCTTTTTTCAATAGAATATCTTTCAGGATGCATAGAATACCTTAAGATCCAAGAAAAATAAGCAAATATGATACGTGGACCGCAAAAAAATAAAATTTTTAAATATTTAATCATTTATTCTCCTTTTACATAGAAGGTATTAACAGATGTCCCTTCTAACGTTATGTTTCTTCCATAAACATCACTATCTAGCAATTGTCCGGCAATACCAATTTCATATTTACAATACATTCCTAAATCAATATATTTATTTGTATTAGTAGGATTAATTAGAATAAGATAGTCATGTTTATTACCATCTTTTAAATCAATTTGTTTCAATTTTATTCCAAAAATATTTGGGTCATAATTTAAAAATTCGAAATTATTTTCGATATCATTTTTAAGATAAAATTTATTTAAAACATTGAATTTTCTATAGTTCACAAGCGATTTAAAGTATAAATAATTATCTATTCTTTCATCTAGAATATCCCACTTAAATTTATTAATATCATCACCCAAATTATAAGTATTATCTAAGCCACCTTTACTTAAGCCAATTTCCTGACCTGCATGAAAAAAAGGAACACCAATAGAAAGCAAAATAGTACCATTAACGAGATTTAAAACCCTTAGCTTGTTTTTTAATGATACTTCCTTTCCTAAACAATTATCAATTTTATCAAAAAGAGTGCAATTATCGTGACATTCAGCATAATTAATACTTTGATTAGCGTTTTGAAAACGTGCCTTAAAATCATTTAGATCAATAACACTACCTAAATAAGCAAATTCGAAACCTTTTATTTTATCACTACCCCCAAGTAAAAATCCCTTATCATAATTATTAAAATTAGAACCTCTTATTGAATCGCGATAAAAGTCATTAAAAAAGCCAATTTTAGGAATTTTAAAAGAATTATAAATTGTAGTTTTCTTATCAAATTGGAGTTCAGTAGGCATATCCCATCCCTCTCCATATAACATAATATGAGGGTTTATTTTTTCTAAAGTTTTGATAATTTGATTAGTTGTTTCAATATCAGTAATGCCAAATAAATCAAACCTAAAGCCATCCACTTTAAATTCTTTAGTCAAATATGTTAAAGAATCAATAATAAGTTTCCTTACCATTGCTCTTTCACTAGCAATATCATTACCACATCCTGTTGCATTACACATCAACCCATTTTTCTTTTTACGGAAATAATAATTTGGAACAATACGTCCAAGTACACTGGTCTCATATTCATATACATGATTATAAACAACATCAAGATTAACTCTTATGCCAGATTTATGTAACGCACTAATCATTTTTTTACATTCTATTATTCTTGAATAAGGATCATTCGGATTAGTTGAATAACTGCCTTCTAAACAAAAATATTGTTGTGGATCATATCCCCAATTGTATTTTTTTAATGGTTCAAGCTCGTCAACTGTTTTAAAGTCTAAGATTGGTAATAATTGCACGTGTGTTATTCCAATAGATTTTAAATAATCAAGTCCTGCAGGATTACCACCTTTTGTTTTAACATTTTCTTCAGTTAGCCCAAGAAATTTACCTTTGTTTTTTATTTGAATAGAGTTGTCAATAGTAAAATCTCTAACATGTAGTTCATAGATAATTGTATCAACATAATTTTTATAAATTGGAGGATTATTTTCAAACATTTCAATTTTAGTCTTATTTAAATCAATAACAATACTATCTTTTCCATTAGCATTGCTACCTTTTCCATAAGGATCAGTTACAATTGATGTTACTCCACTGTTAGTGACTTTATAACGGTATTCATATAACTCAAAATCTCCGTTTAATGTGATTGTATAAACACCTTTTTCACTTCTAGTCATTTTAAAATTAGAAAATTTTTCACCATGCTTTCTAATTAATAATGAAACATGATTAGCTAATGGGGCCCAAACTTTAAAAGTTGTTTGATTATTTGAATAATTAGCTCCTAAATCATCACCATTATAGTAATAATCAGTATCAAAATTTTCTTCATAAATCATATCATTAACATCAAGTGGGATCATTCCAAAAGAATTGATATTAATATAATAACTTTCACCAAGTTTCAAATTATTTTTAGATTTACATTCAAATAGCACTAATCCATTTAAAAAAGATCTATTAACAATGTTTAGTTTTTCTATTAAGGTATTATCATTAAAAAGTTCGATCGAGATATTATCATCTATGTTAATGGAAGTAAAAACTGCTACCTTAATCGTTTTATAATCAATCATTTTCGCACTAAAATAAGTATTTATCATAATTAAATTATCCTTAATAACTAATATATATTATTACAAAATTAAAATAAAATAAATGAATCAAAATGTAAATTACTTAGCTTCAAAGCTTGATTGTGAATAACTACCTGGATTTTCATCGCCTTCTGTAGGTTCTTTATAATCTGATGTATGAACAAGAACTTTAGATCCTTTGTTACTATTACCATTTTTTGTATTATCAATAATACCTTCTTGCTTTAATTGTGCAAAAATTTTATTTGAACGATTAAACCCAAAGTTAAATTCTCTTTGAATCATCGAAATACTGCAATAAGCTTTAGATTCCATAATAAATTGTTTGACAGTTTCATACATTTCATCTTGAGGGACTTCGTGAATAACGCCTAAATCATTCTGCTCTAAGCGCGTCTTTTCAAGTAAACCTACAAATTTATCATTATAATTTAAAGGATAATTAGCCTTTAAATAATCAACTACACGTTTAATTTCCATATTATCAACAAAGCATCCCTGAACCCTAGGTTTTTCTTGTTTAGAAATAAGATTACAACTTACAAGCATATCACCATTACCAAGTAATTTTTCAGCTCCACCTTCTCCTAATATAACCATACTATCAGTTGTACTTGAAGTTAATAAAGCTACTCTAGTTCCTAAATTAGCTTTTATACTACCGGTAATTACATCAGTAGAAGGACGTTGAGTTGCTATAATCATATGAATGCCAGCAGCTCGAGCCTTTTGGCCAAGTCTTTGTACAGGCTTTTCAACACTTTTAACTGATTCAATTAAGTCTGCAAATTCATCTATTATAACGATAATGTAAGGTAATTTTTCAGTATGAGTTTCAGTAGCATATTGATTAAATTGTTTTATATTACTTACGCCAGTAAGTTCAAATTTCGTGTATCGATCTTCCATTTCATCTACAAGTTTTTGTAATGTTGCACTAGCTTCAGTTGGTTCAGTAATAATTGGACAAAGTAAATGAGGCATTTCCTTATATTTACTAAATTCAACACGTTTTGGATCAACCATTACAAGTCTTAAATCTTCAGGTGAATTTCTCATTATTAAAGAAAGAATGACAGAATGCATAAAAATTGATTTACCACTACCTGTTGTACCACAAACTAACATATGTGGAAAATCAACTAAATCAGCATTTATATAGCTTCCACTAATGTTTTTTCCAAAAGGAATAAATAGACTTCCTTGTTTTGGCAAAGGCAAATGCATATAAACATCTTTAAAATTTACTAATGATCGATCTTCATTAGCGATTTCAATACCTGAAGTAGTTTTCCCTTGAACAATAGGAACGAAACGTGCATCCATTCCACCAAGTCTAACTGAAATATCATCCATATATTTAGCAATACCATTAATAGAAGCTGAAGCTTCAGTCTTTAAATCGTATCTAGTAACTGAAGGTCCAATAGTATATCCAACTATCGTTGCCTTAATTTTTAAATCACTAAGAATATTATTAATAAGACTCATCCTATTTTCAGCACACAATTTATTTCTTTCTTCTTCTTCAACACTATTTCTATCTTCTAAATAATCGCTTGGAACGGTTTTAAATGGTTTGTATTTAATAGTTTGTTTAGTGTCGTTACTTTTTTTATTTATTATAGGATTTTCATTATTTATATCATTATCATTAAATTCCACTTTAATATTAGCTTCATTATTTATACTGTTACTTACTGATTCAGTCAATTTTGGCTCTTGGATTTTATTTAATAACTCATTGCTTTTAGTTTCACTTTCGAAATTAGTGTTATTAACACCAAAACTATCTTGAATGTAATTAGATTTACCTAAAATATCATTATTTATATTATTATTTTCGACATAATTATTATCATTAATCGACTTAGTTTCATAATTATCATCATTACTTTCACCGAGTTTAAATTTAACTTTTTCTAAACCACTATTTTCATATATTTTTTTTGATGTAGATTTATTAATAAATTCATTTCTTTCTTTATAATCTGAATTTATTTTAAATTGATAACTATTTTTATTATTGCTTAAATCATCATTAGTTGTTTTTTTGCTAGTATCAACATTAGTAGATAAATTTTTATCTTCATTAATTAATGAAGGTTCGTCGATATTCCCATCTCTAAATAATTCATTAGTTGAACTACTAATATTATCAATTAAAGATAATTCTTCCTTATTTTCATTATAATCAGTTTGTTTGAATGCGATTTCTTTTTTATCAGTTTTAATCGATTTTATTAATTGTAATAAAGGACGAATCAATGAAAAAACTGTCCCAATTGCAATCAAAATTGAAGAAAATATCTTTGAACCTAAATCAGTCATAGCGCTATTTAAAATTGCTACTAATAAATATCCTATAAATCCACCGGTTTTACTTACATTAACTTTTGGAAATTCATTTAAATTCATAGAGTCAATTAAAGTCTCAACAAAATTATTAAATGTAAGATAATCACCATTTTTATAACTAATTGAATTAGTTGTTGCGATAAGAACTCCAATCGATATCATAATTAAACCAATTAACAAAAAACGAATATTATGGAAAGTTATTTTTTTATTAATAAAAAAACTTAACCCATACAAAAATATTATAAAAGCAAATATATAAGTAAAAATACTTCCAAAAATTAAACTACATACCCAAAACAAAAATTCACTAATATAACCATGATTTAAAGCTAAAATTATAGCTAAGGAGCAAATAGCAACACCGATAACAATTTTTAAACTTTTTTCATTAATTTTTAATTTAATTTTATTATCATTCATATCATTTATTATAGTTATAGTTAATAATTTTTTCTATAACATTTAAAAATTAATCTACACAAATAATATTTGTTTTAATTAATGGATTTCGATTATTTTGTTTAAATAAAAATTTTGAAATATTTTCATTAATCTTATTTTCTAATTGTTCTAAACTTAATTTCTTATTACCTTTTAAATAATCGTTTACTTGATCAACAAACATCCTTGTTACTTCTTTTAAAACTAAGTCTGCATCTTTATCTTTTAAAAATAAGAAACCTCTCATTTGAACATCAGGTCCATATTCTATTTCTTTGTTTTTTAAAGAAACACCTAATCCCATTACAATAACACCATCTTCACTAAGTCTATTACGTTCATTAATAATCTCATTAACAACATCACCAACACCAATGCCATCAATCATAACATCACCAATTGGAAGTTTATTCTCAGAATTAAAATCTACATTAGTTCCATTATCATCAATATATAAAGTTTGCCCATTATCTAATAGAAAAATATTATTATGCGATAATCCGATTCCCATATCAAAAGCAATCTTTGCATTAGCTAATAAATTAACATAATATCCTTCGATTGGAAAATAATATTTAGGCTTTAATAAACTTAAAAGCATTTTAATATCTTCTTCACATGCATGCATTTTTGAAATAACTTTATTAGTTAAATATCTAACATGGCAACCACTACGATATAATTCATCAATAGTTGTAGTAAAAATAACTTCGTTATTATCATTTGGAGGACATGCCAAAATAAAGGTATCGTTTGGTTGAATTTTAATTTGCTTTAATTCATTTTCACCATTAGCCAATAAACTAGCTTTCTCATATAAAGATTCTTTTTCGCCTGCCATAATAATAACAAGTTCATTCTCTTTTATGCGTAATATATCATCAAGCGAAATAAACGAATTTTTATAAGAATAAAAAGAATCATTATTTGATAATTTCTTTAAATTATATATTTGTTCAGTTTCTTTATCATAAAAACATATTTTTTTATTAAATTCAGAGCAAATCTTAAAAACTTCTTCAAAATTATAAAGATTATCTTTTGCTAAACCTATAAAAATACGCCCGTTTGCACTTTTAAAAAATTTCTGTAAATGTGGCGTTAATCTATTATTAGGAGAACAATATCCAGATTTTGATGCATTACTTGAATCACACATTAATAAAAGTGTAGGATATTCTGCAATCTTACCGATTGTATTTAAATCAAAACTAAAATATTTTGAGTTATTATATTCAACTACAAAGTCGCCACTATAGACAATATTGCCTAATTTAGTTCTTATTGAAAATCCAAAAGATAATGGAACACTAGAACATGTTGAAAAGAAATCACATTTATATCCTGCAATATCAATTTCACTAGGTAAAGCTATCTCGTGAATATCAAAATTATTTTCTTGCTTATATTCTTTAGCAAATTCTAAGAAAAAGTTTTTTGTTAATTTTGTACAATAAATAGGTGCTGGACATTCTTTATAAATATAAGGTAAGGCACCAAAATTATTCTTTTTTGTTTTAGGCAAAATATAGGCAACTATTTTTTCTTTATTTTCATTTAAATATGTAAAATCAGCGATAATAAAATCAATGCCTGGAGTAAGTTTAGTTGGATATTTAAATCCACAATTTACTACAAATATTTTATTATTAATCTCAATGCAATAAAGATCTTTTCCTTCTTCATCTAATCCGCCCAACGCTAAAACTTTAATTTTTTCCATATATTTTCCTTTATAAATTAATTCGTAAATATTTTAACAAAAATAATAAGTTTGTTAAATAAATTACTCATATTTTATACAATTATATTCAACTTAAAAAGGACTTTTTTAGTCCTTTTTAATTTTTATTTATTATTATCTTTTTTTCTAAAGAAACCTCTTTTTTTTGGCTCTTCATTATTTGCTTTATTATCACTAGCAAAATCTTTATGAGATAATTTTATTTTACCATGATCATCAATTCCAATAACTTTAACTTTAAATTTTTCGCCAACTCTAACAAAATTTTTAGCACTGTCTACTCTTTCATTTGCAAGTTGAGATACATGACATAATCCTTCAGTGTCACCAAATAAATGAACAAAACATCCATAGTCTTCAACACGTGTTACAATGCCATCGTAAATTTCACCAATTTCTGCTTCTTTAGTGATTGAATCAATAATATCATGAGCTTTAACAATTGAAGCTTTATCAGTATGATAAATAGTAACATGTCCATCATCTTCAATGTCAATTTTTACGCCATTACATTTTTCAATGATGTCATTAATAACTTTTCCACCACTTCCAATAACATCTTTAATTTTATCTTTATCAATATAAAAGCTTTCAAATTTAGGAGCATATTCCGATAATTCTTTACGAGGTTCACTAATTGCTTGAGCCATGACATCACGAATCTTAGCACGAGCACTATTAGCTTGAAGAAGAGCATCATGTAAAATTTCACGGGTAACACCTTTAATTTTAATATCCATTTGTAAAGCTGTAATACCATTTTTAGTACCGGCAACCTTAAAATCCATATCCCCAAAATGATCTTCTAAACCTTGAATATCAGTTAAAATCGTATAAGGGTGTTTACCATCTAGTGGTCCACTAGTAATTAACCCCATAGCTATACCACTAACAATATTTTTAATTGGAACGCCTGCAGCCATTAAAGCCATACAAGAAGCACAAATAGATGCTTGTGAACTACTGCCATTACTTTCTACAACCTCAGCAACACATCTAATTGTATAAGGGAATTCTTCTTCACTAGGAATAACATAGGATAATGCTCTTTCACCTAAAGCACCATGTCCAATTTCTCTTCTTCCAGGAGTACCAGTTCTACCAATTTCACCTACAGCAAAAGGTGGAAAATTATAATGATGCATCCATCTCTTATTATCTTCTGGTGTTAAATTTTCCAAAATTTGTACATCATTTTTAGTCCCTAAAGTACAAGTTGCAATAACTTGAGTTTGTCCACGAGTAAACATTGCACTGCCATGTACTCTTGGTAATAAATCAACTTGAGCATTTAATGGTCTAATTTCATCGACTTTACGACCATCAGGCCTAATTTTTTCTTCTGTAATGAGTCTTCTTACTTCATCAGCAATCATTTTTTCTAATATGTCATTAACCATGAGCATCATTAGTTTATGGTCATTTTCTTTTTTATATTCACGATTATCATAATCATCGATAATTTCTTTTTTTAAAGCATCAATAGCATTTTGTCTTTCTAATTTATCAAAAATAGAAATAGCTTTTACCATTCGATCATAAACTCTTGAATAAATATCATTTTTAACATTTTCATCTGGCTCATATAGCTTTACTTGTCTTTTTGGTTTTCCTATTTCTTGAGCAATTTCTTTTTGAAAAGCACAAAGTTTTTTAATAGCTTCATGACCAAACATAATTGCATCAAGCATTTCATCTTCACTTAGTTCATTAGCTCCTGCTTCAACCATATTAATTGCTTCGCTAGTTCCAGCAACAGCTAAATTAAGATCACTTTTTTCTTTTTCTTCAACACTAGGATTAATGATTAATTTCCCATCAACTCGCCCGACATAAACACCAGCAATTGGACCATCAAAAGGTATATTACTGATTGAAAGTGCTAATGAACTACCAAACACTGCAGTCATTTCAGGAGTTGCATCTAAATCAACAGACATTACAGTATTAATAATCTGGACTTCATTTCTAAAGCCATCACTAAACATTGGTCTAATAGGCCTATCAATAAGTCTAGCAGTTAAAGTTGCATGTTCTCCTGGTCTACCTTCTCTTCTTAAAAAACCACCAGGAATTCTACCAATTGCATAAAGTTTTTCTTCATAAGTGACAGTTAAAGGGAAAAAATCTCCTTCTTTAGGTTCATCACTACAACATGCAGTAGATAAAACAACCGTATCATTAAATCGTGTAAATACTGCACCATCTGCTTGTTTTGCTATCTCACCAGTTTCAACTACAAGCTTTTTCCCATAAAATTCTAATTCGAATACTTTTTTCATTTCTCTTGTTTTTCATCCTTTTTAATACTATTAAAATATATCACTATTTAATTCAATATACTAATCTTTATTTGTCTTTATGAAATCTAACGATATTGTGAATTAAATAAATTATAATAAAAACCATGTAAATTCATTAAATCTCTATGATTACCTTTTTCTATTATTTCTCCATTATTTAACACCAATATTAAATCACTAGACTTAATAGTAGATAATCTATGAGCAATTACAATCGATGTTTTATCTTTCATTAGATGGTCTAATGCTTTTCCAATATTGATTTCAGTTCTTGTATCAACATTACTTGTAGCCTCATCTAATATTAAAAGTTCAAATGGCATAAGCATGACTCGAGCTATACATAATAATTGCTTCTCACCTTTACTTAAACCTGAATCATTTGAAATTACTGTCTCAAATCCTTTAGGTAAACGCATAATTAAATCATAGCAATTTGCTTCTTTACTAGCTTTTACTACATCATCAAAACTTGCATTCGGATTACCATATTTTATATTTTCTAATACCGTACCATGAAATATCCAACTATCTTGAAGAACCATTCCAAACTTGCTTCTTAAGCTCATTTTTTGAATATTTAAATAATTTGTATTATTAATTAGAATTTCCCCAGCATTAGGATCATAAAATCTTAACAATAAATTGATTATTGTAGTTTTACCACATCCAGTAGGACCAACAATAGCAATTTTTTGATTGTTTTTAACTGTAAAGTTTATATTTTTAAATAAAATTTTATTATTATCATAACCAAATTTTAGATTCTTAATATCAATATTATTTATAATCTCTTCGATTTTTAATTTGCCTTCATCTATATCATCTTTAGCATTAAATACTTCAATAATTCTATTTAAAGAGACAAAACCACTTTGAATTTCATTTAAACAACTTGAAATTTCATTTAAAGGCTTAGCAAATTGGTTTGCATATTGTAAAAAAGTAGTAATTCCTCCAACGGTTAATTCAATTCCTATATTTAAATTTGAACCAAATGCAACCAAAATAGACCCTACTATTCCAACTAAAGCATATGTTGAATTATTAATTAATCTTGTTACTGGATTAGTTAATGAAGATAAAAATTGTGACTTTTGTCCAGCTTTATATAATAAGTTATTTTTGCTTATAAATTTTTCAAATGAATCAATGTCATAATTAAATGACTTAATTACATCAAGATTTTCAAAGTCTTCTAAGACTTGTGCACCTAGTTTTCCTGTTTCATAAGCTTGTTTTTTAAAATAAATATGACTTTTTTTACTAAGTAAATAAGATAGTAAAAAACTTAATGGCGTAAATATAATGATTATTAATGCTAATAACCAATTTTGCCAAAGCATAAAACCTAATGTAAATATAATTGTAATTATTCCTTGATAAAATTGTTTATATCCACTAATTAATCCTAATGAGACATTATCAACATCATTTATTAATCTACTTATAATATCGCCATGGAGATGATTATCTATAAATGATATAGACATAGAATTTATTTTATTAAATAAATCAACCCTTATATTGCATATAATTTTTTCAATAAATATATTTACAAAACTTTCAAATATATATTGAAAAATAGTAACAATTATAATCAATGAAATAATTACATATAAATATGTCAATTCATCATTAAGCATTGTTTCATAACTAATAAGTGGATTGTTTATTATGTTTGTAAAAATATCAATACATTTTCCACTAAAATAAGGAATTAACAATAATGCAGGGACAAAAATTAAACAGCAAATAAAAGAAAAAATAACTGATTTTAATGACTTTTTTAAATATTTAAAAAGAAATTTAAAATTATTCATGAGACTGCTCCTTATTTTGTGAATTATAAATTTCTTTATAAATTTTTGAACTATTCAGTAATTCACTATGTCTACCAATAGCGTCAATTTTTCCATTATCAATAACAATTATTTTGTCAGCTTTCATAATACTTGATGTGCGTTGAGAAACAATAATCGTTGTTAAATCTTTTATTTTAGAAATATTATCCCTTACTTTAAAATCAGTTAAATAATCTAATGCACTAGTAGAATCATCAAGTATAAGTGTTTCACTATTTTTTATTAAGGATCGTGCAATACACAAACGTTGCTTTTGTCCACCACTAAAATTTTTGCCACCTTCTAATACTTTATGATCAATAAAATCATCGTATTTTCTTACAAAACCATAAGCTTCAGAGTCTTTTAAAGCCTTTATTATTTCTTCATCACTTGCATCTCTTTTTCCAATTAATAAATTAGATTTTATTGTTCCATTAAATAAAACATTATATTGATTAACCAAAGAAATTTCATCTCTTAAACATCTTAAATCATAATCTTTAATATCATAGCCTTTATATAAGATTTTACCATCGCTAGCATCAAAAAATCTCTCAATAAGTTTAATTATTGATGTCTTTCCACTTCCTGTACCACCTATAATACCAATAGTTTCACCTTTATTTATTTTGAAATCTATATTCGAGATGACATTATTACTAGAATCGTTATATCTAAAACTTACATTTTTAAATTCAATCAATGGTTCACCTTTATTTATTTTTAAATTTTTAAGTGCATCATCTTTAATTTTAGGTTCATTCATAATTAAAACATTATCAATTCTTTTTTTGCTTGAAATAGCTTTTGTAAAAATTACTACTAAATTAGTAACAACAATCAAAGCCATAAAAATTTGATTTAAATATGAAATTAATGCAACCACATCACCATCTGTTAAATCTCCTTTATAAATCAAATTTCCACCAAAATAAATAATTAAAACAATCCCTATATCAACGATTAATAATGTTAATGGATTTACTAATGCATTAATAAAATTTGCTTTCTTTGTTTCTTTAAAACAGTCAAATGAAAGACTATCAAATTTTGATTTTGTTTCTTCTTGCTTATTAAACGCTCTAATTACTCTACTTCCTTCAAGCGAATCATTACTAAAAGTGACTAATTTATCTACAGTATTTTGAACTTTTAAATATTGCTTACTATTTAAAGCCATTATTAAAGACAAAATAATTAATATAATTGGAATTATAATTAAAAAAATAAGGCCGACTTTAATATTAATAATAAATGAACATATCAAGGAGCCAATGACTAATATTGGTGCTCTAATAACAAGGCGAATAAGCATAGCAATACCAACTTGCAATCTATTTGTATCGTTATTAATTAAATTAATTAAATTTGCTTTGCCGATAAGTTCAATATCACTCAACGATAATTTACTCACTTTTTCATAAATTCTATTTCTTAAATCGGTCCCAAAGCCTTGAGAAGAAATGCTAGCAAAATATTGGCAAATAAATGTAGAACATAGTCCTAATATACAAAATAATAAAATAATAATTCCAGGAATTAGAATATGATATATATTTCCATTTTTAGCATAATTGATTCCTTCATTAATAATATATTTCATTAAGAAAGGGATTATTAATTCAAAAATAACCTCTATAACTTTAAAAATAGGCCCTAATATTAATTCTTTTTTGTAATTTCTAAGCGAATAAAAACTTTTTTTCATATTTTAAGTTAAAATAAAAAACTCTATTTTATTATAGAGTTTTTTATAATTAATTTCCTTAATTATTTTCTTAATCCGAGTTGACCGATTAATTTAGCATAAGCTTCACGGTTAGTTCTTTCAAGATAAGCTAATAAAGATTTTCTTTTACCGACAAGAATTAATAATCCACGTCTAGCACTATTATCTTTATCGTTAGCTTTTAAATGTTCTGTTAATGCTTTAATTTTAGCAGTTAATAGAGCAACTTGAACTTCAACTGAACCAGTATCATTCTTAGTTTGTGCATATTCTTTAACGATACTAGCTTTTGTTTCTTTTGATAATGCCATATTTTCCTCCCTTAATTTCATACGCTTATTTCTATGCTATAACTCGGGAATTGTTATAACTTGGAAAAAAGTCTTTATTATCTTATTATTTTAAAATAGTAATGTCAATAAATTTCAAAATATTTTGCAACTTCATCTTTGTTTTTTGATAATTCTTCTTTTAATTCATCTAAATTATTAAATTTAATTTCATCGCGAAGTCTTTTATAAAATACTATAGATACTTCTTCATTATATAAATCTTCATCAAAATTTAAAATATAAGTTTCAATACTAACTTTTTTTGAATCACTGATTGTTGGATTATTCCCAATATTTGTCATTGAAGGGTAAGCTTTATTATTAAAAATAACTTTAGAAATATAAACTCCATCACTAGGCATAACATAATTATCAGTTAATTTTAAATTGATAGTTGGATAACCTAACTCATGTCCGATTTGCTTTCCTTTTATCACTATGCCTTTAACATAATAATTATAGCCTAAAAAACGATTAGCATCTTCGATATTGCCATTACGTATATATTTTTTAATAATGCTACTAGATATTTTTGTACCATCATAGTTATTTACATAATTTAAAACAATCACATTATTAAAATATGATTTTAAAGAATATATATCACCTTGAGCGCGATATCCGAATTTAAAATCGGGACCACAAAAAATTTTATTAGGTTTAAATCTTTCTAATACATCAGACATAAACTTACGATAAGACATTTCTTTAAATTCATTACTACATTTAAAAATGTAAATATTATCAACACCAATTTTGGTAAATACATCAATTTTATCTTTTAACGATAATAAAATTTCTTGATCATTTGATTTTAAGGATCGATCAAAAGTAATTAAGGATAAAAGTCCCTTACTCATATATCTAGAAGCACTAATAAGTTGATAATGACCTATATGTACGCCATCAAAAAGTCCTAATACCAAATTAGTATTTGGAACAATCTTGTCTAAATCTTTTGAACTATTAATGTAAATTACACTCATTTTTTACCAACTATTTAATTATAAAGGGAATAAGTTACAAAATAAAGATAAATCTATAAAGAATAATAAACGAAAATTATAAATAAATTTAAATTAATGAATAAATAAAAAACTTATTAATTAATATAAAATCTCTACTAATCTAAATTATTTTTCTTCTTTTTTCATTTTATTGAGTTCATTTTCTTCTTTATTTAATAAATCATTAAGACGTTGTTCTTTAAAATAAGTATCATCTAAAACAAACTGAATCTCAGGAACACGTCTTAATTTTAATCTTTTAGAAAGTGCACTTCTTACAAAACCTTTAACTTTATTTAACTTTTCAACATTTTTTTGTGGATTTTGAAAAAAACTAACAAAAATTTTAGCATACGAATGATCGCTACTAACTTCTATATTAGTAATTGTCATAAAATCAATTTTATCTACATGCAGTTCATATTGAACAATTTCACGAATATTTTTAGCAATTGAAGCTTTTATTCTTTCAACATTATTTGCCATTTTCTTCTTTAACCTTCATCTCATAATCTTCAATGATATCACCTTCATGAATGTCGTTAAAGTTTTCTATTTTGATGCCACATTCAAACCCACTAGCAACAGACTTAGCATCATCTTTAAATCGTTTAAGAGTTTCAATTTTGCCTTCATAAACAATTACTCCATCACGAAGTATCCTACACAAAGCATCGCGTTTCATTTCGCCATCAACTACATAACATCCAGCAACACTACCAACTTTTGAAACTTTAAACACATTTCTAACTTCAGCTTGTCCAAGAACATGTTCAACTTCTTCTTTCTTAATCATACCATTTATTGCATCTTCAACTTCTTCAATCATTGCATAAATAATACGATGTAATCTAATTTCAACTTTATCCTCTTCAGCCTTTTTTCTAACTAATGCAGTTGGTCTAACATTAAATCCATAAATAATTGCATCACTAGCTTTTGCTAATAAAACATCACTTTCAGTGATTCCACCAGCAGCTGCACGAATTACCTTGATTTTAACTTTATCATTATTTAATTTTTCTAAACTAGCTTTACATGCTTCTGCACTTCCAGTACTATCAGCTTTAAGTACAATATTAATTTGATTAAGCATGCCTTCATTAATTTTATTATAAAGTTCATCTAAAGATGTTACACCATTATTAGCTGCTCTTTCTTCTTCAACTTTTTTCAATTGTCTTTTACTAGCAATATCTTTAGCCATTTTTTCAGTAGGAAAAGCCATAAAATGATCACCAGCTTGAGGAACCTCGCTTAAACCAATTACGCTGACAGGAGTAGATGGTAAAGCCTCTTTTAATATGCTATTATGCTCATTAGTCATTCTTCTAATTTTGCCATAACTCGTTCCGGCAACTATATAATCATTAGAATTCAAAGTTCCATTTTGTACAAGTAATGTTGCTTTTGGACCTTCGCCCTTGTCTAACTCAGCTTCTAGTACTGTTCCAAAAGCATAACGTTTTGGATTAGCTTTTAATTCCAACATCTCTGCTTGTAATAAGATAGCATCGAGTAAATCATCAATACCAATTTTCTTTTTAGCACTGACTTTGCAAACGATATTTTCGCCTCCATATTCTTCAGCAATAATATCATGTGACATTAGTTCAGTAATAACCTTATTTGGATCAGCTCCAGGCATATCCATTTTATTAATTGCTACAATAATTGGGACTTTCGCAGCTTTAGCGTGATCAATAGCTTCAATTGTTTGAGGCATAACGCCATCATCTGCAGCAACTACTAAAACTACGATATCAGTAACACTAGCACCACGCATTCTCATCGCACTAAATGCTTCATGTCCAGGAGTGTCAATAAATGTGATTTTTTTGCCTTTATATGTTTTTTGATAAGCACCAATCTCTTGAGAAATTCCACCATATTCTTCACTAGCTAAATTAGAATTTCTTATTGCATCAATTAAAGTAGTTTTACCATGGTCAACATGTCCCATAATGGTAACAACAGGTGGTCTTTCTTTTAAATCTTCTTGCTTGTCTTCGATATTTAATTTTTCAAAATCTTCTTCATTAACAATCTCTTCTTTTTTAAAATCATATCCATATTCAAGACATAATTCTCCTATTGTATCATCATCAAGATATTGATTAATATTAACCATCTTTCCTTTTAAAAAAAGTTTCTTAATTATATCACCTGCACTAACATTTAATTGTTTAGCAAGTTCACCAACTGTAATAGACTTTGTAAATACGAAAACTCCACCATTTATTTTTGCATAATCTTTATTTTGTTTTCCTGAATTAGTTGATATATTACTAACTCTTTCATCATTTTTCTTTTTCATATTTAACCCCCCTCTATACGTCTAAAAATTTATACATACGATCGTATATTTCATCAGGAACTTCTATTTCTAAAATTCGAGATAATACACGAGTTTTGCGAGCTTTTTCAATAGAATCAGGATCTTTATGAATGTAAGCTCCTCTTCCGTTAAGCTTGCCAGTAATATCTAAAATTACTTGATTATCTTTTGTTTTAACTACACGAAAAAGTTCCTTTTTAGGAAAACTTTGGTTAGAAACTAAGCATTTTCTCATTGGAACTTTTTTCATAATTTACTCCTTATTTATCCTCGTAGAATGAATCACTATCATATTCAGAATAATCATCTTCATCATCATAGTCATCTTCAAAATCATCATCTAAATCAGCGAGTTCTTCATCAGTATAAACTGCCATTTTTTGAATTTCTTTCTTATTATTATCATCAGAATTTCTATCTTCTTTAGAATGATTTTTCTTCTTTTTGTTTCTATTCATCTCTTTTTCTTTTTGCTTTTCTTTTTCTTCTTCTAAAGATTTTTCTAATGATTCAAGAGTTGTTGTAGTTTTTACTTCAGTTTGTTCATAAACAGGTTCTTTTTTAATAGGTTTAGTTTCGACAACTGGAGTCTCATTACTAATTTTAACTTCTTCAACTGGTTTAATAGTGTTCTTAGAAGCAACATTATCTTCTAAGGATTCTTCATCCTTATTAATTGTTTCAACTTCTTTTGCAGTTTCTTCACTAGTACTATTAATCATTTCATCGTCAATTAATTCATCTTCATAATCATCTTTATCAACAAATGAAACTTCATTAGTATTAACTTGAGATTTCTTTGATAAAGCTTCTTGATGCTGCTTAAGTGATTCTTCACGATATTTTCTTTTTTCTTCTTGACGTGCCTCAATTGTAAATTCTTCAATTGTTTTATAATTTAAATTTTCTTCACGAGCTGTAGTTTCATCAATAATTCGTAATGTATTTAAACCACAAAGTTGTTTAGCTAAATTAACATTTGAACCTCTTAAGCCAATAGCAGCTTGATTAGTACCATCTTGAGTTACAACAATAGCTTCTTTATTTTGAAGATCAATTTTAGCACCAAGCATGACACCAGGTTTTAAGCATTCTTCTAAGTATAATCCAAGATTAGGTTTATAGGTAATAACATCAATTTTTTCTCTAGATCCTTCTTTACTATTTCCTAATTGAGAAACTATAGCTTGAATACGATTTCCGTTTGCACCAATACAAGCACCACTAGCATCAACATTAGGATCATTACTATAAACACTAACTTTACTACGTACACCAGGAATTCGCGCAATACCTTTTATAATAACAGTATGATCATAAATTTCGTGAATTTCATTTTCAAATAATTTTGCTAAAAATTCTGGACAACTTCTTGATATGTTGATTAAATTGCCACCTTTTTTATCATCTTTGCCAATACCTTTAATATAAACTTTTATAGTATCACCAGCTTTAAAAGTTTCATTTCCAATTAAATCTTTTGAATATAAAGTAGCTGTTGTTCTACCTAAATTGACAATTACACTATGTTTATCAGCTTTTTCAACAACGCCAGAAACAATTTCACCAATTCTTCCATTATAAGTTTCAAGTAAAGCATCTTTTTCTGCTTTTGAAATTTTCTGTAAGAAACTAGCTTTAAATCTATTTACATCAGAGATTGTAAAGTCATTAAAATCTACTGGAGTTTCGTAATAATCACCAAGTTTTAAATTAGGATCTATTTGTTGAGCTTCGCTAAGTCCAATTTCAATAAAATCATCTTGGATGTCATCATCGTTTACAACTCTTTTTTGATGATAAATATCAATAGTTCCTAATTTTAAATCTACTTCACATCTAACTAAAGCATCATTAAGTTTAATTTTATTTAAGCCTTTATTACCTTTAGTCTTATTAAAAATGCGATCTTCATCTTCTAATTTTTTTGTAATAGCTACTTGAAATGATTCCTTAATAATATTAACAATAGCATCTGTGGAAATTCCTTTTTCATTTCCCATATCTTCAAGAGCTTTTAAAAATGCTTTCTTATTAAATTCTTGTTTCTTATTTTTCATAATTTCTCCTAAAATTTTATTGATAATCGACATTCATCAATATTATTTTTATTAATTTCTATTCTTTTTCTCCTCGTTTTTATTTTTATTTCAATAATAATTTTATTATCATTTACTGAAATTAAGTCTCCCTCATAACAATTTTCACCATTGATAGGAGTAATTAGATGGAAATAAATATATTTATTTATATATTTATTAATATTATTTAAATTAATTGGTTTTTCTGCTCCTAAACTGCTTACATCAAGAGTATAATTATTATTTGTAAAATCATGATTATCAAGATATTCAGAAATTTTATTACTTACACTTACAATATCATCCATCGAAATCGGATCAACACTATCAATAATTATTTCAAGTGTCATTCCTCCACCTTTTTTCTTAAAATTAAAGGTGTATAAATCATAATTTAACTCGTTTAATAATTTTTCAATACCGCTTCTAACAGTTTGAATTTCTTCCATTAATTACCTCCTATAAAAAATAAAGAATGCCAATCGGCACTCTCTCGAGTTGACTTAAACGTCTATATTATTCTAACAATTACTAGAGAATAGTTCAACATATTTATTAACCTATTTAATAATATTAACTTGGTAGGAAGGAACTTCTATTTCTATAATATTATTAAATGTATTTAATAAATAAACACTTAAAGGTTCGATTTCTTTTGTCATCTTTATAATAACATCTTCTGGAACCCACTTTTCCTTAATTCTTTTTTTATTATTATTAAAATTAAAATTTAAATCTGTTGATTTAAAAATTATTAATTTATAATAATCAAATTTTTTAAGCTTTTTAATAAAATGCTCTTTTTTATAATTATCTAAAAAAGTGGAATCCATAATTATCGTTAAATCTTTATCTTTATACTTATCATATAAATTATTAGCTATATCAATCATATGATCATAAATTTCATACATATTCTTTGGAAATATTAAATATGATCCAAACATCTTTCTTCTAGTTTCATCACTATCAATTCTTATTGGATTTTTATATTCTTTAATATGCTCTCTTAAATACGTAGATTTACCACTTCCTGGTAAACCACTAATCATTACTAATTCCTTCATTATTAACAAAGTTTCTTTCTTAAGAAGCTAGATAAAATATCTATTAATACTATCATTATAATGATGCCATAAATCATGCTAGCTTCTTGTGACCACGAATTAAAAGCACTATAAACCCATAAAGAATAACCTATACCACCAGCTCCAACAACACCTAATAAACTAGCAGTTCTAACATTTAAATCAAATCTATATAGAATTACTGATAAAAAATTAGGAGCAACTTGAGGAATTATACCATTTTTGATTCTAACTAAAGTATTAGCTCCACAAGCATCAAGAGCTTCAAGAGGAGCATTATCAATGACATCAAGTTGTTCTGCAAACATTTTTCCAATCATTCCAACACTATGAATTGATAAAACAACAACACCAGTAAAGGCACCAAAACCAACAACCTTAATAATAATCAATCCAAACAATAATTCAGGAAATGTTCTAATAATAATCAAGACTAATTCACTAAAAAATGCCCATCTACCAACTATTTTTCTACTCGCTAGAAATCCAAAAGGTAAAGAAATTAATGAACTTATACTTGTTCCTACAAAAGCAATTGCCAAAGTTTCAATTATCTGATAAATTGTCGATTCATTAAACTTATAATTACCATAGCCAAAAAATAAAGACCAATCTGGATTAACTAAGCCTTTAAATAACATTTTTATATTTGTTGGACTACTAGTAATATTCCCCATAAAATCTACTTCAATACAAGAATAAATTAATAAAGCTATAATAACTAAAACTAAAATAATCGTATAAATCCAATATAGTGGACGATGAGTATAAGCATCTTTAGGGTCATCAAAAGTTTTTTTAGTTTTAAAAGTTAAAATATTCCAAAAATTATTTAATGGATTAATTATATATTTTCTAAAAAAATCATCTATAGCGATAATAAATTTCATAATTAAGAAACCTTTCTTCTTAAAATACTTGAAATAATTTGTAATACAAACACCAAAATAAATAGTGGGATCAAAATAGCTCCAACTCGATCATATTGTCTAGCTTCCATAGCAGTTTTTAATAATTGTCCAATACCACCAGCATTAGCCCATGCTAAAATTACGCTAGCCCTAACATTAATTTCGAAAGTATAAATAAAATTAGAAATAAGCATTGGCATAGTGCTAGGTAATAAACTTACCTTAAAAGCCTCTAATCTATTAGCACCAGTTGATAAACTAGCTTCAAAAGGATTCATATCTAGAGTATCAATATATTCAAACATAAGTTTAAACATTATACCCATCGTAAAAATGATTATAGCTATAATTCCAGCAGTTGCTCCAATTCCAAAAAAAGCAACAGACATTAAAGCTAAAACATATGTTGGAATACTTCTAATTATATCCATAATAACTCTAACAGGCATATAAATATAAATATGTTTAGTAACATTTTTACTCGCTAAAATAAATAATGGTATAGCAATTAAAGTACCAATTAATGTACCGATAAAAACCATTTCTACTGTTTGCCCTATTGCAGGTATAGCATCATTAAATAAGTAACTCCAATATCTAGGCCATGTCTTTAATGAAAGTTTATTAGGCACAAACATTTGTTTAAAAATAACACCAAATTGATCTAAAGCAACTCTATTAGGTAGTTCTATAAAAATAAAGCTTATAAAGAATAAGCAAATTATAAAAGCTAAAATAAGAAAAAATTTACTTCTCTTTTTTTCAATAAATTTAGTAACATTATTATTTTCATCAACACTTACGATAACTTTTTTATATAAACAATTATGAATAAATTCTTTTAATTTTGATGAAAAAGCCTTCAGAAACTTATTATTTTTCATCGTTTTCTACATCCCCTAATTTTTCATTATGTTTTAAAGCACGTCCATAAATATTAAGTAAAGCTTCATCTGTTACCTCAGTTGGCAAACCATCAAAAACTATCTTACCTTGTTTAATGCCAATAATTCTAGTTGCATATTTAATAGCTAAATCAACATGGTGCATATTAGCCACTATTGTGATTTTATAATCTTTATTAATTCGTTTAAAATCATCCATAACACTTAATGTAGTTACAGGATCAAGACTTGCAACAGGTTCATCAGCCAAAATTATTGAAGGTTCTTGCGTTAAAGCTCTAGCTAAAGCAACACGTTGTTGCTGACCACCACTTAATTCATCAGCTCTAACAAACGCTTTATCTAAAATCCCTAAATTATCTAAAGACTGTAACGCAAGCATCTTCTCTTTTTTACTATAAATATTAAATAAATTACAAAATGTATTATGGTAACCAACTCTACCACTTAATACATTTTTATAAACACTACTTCTTTTAACTAAATTAAACGATTGGAATATCATTCCAATATTTTTTCTTAAGGTACGTAATTTCTTACCTTTTACTTTACTAATATCAACGCCATTTACGAAAAGTTGACCATGTTGAATATCATGCATTTTATTAATTGTACGAATTAAAGTAGATTTTCCTGCACCAGAAAGTCCAATAATGCATACAAAATCACCATCATTAATTTTTAAATTAACATCAGACAATGCTTTATATCCATTAGGATATATTTTATCAACATGATCAAACTCAATCATAAATTTTCCTTTTAATTTTTATTTTTATTTAATTAAATTGTTATCAACACAATATTGATAGAATTCTCTTTCACCATCAAAATCGCTATCTTTAGCTTCAGTATATCCAGTATGTGAATAAACCTTATAAAGAATTTCAGATGGTGACATATCTTCACCTTCAATTTTATCAGTCATTTTAATTGCTTCTTTAAATGCTTTCTTAACTGCCTCTTTTTTAGCATCTTCTAAATTACTTCTTGCTGAAATTGTGTCATTATAAATTCCATCAGTAATAGCAATGACCTTAGTTTTAGTGAAAGCTTCTTCTTTATTAAAGTATGGATTGTCTTTTTTGATATAACCTTGTGCATATCTAACATCGGTAAATCCCCAGAAGCCAGCAATAGTACCATCTTGTGTATTATTAAATGCAGCACCATAATCTGTTTGCTCGACACCAATAATCATAGTCTTTTTTTCTTCTTCAGTTGCTTTATCATATTTTGTTTGATCAACCATACTCATACCATAATCATTAAGATATTTTAAAGGTCTAAGATAACCAGCACCACTAGTAGCACCCATTCTACCAATCTTTAAGCCAGCTAAGTCTTTAACATCAATCGTACCATCATTATTAGTATCTTTATAATATTCATTACGAACTGATAATTGTGAAGTATACCAGTTTACATCTACATCGGATTGTTGACCTAAATACTTATAGCCATCAATTTCGCCATTCATTGCTTGCATTTGTTTTGCAACATCATCTTTATAATCTTCAACTTGAACTTTATAACCTTTTCTAACTGATGTTAATAAAACTTCAATCTCACCTGGATCTTGTAAAGTAGCTTGAGCATAACCTGAAGCAGTTAAAAACCCAATATCTAATTGATTACTTAATAAACCTTCAGTTGTAGCATTATAAGAAGTACCGACACTAATTTCATAAGTGTATTCAGGGGTAATTTCATGTAAGACTGGTTCGAGTCTTTTTGCTAAAGCACCTAAAGTATCTGGATCATTTGATGGAACAAATTGAATTTTAATAACACTAGAATCATCTTTATTCCCACAACTAGTAGTTGTAGCAACCATCATTAATGCAGCTAAACTAGCACATAAACATAAACTTTTTCTCATTTTTTCTCTCCCTATGAATTTTTTAATTATATAAAGGATTCAAATAAACCTTTATAGAAAAGAAAAAAGGGGATACAACCCCTTTAATAAACTATTAAACTTAATGAATAATTTTTAACATTTCTTTTCATGTCAATATTATTTTATAAATGAAAAGCAAAGTAAACATTTTTTAAATGAAAGCGGTTTCAAAAAATTGCAAATTGAAATTTATATATTACTTTATAATTTAAAAATATTGATACAATCTAATAAATTAACGTTAAATATTATACGTCAAATAAAAAATATAATTTTTGTAAATTTTTTGATAGCAAACTAATTTATATTTATTTAAGTTTAAGTCAAATTCAAACTTAGCAACAACTGTTTTTGTAACACGATCAATCATTTTTATTCGTTTTAATACTTCATTTTCGTTATATTCTCCATTGTATTTATAATTATCTTTAGCATAATTAATAATTGCTTCTTCTAATGTTTCGTTTTCTTTACCTTCAATATTATTAAGATCATTTCTTTCCATATTTAGCCCTAAAAAATATTTCTTTTTAAAAATTAAAGTATTATTAATTATGTTTTCATCATGATTAACAAAATTATCTTGATAAGTATTTAAATTAGAATCAAACAATTTACAAAATAAGTTTGCATGACGATAAAAATAAATGCTAAAACTATCATTTTCATTATAAATTAATAAAATATCATATAATCCTTTAGCATCATCACTATTTAGTTTAAATAAGGAATGAATATCTCCATTATCAGTTTTGAAATTAACTAAACTAATATAATCCTTTGCTGAAGCAAATAAATCATCTACATCATAACTATAAACAGTTCCTGATATAGTCGGATTTATAATAACACTAGAATATTCTTGATTATCGATAGATAAAGTGAAATTGCTATTAAAAACATCACTAAATAAAATCATAAAATAATTAGTTTTACTATTCATAAAATTGACATTTTTAGCTAAATAAATATATGGATTTTTTTCATTTAAATCATAATTAGAATAGGCATAATTATTATTAACTAAGTTACGTCCATATATCGGTTTTTCAAATCTATAAAACCCATGACTAGTATCGCTATTATCTTTAATAAATTCATTCATCTTATCAATTGAATCATAAGTTAATTCACCATTATTTTCTTTTAAATCGATATTATTAATAATCTTTGGATCGCCTATTTTTTCAAATCCAAAAACAACTGGTGAATTATTAATTTGTGGAAAATTAGAAATTAAATCTCTTGAATCAATAAGTTTTATTTTTTTGCCTTTTAAAGATGGATAACCATTTTCACCAATTGCCTCATCTATTATTAATTCATAAAAATCATCATAAATTATAGAAGCATTTTCTCTAGTAAAATTAGCTTCAAATAAATATAAATTATAAAGCCCATCACCAAATTCAGCTATTAAACTATTATTTATATATTCAGTATCTAATTGATAAATTTGGTACCAATTGCCTGACCAACTAGATATTCCCACTCCATAAGCTAATTCAACACTTAAACTTTTATATAAATTATCTTTATTTAATTTTAAATAATTGTAATTATAATATCTTACATATTTATTTGGACTACTTGTATTATTAAAATTACCTGAACCACCATTAATTCTTTCACTTGATGGCATAAAATACTTATAAACATTTCTTTTATTTGAATCATTAAAGCTTTGAACTAATTTAAAGCAATCTCCCCCACCACTTTCATAACTACTAGCATTATAAGTTTTACCATTAGAAAATAACGGGAATAACCTAATTACACCATTTTCATCAGCATATTTCTCTAAATCTTCAAAAACATCAAAATAATGTGAAATTTCTTTAGCACTATAAGCTTCAGCAATCGGCTGTTTACTTGAATACGTATCCCAATCATTTGGTAAATAACTATAAGGAAAGCTATAACTTCCATCATTATTCTTACTTACATATGTCCAGTTAGTAAATGTAAAGTTAAACCATAATTTATGATCGCCCATTGATGTAAAAACACTTTGAATAGCTTTAGATAATAAATCAATTGACATTGTATTAGTAACTACTAATTTAATTGGGATATATCTTCCTGTATTTGAGTTATTAGCTTCATCATAACTAATTAAACTAGTCGTATTATTATTTATATAAGTTTCTCCATAATAATAAGATTCTTCCCAAGCTCCAAAACGATCATTGCTAAATAAATCGTGACCATTATATCGCTCATTAGTAGTTTCACTTATTGAACCACTAGTACTACTATTAAAAGTCAATGGATCATTAGGAAGGCCATAGTCTCTATTATATTTGTTATATGAATAATAATAGATATCGTTTGAATTGCCACTCGCAGTTCCCCCAATTTCAAATTTATTATTATATGAAAAATATTTATTTATAAATGATTTGTATGCACCATCATAAGAGGCATTATTATCATATTTTCCATTATTTTCACTAAGCTTATAAAGAGCCTTACCTTCATCATTTAATAAAACATTACCATTTTCATTTGTTAAAACTTCTTTATATCCAAATTCTTCTTCTGGTAAATGATGTTCACCATATTTATTATCATTATCAACTAAATATCTACCATATAAAAACATATAAGCGGTACTAGGAAAGAAATAAATTGTATACGTTTTTTCTTCTTCATCTTTCCCAAATCGATAATTTTCTTTTATATCATCTATTTTAAAATTACTTTCAATTTCATTACTTATCTCCTTTTGTTCATTAAAATACCATGCTGAAATACCAAAAGAAGTAACTCCAATTGTTAATGTTGATAAAATAAGTAATAATTTATTAAATATTTTCATTTTAATTTATCCTAAAAGTTATATTGATATTATGATTTTGATTATTATTTATTAATTTATATAAATTTAAATAAGAATCATTTGTATTTGGTTTTACATCCATATTTTTATATTGAAATACTTCATTTAAATTTAATTCATAACGAAAACCACCTAATGGATATGTTTCATTGATATCGATTTGTTTAATATATTTTTTAAAATCATATCCATCATTAGTGTTAGCATTATGATATTTTGAAGTAATACTAATAAAGTTATTTAACGAATCAGTCAAATTTCCATTATCTATTTCAATGAATAATGAAGTTGATAAATAATCTAAAGAATCGTTTTTATCAATAATTTCATATTCAATAATAATTTCTGGGTCATTAATATAAATCTCATCATTTGTTTGAAAATCATCATTGTGTCTATAAAACTCAATACCATCAGTTAAATCATCTATTTTGCCAACTCCTTCACTAAAAACTATTAAGTTAGGACATTTAATTATCCTTAAATCACCAGTTTTAATCAACTCGCTAACTTTAATCGTCACATCACTTTCTTGGCTTTTAATTTCATTCGAATCAAAAAACCAGCTAGAAAAACCAAAACCTAATAACGTAAGTAAGGATGTTAATGGAACAAAAATATAAATAACTTTACGAAAAATCATTTTAAATCACCAATTATTTTCTTATTATCGTAAGTATTAGCAACTTCCTTAAATCTAAGTTTATATTCTTTTTCAATTGAACTTTCAGAAATGTTAAACGCTATTAAGAAAATAAAGCAACTACTCAAAGCAACTATTCCTGCACTACTTTTTAAATAAGTTATCAAAACACCTAAACCAAAATTATTAAAACCAGTGTATCTACCAATTATATCTTCATAATGAACAGCAATTTCATATTTTGCACTACTAGTATTAGCATCACCTTGGAAAGTATAATAATTTTTATTTTCTGCACTATTATAATTTATTCTAACTAAGCGATGAACGATAATTTCACCTTCATCATTTTTAAAAGCCACAACATCATATAAATTTAATTTTTTTTCATCTATTTTTTGAATAGAAATTAAACTGAATCTATTTATTTGATTATTTAAATTATTTTCTTTGATATAAGTGTTTTTCTCATTTACTTCTTCCATTGAACCAGTTTTAATTACAATATAAGTTTTATCCCCAATAAAAAATGCATCATTTTGTACTTTAAAACTTATAATAAAACTAAATAGTAAAGTGAAAATAAATAAAAATGTGAAAGAAAAAATGTAAGATATTTTCTTTCTTTTTTTATCTTTCATATCTTCAATATTTAAAACTTTTGCTAATCTTCTTTTATCCTTATCTTCAATATCAGGATGATAATATAAATATGTTTCAACATTTCTTATTTTAGAAATACATTTAATTTCATTATTTGTTGAACTAACTTTATCAGTACTTATATCAAATTTTTCACCTTTAAAAAGATGTTTATATTTAATTATCAATTCTTTTAATAATTTTTCATCTTCATGACCATATTTTATATGCTTCTTTTTATATGAAGCATATAAAATAAATAGAATTGTAAAAGTTATTGCTAAACCAATAATTGTAAATAAAGCAACATAAAAAACTATTTCAATTAATTGATTGTACCCTTCCATTATTAACCTCTATAAAATATTATTTAGCCTTGAATTCAAAAGAATATGCAAAATTTATTAAATTTCCACTTAATTTACTTATACCATTACTATAATCATCTTTAGTCTTTGGCTTACTTGTATATATAAAACCTTCATTTACTAAAGTTTCTGAATTAGTATCAACATGGAATGTGAATGTTGAAGTAACATCATTAGTATAATCGTTAGTAATTTCTACTGTTTTTGTAAATGTTCTAACAAAATCACCAGTAGTATTATCTGTTTTAATATTACTACTAGTTACATTTGTATCATTAAATGAATCTTTAAAATTAATATATTTAGCTAAATCGCTTTTGATTGTAACTATCGCAGTAAATGTTCCAACTAATCCAGCATTATAAACATTTTCGATATTATCTTTAGTTAAAGTATAAGTAGCACCTATTGTTTGAACATAATCAGTTTCATTTTTAATACTAATACCAGCATCTAAATTCTCTTTGTTTCTATAACCACCTTGATCTAATATCAAATTATATTTAGTTGTATCATCAGCAGTAATTGTCCCTAGTTGACTAGCTAATGGCTCTACTATAACGCTAATATCTGAGTTAGCCCCAGCAACTGTATCATTACCAAAATACCAAGCACTAAAGCCACTACCAATAATTGCTAATCCACCAACAGTGGATAATAAAGAAATAAATAATTTTCTTTTCATAATTAAATCCCCCTATATAGTCAATTTATTTTTGCAAAATACATATCATCATTCAATGCTAATCAAATTATTAGTAACAAATATTCACAATTGCTTCACAAATTATAATATTAAAAATTCTTAAATTTTTTATTAACCAATTACATTTAATTAACTTTTACATAATTATTTGTGCTTAATTTAACATATTATAAAAAAAATTTCATACCTTTTATTAAATTAATTAAAAAATTATAAGAATATGACTTACATATTATTTTTCACAAATAGTTACAAATTATCCTATATATATATATATAAGATAAAATTTACTAATAAATTGTTTTAATGTCATATATATTATTTAAAGTCAATTTATGTCATCAATTAATAAAAATGAAAGTTTTAAAATAATTTCAAAAATATTTTATTAATTAACTATTTATAATATTAAAAAATCAAAAATTAATTCACATTTATAAAATAAAAATATAGCAATTTTTAATTATTTTAATATAGTAGTAAATAAGAATTATTATGTAGTAATTTATTTATTCAATTTTTAATGTTAAAATATGTCCATGAAAAATATATTATTAATAGAAGATGATGAACAAATATTAAAAGCAAATATGCTTTATTTAAAAGATAAATTTAATGTAACTTCTGCTACTTCAATTAAAGAAGCATTAAATGCTTTAAATGATAAAATTGATTTAATAGTTCTTGATTTAATATTACCTGATGGAAATGGTGAAGAAATATTTAGAAAAATTTCTAATTCTATTCCAATTATAATTTTAAGTACGATTGATGATTATTCTTTTGTATGTAAATATTTAGAAAATGGGGCCCTAGATTATTTAATTAAGCCTTGTAAGCCTTCAACTCTTTGCGCTCATATTGAAGCACGACTCAAAATAAATAATATTCTAATCTATAAAGATATGAAAATTAATTTAAATTCACGTGAAGTAAGTATTAAAAATATTGATCTTCCATTAACAACAAGTGAATTTAATATTCTATTATTTTTAGCTCAACATGAAGGAGTTTGCTTTACACCAGACAAAATTTATCAAGAAGTTTGGCAACAAGAAACATTAAACCTAAGAACAAGTGTCTCAAGACATATTTCTAGTTTAAGAAAAAAAATAAACGATATCTCTGATTTTAAATATATTTTTACTGAATTTGCAAAAGGATATTATTTTATATCAAATGACAACTAATTATAAGATTGATAAAATTGAGAAAATAACTTTTATCTCTTTTCTATTTGCTATTGTATTTTCAATATTATTCCCATATTTAATAATGTATAGAAATACATCTACTTTTGCATCAAATAGTCATGAAATCGACAAAAATTCTTATGTAAGTTACTCTTTAAATGATTGTGCACCCAATAAATATAATTTAATAAGCAAGGTAAATTATGTCGCTAATAGTTTTACTTCGGTTAATAAAAATGATATTGGAGAGATAAAGAACCTAAATGAAAATATCGCTAAATATGGCACAATATATGTCATTTTAGATGAATTTAGTTTTGAAAATGAAATAGATTATCAAAATACATATAAAAGTTATGAGCATTATATAAATAAAGTTAATAATATTGAATTTGCTTTATTTATTCCTTCTTTTTTTGATGTTTCATATATTTATTTCAATGATTCTTTAATTGAAAGTAATGGTTCTTTTGAAAAATACGATTCTGCTAAAAGAGATTTTACTAAATGCGAAGGTATTATTAGTTCAAAATCATTTAAGACCTCTATTGTCAAATTCTCAACTCAAATAAATTATGAAAATCAAGATAAAATCAATCAAAATATTATAACTATTCACTATCGACTTAATGATAAATTAATTATAGGTAATTTTTCTTTTTTATTTGGAAGATATAATTTAATTAGTCATTATAAAATATTTATACAAATACAATTGATTGTTGGCTTAATAATAGCATGTATTTCTTTTGCAACATTAATTCCATTTGTGTTTATTATAAAACGTAATAAAAATAACTATTTATTAATATCAATTATTACCTTGTTTTTTGTTTACGTATTGAGCTTATTTTTCTTAAAGTATGATTCTTCATTTGTTCCGAATTTATGGATTTACATATGTTTATCGTGCCTATCGACAATGCCTTTTACTTTAAGCTCTTTTCGTTTAAATAAATATAAATTAATTAATTTTTTATTTGTAATAGCTAATTCTATATTAATCATTTTAAATTTTATATTTTTATCAATTAATATGGATATTTATAAGATAACAAATTTTATTTTTTTATTAATTTCAGTTTCGGAAATACTTATTAGTTTATATTTAACTATAAAATCACAAAAAACCATTGATTTTATAGCTATTTATATGAATATATTTATCGTTATTTCCTTTTTTAATTCTCATAACATATATTCATTATTATCAATTAATTTTTTATATGTTATTTTATTTGCTACTTTAATATTCCTATTCGTATATTATAATTTAATAATCACTTTATATCGTAATAAATTATCTTTAGCTAAAGAAATTAATCTTGATGAAACAATAGATAACTCTAATGATATGCAAAAAATATTAAGAGTTTTGTTTCATGATTTAAAAAATGAATTAATTCTAGAAAGAAATTCTTTAGAATTATTAAAAGCAAATTCTACTATTAAAGAAAAATATTCTATAATTAACAATTTATTAGAGCATAATTCTCATCAATTAAATTTAATTAAAGAAGGCAGTGAGTATGCTCATAAAACATTTAATCCTATTAAAATAGAAAGTATAAACATTGAAAATCTTATTAATAATATTTATAAACAATTATTCGATGATGCTAAAGCTGTAGGTATTAATTTTTATCTAAAGAACATAAGGGAAGGTAATGTTATTAGTAGTCAATTTATTTTAGAAAGTTCTATAAAAAATATCATTTTCAATGCTATAGAACATAGTAAATGTAAAAATTTAAAAATTAAAACGTCAAAAACAACCTACTCCTATATCATAAAAATCATTGACGATGGTGTCGGAATTGAGGATATTAAAAATATTTTTGCTCCTTATAAAAAGAAAGATAAAAATAATGAAGGTTTAGGTTTATATTTAATTAAGTCTCAATTAAATAATGCCAATGGTCGAATTGAATTAAAAAATACTAAAAGAGGAACAACTTTCAAAATTTTCTTATTAATTGATAATAGTTATTAATATTTAATAAAAAGTTAAGTTTTGCATAGTTTTTAAAAAAAATAGCGACATTTTCTTGTCGCTATTATCATAGAATACTCTTTGTTTTTATTTTAAATCAGGGTATTTTTCTCGATGTGCATTATAGTGAGTATGTAACAATTTATGTGCTAAAGGCGAACCATATTCTCCTAAATATGATTTATATAGTTTTATAATATCTTTATTTAAATGAGATCTCCTTATTTCTTTCTTCTTATCTAAATCATATAAAACTTTAGCCCTTTTACTTACATATGTATTTAAGATATCGTCATCTTCATTCTCTAAAAATACTGGATAAACATAAGGCTGTCCTCCACCATTGATGCAACCTCCTGGACACCCCATTACTTCAATAAAATCATATTTATTTTCATGTTTTTTTATCTTTTCAAGTAAAATTTTAGCATTTTTCATTCCACTACAAACTGCTATATGGTATTTTGATCCTAAAATAGTTATTTCAGCTTCTTTAATACCCTCAAATCCTCTTACTGGCGTAAAATCAATTGGCTCCATTTCTTGATTAGTTAAAATATAATAAGCGGTTCTTATTGCAGCTTCCATTACGCCACCAGTTGCTCCAAAAATATCAGCTGCACCAGTAGTTTCTCCTATTAAATCATCGTCAAAATTTTCATTAGGAAGTTTATTCCATATAATACCACTTCTTCTAATTAAACTCGCTAATTCTCTCGTAGTTAAAACTATATCAACATCTTTAATTCCATCAACAGAATTTTCTGGTCTTTCTTTTTCATATTTTTTAGCTGTACAAGGCATAATAGAAACAACACAAATTTTACTACGATCAATATTTTTTCTTTCTGCATAATAAGACTTTATAATAGCTCCAACCATTTCATGTGGAGATTTGCAAGTTGATAAATGGCCTAATAATTCTGGGTAATAATATTCAATATAATTTACCCATCCTGGTGAACATGAAGTAATCATCGGCATAGGTTGATGAGTAATTACACGTTGTACAAATTCGTTTGCTTCTTCTGTAATTGTTAAATCAGCACCAAAATTTGTATCAAAAACCTTGCTAAACCCAAGTCTTTTTAAGGCAGCAACCATTTTTCCTTCTGAATTGGTACCTATTTTTTCACCAAATTCTTCACCTAAAGCAGCTCTTACTGCAGGGGCAGTTTGAACAACGACAAATTTTCCTTCTTTAAAAGCTTTATCTAATTTATCAATTTCACTATGTTCCATTAGTGCTCCAGTTGGACAAACTAATGTACATTGTCCACATTGAATACAAGGAACATTATTAAAAGATCTATTTTCACTAGGTCCAACAAAAGTATTAAAACCTCTTTTTTCAAATCCCAAAATTCCAATTCCTTGAATTTCCTTACACGCTGATATACATCTTCCACACAAAATGCATTTCGATGTATCTCTAATTAATCCTGGAGCTAAATCATCATATGTCGTTTTAGTCTTTTCCCCTAAATATTTATCTGGTTCTGCACCTACTCTTTTAGAAACTTCAAGGAGTTCACATTTCCCATTTTTTCTACATGTTTGGCAAGATAATGAATGATTAGAAAGTAATAATTCAACACTTGTTCTTCTAGCAATTACAGCATCAGGATCACTAATAAAAATTTTTAAACCATCTCTAATAGGATAAGCACATGATGGAACAAGTCTTCTTTCACCTTCTACTTTAACTAAGCAAACACGACAACTAGCCACCGAACACATTCCATTTTTCCATGTACAAAGATTTGGAATATTATATCCACAAATTTTAGCAGCTTCTAATATAGTTAAATTATCATCTACTAAATAAGGTTTATTTTCAAAATATACAGTAATTTTTGCCATATTAGTACCTCCTATTCTTTATAAATGGCATTAAATTTGCAGGCACTAATACAAGTTCCGCATTTAATACACTTATTTTGATCAATTACAAATGGCTCTTTGCCAACTACACCACTAATTGCATTAGGAGGACAATTACGAGCGCATAAAGAACACTTTTTACATTTATCTTTATCAATATGATAAGAGATTAAATTTTTACATACACCAGCATCACATTTTTTATCATTTATATGTCGAAGATAAACTTCTTTAAATTTGTGTAAAGTCGATAATACTGGGTTTGGTGCTGTTTGTCCAAGTCCACATAAAGATCCAACTTGAATAGAATGAGCTAAAGTTTCTAATTTTTCGATATCTGTAATTTCACCCTTTCCATCAGTAATTCTATTAATTATTTCAAGTAACCTTTTAGTTCCAATTCTACATTGCGAGCATTTTCCACATGACTCATCACAAATAAATTCAAGATAAAATTTGGCAACATCAACCATACAATTATCTTCATCCATTACAATTGCTCCACCACTTCCCATCATTGAACCTTTTTCAATTAAATTATCAAAGTCAATTGGAGTATCTAGCTCAGATAAAGTAAGACATCCACCACTTGGCCCACCAGTTTGTATTGCTTGAAATCTTTTATTATTTGGAATTCCTCCACCAATATCAAAAACTAATTCCCTAAGAGTCGTACCCATAGGAACTTCAACTAAACCGACATTTTTAACTTTACCACCTAAAGCAAAAACTTTAGTACCTGTCGAATTTTTTGTTCCGATTTTTTTAAATTCTTTTGCTCCAACTCTTAATATATAAGGAATATTAGCAAGAGTCTCAACATTATTTATAATAGTTGGTTTTCCCCATAAACCTTTAATTGCAGGAAATGGAGGACGTGGTCTAGGCATACCTCTTTTTCCTTCTATTGAATTTAATAAAGCAGTTTCTTCTCCACAAACAAAAGCACCAGCTCCATAACGAATATGACAATTAAAATCAAAGCCACTTCCTAAAATATTTTTTCCTAAAAGTCCAACTTCTTTTAATTCTTCAATTGCTTTTGATAATCTATTTACAGCTATAGGATATTCTGCACGAATATAAAAATATCCATCACTAGCACCAATTGCATACCCTGCAATCATCATTCCTTCAATTACAGAAATAGGATTACCTTCTAAAATCGATCGATCCATAAAGGCACCTGGATCGCCTTCGTCACCATTACAAACAACATATTTTATTTTAGATTCTTGGTCATAAGCAAATTTCCATTTTTTACCAGTTAAAAATCCGCCGCCGCCACGACCTCTTAATCCAGATTCTAAAATTTCATTTATAACTTCTAATCTAGTTTTATGTAAGGCATTAATAAAACCTGTAAAAGCATCATATCCAAATGATTCGTGTAAATCTTCTGGATTAATCGTTCCACAACCATGAAGAGCAATCCTTAATTGTTTTTTATAAAATGTAATATCATCTTGTCTTTCAACCTTTTTATTAATAATTGGATCTAGATATAATAAATCATTAATGCATTTACCTTCAATTATGTCTTCATTAATAATTCTTTCACAGTCTTTTACTTTAACAGCGTGATATAAGCGATCTTCTGGATAAATTTTAACAAATGGACCTTGTGAACAAAATCCAAAACATCCAACAACATTTACACTAACTTTATCCTCAAGTTTCTTTTCTTTAATTAATTTTTCTAATTGATTAATAATCTCTTGCGAATCACTTGATAAACATCCAGTTCCTCCACAAACAACAATATGTCTTTTATTATCTTTACCATTAAATTTTTCTTCTAAACATTTCGAGCAATGTTTTAATTTATTTAATAATTCTTCTTCATTCTTTATTTTTTTAATACTCATTTTAAGCTCCTTCTTTATCAAGTTTTCGATAATCATCAATTATTTTCTTAACTGATGATAAAGTTACTTTTGGAAAAACTTTTCCATTAATTAAAATCGCAGGAGCAATACCACACGCACCAATGCAACGCAATGCATCTAAGGTAAATAAACCATCATCACTAGTTTGACCAGGTTTAATTTTTAAAAGTTCAGAAAATTTATCTAAAATATTTTGACCACCTTTTACATAACAAGCAGTTCCTAAACATACACCAATAACATATCTACCTTTAGGCGTTAAACTAAAAAATGAATAAAATGTTACAACACCATAAATTTCACTTACTGGAATGTCTAATTCATCAGATATTATCTCTTGTACTTCTAGTGGAATATAGCCATATTCTTTTTGAGTTTCCGATAACACTAACATTAAGGGTGATGGTTCATTTTTATATTTAGCACAAATATTTTTAATAATGTCCACAGCTTCTTTTCTTAAATGCATATAATTTCTCCTAAACATTTAAAATTATAATGTAAGCGCTTACAAATAACAAATTATTATTTTAAATTATTCAAACATTATATTTATAGTCATTTAGCTTCTAATTATTTACTATTTTTTAGATTTTTTCTAAAATATTTTTATGAAAAAATTTATAAAGGTTTTAAATATTTTAATTAAAGATACTAAATTAGAATATTATTCATATTTTGTTTTGATGTTCTTTAGTGTCTTATTTATGATTGCTTCGACTTATTCAACTAAAGTTTTAGTTGATATTTTAGAAGCTCAATTAAATCTTGGACTTGGTTTTAATAGTGAATTATCATTATCAAATCTAAATGATTTAGATATTCTAGAAAAAGCTTTTATATATTGTTTTGGTGGCATAAAATATTTGTCAACTAATCTCTACGTTTTTGCAATAATTATACTTGGTTTCGCCTTTTTTAGTGGTGTTTTATCATTAATAAGATTTTTTCAAAGAAGTGATTTTATATCTAAAATGAGTAAAAATATGCAACTACTTCTTTTTTATCATATAGAACGTCTTCCTTATTCAACAATTAAAAGTTTAAATAACGGAGATATAATCCAAACTTGTACTCGTGATGAAGATGTTTTAAAGAGATTTTTTGGCTTTAATATTTCTTTAATTGTTTATACTTTTTATATTGTTATTATTTCTTTTATCATTTTATGTATAACAAGTTATAAGATAGCTCTTATATCGATTTGTATTATGCCTATAATGTTTACCTATAGCTTTTTTGTAATAAAAGAAGTTAGAAAAAGATATCGTATTACGGATGATTCAGAATCGCAAATGACTACAAAAATAGAAGAAAATTTAGCAAGTATACGTCTAGTAAAAGCTTTTAATAATGAAAGTTATGAAATAAATGATTTTGATAAATATATAAAAGATTACAAAAGAAAATATCTTAATTGGAGAAAATTATCTGCTTTTTTCTTTTCAAGTAGTGATATTTTTGTTTTTAGTCAAATTGCATTAACAACTATTTTTGGTTTTTATTTAATGTTTATTAAAGAAATTAGCGTTGGTACATTAGTAATTAGCTTTAGTTTTGTTTCGATGATGGTTTGGCCAATTAGAGATGTTGCTACTGTTTTAAGTAATTTAGCTCAAGCAATCGCTAGTTTAGATCGTATAAATTTACTTCTAGATTTGCCATTAGAAGATATTGATAGTGGTTTAACTCCAATAATTAAGGGCAATATCGAACTAAATAATGTTTCATTTAATTATACTGATAGTGATATAGCAACTTTAAAAAATATTACTTTTAAAATTAATCAAGGACAAACCGTTGCAATAATGGGTAAAACTGGTAGTGGTAAATCAACATTAGTTTATTTATTAACTAGATTATATGATTATAATTCTGGTTCAATAAAACTTGATGGAGTGGAATTAAATAAAATTCAAAAAGAATATTTAAGAAATAATATCTCAATAGTTTTACAAGAGCCATTCTTATTTTCTATAACAATAAAAGATAATATATCGATTACTAATAAATATATAGATTTTAGTGAAATAGAAAATGTCACTAAAATCTCACATATAGATAAATCTATACGTAATTTTAAAGATGGATATGATACTCCAGTCGGTGAAAAAGGAACAACATTAAGTGGTGGGCAAAAGCAACGTGTAGCAATTGCTAGAAGTTTACTTAAAAAAGCACCTATATTAATATTTGATGATTCTTTAAGTGCGGTTGATACTGAAACTGATTATGAAATTAGAAAATCTTTAAAAGAATCTAAAAATAATGTAACTACTTTAATTATTACTCATCGTATCGCTACTGCTAAAGACGCTGATTTGATTGTTGTTTTAGATGAAGGCAAAATAAGTGAAATCGGAAACCATAATGATTTAATAAAAGAAAATGGTCTATATAAAAAAATTTATGAGATTCAAACAAAAATGGTATAAATAATATGAATAATGTATTTAAAGATGAAACTAGTTCTAAAAAATTAAAATTCGGTATATGGGGAAAAGTATTTAAATATCTATTATCAAGTTACCCTTTAATAATTCTTGCTTCAATTTGTATGGTAATAGTTGCTTTTTATGACTCTAGTTTTGTTCCTAGTATGAATGCGAGTTTAATTAATGCAAGTAAACAAAATTTAAATTTTTATACTGATATAATGAATGTTAGACTCGATATTGCGCTATTAGGATTTAAAATAACTGTTAATTTTATTAGTTATATAGTTTTTTATATTGTCATGATTTTATTTAGAAGTGTAAGTATATTTGTTGTATTTTTTTCAAGCTCTTATTTTGAAATGAAAATTATGACTGGCTTAAGAGAAGATGCTTTTAAAAAAGTTCAAGAATTATCTTTTTCATATTTTGACCGCACTCCAAGTGGATGGCTAATTTCTAGATTACAAAATGATGCTAGTAGCATTGGTGATGTATTAGGTAATAGTTTAGTCAGAATTTTTTGGATCGTTATGAATATAATTTTTACATTAATTACGATGTTTACAATAAACTATCAATTATCACTTTTAATACTTGCAACGACTCCTTTTGTTTTTATTATTGTCGTCATTTTCGAAAAAGCTATGCTAAAAGCCAGTAGAATTGCAAGAAATGCCTATAGTGATTTCGTTAAATGGCTTGCGGAATGTATAAACGGAACTAAAACAATTAAAACTTTAGCCATTGAAAAAACAATTTATGAAGAAAGTAAAGAAATTACAGTCGATGTACAGAAAAAAAGAAAACATTCATTAAAGGTTGGTGCAAGTTTTCAGCCTATTATTTCTTTTTTAAGTGCTATTACTACTGCTATCATTATAATTATTTTCCCTATTTTAGGCGTTGATAATAATACGACATTTAACGTTGCAACATTAGTTTTATTTATAAGCTTTGTTGGACAGATATATAATCCTATTCAGCAGCTTAGTGAAATTTTTACAGATTTAATTTCTACGCAAGCTAACGTTGAAAAAATCGTTTCTTTAATTGACACAAAACCAGAATTAAATGATACTCAAGAAGTTATCGATAAATATGGTGATATATTTAATTCAAAAAAAGAAAATTTTGAAAAATTAAATGGTGATATCTATTTTAAAGACGTTTCATTTTCTTATAATAAAGGAAAGGAAGTAATTCATAATTTAAATTTAAAAATAAATGCACATCAAAGTGTAGCCATTGTAGGTGAAACAGGTAGTGGAAAATCAACTACTGTTAATTTATTATGTCGATTCTATGAGCCAACTTCAGGTGAAATTTTTATAGATGGTGTAAATTATAAAAATCGATCAGTAAGTTGGATTAGATCAAATTTAGGTTATGTGCAACAAACACCTTTCATATTTAAAGGAACAATTATCGATAATATTCGCTATGGTAAGCATGATGCAACACTTGATGAAATTAAACGTGTTTGTAAATTACTTGATATTGATTCATTTATAAAATCTTTAAAAAATGGCTATAATACTTATTTAAAAGATGGAGGAAATGAACTTTCGCTTGGTCAAAAGCAATTAATTTCTTTCGCTAGAGCGTTAATTAGAGATCCGGCTATTTTAATTTTAGATGAAGCAACTTCTAGTATCGACACTGAAACAGAAGCTAATATTCAAAATTCTATTAATAAAATGCTAAGTGGTCGTACTTCTATTATCATTGCCCATCGTTTGTCAACTATTGTTAATTGTGATCAAATTATTGTCATGAAAGACGGATTAATTATTGAAAAAGGCACACATAAAGAACTAATAAATAAAAAAGGATACTACTATTCTTTATATATGAATCAATTTAAAGAATTATCTATAGAAAATCAAATTAACATCTATCAAGATCAAATAATTGATAAAAATATTAAATTATAAATTTAATGATAAAAATTTTTAAAAACTATACTAATCTAATATATTTTATAAAATTAAATAATTAAAAAAATTAACATTAATCCTAATAAACCAATTAATAATGTTGGAATTGAAATAATTAATCCATATTTTGTAAACATTAAATAATTCATTTTAATGTTATTTTTCCTTAAAATATTCATCCACATTACTCCAGCTAAAGCCCCTAGTGGAGTTAGAAAAGCACAAATATTACTGGCAATTATAGAAGCATATACTGAAAATATAGAAACATTACTAGCATGTTCTAAGATGTCAACATAAAGTATACTCATTGGAATATTATTAATTAAATTAGCTAAGAAGAAACTACTAAATCCATAGCTTAATATATTTAAATATTCATTATTCGAGGTTAATAATTCACTTAAATATTTTGTGGCACCACTACTACCTAGCCCTAAAACTAATGTAAACATTGATAAAAGTAAAGGGATTAAATTAAATGGCAAACGTTTCACTGAATGAAGTAAAATACTTCTTTTCTCTTTTTTAATAATTGTATAAATTATTAAAAATATTAATAAAATTAATGAAGATATTAAACTAATTAAATACATTTTTATACCAATAAAATTGGAAATTGCTAACATAATAATACATGAGATTAATAATATTAAACTCATTAAAAAAATATATTTATCTTTAATATTAACTTCAGTAATTTCAACATCAATAGGTTTTTTTAATTCTTTTTTAAATAATAAAAAAAGAATTAAAAAAGATAATAATCCACTTAGCAAAGTAGGTAATCCCATTATTTCTATATAAGAAAAGAAATTAATATTTTGAGTAAATGAACTTCCTAAATAAATATTTGTTGGATTACCAATTAATAATAACATACTCCATGTATTACTAGAAACAAACTCCATGATTAAATAAGGTAATGGATTAATCTTAGCATTTTTAGTAAAGAATATTAAAAACGGAGTAAAAGTAATGATAATAATATCATTTGAAGTAAAAATAGTTAAAATAGAAATAATTAAATAATATAAGATAAATAAAACAATTTGATTATTATGTGCTTTTTTAATAGCTATTTGAGCTAAATATTTAAAAAATCCAACTTCATCTAGAACGATTGAAATAAAAACCATTGATATAAATAAAATTAAAATTTCTAATGGATTTACTCCAACTTGATTAACTAATGAATGAATAAAATAATCAAAATCAATAATTTTAAATATTAATAAAATTAATGCGCCAATTAAAGGAAAAATCCAATAAATAGAAATTTCGTGATTTTTAATTTTAATATTAGGAAAAAATATTGATGATAAAATCATCAATATTGTAGATACTAAAAATACAATAATCGTTATAACCACGATTAATTACTATATCACTTCTATTTTGAAATTAAAGTATATATATTAAATAACGTATAAATAAATTGATACAAACTGTAAAATAGTTCCAATTAAGACAAAAATGTGGAAAACAGTATGAAACCAAACTGATTTTTTACTTCCTATTCCATATAATATCGATCCTAAAGTATAACTAATTCCACCCATTAATAATAAAATAAACCCATTAAAACCTATTATATTTAATATTTCCTTAGCTTCAAATATAATCATCCATCCGCTAACTATATACATAATAAAACTTAATATTTTAAATTTATTAATATTAATTGAATTAAAAACAATACCAAGAATTATTAAAATATAAACGATCGCTAAAATAATATAACCTGAATAAGGAATTATATTATAAAGTTTTACATTTCTTAAAGAAATTAAACAATAAGGAGTGTAAGTCCCAGAAATTAATAAATAAACTGTGTCGTGATCAATAATTCTTAAAACTTTCTTTCCATTATTTCTTTTTAAAGCATGGTAAATACAACTAATAGTATATGTAATCATTAGTGATATAGAATAAATTGCAATAGATAATATCTTAATAATATACGAAGAATAACTTAATGGATTAGATGAATCTAATCCATTAATATAACCAGTATTAATTATTTTTATTAACGAAAAAATTAAAATAAAAATTCCAAATAATGCACCTAATCCATGTGTGATACTATTCCATAATTCATGTCGCAATTTATAATTTGGTAATTTAACTTCTTCTAAACTCATAATTAAAACCTCTATATCTAGTTTATAATACTAGTATATCTAGTTAATTAATTATTTCAATAGTTTTTATTTAGTTTCAGTTAATTCGTTTCTTTTTTTATTAAAATTTCCTTCTTCGACTCCACCAATTTTAAAAACCTTATTAACAGTAATATAAATTAAAGGTGTAACAACCATTGCTGAAATAATTTCAAATAAAGCCCCTAGACTTATAAAAGTAGCAACAAAACTAACAAAAGTATAATTCTTAATCATCTCTCCAAGTCCTAAAGCTCTAGAGATATAAAAAGGATCTAAGATACCAAATAAATACCAAAATAAGACAACAATTATTGTATGAAATAATGTCAATATACCCGCACAAGGTAAAATTAATGAAGCATATAATTTTTGTGAACAACACTTTTTTAATATATCAAAAGTAAGTCCACTAACTAAGCCAAATATCATTCTTGGTAGAATTGAAATAAATGGATTTAAGAAAAAATAATTCCCAGTTCCTGGGTATTGTATAGCTTTTAGTAATGAAAAAATGCCCATAATTGTTCCATATAATAATCCTTTTTTATAGCCAAATAAACTAGCACCAATAAGGACTAAAATATGAATTGTTGTAAAACTAACAAACCCAATATTTATATAGCCTAAATAATCAACAAACGTAAATAAAATAATTAGTGCAATAAACATTGCATCATAACTTATACTCTTTATAACTTTATTTTTCATACGAATTTACCTTATAAATTTCTAATAACCCTTCTAAAACCACATTTTTTTCATAAATAAAGTTATCTAAATGTTTAATAACAGAATTAGCATATCCACCAGTAATAATTCTTTTTACTTTATAGCCAAGTTCTAACTCTATTTTATTAGCAAATTCATTAATCATAAAAGCATGCCCTAAAACAATACCTGATTCAATTGAATCTTTAGTATTTTTACCAATAACATTTTTTGGAGCAATTAAAGGAACTTCAATTAATAATGAAGTTGAATTAACTAAAGCATTTAATGAAATGCCAAGTCCACTAGTAATAATTCCACCAATAAAGTTACCATATTTATCTATTACGTAAATTTTGCTTGCTGTACCTAAATCACATACTAAACAAGCTTCTTTAAATTTAGTATAAGCGCCAATTGCGCCAGAAAGCATATCAGCACCTAATTCACTAGGATTGTCAATTTTAATCGCCATTCTAGTTTTAAGTGATTTTGAAACTATAAGTGAATTTAAAGAAAAAACTTTACTTATTGCTTCTTTTAAAATCAATGTTAATGATGGAACAACTGAACTTATTAATGATCCATTTATATTTTTTTCTTTAATAAGTGAAGAAATAATAATTGCATATTCATCACTACTTTTGTTACGATCTGTTTTAACTAAATAAGTATCTACTAACTTATTTTTATCAAATAGACCGAGTTTAATCATGGAATTACCACAATCGACAACTAATATCATATTTTCCTCCTACAAGCTTTAAATATTTTTAAAGTCTCGTGCTTATTTAATATATACTTTTTAATTAATTTTTACAAATAAAAGGAGTAACAAGTTGTTACTCCTAGATATTTAAGTTTATATAATTATTTAAGTTCTATTACTTTAACTTTAGGTAATTTATTAATCTCTTCTTGATTAATTCGATCTTTAACGCTATTAAATTGACTTTCATATAATTTAACTTTTTTATTATCAAATATATCTAAAATAATTAAAGAGAGTAAGGTATATGTAATACTAACTAAGCCAACATAACTTCCACTAAAAGAAAATATAATTCCTAATGGATAATTACTATAACCAGTATAATGATATAAAATGTCACTACTTTTAACTAAATAATAATCACTTGAACTATTAGCATCACCTCTAAAAGTATAATAAATTTCATTATTTACTTCTAGCTTAGCAATTACTCTATGAACTATTAGATTATTTTTATTATTTTTATAAGCATATATATCAAATAATTTAATATCATCATTATTATTAACTTTTTCTAATGAAATTAATGAATACGTTTTTATTTGATCATTTAAATTCATATCTTTAAGATATGAATTTTCTTCATTTTTATAACTCATTGATCCACTATTTATAGTTACATAAGTTTTATTATTTATTTCATATAAATTATTAGATAACTTTGAATAAACTGTAAAAGAGAATATAAAGATAAAAATTATAGAAAATATAATATCAAAAATAATTTTTAATATTTTATTTCTTTTTTTATTTTTAACCTTTAAATCATATCTTTTAATATATAAAGGCTTATAATCATTATTTAATGATGGATTAGATGCATCAATTGTTAAATTAATTGATTTCTTAGAATTAATTAACCTATATTCAATAGGTCGATTATCTTTATATTCCTTAATAGACATATTCATATCATTTTTATATGTCTTATCTAATTTATTATTCTTTATTTTTTCTTTAAATAAAGAATAATTATCTAAAATAATTAAAAGAATAATTATAAAAATAATTGTTAATAATAAAACATTGAGTAATATAGATTGAGTTTGTTTAGTCATATTTAAAATTATATTAAAATAATTAAAGGATTAATAGATTTTATTTATTATTATTAAATCCTATTTCATACTCTAAGTTATTACTATAACTACTATTTGAATTAGTTTTAGTAATAACCCAAGCAGAAATACCTACTCCAATTAATCCTGATAATAATATTAAAGTTAATAAGAGTTTTTTCATAAAGTTTTATTTATATAATTTAATACCAATTATAACAGCTCTTTTTTTATTTGTCGAAATTTCAATAGTTTTAGTAGGATTGAATGTATAAGCTAAAGTCTTTGACAATGTTTTTCCATCAGTATTTTTATCCATAGACAATGTCACACCATTTACAGTAACATCACAAGTATCATTTTTCCATGCATAACCAATTAATTCAATTTTAGAAACTTCTTCTTTAGTTTCAAAAGATAAATTTCCAGCTTTTTTGCTTGTTCCAAGCTTAATACCACCTTTAGTATTTGAAGTAAAACCATTTTCAGCATTTATTAAAGAAGTAATCATGCCACTATCGTTAGTAGAAGATTGTAATGCAACATCTAGAAAATTTTCTTTGCTTATAGATTGCGAATAAATATCTCCACTTATTGTTTCGCTTTCAGCTTCAAATTTATATTCACCAAGCAAAGTATAAGAAGTACCCTCTTCAACTTTTAAAAGAAGTTTATTACTAATAACATCATTATATTTAGCAGTTATCTCAGTTTCACCAACACTTAAAGCATGAATTGTTCCATCATTAGAAATGGTAGCGACACTAGGATTAGATGAACTCCATTCCAAAGTAACATTTATTTGACTTGGATTTGTAGTAACGGTGACTTTTCTATCAGCATCACCTAATTTCATTGTCATTTCATTTTCAAGCGTAATTGAAGTAGGGACAACATCAACACTTTCATAACTTATAATTACACCATAATAATTATTATATTTACCATTACTAATTTTACCAAATACTTGTATTTTTATCTTATAGCCAACTTTCATTGCAGGAGTAGGAACATCACCTTTTTTAAAATCATAGCTATATTTGTACTCAGTATAACTTAATGATTTATTATCATTATTTTCAATACGTGATCCATAAATTACTAATTTATTATTATTTGAATCAACTAAAGTAAATCTACCATATTCAGCTTTTTCAATTGAATAAACAGTACCTTCAACTTCATAAAGGTGGGTAGCATCATAAGTAGTATCTAATAAAACTTTTTCAATAGTAGATTGAATAGGTTTACTTAAATCGATAACTTCATAGCCAATTACATAAGCTCCTTCTTGTTCTACTTTAAATGAATAATCCTCTAAATAAACTTTATCACCACCATTTAAAGTGTAATAAACTTTACTTAATTCATAACCTTCATTTGCTTTAACAGTAAAACTTATAGATGAACCTAATTGATATTTACTATCTTCTTTAGCATCGGTTATAGTAACTTCTGCACCAGTTAATGTATCGTCAATATTGATAGTAGCAGTCTTAACTGGTTCTTCTTTCTTACTAACTTCTAATTTAAAAACATTTTCACCTTCTAATAATGTAAAATATTCTTCAGTAAGTTTAGTTTCGTTTAAATAAGCTACATAACTATATCCATCATCAACTGTGACTTTATAAGTAACCTTACTACCAACATTATATTCTTCATTTAATTTAATCTCAGTACCTTTATCATCAAGAAATTTAACTGTAGCATGTTCAACATCGTTATATAAAATGCTACCTTTTTTAACTTCATCAACTAATTCATATTTAAATTTATAATTTACACCTTCTAAGAAATTGTAACTTCCTTCGTAAGTATAACCTTTATTTGTAGCTCTAGTTGTAGAAGCTACTTTCTTCATACTAACTTTATCTTCATTTATATAAATTACATCATCTTTAAGTAATTTTCCTTCATCTAAAGTTAAAGTTAAACTATGTTCTCCAGTAACTAATTTATTATCTTTTAATCCTTCAATAGTTAAACTAGATCCACTAATTTCAGGTAAAGTAATTTCACCTGTTAATTTTTCAACAGGTTTAACTTCACTACTTCCACCAAGTTGAATAGTATATCTAAAAGCAACACCATCAAAAGCTTTAGCTAAACTTTCAAAATTTTTAACTTGCTCTTCTTTAGCTAAATCTTTCCAAACAATTTGTGGATTATTTCCTAATTTTTCACTCCAAGAAAAAGTAAATGTATAAGGATATCCATCATTTTCATATTGAGCATCAAGCCAAGTTTTATAATTAATTGTGCTATCAGTAGGCAAAGCAATATAACTTAATAAATTCTCTAACCTAGTTCCTTCTAAAGCTTTCTTTGTTTCTTTATCAATAGCCTCAGTTTTAATAACTAAATTAGGTCGATATTGTTCACTAACTAAATCCCAGTACTTATCTTTTAAAGCTTGATAAGGAGAAACATTTAATCCGCCATCTTTTTTAACACCTTTAATTAAATAAGATTTAGATAAATTTTCTTCACCATAATATTCTTTAGGTGCATCAAATTTAATTTTTTCATTAGTATCTTTTTCTTTAACTTCCAAATCAAAGTCGCTATTTCCAACTGTAGTGATTTCAAAAGGAATTTCACCATCTTTTGAAGTAAAGCCTCCATTAACTGTCCAAGTAGCATAAGCAGTTCCAATTAAACTTCCGACACTAAGAACACCTATAAGTAATTTACCAACCTTTTTCATTAAGAATCCTCCCTTTAACAAATGTTTAATAAATTAAATCGTTAAAAAAGTAATATAAAAAACTCAGATAAAAATTCTCTTTCTAAACATATTTTATAAAACTTTTCATGAATTTATAATATCACATCTGTATTTTGAAATGAAAATATATTTATTAAAAAGTTGTAAATAAATTGTAATATGTTTTCGTTAATCATTAATACATTAAGATATCAACCAATAGTTAAATTCAAAAAAATATTTAACTTCTAAAGGCTTTTTATAAAAAATTAGATTATTTTATTTTACTTAACTTAATTAATTTATCTATTAAATTAGTAATTATATAAAATATTGGTATAATTAAAAATATAACCCAACTAGGACTCCAACCATTAAAAGTATTAGTATATGTTCCATATAATCCTATAATTAAATAAATACTAATAACTAAAAATACGATATTAAAACGTCTTATATCTTTATAAATATAGCAATCATAAATACTACTTGGTAAAAACCCAATAAAAAAGATAGGCCAAAATACAAAAAATCCAAGATTATTCTTATTTAGTATTAATCCTAATACTAAATAAATAATAAATATTATAAGCAAAGAAATAGATAAAACTAAAGAACTAATCAAACGTTGTTTTTTCTTTTTATTATAAAATTTATAAAAACTCTCTTTACCAAAATGTACTTTTTTATCTCTAGGAGCTTTAAATTTAACCTCTTCTTCAATTATTACATCATCATTGCGTTTACTTAAAATATCATCTATTTTTTTATTAGTGTCAATTAAATCACTTATAGAAACATGGTAAATATTAGCTAATTCATGAAGCTGATCATAAGTTAAATCAACCTCTCCTTCTTCAATTTTAATAATAAGATCAGAACTAATATTTAATAAATTAGCTAATTCATTAATACTATAACCAAACTCTTCTCTAAATTCTTTTAATCGATTTCCAAGTAATTTATCCATATATCTATATTATTATATTTAAAATAATTTTATTGAATAGGTTTTCTAAAAAATTTTCCATAAACTTGTTCCATTGGAACAACATTAATAAAAACACTAGGATCAATTTCTTTTGTAATTCTAATTACCTTTTTTACTTCACTTTTCCTTACAGCAATATCGATAATAAATAAATCTTTACCACTATAACCACCTTTCCCTTGAATAATAGTGCATCCATGAGGAATCGCAGCAATAATTGCTTGAGATAAATTATAATTAGGAGTGATGATTTTCATTTCATATTTTTTATTAGTCGTATTAATTGTATCAACTACTAGTGAAACAACTATCATATATAAAATAGTGAATAAGAAAATAATAATTGCTGTAGGAACTTCTACTCTACCTAAACCACCACTATCTGGAAATAACTTCTCATTTAATGGTAAAACAGATAAAATCGAGTAGACAGTCACAACAATTAAATTTAAAAAAGCACTCCATTTTCCAATTTGAACAGATTTTCTTTCACTAATATAAAAAGCAATAATATCTGTTCCTCCAGCTGTAGTATCAATAATATAAGCTAAAGCAGCAGCAATACCTGTACACATTCCAGCAAATAAAACTCTAGCTACAGTTTCTGTTGCCATTTTCGCACTTATTAAATTAATAATATTATTCGGATCATCACTTTTAATCAAAATACCAAAGATAGAAGCAAAAATAACATTTAATAAAGAATAAATAGCAAATTTTTTACCGACTTTAAAAAATCCCAAGAAAAATAAAGGAATATTAACTAATAAATAAAAACACCAATATACAATATTATAATTAATATCACTACTCATAAATTCAAAACCACATAATTTTAAAATAGTTGCTAAAGATTGAGAAATTCCACTAGCTCCACAACTTGCTAAATGTTTAATAGTTGCTTCATTAGCAATACTAGGATCAATCGCTTGAAAATTTGGTTGTATAAAGCAATTAAATCCAAAGGCAAAAACAATTCCACTTAACGCAGTTATAAAAACCATATAACTATTCTTAATTATTGAATTCAAAATAGGGTGATCAAATAAATAATTTTTAATGTTTTTCTTTAATTTTATAAATTTATACATAACAAAAATATTATTTTACAAAATAGTTTTAATAACAAGAAAAAAATAATAATCATCTATAAATCTTCATCTTTTCATATAGCATTTAATTTTAAAACTTTATATATATTTATATATATAATTAAAAAAATAAAGTTGTTAATTTATTTAACTAGTGTTATTATTTTTATTGCATATTATTTGAGGTAATTTACATGAAATTTTTAAAAATATTAGCTACACCATTTATTAAATTATGGGGTTGGATTAGAGATACCGCATGGGTTCAACCACTTCTTATTGTCGGTTGTATTTTTGCAGTTATATTTTCAATTCCATATATTTCTAAAGGAATTCAAAATCTTTCTCAAAGCGAAGAAGATACAATGGAATTCTATAATAATAATCGTTTATCAATGTCAGGTGCTTATAAAGATAATTCAGATGCTGGAAAATTTTTATATGCCTATTCTAATGCTCAAAACGCTTGGGAAGATTATAATAATAATAAAAATTTAGAAGATAGCAAGAAAACTTTATCTGAATTTAGTGATAAATATGGTGATAAATTCTTCTTTATCTTAGCTAAATCAAGTTGTGATGCCTGTGAAAACATTTCTACTGGTCTAGAATATTTGAAAAATAATCAAAGTAAATATGACGTTAAAGGTGTTAAATTACATACCATCGTTGTTGATCAAGATTTAAGTAAAAATGATGAAGATGATAATTATAAAACCGATAGTGCTTTTAAAATGATTTATGACAATTATTCTGGAGCATTTGATAATTTCTATGATGCTGGTAGAAATGGTAGTTATTATACAAGTAATGTCAGTGATTATAGTTCATATGTCGATAATTTAGAAACATTGCATGGAAAAGTTGAAGATATTAAAGTTCCTTTAGTTGTAATGGTTGATTTATCTAAAGATGATAATGGTGAATATGTGATGAAAGGATATGATTATATTGCTACTCAAGTATTCTTTGAAATTACTGGCGATACTAAATATGATCGTGCTTCTAGTTTTGCTGATTGTTGGAAATATTATGGCAAAACATTCGGTAAATCAGTTACTGAATAATTTTAGTTAATATTTATTAAATTCATTAAAAAATAGTTCTATAAAAGAACTATTTTTTCTATTTATTTTTATTTTGATAAGCTTTAATAACTTCTTTAGGAACTAATGGTGAAATATCTACTCCAGAATGATACATTTCATCAATTGCTGAACTAGAAATAAATGTTGTTTCTTGATGTGACATCAAAAAAACCATTTCGATATTAGGATCAATATATTCATTAGCTGCTGCAAGCTGCCATTCATATTCAAAATCACTTACAACTCGAATTCCTCTAATTAGTGCACTTGCATGATGAATTTTTGCATAATCAATTGTTAATCCACTAGTTGAATCGACTTTAACATTTGGATATTTTTTAATTATCTCTTTAATTATCGCTAATCTTTCATCAATAGTAAACCTAGCATTATTAATTTTTTCTTTATTAAAAGCTATTAAAATAATTATTTCATCAAATAATTTACTAGCTCTATTTAAAATATCTAGATGACCATTCGTAATTGGGTCGAAACTTCCTGGATAAATGCCTATTCTTTTCATTTTATTTTACCTCTTAATATATAAATTAATGTACGCCCATATTTTAATTCTTTAATAGAATAATCTTTAAAATCATTAATATCTAATTTATTTTCTCTTTCTATAATAATAGTAGAATCATTGTTTATTATATAATTATTTTTTAGTAAAGTAATAAATGTATTATTAATATTATATTTATAAGGTGGATCAATAAATACAATATCAAATGTAAAATTTAATTTAATAATAGCCTTATAAAAATCATCATTAATAACTTTAATATCTTCATTTATTTTTAAATTATTAATATTATCTAAAATTATATTATAAGCATCTTTATCTTTTTCAATAGCAACAACTTTTTTAGCATTTCGACTAATAGCTTCTATAGCAATAGCTCCACTACCACTAAAAGCATCTAAAAAAGATTTATTAGTTAAATCACCCAAAGAAGAAAATAAACCACATTTAGCAATATCTTTTGTTGCTCGTGTTGTTTCTTTTAATGGCTGTTTTAATAACCTATGCTTATATTTCCCACCAATAACCCTAAGCATATTATTCCTTTAAAAAACTAAATAATTTATTATCAATTTCTTCATATAATTTATTTAAATTATTTAGTTTTTCATTATATATTTTTACATCGTCGATACTATTTATTTGATCCATAATTTCTTTTAATTTAATTTGCGCCTTAAGCACTTCTTTACTATTTTTTGAGAAATGTTTTAAGGCATCTTCATAGTCCATTATAGCTAAATCTTTCTTATATGCTAATTTCATTAATTCTTCATTATGATTAATTTTTTCTTCAATCTTAATAAATTCTTGGTATTCTTTACTTTCATGAATTAGTTCATTAAGTTCATAACATTTAAGTAACAATTCTTCATTCATAATTATTATTTTATCATAAGTTAGTTTTATTTACTTCTTTAATTTTCTTAAGCAAAATTCTCACTTATTTTATAAAAAAGTCTTTAAAAACCCTATGAACCCTTAAATTTTGACTTTTTAAATTTCTTATTTTTTT
>ERZ808262.14-NODE-14-length-172870-cov-9.487892_pt1 | contig 172870 bp, 146 predicted proteins | sample MGYA00520895_ERZ808262 | MGnify/ENA primary metagenome ERZ808262 (study PRJEB31516, sample SAMN03275588) | gut metagenome | biome: mammalia-associated habitat; material: feces | host: Papio cynocephalus | place: Kenya | collected 2012-08-02 ...
AGGGATAGGGCCATCGAAGACAGCCCCTATTTACACAAACTATTGACAGCTCTCCGTTTCCATAGTGCCAGAGCCAATCATAGATTTTTCTATCGTTCTTCAAGTATTCTTTCTTCGTTGCTTTACGAAAGTCTGAAGAAAACGCGGAAATGCATTTCTTTGCATCCGTGTTTTTCGGCCTTCGTCCATAATAAGCGTGAAAGAAAATTTCAATGCAAGGATTTGACCAAGCAACATGAATGCCTTGCTTTTTGGCACTTATGATGATTTTATCAAAATCTTCTGGGCGATTATCTTTATCAGAAACTATCCAGACTTCCCGCATCCTCGGATCTTCTCTTTTTTCCTTCAATGCACGCACCACAAGTTCTTGTGTGTCAATCTTATCTAAAATCTTGATGCTAATCTTATTTCTTAGGGTTTCCGGAAAAGAATCGCGAAGGCCTAGAAAGTAATTAGATTCCGTCTTCTCTCCGTCGGTTACAATCAGAATATTCTCAAAGAGTTCCCTTCGACATCCTTGTTTTCTGACTTTTTTCCCTGGTTTTCCAAGTCCCATTGGCTATTTTCCTTCTACTTCCCTGTTTGAAAGAACAGGAATTCCATCGTATTTCCCAAGAAGATAGTTTTTTTCAAAACCTTCATCAGACCGTATTTTCACTCCCTTGTCATCTTTGAACTCTGCTAGGGAATAAAGTTCGGAAGCCTGGGTTTTCATATTTTTATTGGTAAAGTAGATTTCATCTCTTCGCAGAATCTTTGCACTAAGCAACCACGGCTCATGGCAGGTGAATATAAGCTGTGCATGATTGGGATTCTTCTCCCGGGAAAGAAAAAGAAGAAGAATATTCCGTAGCAGAAGAGGGTGCAAACGGGAATTAAGCTCGTCAACAAAAAGGAGGCTTCCCCTTTTGATGGCTTGCCGCAGAAAACCATAGAACCTGAACCTCTTTTTTGTACCTGCCGATTCGTCATCCCTGCGAAATTCAACTTTTTCGCCATCCTCAGTTAAATGTATTGTATTAACAAAATACTGCTTTTGATTGTTGTCCTGCTTAATCTCTTCTAAGCGGATATCTTTAATAGAAGGTTCAAAGCTTTGCAGGAACGAAACACAGTCAGATAAAATTTCCTTATCGTCTGCTATTCCAAAAGGAAGTTGGTGCTCACGGAAAATCATTTCAGAGAGATTGCCAAAATCGGTCACTAAGGATAAATCGAAGAAATTAAAGACTCTTTTAAATAGATCAACCTTTAAACGGGCTCCAAAAGACAATACAAGACCCGTAGAAGGAGTGGAACTTTCCAATGTCGTTTTGATGGAATCTGGAAGCTTTGGAATCATTATGTCAATGTTATCCTTATCCCGCCTGAGGTATTCTTTAACAGAAGAACCCCGTTTAGGAAGCTGATAAAACCATTCCTTAACAATCCGCTTCTGAAAAATAGAAAACCCATACTGCAGTGTTATTTCTGTTCCGTTAATGCTGTCAGTCAATATCACTTCGAATGAAGAAGGACGGTTTTTGCTTTCTTTGTCGAGGCGGAAAGGAACCGCTTCAGGATAAAGATTAAAAACAGGCTTGTTTCTTTCCAAATCAAGACTCCTAGAAAAAAGCACCCTGAATTTCCTGTAATGGAAAGCATTGAAAGTAAAAGACTTTCCACTGGCATTTGCACCGTAAATGGCGGTCAAAGGAAGAATCTTTTTGCTTCCGATGGTACGAATCTGTTCTTTGAATTCGGTATAGGATGTTGCTTCGAGACTTAGTGACGCGGCATCTTTGAAAGGACCATAATTTTCAAAATTGAATTGCAGTAGCATGGGCACACCTCCTTTTTCAATATTGTACATGTTTTGAGAAATTTTCTCAATTTAAAGTTGTTAAACGAATTAAACCGACTAATATTTGTAAAATATTTCGAGTTATTTAAATATTTTATCTTTTTAAATTAGGTAGAATCTTAGAATAGATTTTTCCTCACCCAAAAAAGCCGAAATAAATCATCGGAGAATGCCGGCTTCTATCCACTAATTCGATTAACAAAGAGCACAATATCCGTACCGCTTTTGTGCTGTAGTTCTATTCAAAGACCAACATTAGGATGTAGTACAAGTCTGCGTTCCATCTATTTTTCTTTCCCTGTAAAGTCGGAAAAGACGACAAAGGCGGGATGTTCCTTTTCTGCCTTGTCCTTGGCAAGCTGCTCAAGGTTGTCCTCTTTAATCCGTTCTTCCTTCTCTTTTGCCTTCCTGTCATAGTCATCAAGGAAGGAGTGGTATCCTTTTTCGTCCTTATATCCGATAACCTTATCAAGATTCACCTGGCTTGCCGACTTAAAGATATTCTTCTCCACCATCGGGGAATAGGTCTTCCTCAGTTGCTGGATAAGAAGCTTCGTCGCATAGCGCTGACTCCCTCCGCCGCCGTTATCGCAGACTGCACAGTTTTCCGTGAACCGGCAGGCACACTGAATAAAGGAGAGACTGTTCTCTTTCTTAAAGGCGATGATGTCTTTCTCCCGGACAAGATAAAGCGGACGGATCACTTCCATTCCGGAATAATTATCGGAATGAAGCTTAGGAAGCCTAGTCTGGAAGCTTCCCGCGTTCAGCCTGTTCCTTAAGGTCGTCTCGATGACATCGTCATAGTGGTGGCCTAAGGCGATTTTATTGCACCCCCATCCTTTGGCAATCCGGTAAAGGGCGCCTCTTCTCCTTTTGGCGCAGAGATAGCAGGGTTTCTTTTCCGAGTTATTGGCAATGTCAAAGATATCCGTATCCACAATGGTGGCCGGAATCTTCAGCGTCCTCAGATTGTTCTTGATCCTCTGAAGATTGATTTCGTTGTAGCCTGGGTTCCTGACAAGAAACTTAGCCTCGAAAGGGATGTTCGTCCTTTTCAAGAGATGCTTAAAGCAAAGGGCCATCAGCATCGAGTCCTTGCCTCCGGAAATGCAGACACAGACCTTGTCACCCTTTTGGATAAGCTGATATTCTCTTATCGCTCTGGTAAAAGGGCCCCAGATGGTCTTATGGTAGGTCGTAAACAGGGCCTGTTCGATCAAATCGGCCCGGCATGACGAAGGATCAAGTCTCCTCTTCTTCTCCCTGTCGTTCTTTTCACTCATGGGCAATCTCCTTCCTTGCCTTGATTAAGGCATCGATTTCTTCCTTGCCTGTCAAAGAGGAGAGGGAGATACGGAAGGAAGAGAGGGCACGTTTTTTATCGTGGTAAATAGCCATTAACGGCTTAGAGGGGGTATTAGGGACAGAGCAGGCGGATTTCTGCGAGACACAGATGTCTCTCTTTCCAAGCTCCTTAACCCTCTTTGCACCGGAAATTCCATCAAAGGAGAGATTGACAATATACGGATTTTCCAAGAAGGAGTTGATTCTTACACCATTCCTTCCGGAAAGAAGGGAAAGAAGATAGTCCCGTGTCCGCTTTGTCTTTTCAAAGTGCTCCTTTTGCTTAACTAAAGCAATCTCCAAAGCCTTTTCCGTGGCAGCAATCAGGCCAAGGCAAGGAGTAGAGCTCCGATACCTAGACAATGACTTCCCGCCATGAAGCAAAGGAGTAAGAACAATCGATTTCTTCTTAATCAACACTCCAGAACCAAGCAGCCCTCCGAACTTATGTGGAGCAAAGGAAACCCTGTCGACAGAAGAAAAATTAAACGGGATCTTACCGATTGCCTGGGTAGCATCAAGAAGAAAGAAGGAATTCTCGCTTCCGGATACAATCTTCTGGATTTCCTGGTAAGGCTCAATGGCCCCAGTCTCGCTTTCGACAAAAAGACAGCACGTAAGAAGCGGATGCTTCTTCCTTTTATCTCTTAGATCGTCAAGAGAAATCTTTCCGTCGTTCTGGGCCTTAAGAAGCTCGATTTCTTCGCCTTTATCCTTTAGATAGGAGAGACATGCATTGACACTTGAGTGCTCGAATGGGGAAGCAACCCTATAGCTAGAATATGCATTGTAGGCACCATAGATTCCCTTTATTGCCCTATTATTCGATTCGGTAGCACTGGATGTATAGATAATCTCATATTCGTTTGGATTCAAAGAGAGAAGGGCAAGCCTCTTTTCATTGATCTCCTGATAAAAGGCATAGGCTTCCTGCCCTAATGGATGAAGGGAATTGGCATTTCCGATGTACTTGCTTTCCGTATCGACAAAGGTTTCCCTGGCTTCTTTGCCGGCAGGATAATTCGCCGCATAATCTAGATAAATCATAACTTGCTTATTCTAACACAGGGAAAGAAATAGTGATAAACCTAGAACTGTTGTCTCCGGCTGTCACTAACCACTTGGATTTCTGTCAAAATATCAAAGCTCGTTTTATTTTTTCTCTTCTGGTTCTTAAAAGTCCCTTGATATTTATTATATTTTAGCTGCAAAGTGCCCTGGACTTTGTAAATCGAGACTCTGATTATGTACTTTAAGAAGAAGGAAAGATAAAAAATGCAAGCCGGTTTTTAAGCCGGCAGAAGTTTCAAGGATTCAAAATGTATTCGATTTAATGCCAACCTTTTTGGCAAAGGAAGACAAACGCTTTATCGTATCGAAAGTGTCAAGGACTCTCGATAGAATAAAAATGATTCCATCAAATATGGAGACAGGCCCACATGATATCGAGAGTCTTTAATTTAGAGGTCCCTTTTTGCCGCTTTCGTGTCAATCACAATCCAAGGCATTGCATTGTCTTGTCTAGACACGGCAATTATGCATTTTATCAGCAGGAATCAGCAAAGAAAATTCAAGGTAAGGCAATGGTGCTATTTATGATGTCCTTGTCTTTGACTCTTTAAGCAAAGCGGGCATCGAGCAAAGTTTAATCTTGCTTTTCTTCCTCTTCTTCCTTCTCCAGGTTTTCCTTGGCAAGGGAAAGCATCAGCTTGATCCGGTTTTCCTGATTCACCTTCGGAGCGCCGGCATCATAGTCGACGGCAACAATATTCGAATTCGGACAGACCTCCCGGATTTTCCGTAGCCTTCCTTTTCCGGAAATATGGTTTGGAAGACAGCCGAAAGGCTGTGTACAGACGATATTGGGATATCCGCTATGGCATAGCTCTAGCCTTTCCCCGGTCAGAAGCCATCCTTCGCCCCTTTTGTTTCCGTATCCGTTGATTCCCTTATCGAGTTCTTTGACTTTTTCATACGGGGTAGGGACGGAAAAACATTCATGCCGTCCGATCGATGCATTAAAGGCAAGCTGAATCTTGCTTGCATAGTCAAAGAGCCTCTTACAGACCCTGCCTTTGAGCTTATGACCGCCATAGAGCTTAATGTCTTCAATCCGGTTATCGACTTTAAACAGTATAAAATTCATCCTGCCAGGGAGATTCACCTCGCAGTCCTGCTCACGGAGGAACTTCTCAAGGTTATTATTGCCGAGCGCAGCATACTTGACATAGATTTCACCGACTATGCCGACCTTGACCCGTTTTTTTCCGTCCTGCTTAATCTTGGCAAAGTCATCGGAAATGGCGTTCCTATTCTTTTCCCTATCCTTGAAGGAATAGCCGGAATGGCCAAGAAGCTGCCTGCAAAGTCTGTCCTGCCAGGTTTTGACTAACGAAAGAGTCTCGCCTTTCCTGACTTCATAGGGCTCGACCTGGTTCTTCAGAACCCTAAGAAGGTCTCCGTAAATGACTCCGGCGAGTAAGCGGCGGATAAGCCCAAGGGAAATCTGGATTCCAGGATTCGGCTCAAGCCCGGAAAGGTTAATGGAAAGAGCAGGAACCTTCTCAAGTCCGGCACGCTTAAGTCCTTTCCGAAGAAGGGAAATATAGTTGCTCGCCCGGCATCCGCCTCCGGTCTGGGAAATCCTGACCGCCGTGTGGTCTAGGTCATACTTTCCTGACTGCAAGGCATGAATCCTCTGTCCTAAAGAGAGAATGGCAGGATAGCACCTGTCGTTCTGAATGTATTTCAGCCCGGTCTGAGCGATTTCGGGAGAGGAATCCGTCAGTAGTTCGGCATTGTACCCATAATGCTTAAAGACCCGCTGAAGAATCGAAAAATGAATGGGAGCCCTCCTTGGGAAAAGGATTGTATAGGTCTTCTTCCTTTTCTTGGTGAACCTAATGCGTCCGTTCTTATCCCGGTAAAAGCCATCCTTGCCTTTCTTATAATAATGGAAGTGGAAAAACATTACCGGTCCCTCTCTTTCTTCCGCAATGCCTCAAGAAGCGAGCGGATACGGATACGAACGGTCCCTAAATTGGTGACTTCATCGATTTTCACCTGCGTATAGATTTTTCCATGCCGTTCAAGGATGTCACGGACTTCATCGGAGGTGATGGCATCGACGCCGCAGCCAAAGGACACAAGCTGAATCAGCTGCCTGTCCTTAACCTCAGAAACATAGTTGGCGGCCTTATAAAGCCGGGAGTGGTAGGTCCACTGATTGAGGACATGGCTAGGCTCAGGGTGCTTTTCCCTTTGGGCGATGACGTCTTCGCTTATCAGGGCGCAGGAATAGCCCCTAATCAGTTTATCGATATCGTGGTTGATCAAGGGATCAACATGGTAAGGACGTCCGGAAAGGACGATGATAAGCCTATTCTTCTTGCGTGCCTCTTCGATGATGTGCCTTCCTTTCCGGAAGACCGTCTTTTCATACTTTTGATACTCCTTATAGGCTGCCTTGGCGGCAGAGAGAACCTCTTTATAGGTAAGATCAGGAAAATGGGCTTTCAGGTTCTCATAGGCCTTAAGGGCAAAGTGGCTCTTTTCGGAGAGATTGAGATAGTCATGGAGATAGAGGACGCCCTCCTTAGACAGGGCCTTGACATTGTTCCGGATGACTTCGGAATAGTAGGCGACGACCGGACAGTTATAGTGATTGTCGGTTCCCTTTTCCTTGAAATTGTAGGACATGCAGGGATAGAAAACCGTCTTCACTCCCTTGGAGAGAAGATCAAGGACATGTCCGTGCCTAAGCTTGGCCGGATAGCAGACCGTATCCGAAGGAATCGTCCCCTGTCCTAACCGATACCTCTTTGCACTTGAGGGAGAAGAAAGGACGACTTTAAAGCCAAGGGAATGGAAGAAGGCATACCAGAAAGGAGTCAGCTCATAGAAGCTAAGTCCCATGGGGAAGCCGATTGTTCCCCGCTTGAATTCTTCCTTCGATTCTTCGTCATTATAAGAGCGAAGCAACTTGTATTTAAAATCATAGAGGTCAAGGTCTGTGCTGACCTTCTTCTTGCTGACTGGCTTATCGCAGCGGTTTCCGCCGATAAAGACACGCTTATCGTCAAAGACGGAGACAGTAAGGCGGCAGTGGTTCTGACAGCCTTGGCAGGTAATCCTAGAGACCTTACGTTTGAAGTTTCTGAGTTTTTCTCCGGAAATCCTTCCGGAAGAGGGAAGGTCAAGCGACTTGGCATCAAGAGCGGCGCCATAGGCCCCCCTTAATCCGGCAATATTGGAGCGGACGACCTCAATTCCAAGTTCCTTCTCAAAGGCACGGAGGACCGCATCGTTGAGGAAGGTACCTCCCTGAACGACGACTTTTTTGCCAAGGTCATCCTTGGAAGAGCAGCGGATAACCTTGTAAAGGGCATTTTTGACAACGGAAATAGCAAGTCCGGCGGCAATATCGTTTACGCTTGCACCGTCTTTCTGTGCCTGTTTGACCGAGGAGTTCCTGAAAACCGTGCACCGAGAGCCAAGGTCGACAGGCCGCTTGGCAAACAAGGCCCTTTTGGCAAAATCCTCGATAGAATAGCCAAGGGCCTCAGCGAAGGACTGCAAAAACGAACCGCATCCGCTCGAACAGGCTTCGTTCAGGAAGATATCTTCGATGTGCCCCTTCTTTATCCGGAAGCACTTGATATCCTGTCCGCCGATATCGATGACGAACTGGACGTCGGGGAGGAAGTGCTTTGCCGCCTGGAAATGGGCCATCGTCTCCACGATGCCGTGATCGAAGTTGAAGGCGTTCTTGCTCAGTTCCTCGCCATATCCGGTAGAGCTTGCGCCTTTGATAACGGCGTCCTTGTCCTTTTTCTGCTCAATATCCAGTAGCCTACGATGAAGAATGGCGATAGGATCTCCGTTATTCGGCTGATAAAAGGAATAGCGGATATTCTCCTTGTCGTCGATTAAAACTGCCTTTAACGTTGTCGACCCGGAATCGACACCAAGATACAGAGGGCCTTTATATCCCTCGAGAGGAAGAACGTCGACATGGTCTCTGTCATGGCGTTTTTTAAATTCGTCATATTCTTCCCGGTTCTTAAAGAGCGGCTCGATATAGGAGAAGTTCTCCCTGTTCCGGTAGTTATTCACCTTGTCCCTGATGGAAGAGAGGATGACAGGCTTATCCTTCTTGGCGAGCAAGGCAGCGCCGATGGCGACAAAATAGAGGGAGTCTTCCGGAAGAACGCCTTTTACGGAAAGGGTATCGTCAAAAGCAAGGCGGAGCTGTTTCCTAAACGTCAGAGGTCCGCCAAGATACCTGACATTGCCCTCGATTTCCCGTCCCTGACATAATCCGGCAATGGTCTGATTGACTACGGCATAGAAAATCGATTTGGCGATGTCCTCTTTTCTCGCCCCTTGGTTAAGAAGCGGCTGAACATCGCTTTTCGCAAACACACCGCAGCGGGAAGCAATGGAATAGGTCCGTTCCGCCTTAGAGGCAAGAGTGTCCCTCTTAGTGACCGGAACATCAAGAAGAGATGCCCTCTGGTCGATAAAGGCACCGGTTCCGCCTGCGCAGGTTCCGTTCCTTCTGACTTCCACGCCATTGGAAAGGAAAAGAATCTTGGCGTCTTCTCCGCCAAGTTCGATGATGCAGTCGGTTTCCGGATAGAAGAGCTTTGTGGTCTCTCTTGTCGCATAGACTTCCTGGTAGAAGGGGAAAGAGCAACCCTCGGCAATGCCCATACCGGCCGAACCGGTAAAGGCAAGATGGACTTCTTTCCTTCCTTTCAGGGGTCCCTCTTCCCTTTTTTGGAGAACTTCGCTAAGTTTTTCACTGATACGTGAAAAATGCCGCTCATAAGAAGAATAAAGAATATGGTTTTCGTCATCGAGGACGATAGCCTTGATCGTCGTCGAGCCAATATCGATTCCAGCAGAAATCATCTTTTCTGTCCTTTACCTTGGTTTTGAATATACACAAACACACTAAGCATTATAGTTAAAAGGGAACAGGGAAACCAAGCATATACTCTAAGAAAGCAGTTTTTTCTTCTCAAGCAGAATGAAAAAAGAAGAAGCCACAGAGGGGATTGAATAAGGGGATTTACGTTCCTTTTTGCCGGAATATGATTTTTAAGTCTGAAAATGGAGGGAAGGAAAAAACCGGAAATGCCTTGTCCATGAAAAGTACTAAGTACTTCAATGCAGGAAAAATTGGCTAAGCATGGTGAGGATGAAAAAAAGAAGCAATAACCAGCAAAGAGTAGGAGCCAATGCAAAGCGCCATCACTATCATATTTTAGAATGCATATGGTATTCTCGTTTTTCCTTAACAGCCGTATCTCAGGACACAAATTATAAAGGAAAACCAAACCGTCGGTGCCTTTTTCTCAAATAGTTGGAACGATGATGTTTAATGTTTTTTGTATACATATTTTAGTTTTATGTTCAGCATTTTTACGATAAAAACATTAAATTTATTTTTTCTTTATTTATGTATTTGAGCCTGATACAATTCTCAATAAGGAGGGCAATTAACCATGGAAAAACTTATCATTAGTATGATGCTTCTTGGATTCCATCTCTTTACGATTAAGCCGAGGGAAAAAGAAATCATTTCGCAAAGTTTTCTTCCATCAGTTAGATTTCTCTCTCAGACGCAAAATCTAATAAAAGAAGAAAAAAAGTTCTGCCTTCAGACATCCAAAGGAAGTTTAGAGGAAGTTTATTATTTGTACGACTCTAACAGCAAGTATGCCGGATACTATCTCGTAGACTCGAATGGAATCATTACAACAATATATCATGGTTCCTTTATGCCTAAATGCCAAGCTGATTTGTCTGATTTGCCCTATCATGACTCTAACAAAGCAACTCCTTCTGCCGTAACCACATCAATGTCAGCTTTTTCAAGCTCAAATCTAGTCTGTCATCCAGATTATCTATTTGAATCAAAAATATATAGTCAATCTGCTCAAAGATACATCACAAAATGTCCCGAATACTTTAACGATGTTCCTGGATACTACAATATTGCTTGCTCTGCCGTTTCCGGAGCCAGGCTTGTTTCATTTTACGATCGATATAGTTCATATGATTTAGTAAACGGATTACTCCCCCTTAATCAAGAGGACAACGAATCCGCTGTTCATAATTTAGTCAAAGAATTAATTTCCGAAAGGAAAACTTCGCCTACAGAAGGAACATACCTTACCAATGAAAAATCTGGATTGCAGTCCTATTTAAATAATCATAACGGTTCCACAATAAAGGTAAATTCAGGAACTGGTTTTAGTTCCTATCAAGACTGGATTTTGGCCTCATCCAATCCCGTGCTGTTAGATTTTAGACGAAACGATGGAAAGAGGGGACACACTGTTTTGGGAATCGGATTTTCTATTATCCGTTCAGGAAGCACAAGACAAAACTATTATATGGTCCACTATAATGCTGCCGACCATTCAAAGCAAGGAGACTATATCTTCAATGATTCAAATTATTATATGGGCCGTTTTTTATATTTGACAAAATAGGAGGACTGCAGATGAAGAAAACCGGATTAATTCTTGCCCTCTTTTTCAGCCTAACTGGATGCAAAGGGCAGCAACTAAAAGTCAATCAGTCGAGATACGATGGCGCTAGCGTAAAGCTTTATTATCGTAGTTCATTCGATCCCGCCTATCCGAGCACGTTCAAATGCATCACGCCCGTTACTCTTAGTCCGAATCTTTCAGAAAAGGTGTTAGACTTTGATGCTTCTGTGCGGCATAAAAAGGACATTAAATACAGGGGCCAGACTGGCGGAGACATATCCAGTTTAATCAAATTTTACCGGCTGAAAATTGAAAAACCGGCAGGTGAAAGCGTAAAGCGTTTCATCTATATATCAGAGAACAGAAAAATCTGCATGGACACCGATGAGGACATAAGTGAGCAAGCGGATTTTGAACAAGGTATGCCCTATCTTAATTACGAACTAAATAGCGGAGAGATTGATACATCGTTTATTGGCGAACTCAAACAGATTGTCGATTCCTCTCCACTGATTTCCGGAAAGGACGAGGATTAACATAGATCAGCGAAGAGAAGAAGAACGTTGGTTCACGATTAAGAATTCGGGTAAATAAAGGCAAGCCTATAATGGCGATGGCCTCATCTATTTTTTATACCAAAGCTGGAGGACAGGACTCCACTGCTGGAATCAAAAATTATCCTCTTCCTTGTCTACCTCTCCTTTTGCCTGTCAGAGCTGGTTTAAGCCCGTATAAGTCCATTGAAAAACCTCTTTTGAACGTGCTAAGTTCAGAAATGCTATTAACAAAGATGGGGAAACCAACTATACACTCTAAGAAAGCAGTTTTTTCTCCTTAAGGAGGCTGAAAAAAGGAGAAAAAGCGGAGGGAATAGAGTAAAAAGATGCAAGTTCCTCCCTACTAGCCAGAACATCTCTGTCTCCTAAAGCCGGAGGCTGTCCGAGAAGAAAATAGTAGGCCTTCCTTTTCCATATGCGATGGGAAAAAACATGGTTATAGCTTCCTAGATAAGTCCTCTGACTCTTTGAGAGGGAATAAAGGGATAGCCCTTCTTCTACCGAAGAAACGTTGATTGGTTCGTATAGCGAGGCAAGGAGGCCATCATCTGCTCTCTTATGAAGAAGAACCTTTCCCTGATAGAGAAGGAAGAAAAGAACATGGTTCTCCTCTTTCTTTTCCTTCTTTTTCCTGCTCTTAGGATAAAGAAGGAAGCTGGAGTGCTTATAGCCAAGGCAGCTGTCCTTGAACGGACAGGAAGAACAAAGCGGCATGCCTTTTGGAAGGCAGATCATCTCTCCTAGATCCCTAAGTGCCTGATTAAAGTCGCCCGGTCTATCAGGAAGGAAAGGACGGAAGAACTTCTCGCAGTCCTTTTTGGCGGCTGGGGAAAACGGTTTTGGATATTCCCTAAGCCGGGCAAAGATACGGAAAAGATTGCCGTCCACGGAGACTTCTCTCCCCTGAAAGGCAATTGAGGCAATCGACTTCGAGGTATACTCTCCGATTCCAGGCAATGTAAGAAGCTCTTTTGCACTCTGTGGGATGCCGCGGTGTTCAGAAACAAGTAAGCTCCTTGCCTTATGCCTATTTTTCACACGGGAATAGTAGCCAAGCCCCTGCCACAGCTTTAAATAGTCATCTTCTTTGGCACGGACAAAGTCTTCCCTTGTCGGAAAGGCGGCAATAAAACGCAAATAGTGCTCCTTGACCGCCTCTACCCGTGTCTGCTGAAGCCTGATCTCGCTGACATAGACATGGTAAGGAGTAGGAGACATACGCCAAGGCAGGAGACGGCCCTTCTCCTTATAGAAAGTGAGAAGGGCATCGACTTCCTTCTTGGTCATTCCGTGAAATCGGAAGGCGTCCTATCGGAAAGGACGTCACCAAGTTCCTTGCCGGAAGAACAGATCTTCCATGCGCCGCACTCTTTCCTTTTCTCTTTGTCTCCGTATCCCCAGTTCACCCCAATCCCAATGATAGAATTTGCTTTCGCCCCTTCCCTGTCAAGATAGGTATCGCCGATCCTGACGGCAGGGAGAGAGGAATCGGTTAGCGACAGTCCCTTGGCAAGGATGTCCTTCTTCTTTGCACAGGTGCCATCTAGGCTTGCTCCGAAAATATCGTCAAAATAGGGTGCAAAGCCAAAATGCTTGGCAATGTCCTTGGCAAGAAAGGCTTCCTTAGAGGTGGCGATATAAAGATGATTGCCATCCGCCTTCAGTTTCTTCAATAAGTCAAGGATGCCAGGATAGAGGGAAGCCTCATATTTTCCGCCTTCCTCGCCGTAAAAATGGCGATAGAGAGAGGCAGCCTCGTTTAATCTTTCTTCCGGAACCCCACACCTCCGGAAGCAGTCCAAAAGCGGAGGCCCGATGATAAAGTCAAGTTTCTCAAAGGGGATCCTCTTCCTTTTCCTCGCCTCAAGAGTTTTCCTTGCACAGTGCTTAATCCCAGGTGCGGATTCCCTCAAGGTCCCATCCTGGTCAAAGAATATCCGTTTAATCATTCTGTTCCTCTCTTTTTCTCAGCCTTTCATCATGCTGTCTTTGTTTCCTCGGTCTGACGACGAAGTCATAATATTCTTCATCATTTGCCTTCAGTCCGAAAAGCGTAATGCATCCACAGATAGTCAGAAGCAAAGCAGGAACGAGGGTAATCCATGCCCGGTAGGCAGTTAAGGAAGTCTCCCTTCCCTCTGTGCTCCTTATCCTTTGATTGACCTTGCTTTCGAAATTCTCAATCGGAGTAATCCTGTTCTCCGCCTCCCTAGCTCCTACGCTGTCGTTCACACTCCTTAGTCCACAGGTAGAGAGGATGACATAGAAGAACATCGTCTGAAGGGAATTGGCGAGAAGGACGGCGAGGGACTTCAGGGAAGAGACAGAGCCAGAACGTTCCTTGCCGGTCTTTGCCTCATATAAATCGGCCGTATCGAAGATATCAAGACAGTTTGTCGCAAAAATATCTCCATTAAAGAAGGCATAGATGAAAGTCACGATAAACAGGGAGATTTCCCTCCCGGCCTTCCTGCCACAGAAGAACAGGAAGACACAGCTTAAAAGACAGATTGGCCTTGCCCTGATCAGCCTCTGTTTCTTGTTCCTCTTCCGACGCAAAACAGGATAAAGAAGATTAGAGAGGATGACTCCGAATCCATAGCAGAGAGAAAAAACAAAGTTGGCTTTTGCACCATTCCTTAGTGCCCCCTCAAAATGGCTTATAGAGTCAAACGCACCATATCCATATTCGTAGTAGAAATAATTGGCACAGTTCCCTGTCCTCAGATAAGAAGAAAGGAAGAGAAGGATATGACTGAAGACGGCTAAGGCAAGCTGAGGATATTCTCTCCTCCTTTTAAAGGGCTCGAAAATCCCGGCGATGGATTTTCGTCTCTCTTCCTCCCTTTCCTTAGAAATATAACGTTCCTTCCTAAAGAGAGTATAGAAGACCTGAGAGAGAAAATAGAGGGAGACAAGAACGGCACTTAAGACAATCCTGTTGTGCTTTGAATCGGCTCCGGAAATGGCTGGGGCGATTGCGGCAACAAGGTAAGAACCTATACCGGAGAACCTAAGGGCCAGAGCCGAAATCCGGCTTCTGACTTTTTCGTCGTAGCTAAGCTGGTTGACCGAGCCCCAATACCCAAGATCGTTTATGGCATAGGTAAGCTGAAAGAAACCGTAGCTTAAGATAAAGATGGTGACATAGGTCCATCCGCTTCCGCAGAGAGGAGTGATGTACCTCCTAAAGCAGAAGCCTAAGGTGGCAATCCTTGCACCGACAAACTGATAGGTCCGGAAGCGCCCGAAAGGAAATCTTCCTTTTTCCAGCCAATGGGAGAAGATAATCCAGGTGAAAATGGAAAGTATCTTGGACACCCTGACTCCCCTGGTGATGGCGAAAAACATCTGCGTATACCTCGGGTCCCCCTTGATGGGAGAGGCTGACTGGACATAGAGGAGCCTGAAGACCGCGATGAATTCCCAGAAGCCGTCCCGGAAAAGGGCGTTTGCCTCGAAGGCAATCTGAATCCCTTTCGGGGCGTTTACGCTCGTGAAGGTCTTGTTCCGGATGGTCATTTTCGTTACCGGATTATTGTAACAGAAAGAAGAAAGGGAGGAGGAAGAAAAGGAAGGAATAATTATTGAACATTTCTTCCTTCTATGAAAGAATAAAAAAAGTGAAACACAGAATGATAAAGAGCCTGCTTAATCTAATCAAGGTTTTCTTTCTCATCGTTTGGGGTGGATTTCTTTATCTGTCTGGCTTATTCCCAGGGGATCGAAACTGACATATCCAAGGAATAAGCAAAAGGAAAGAGTACTTTGAAAAGGTTCACTTCGCTCTTTTTTGAAGAAATTTTCTTTGTTCCCTAACCATAAATAGAAGATAGAACATACAAAGGAAGCACAAAACGAAATATCATTTGGTTAGGTTTAGAATCACGAAAAAAGGCCGCGAAAGGACAGACTCTCTTCCCCTTCCCACTTCGTCTAAGGACCTTTAAATTCCGCTGACAGACAGCCTTTGACTTAGACAGAATCCAGGGATTTGCCTGAAAATAAAGTCTTTTATCCCTATGGAGCGAAGAAAGAGGTAAAAAACTGTTGCCAATCTTTTCTTTGCATGGTATCATTTATAAGCACGTTTTTTTATAGAGTCAATCAATCAGAAACTATTGGAGGATACTAAGATGTCAAGAGTTTGCCCTGTCACTGGTAAGAAGCCGCAGTACGGAAAGAACGTTTCCCATTCTAGGAGACATACCTGCCGCCGTTGGAACGTCAATCTTCAGAACACCACCGTCGTCATCAATGGCAAGAAGGTCAAGAGGCGTGTTTCCGCAGCCGGCTTACGTACTCTTCGTAAGAACGCTAAGGCCCAGGCCGTTGCCGCCAAGGCCGAGGCTGCCACTTCCGAAGCCAAGTAGTTCTTATCCGATAAAAAGGCCGCCTGTCGAAGGACAGGCGGTTTTTTATATCCTGTAAAGTAAGGCACAGGTGCCAAGAAGAAGGAAGGAAAGACACTGGGCAAGGAAGAAGGCCCATTCGTAGAAGGCATAGAAATTCCACTTCGGCTTATCATAATAGATAGTCCCGTTCACTTCTGCCTTGTCCATCTTAAACCAGGTATAGAACTTCGGGTTAAAGAAGCAAAGAAGACCGATTAAGGTAAGAAGTCCAAAGACAACACAGACAGGTGCCTTCATCATGCTTTTCTCTGCGGTAAGAAGGGCTTTTCCAGTCAGGATGCTGATGGACAGCCTGAAGGCGGCATAATCAAAGGAAAGGAAGCTGACGACACTCACTGCCCTTCTTAGCCTAATCAGCCGCATTGACCTATAGTGGAGGGAAAGCATGGTCCTTAAGGAGACAAGAAGACTGATTCCTACGGCTTTCCTGTACGGAGACTCACAGACGCCGAAGAAAAAGAAAGAGACACCGAAGACGCCGGCAAAGAGGGCGGCATGGAAGAAGACACGGACAAGAATGGCTAAGGGTCCTTTCCTGGAAGAATAAAACTCAAAAGGGAAGCTGTTCCGGAAGCTTTTCTTTTCCCCGTTCTTTGAGCCGCTGAAAAAGCGGCAGAAAAGAAGGGAGACGATTCCAAGGAAAGCGGACAGAAAGAAGCTGATCAGAGAGGGGAGAAGATAAGAACTATTTACCATGATGCGTTTTTCTTCCTTTCCTGCAGCCATTTCTTCTTGTCCTGGCTCTTTTTATAGGAAGAACCGGCGATAAGATAGTCGGCTCCGTTTCTTAGGCAGAGAGGCCCGGTAACCGTATCGATTCCTCCGTCGACTCCGATTTGATAGGAAAGACCTTTCTCCTTCCGGTAAATCGACAGAGCGGAAATCTTTTTCTCGCTTCCGGGAAGGAAGGACTGTCCACCCTTGCCAGGGACGACGGACATGACAAGGACGGAAGAAAAAAGAGGAAGGAAGTCTTTAATCTCCTCTGCTTTCGTCTCCGGCGAAAGGGCAAGCCCCCTTTTCAAAAGTGGGTATTCTTTCTTTAAGGAGGCAAGCTTAGGCAGATCGCCTAAAGTCCTCGCTTCTGCATGAATGGTAATCTCCCTGATACCAAGGGAGGCAAAGGAGAGAGCCTTATCGAGAGGATTAGTCACCCTGAGATGGACGTCGAAGGAAACGTCCTTATAGGCCGCCCTCCTTTTTCTCCTCAAGGGCTCGCCAAAGGAGATATCGTGGACGAAATGCCCGTCCCTGACATCGAAATGGCACTTTCCGATTCCGAGGGAAATCCTCTCCTGCCTGTCGTTGTCCAGATGCAGAAAATCGAAACTCAGAAGCGAGGGCCGGATGATGGTTTCTTTTTCCATTTGTCATTCTCCTTTACTTCGCCTAGTATTTTACAATAATTCGCATAGGAATCCTTGGAAAGAAGATCCTCGTCCAAGGCGGAAAGAATCTTGCATCCCTTGGTCTTCTCTAGGTGCAGACAGTCCTTGAAGAAGCAGGATCCGAAATAGGCGGAAAAGCCCGGAAAGCAGAAAGAGAGATCTAAGCTTGTCCTTTCCGTCAAGTCAAAGGAAGAAAAACCGGGAGTGTCGAAAATGAACCCTTCCTCAAAAGGAAGAAGGACGATTTCCTTAGTCGTATGTCGTCCGCGCCCGCTTTTGACATAGAGAGAGTCGACCCGCCGTTTGAAGCACGGATCGATACTATTCAATAAAGAGGACTTTCCAACCCCCGTCTGTCCGACAAAAGCGACGGTCTTCTTTACCATCGCAGTAGACAGAGAAGGAAAATCGAAAAGGGAAGGGTGGTGGGCATCAACGAAGTAGACAGGATATCCGATTTTCCGATAATAGGACATCCGCGTCTTCCTCTTTTCCCTCTCAGCCTTTTTCAATAAATCCGCCTTAGTAAGGACGATACTGGCCGAAAGGGAAGAATAATTGATCCTCGATAGAAACTTATCCAGAAGATAGGAAGAAAAATCAGGTTCCTTCAGAGAACAGAGGACAAAGACTTCGTCAACGTTGCTAAGCCGCGGACGCTTAAGCCTGTTTTTCCGCTTCCTGACCGAATTGATCCTTCCTTTTCCGTCAAGAGTGACATAATCCCCGATTATGATTTTTTCCCCGGCATAGAAAACCTTCCCCCGGTGGGGGTGGACGGAAAGACTACCGTCTTTAAGGGAATAGAGAAGATAGCCGAGCGAGGAAGAAGAAAGAACGCGGTAATAATCCATGTTATCGCTTTTTTGCCTTCTGGGCCTTCTTTGCTTCCTTCCTCAGCTTCTTCTTCTGTTTTTCCTCTTCCCGGCGGGCACGGACTAGAGGCGAGGAGGAATGAAAAAGCGAATACAAGAAAGACCTCTTCTTTTCCAGTTTGGAAGGATCCTTCCTGATGGCTTCGATGTCCTTGCGCCTGTCATCTGCACTGTCATAGCGTTCCCTAGGATCCTTTGCACAGGCTTTCAGAATGATTGCCTCGATGCAGTCAGGGGTGTTAGGATTGTACTTTTTGACGGAAGGAAACTTCTGATAGACCTGCCTATGGACGATCCGCTGCGGTTCATCGGCATTAAAAGGAACATGGCCGGTAATCAGCTCAAAGAAGGTTATTCCCCTGGAATAAATATCGCTGCGGATAGTTGCCGGATTCCTCTGGCAGACTTCCGGAGCCCTGTACTGAACGGAACCCAGAATGGTCGTGGCTGAGGTTATAGAAGAAACCTGAGGAGTGTCCCGGAAAGTGGCAATGCCAAAATCACCAAGTTTAACAGTCCCATCAACCGTGAGATAAATATTCTGCGGCTTAATATCCCGATGAATGACGGAATGGTCGTGGGCATATTTGACGGCAGAGGCAAGCTGATACCTGATATCACAGGCCTCCCGGAAAGAGAATTTCCCCCGGGTATTAAGAATCTGACGGAGATTCTGTCCGTCCACATATTCATTGACCCTGTAAGGATTCCCATTATAGGTTCCGACATTCAGGACCTTGACAATGTTCGAGCAATTCAACGACGCCGCAGCGCGGGCCTCACGCTCAAAACGGGCAAGGTTCGTCTTATTTGCCGCCGTATCGGACTTCCTCCTCTTAATGGCAACATCATTGTCATTGATAAGGTCGTGGGCTTTAAAAACAACAGCCCTTCCGCCTTCGCCTAAAGATTCCGAAATCTTGTAGCGGTCATCGATGATTTCGTTTTTCTGCAAAAGTTCACTCATGGTTCTTCTCCGGATTGGCCGTGATGACAAGGGCGATATTGTCTAGCCCGCCTGCGTCAAGTGCCTCTTTCCTTAATTCTTCCCCCCTCTGTCCGATAGTCGGAAAAGAGGAAAGGACCTTGGCAATCTGCTCGTCGCTCACCCTGTTATAAAGTCCGTCTGAGCAGACAAGAAGGAAATCATAGTCGTTCTTCCTATTGTATTCTTCCATGTTGGCAATGTTCCGGTTGATACCGACGGCATTAGAAAGATAATTGCGTTGAGGATAGGTCTTCCTCTCGGTCCGATTGATCTTTCCTTCTTTAAAGAGAAGGGCAGCGTAAGACTGGTCCTCGCTAATCTGCTTCAGCCCCCGCTCTTTGGAATAGGTATAGCAGCGGCTATCTCCTACGCACTGGACAAGGGTTCCCTTATCATAGATTAGTGCAGCAATGGAAGTCGTTCCCCTCTGGGAATATTCCGGACTGGAAAGCGACATCCTATAAACCCGCCGGTTAGCCCTCTTCCTCGTCTTTCTCCTAAAATGCTTGGCACGGCGGAGAGTGAAAGGCTTCTTGTACTCGCCAAATGCAATGGCGAAACTGTCTCGTACCATCTTGCTTGCCACATCTCCCTTGCGGTGCCCTCCCCTTCCGTCCGCTACAAGAAGAAGGGTGCCATACTTACTCACGCATCCAAATGTGGCATCTTCGTTGTTTTTCCGGACTTTTCCGATATTGCTTAAAGCAACAATCCGTCCGGCTGTTTCTGTTTTTTCAGTGTTTTCCATATTTTGCTCTCAATTGTCCGCAGGCAGCGTCGATATCACTGCCAAACTCCTTCCGGATTGTCGACTTGACGCCATGGTCAAGAAGGAAATGATGGAAGGCATCGACATGATAGTCCGGGGAACGTTCAAAACCGTTCTCCCTAACGGGATTATAAGGAATGAGGTTGACAAAGCCGTGTGTCGGGCGGATTAGGTCATAAAGCTGCTTTGCCTCTTTCAGGCTGTCGTTGACGTCTTTAATCCTGATGTATTCGAACGTGACCGTCCGGTTAGCCTTCTTTTCATATTCCCTGACGGCCGGGATAAGCTCTTCGAGCGGATAAGCCGAATTGATCGGCCTGATTCTGTTCCGCAGCTCATCGTTTGGGGCATGAAGGGAAATGGCAAGGTTAATCTGCCTTCCTTCGTTGGCCCTCTTTTTAATTCCAGGGACGATTCCGCAGGTGGATATCGTAATGTGGCGGGCTCCGATATTCCTTCCGAAAGGAGAATTGAGGATTCTGACAAAGGAAAGGACATTGTCATAGTTGTCGAAAGGTTCGCCTGTTCCCCTGACGACGACATGGGAAACATGGTCGTCAGGATTCTGCGACTGAAGATAATGCTCGAAATAAAGTACCTGTCCAAGCCTTTCTGCGGAAGTGAGGTTCCGTTTCTTTTTCAAAAGACCCGATGCACAGAAGGCGCATGCCCTATTGCATCCTACTTCCGAGGAAACACAGACGGAATAGCCATAGACATAGTGCCTTAGCACGCCTTCCACCTGTTCTCCGTCGGAAAGACGGAAGAGGCATTTGACTGTCCCATCCTTTGATTTCTGCCTGAGAGACATCGAGGGAAGGGAAAAGTCAAAGTTTTCCTTGAGTTTTTCCCGGAAATCCTTGGAAATGTCGCTCCTTTCATCGAAAGAAAGAGCCCCTTTCCGGTAAAGCCAGGAATAGATCTGCTTGCTTCGATAACTGCTCTGTCCCCTTGCAAGCCTGATTTTGGTCAGATCTTCAAGGCTGTAAGAATAAATCGATGTTTTCATTTCTTGCTTAATAGGGCGATATAACCGCCTTCCTGATTACTCCCATCGGGTATGGAGATGGTTTCCTTGACTAGTTCAAAACGGCCGTTCCTCCCGACAAACTGCTTGACGATATCGCTTGTTTCTTCTTTAAGAAGACCATGGTTGACGAAAAGAAGACATCCTTTCGATTTGACGAATTCGGCCCTTTCCCTTAAAGAAAGAAGCTGACGCTTCTGGCTGTCCTTTAAATCATCAGGGGTGAGAGAAGGGAGAAGCCATGGCTTCATTCCAACACATCCTAAGCCGACATCTTTTCCAATTTCAACCGATAAGTCAAAGGAATCATAGGGGTAATATGTTTTTAGCAGCTTGCTTTCGCAGTTAAGGATTGTCACATTCTGCAGGTCAAAAACCTCCACATTCTTTTTTGCCGAGGCAAAAGCATGACCATAACAATCGACTATCCTTGTCGGCTGATAGTCATCCTTCCTGGAAATGGCAAGAGGAAGGAAAGAGAAGGAATCATTCCTTCCGTTCCTTAAGACCTTAGGGGAAACCTGTGGAAGCTCAGGCAAGGAATAGGCAGTAAGCTGCAAGGGAGAACAGGGATAGAGTTTTTTCTCAGCGGCCACGTCCTGATGCAAGGGAGAGGAAGAAGAGAAAAGCGGATAAGGGCCAACGTCCTTTTCCTTTTTCAGGGAGGAAGGAAGGCTATTCTCTCCCCTTGCGGAATAATAGAAGAGTGGTTTTTTCCGCCTGGAAGAGAACATGGCAAGGGTACGGCTGGCTCCGAACTCGGCATCGAATCTCCGGAAAAGGAACTCGGGCCTTTCTAGCACTAAGGAATTGTAATAATAGGGGGAAGACTTCACCTCCTCCGGGATATGGAACGGATGAATTGTAGAATCAATCAGGACTTTCCTATTTTTCTGGCTGTCTCCGCTAAGCTTAAGCCGGCAAAAGACGTCTTGATACTCGGCAGAGATTTCTTCTTTCCGCATAGAAGAATAACGAAGCTGCGAAAGGGCGACCATGGAAAGGATGAATTCGTCGCTTTCGTAGTCATACTGACTTAGAAGGTCGGAGCACTCAAAGCGAAGAGAAAAGAAGTGGCGTAAAAAAACATACGCTTCTTTTTTTATCTCCTGCTCATCCCTTGGAGATATAAGGGTGTTCTCTTTAGCCTTGATAAGTGCGGCAGAAAGGTTTTTCTTCTTGAAGAGGACCTCGTTAATCCTCGTAAAAACAGGGAAAGATATATTCATAAGATTATTATAAACAAAAACACGATTTAGAGGATAGTTTCCTCGCCCTCAAGGAGAAAGGCTAGTTCTTCCTCTCCCTTTGATCAATCAACCGGGCGAAATGACCATTAAGATCCCTTGCCTTTTTGTTGTATTCCTTTAATTCGTTGATCTTGGACTCATAAATGGCGACATCTTCCCGCCCAAGGGCAGCATCATTGACAAGGAAATAGGATCCGACAAGATACTGTCGCTTCCGAAGAAGGAAAGAAAGGTCGTTCCTATCTTTTACGGATATTCCTTTTCCGGAAAAGAGGGAAATCAATTCATCGGCAGATAGGCCTTGGGAAGAGGATAGATAGGTTTCCGCCTTTGCCTCCGCACCGGAAACAATGCTTTCCTTAGTCTGATAGGAAAGCCGGTGTTCCTCTTCTTCCCTTAGGGCAACAAGACGGAAGGAAGTCTTGAGAAGATATTGGCTAAGTTGGACAAAACGGCCGGTAAGAAAGGTAATGTTTTCCAGATACGTCATGATATAAATCTCCTTAGTCGAAAAAAGCCCATCGTAAGGTGGGCTTTTCGGTTTTCGTCGCAGAGAAACCTATTCGGCTTCTTTTGCTTTGACGTCAAGAACCTTCTTGCCGTTATAGAAACCGCAAGACGGACAGACATGATGCGGACGGATCGTTGCTCCGCAATTCGGACAGGTATAGGTATTTACAGCCTTAAGCTTGGTGTTCTGACGAACCTGACCCTGTTTTGCATGACCTCTTCTTCTAGTTGGGACTGCCATAGTTAATCTCCTCCATTAAAAACAGCTGAACAAATGCATTGGATATTATAAGCACAAGGAGAAAAAAAGTAAACAGCAAATAGGAAAAATCAGGATTTTCCTCGTCATCCTTTCGCCTCCCTTCCATCAAGGGTGTTTCCTATCCCCCTAGGGTGCAGGAAGAGTGTTTTTTCTCCTTTCTGCAACTAAGGAATTCAGGCAAGGCATGGTATAATATTATCAATCCGGAGGTAAGAAAATGGTCCGAATCAAGGACATCGCCCTACGCTGCCATACTTCAGTCGCAACAGTTTCAAAAGCTCTTCATGATTCACCTGAATTATCCCCTTCCACCATAGAAAAAATCAAGCGTACCGCGAAAAAAATGGGCTACGTTCCAAATGTCTATGCCCAGGCCTTAAAGCTGAAACGGTCCTATTCCATCGGTGTCGTCTTTTACGATTCGACGACAAAGGGCGGCCTGCGCCATGAATTTTTCTCTGGAATCCTAGAGGCAGTGAAATCAAAGGCGGAGGAAAAGGGATATGCCATCACTTTTCTCTCACGGAACAAGGCCGACTCCCCCCATCAAAGGACATACCTTGAGGCCGCACAATTCCGGAACAGGGATGGGATAATCGTGGTCAGCGAGAGCTTCACCGATCCGGAAATCGTTGATTTAGTCCATTCCCCCATTCCCGTCGTTACCATTGATTACCTCTTTCCGGGAAAGACAGCCGTTAGGTCGGATAACTTAAGCGGAACAGGCAAACTCGTCGATTATCTTGCTTCCCTTGGCCACAAGAAGATTGCCTACATCCACGGCGAGAGGACAGACGTCACCGAAAAAAGAAGGCAGAGCTTTAAAGAGGCAAGGAAAAGAAACGGACTTCCCATTTTGCCCGGCAGGGTAAAGGAAGCCGCCTACCATGATCCGAAGGCTTCCGGAAGAGAAACGAAGCGGATTCTCGCCCTCGGCGAAATGCCGACCTGCATTCTTTATCCAGATGATGTCTCCATTCTCGGAGGAATCACGGCCCTGACGCAGTCAAGAAGGAGAATACCCGAAGATATTTCCGTCGTCGGATATGACGGAGCGGAAATATCGCGGATTTTCCGCCCGAGGATCACAACCTGGGTCCAGAACTCAGAAGAGTTAGGGACTAAGGCAGCAGAAGAACTGATTGAAAATATCGAGAATCCGGATTCCTATACTCCAAAAGTCATTAACATCACTGGCACCTTGCAGGAAGGTGCAACCGTCAAATCAATGAAATAAAGGGCGGGGTTTTGCCCTTTTCTTAATCTGTTTTTTTCTTCTTCCTTATCCTCTCCTGGTAGAAGTAAAACGAATCTTTTTTTATTCGTTTCAATCCGTCTTTATAGTCAATATAGACAAGGCCAAACCGTTTTTCTTCTCCTTCAGACCATTCGAAATTGTCAAACAGCGACCAGTAGTAATAGGCACGGATAGGAATCCCACGATCAATGGCGGAGGATAAAGAAGAGAGGTACTCCCGGATATACTCTTTCCGTTCTCTGTCATGGACTTTTCCTTCGGCGAGGGAATCCTGATAGCATCCTCCGTTTTCGGTTATCCGAATAGGAAGGCCATAGCGCTCATACCTAAAAAGAGATCCATAGTAAAGGGAAAGAGGACGCTTTTTAAGCCAGGGAAGAGCAGAGTCTTCTTCTTTCTTCCCCGTGACTTCCATTAGGTTTCCTTGCTTATCCAAGTCATAGTATGTCCCAGTATAGATGTTGCAATCGATGGTCTCTGGTCTGGCTTTTCCGATCCTTTCCCTGTCCCCTTGCCTGACAAACGATGGGAAGGCAGGCCTGACCTCTTGATATCCCACCGGATAATGTCCGAGGTAGAGAGGGTCTCCATAGATGGAATTAGTGTAAAATTCTTCTGCGCAGTGAGGAAAGGAGAAAAGCTTTTTCTTAGCCTTTTCCTTTAAAAGAGAATCATTTCTGACCGGGATAGGGACGTTAAACGTGTTAACGAAGGACACCTTCGCCTTTTTGTTGACGCTCTTAATCCTAAAAGAGGCAAGGGCATGACAGAGAAGGACATGATGTGCCCTCCGGCCTAGTTCCTCATAGGTGGCGGTCAGATTCGGAGCATGTCCGCCGTGATGATACCCAAGGTAAAGAAAACACTGTGGTTCGTTAAAGGAAATAAAATCATCCATGATGGGCGCAAAATAACGGGAAACGACACGCCTAAGATTTTCAAAATCATGGAGGACAGAGCGGGGGAGAAAGCCCCCTTTCTTCTCTAGCCACCTGGGCCTATCCCAGTGATAGATGGTCCTAACCGGCTTCCTTCCCCGTTTTTTGATTTCCTCAATCAGGGAAAGGTAGAAACTGACCCCCTTCCTGTTCACGCTTCCGTCTTCCTTCACGACTCTTGTCCAGGCGAGGGAGAAACGGAAGTCATCCAGGCCCAATTCCCGGGCTAGGTCAAGATCCTCCCGATAGCGATGATAAAAGTCAATTGCCCTGTCCCCGTCTGTCCCATCGAGAATATTTCCTTTCTTATGGGAATAGACATCCCAGATAGATAAGTCCTTGCCTCCTTCCTTGCATCCGCCTTCCACCTGGTAGGCGGATACTCCTGCGCCAAAGGAAAAGTCCTTTGGAAACATCTTTTCAGCCTTTCACCGACCCGGCGGTCAGGTTCTTCAAAATGCCACGGGAAAAAACAAGGTAGATAATCAGCATCGGAAAGACGGCGATTGCCATCAGAAGATAAATCTGTCCTAGATCAAAGACCGAAGGATCGGAATTCTTCAGATTGGCGATAATCAGAGGAATCGTACGGACGGAAGAATCTTTTAACAGCATAGCAGGCCTGAAGTAATTATTCCAGGAAGCGACAAAGGCAAAAATGAACTGGACGGAAATGGCCGGTTTAAGGATAGGAAGGACAATCTGATGGAACGTTCTAAGCTCGCTTGCCCCGTCCACACGGCTAGCTTCGACGATTTCGTAAGGAAGGACGGATTCAAGATATTGTTTCCTGTAGAAATAGACGGACGGGGTGCAGATGGCAGGGACGATGATGAGCCAGATTTGGTTATACAATCCCCTTTTAGCACAGATCCTGACAAGCCCCATGGCAGAGACCTGAGTCGGGATCATCCTGATGGCAAGGATGAAGGCGGCAATAAATTTCTTTCCCCGGAAGTTATAAATATGAATCGCATAGGCAGTAAGTGCGGAAAAATAGACAGTCAGGATAGCCGAGACAAAGGAAATCCAGATGGAATTGACTAAGGCGGTACGGGTAGGGATGTGGTCGTTTCCCCTCAATCCGTTCCAGTTCTGTGCAAGGGACCCTCCGAACCAAAGGGAAAAACTGTTTTTAATGTCAGCATTGGAGCGTGTCGCGTTGACAAGAAGAATCCAGAAGGGGAAGAGGCAAAGAATGGTTAAAAGGATAAGAAAAATGTAAACGAATGTGCGCTCCGTATAGAGAAAAGGCTTATCGGATTTCAGCTTTTTGGGCCGTTTCAGCCCTGCCTGAAGCAGTTTTCTGTTTTCCATTATCGGCTTACCCCTTTCCTTTCTTCCCGTTTTCTTTTTTCCTTCTCTGCCTTAGCTTCAAAGCGAAGACGTTTGTTCTTTGACCGCTTTTCCCTTTTTTCCGAATTCTGGTGCGGGACCCTGAACTTAAAGACAATCAGGGAGAGAAGACCGGTTATTACAAAAAGCCTGATGGAGACTGCACCTGCCTCACCATAGTTATGCTTTTGCTGAACAAGGTTAAACAAATACATCCTGATGGTCCTGCTCTTTGCCTGGACTCCGCCGGTTCCGGAGGTGAAGATCTGGGCAGCATCAAAGAGTTGGATACCACCAATCATCGAGGTAATCAGGAAGTAGACAAAGATTGGCCTGAGAAGCGGAAGAGTGATTTTCCAGAAAATCCGGAACGAGCTTGCCCCGTCAAGTCGGGCAGACTCAAAGAGGGATTCATCTATACCCATAATTCCAGACCTGAGAAGAATGGATGTGTTTCCAAACCACATGAGGAAATTGATTAAGGCGATAATCACTCTCTGCCAGGCGGCGCTTTCCCTGAATATCACCGGAGTCGAGACAATCTTCATCGCCTGAAGAATCTGATTGACCGGTCCGCCCTGGGAGAAGAACTGAAGGAACATGTATCCAAAGGCGGAAGCCATGACAAGATTCGGCCTATAGGTAACCGTCTGGAAGAACCGCTTTCCTTTCAGCTTCAGTCGCTCGGAAGTAAAGAAGAGGGCAAGAAGGAGGGAGCAGATTACCTGAGGAAGGAAACCGATAATCCAGATAATCCTTGTATTGCCCCTGTATTTCCAGAAGTTAGAATCCGGTCCAAGGATTACCTTGAACCTATCAAACCCTGCAAAGGAAGGACCAACCGTATTCAGCCCATCCTCATAATAGTTGCAGAAGCCGTAGATAAACGTCGTGATAAGGGGAATAAACTGGAATACGAGAAAGACAAGGGCAAAAGGAAGAAGAAACCTATAGCCATAGCGGGCATAGGATATCCTCTTATGCTTTTTGCCGTTCCGCTTTCCGCATAATGACAATTGACTATTCTTTGCCATAACTTTTCTCCTAGAAATAAGCCTTTTCGGTTTTTTCGTCGAAGAGGTGGCAGTGGGCTAGATTCCTGCAGAAGCTGACTTTATCTCCGTGGGAGAGGTGTTTATCGGAAGGGAATTTGGCAATCGTTTCCTGATAGGCAAAATCGGTATGGACATAGTATTCGTTCCCAAGAAGCTCCGCTAAAATGACATTGGCCATCACTTTTGTTTCCGGATAGAGACTGGCGTGATATTCATCTGCAATAAAGATATCTTCAGGACGGATTCCGAAAATGGCTTTTTCCGGAATCATCTTCCCCGCCAAGAGTTCCTTTGGAAGAGTGAGGGAGAATCCGTTAATAAAAGTAATCCGTCCGTCCTTATACCTTACAGGGAAGAAGTTCCTTGCCGGAGAACCGATAAATCCAGCGACGAACTTATTGCAAGGATGGTTGAAAATATCAATCGGCGTCCCAATCTGCTGGACATAGCCGTCTTTCCTGATGACAATCCGGCTCGCCCTAGTCATAGCCTCCGTCTGATCATGGGTGACATAAACGGTCGTTGCCTTAAGCTTATCATGCAACTTGACGATCTCACTGCGCCTTTGTACACGAAGTTTTGCGTCCAGATTGGAGAGTGGCTCATCCCTTAGAAGGACCTTGGCGTGTTTGACAATGGCCCGGCCAAGGGCGACACGCTGTCTCTGACCACCGGAGAGAGCCTTAGGCTTCCGGTCAAGAAGAGGAGTAATCTGCAATATCTTTGCCGCTTCCATGACCCGGCGGTCGATTTCATCTTTCGGAAGGCGCCTGATATGGAGAGGGAAGGCAATGTTGTCATAGACGGACCTGTGGGGATAGAGAGCATAGGACTGGAAGACCCTGGCAATATTCCGGTCCTTCGAAGCAACGTCGTTCCTGAATTCATGGTCGATGTACAAAGTTCCCGATGTAATATCCTCTAGACCGGCAATCCTACGTAGGGTCGTTGACTTTCCACAGCCAGAAGGACCGACAAAAACGATAAATTCATTCTGTTTGATGTCGATGGTGAAATCATGTACCGCATGGAAACCATTATCGTAGACCTTATTAATATTGTGCAAAGAGACATAGGCATCCTTGGGATCAGGATTCTTGTCTTCCTTGTCCTTCTCTAGGGCCAGGGCGATTTTCTTCTTTGCCTCTTCCTTTCTTTTCTTCTCCTCCCTTCGGTTTTCCTTAAATCGGATAAAGAAATTCTTCCGCTTTTTCGTCTCTTCCCTTATCGTTTTCTTTTCTTCTTCCATGGTTCGTTTCTCCTTTTTCTCTAAACGTGTTATAGAATGATTTTAACCGAGATGTTCTTTTCCTGCAGCAGAGGAATAAGATTTCCTTCGATTTTCTTTCCGTTGACCAGAATTTTCTTTTCTTCCAGGCCTGAATTATCCCTTTCAATCTGATAAAGACGTCCTCGGAAAAGACGCTTCACCCTGACTCTCTTCCTCTCTTTCGGAAGGCAGGGATTGATTCTTAGCCCATCATAATCAGGCAAAATGCCAAGAATTCCCTGACTTAAGGCAACAAAGGACCAGGTCGCCGAACCGGTCAGCCAGGAATTCTTGGCCTGACCATATTTTGGCGAACTCCGTCCGGCAATCCTTTGGGAATAGACGTACGGTTCGCTCTTATGGACGTCTGACTTTTCTTCGATATAGCTAGGGGCATTGCGCTTATAAAGATCAAACGCCTTCTCGTTCTCTCCTTCCTTACAACAGGCCAGGATGACCCAAGGGTTGTTATGATTGAAAACAGCCCCGTTTTCCTTTACCCCTTCTGGATAGGAAGAAATCTCCCCTAGTTCGATGTGGTAATGGGAATAAGGCGGATAGATAATCTCCCTTCCATAATCATCGAGAAGATACTTAAAACAGGCTGCTATCGCCTTCTTTCCAAGCCCAAGTTCTTTTCCAATTCCTGCCATTGTACAGAAACCCTGTGGCTCGATATAGATTTTCCCCTCTTCACAGCGAGAAGAACCGACTTCATGGGAATAGGCATCATAGGCGCGGAGGAAATAACCCCCATCCTTGTCAAAGCCATAGTTCACAACAGCCTCCTCGACTTTTTCCAGAGCGGCTAAGACTCTTTTTCCGTCTTCTTCCTTTCCGATTTTCTCGGTCAGAGAGACGAATTCTCTTCCGTAAAGGGAGAACCTTCCGGCGATAAAGACCGATTCAGCGACATGAGTATCCTTGTTCTCCACTGTCTGGAAGGATTCTCCATCCTTGGAAGAGAAACAATTGAGATTCAGGCAGTCATTCCAATCCGCTCTTCCGATAAGAGGAAGGCCATGGGGTCCAAGGTTCTTCCTTGTATGCTCAAGAGAAACAAGAAGGTGGTCATAAAGAGGCTTTTCGCTTCCTTTCTCATTATCAAAGGGAGTCGGATAATCAAGGATGGAGTAGTCGCCGGTCTCTTTAATATAGGAAACCGTGGCTGCCACAAGCCAGAGAGGATCGTCGTTGAATCCACTTCCAATATCGGCATTCCCTTTTTTATCAAGCGGCTGATATTGATGATAAGTCGAGCCATCCTTAAACTGAATAGAGGCAATGTCAATAATTCTTTCTTTTGCTTTATCCGGAATCCTGTGGACAAACCCTAATAGATCCTGGCAGGAATCACGGAATCCCCTTCCTCTTCCTGTGCCAGTTTCGAAATAAGAAGCAGAACGGGACATCCTATAGGTGACCATGCATTGATACTGATTCCAAAGATTGGCCCTGCGGTCAAAGCGGGGATCGAAAGTAGCTACCTGGAAGCGGGAAAGCAATCCATCCCAGTACTCTTTTAATTCCTCTTTTGCCCTTTCGACCTGTTCTTTGGAAGAATACTTCTTCTGCCTAAGGTAGGCTTTTTCTTTATTGATGACATTCTTAGCAGTGAACTTCTCTTCCGATTTGTTTTCCACATATCCAAGCCTCAGGACAATACTTGTCTCTTCCCCAGGCTTAAGGATAATGTCATAGCGGTGGGAAGCCATGGGGTAATAGTCATGGACTAGGGAAGCGAAGCTCTTCCCTTCCCTGACCGCCTTAGGATGGTCCCATCCATTCTCAAGGCCTAAAAAGACATCCCGGTCAGTGTCAAAGCCATCATGTTTTCTCGAGCCTGAGAAGAAACAGAAATGGTTTCTTCTTTCCCGGTACTCTGTTTTGTGGTAAATCGCATATTCGTCGACCTCGACTTCGGCTAGGTTAAGATTCCGTTGATAATTATTTGCATCATCGACAGCATTATAGAGACAGAACTCAACATCGGCATAAAAGGAAAAAAGTTTTTCCTTATCAGACTTATTTTTAAACTCGACTAAGTTGACTTCGCAGTCATCATGGAGTGGGACAAGAGACGTGACTTTGACCAAGAGAGAATTCTTTTCCCCTTCCCTAATCGTATAACTGAAGCCATGGCGGCAACAATAGAAATCAAGGGGAGTCTTGCAGGGAAGATATCCCGGATTCCAGACTTCTTTCCCTTCTTTAATATAGAAAAGGCGTCCGGAAATGTCGCGTGGGACATTATTGTATCGGTAACGGGTGAGCCGTCGGAGCTTGGCATCCTTATAAAAGGAATAACCGCCGAGAGTGTTAGAAATCAAAGAGTGAAAATCGTTGACGCCAAGGTAATTAATCCAGGGAAGAGGGGTATGCGGAGTCTGGATGACATACTCTCTTTTTTCATCATCGAAGTGTCCGAATTTCATTTGTTTTCCTCCCATTTTCGAAAACGTTTACAACATCTAATCGAAAACGTTTGCGTTTGTCAAAACTATACTATCCTGTTTTTTTCCCTTTTTCAACTAAAATTTGTTTTTTCACAGATTATCTCCTATTTTATCGGCTTTTTTTATTTATTTTTTGTGGGACAGGCAAAAAAGTTTCAAAATTTAGTTGACAATATTTTTTTGGATTGTTAAACTACTATCGAAATCGTTTGCGAAAGCCCTACCATAAAGGATTCAAATTGAGCCTTAGGCAATCGGACCGATGGAAACTGCATTATTAAACGGAGGAAAGCAAGGATGAAAAAGCAGATTCTCAGTAGGTTAGTCTTAGCCGCATCAGTCGCCGGATTAGTAGGTTGTAAGAAGGACAACTCCAAAGTCGTCAACATCCAATGCTGGAACGATGAATTCCAGAATCGGCTGCTCGATTATTACACCGGATGGAAGCTTGATGAAGACGGAAAGCCCGTTAAGGAGAGTGATGGAACTTATCGCCTGAAAAACGGAAACCGCGTCAAATTCGTCATCACCCCTAACGAAAACAACGGATACCAGAACGCCCTCGATACCTTACTGAAAAATCAGGCGAGTGCAAAGGCCGATGACAAGGTTGATATCTTCCTCAGGGAAGCAGACTATGCTCTAAAATATGCAAACAATGATATCACTCTAGACGTCAAGAATGATGTCGGTCTAAGTGACAGTGATCTAGCTGACAGGTACGACTACACCAAAGTCATCGCTACCGACACCCGTGAAGGGAAAGGCGGTGCATTGAAAGGCGTCTCCTGGCAGGCCACCCCTGGACTCTTCGCCTATCGTACTGACTTAGCCGAGGAGGTACTTGGAACTTCCGATCCCAATGAAGTCCAAAGCAAAATCGACACCTGGGAAAAGTTCGATGCCGTTGCCGCACAAAGGAAGGAAAAGAATCATTACAGGATTTCCGGATATGATGACGCCTATCGTCCCTTCTCCAATAATAGGTCAACTTCCTGGGTCAAGAATTATGATAATGACGGAAACCGTGTCGTAACCTTAGACGGAAAAATCAAGGATTGGATTAAACAGACTAAGGAATATACCGACAGCGGTTATTCTCACAAGACCGTCCTATGGGACAATGACTGGGCAAAAGATCAGGGACCGGATGGAAACGTCTTCGGTTTCTTCTATTCCACCTGGGGTATCAACTTTACCCTAAAAGACAACTCTCTGGAAACAGCCATTAATGAAGGCGGAAAGTATGAAATCGGAAACGGCCTATACGGAAAATACCGTGTCGTCCGCGGACCGGCAAACTACTATTGGGGAGGAACATGGATTTGCGCCGCGAAGGGGACAGACAACCTTGAGGACGTCAAAGACATCAGGAAGGTTAGGACATGCGACAAGGATGTCGCTGAGAAGATTACCCGCGGAACGGAAGATTACACGAACAACAAGTCAGCCAGGCATAAACTGGCCACGGACAGCAATTACAAATCTGATTTCCTTGGCGGACAGAATCACATTGCCCTGTTCGAACAGACTGCCGCAGACCTTACAAGGAATGCCATGTCAGACATCGACCAGACCTGCAACGAAGGCATCCAGAACGCCAGGCATGACTATTTTGCAGGAACGTCGACTTTCTCTGCCGCGGTAGAAAAGTTCAAATCCACAGTCAGAGAAAAGGCAAACAAAGTCGTCTTCGACGATACCTTTAACGCCTTATAAAGAAGTTTAACCAGACTCAGACAAAAAGCGGCTGACCTCCTGCAGCCGCTTTTTCGATTGAATAAAAAAAAGAAAACAACTAGAATAAAGACAATTCCTTTCTTTGGGAAACGACGCGTTAAGTACTGTCCCCTTTGGAGTGCGGGAACAGGCGAAGGCATATTTCCTGCCGCGGTGTCGTTTCCTCTCCGGGCAAAAAAGAAAGAGACAGCCTCCGGAAAGTGTGCCGAATGAGAAGATATAATGCCGTATACCGCCTAAGCCTTGTCTCTGTCTTTTCCGCCCTTTACCTGATTCTCGCTAAGCTCACCATCAGTATCGGCGGTGCACAGCTTTCCTTTGCCTCCTTAAGCCCGGTCTTCCTTTCCACCTGTCTATCCTTGCCTGAGGGACTAAGGTGCGTCTTCGTCGGACAGATTCTCGGCGAGATTTTCTCCGGAACCCTCACCCCGACTACGCCTTTATGGATCCTTCCTCCAATTCTCCGCATCCTGCTTGTCGGCCTTGTCAGCGTTTATTATCGGAAGAAGAAGGATTCTTTGTTTCTTCATCCGGTTATCTACTTCTCCGTCCTGCTCCTTGCTTCTTTATTCACTTCCCTTGCCAATACGGCAGTGGAATTCCTTGACGCCTTAATCAGGGACTATCCTCTTGCCTTTGTCCTAGTCCGGGTCATCAAACGGATTCTCATCTCCCTTCTTACCGCGGCTATCATCGGCATAAGGAACATTATCCTAGCTAAATCCTACTATCGCTTCGCAAAAAAAGACGGCAGGGAAGATCCCTTCAGCCGGAAAGCACGGCTGACCAAGGGGCTGAAAAAGTAGAAAAGCCCAGCGGGAAGCCGGGCCTTTTTGTTTCTACTTCCAGTCGACGGAATGGTACAGCTTGAGGTACTCTTCCGCTGACTTTTTCCAGCTGAAGTCCCTCCTCCTTCCGTTCTTGATCCTTTTATCGAGGCTTGAGGCATGATAGAGATTGCAGGCATGATAGAAGCAGTTCACCAGTCCGAAATAGTCATCATTGGAGAAGACAAAGCCGGTTGCCTGTGTCCCTTTTGAGATGTCAACGACGGTGTCATTGAGTCCTCCGACATTAGATACAAGAGGTATGGTTCCATACCGGGAGGAAATCCTCTGGCTCGTTCCGCAGGGTTCAAAGTAGCTTGGCCTAAGGAAGAAATCTGCAGCGGCGTAGAGAAGATGGGCGAGATTCTCATCATAGCGTTTGACCAAATACACTTCCGGAGTGGCAAAGGCACGTCGCAGGACCTCATTCTCCCTTTCTCCCGTTCCGATGATAATCCTTCTTGCCCCATAGTTTTTCAGATGGGGGAAGAGATCAAGAATCCGTTCGACGCCTTTCTGGGAAGAGAGCCGGGTGATGGCCGCGAAGAGAGGGCCTTTGAAATCCTGCTGCCAGTCCAAGGCCGAGAGAATGGCTTGCTTGTTCTCCCTTTTTCCGGCTTTATAGTCATCGGTAGAATAGTTCCTCTTTAGGATAGGGTCTGTCCTTGGATTCCAAATATCGACATCAAGCCCATTGACGATTCCACAGAAGTCATAATGCCGGCACCAGTCGATGATTGCCCCTATCCCGCCAAAGCCGGAATGATCCTCCAAGAGCTCCTTGGCATGGGTCTTAGAGACGGTGTTAATCTTATCGGCGGACATGATTCCGGTCTTCAGGTAGTTAAACGAATCGCCAAGGCGGCAGAAACCGGAATCATAATAGCCCAAGTCCAGATTAAAGAAATCGGAAACGTCATTCCGTTTTGCCCAGCCTTGGTAGGCGGGATTATGGATGGTAAGGAAGGTCTTGATTTTTCTTGGGTTATAGCTTAAAAGAAGGGGAAGGACAGCACTCTGCCAGTCGTTGCAATGGACGACATCATAATCGTTATGACGGGTGATAAACGTATTTACCGCCCTGATAAAGCAGGCAAAACGTTCGGTATCATCGCCATATCCGTACCTATTGTCCCGGTCAAATCGGTCCCTGGCCGTGAAATAGAACTTGACCCCATCTCTTTCGGTCATAAAGACGCCGCATCCCTGTGTCCGCCAGGACATTTTAAAATCAAACTGATCGTAGAACCCTTCCCTTACTTCCGGATGTTTTTCCCGGATGGTTTTATAGAGAGGAAGAATGACGGATACATCCTGCCCAAGACGGCTTAAGGCTTTCCCATAGGAAAATATGAAATCGGCAAGTCCGCCGCTCTTGCAATAAGGCAGAGCCTCGCTTGTCACCAAAAGGATCTTCATTAAACGATGTCTCCCCGGTCAATGAACACAGGCTCCTCGAAGGTCCCCTGAATAGAGGAGGCATGGATAATCTGTGCCTCACGATCGACAATGGCGCAATCCATCTGGGTGTTTTCCCCGATAATACTATGTGCGGAGATGATGGCATTTTTAATCTTTGCACCTTGTTTGACAATGACACCACGGCCGAGAATACAATTTTCCAGTTCACCCTGGATGTGGCACCCGTTTGCAATGTAGCAGTTTTTCACCTTGGCGCCACTTTCGTAGACACTCGGCGGAGTATCATAGGAACGGGTGTGGATAGGCCAGTTTTCTTTAAAGAGGGAGGAAAAGACTTTCTGGTCGAGAAGTTCCAAGGACTGGGTGAGATGATGACTTAAGGAATCAAAACAGCGGACATATCCTTTCACTTCCACGCCGCGGATAAGAAGGGAAGGACTTAGATAGGAGAGGACGTCCGTAATGTCAAAGAAGGAAGAAGTCGACTGAGCATATTCCCTTAAGGATTCAAGCCTAGGATAGTCTAAGATCAGGGAGGCCAAGGAGACTTCCCCACTGTCCGTGTTCCCAAGATTCGGTTCAAGATGGGTAATGTTGCCCTGAGGGGAAAGGGTAATCTTCTTTGCACCAATGAAATGGGTCTTCAGCCCCTTCTCGACATGGGTATAAAGAAGAGAGACACGGCTTCCGGAAGCAATATGCTCCTTTAGCAGCTGATGATAGTCAGCCTCATATATCCTATTGGGAGAGGCGATGACGACATAGTCCGGATGGAGTGCTTTCCTGAAATTGATGTTTTCCTGGATACAGGCGATGTCGGTGTTGTAACCAGGGGAATAGACTCTCGGCTCGTCATAGAGAACCTGGAAGTCTCCGATTTTGGTATTTCCTATCCAGCTGCGCCCGTTACCGACATGGCGGGTCAAGGAACGGATATGTTCAGGACAGAGGATACCGATAGAAGGAATTCCGGAATTCCTGAAGTTGGAGAGAGGAAAATCAATATAGCAGTACCGTCCAAGGAAAACTGTGGAAGCCATAAGACGGTGACGGGTCAAAGGCCCGAAGGAAGGAAGATTGAAGCAATCGACAAGTCCGACAACTTTGATAGCCATACGTTTCTCTCCTCCTATTTTCCGTTGACAAGGATGACCTTGTCTTCGCTTCCAATCTGGTCTTTGTCGACAACGGTCTTCGGTCCGATGAGGGCATATTTGACCTTTACACCCTTCTTGATGACGGCTCCTGGCCTAATGAAGGAGTTTTCGACGCTGGCATCTTTCTCAATAGTCACCTCGTTGCAGATGACGCACCGTCGGACGGATCCGGCAATGACCGCGCCCTGGTTGATGACACAGTGGTCGACCTTCGCACTGGAATCGATGAACTGAGGGAGGGAGGCCGTATCGGCAGAAAAGATTTTGAAATCCTCGGAGAAAAGGTTCAGTTCGCAATCCGGATCAAGGAGATCCCTGTTCGCCTGCCATAGGGACTGAACCGTTCCGACATCCTTCCAGTAGCCTTTAAAGGGATAGGCGAAAAGGCGTTTTCCTTTTTCCAACAGTCCAGGAAGAATGTTCTTCCCGAAGTCATGCTGGGATTTCTTGTTCTCGGTATCAGCCAACAGGGCCTTACGGAGAAGATCATAAGTGAAGATATAGATTCCCCTGGAGGCATAGTCGGATTTCGGCTTGGCCGGCTTCTCCTGGAATTCGATAATCTGTTTTTCTTCGTTGGTCACCACAATACCAAACCGGGGGGCCTCGCTCCTTGGCACTTTGATGCAGGCAATGGTCACATCCGCCCTGTTCTTTTTGTGGAAATCAAGCCTTTCGGAATAGTCCCTTTTATAAATGTGATCTCCGGAAAGGATAACGACATATTTGCAGTGTGTCTTGTCCAAAAAATCGATATTCTGGTAAATGGCATCGGCAGTGCCTAAATACCAGGATGCGCCTTTCGGTGTTTCACGGGGTGGCAGTATCGCCGCATAGGCATAGGTCCCATTCAATCCCCAGTTGCGGCCCGAGCCGATGTAATTGTTCAGCGCAGTCGATTCGTACTGGGTCAGAATACCGACAGTGGAAATTCCGGAATGGGCGACATTCGACAGAGGGAAATCAATAATCCGGTATTTTCCCCCATAGAAAACTGCTGGCTTAGCCATCTTCTCAGTCAAGGACTGGAGACGAGTCCCCCGTCCACCGGCAAGAATCCTAGCTACCCTTTCTTCAGAACGTGGCATTCAAGTGGTCCTCCTGCTTTCAATGTTCCTTAAGAATATTGTAATACGGAGAAGGAAGAAAAGGAATGAAGAAAAAGGAAAAACAATTTTTTTCTTAAATATGTTCCTAGTTAAGTGTTGGTATCTCTTTCCGGTGCGATAACGGACTCGCTAAATATAAGAGTTCCATAATCCCAAGAGGCAGATGTTTAGCAGCACTCCCGTTTCCTCGGATTCGTAGAAGGCTCACGTACATGGCTTAGGTAATATGCGGTGTTTTGGGTGCTTGGTAAGTAACAAGTCGGTCCGCAATCTACGCTAGGGATTCAAAAATTTTAGGGGTGTGGTCTTCAGGGTTTTCTGCAACCATCGGATACCAGCCCTTAACCAAAAATACATCTACTTTTGTTTTTAGCAGCAATATAATTTTTAAAAAAGAAGGAAAACCTATGGCACGGACATAGGCATTGTTGCTATCCCTATTCATGGCAACGCCTATGCTCATGAATAGTTCTGCAAAAAAGGCTACCAAGTCATGTGGAACCAGGCAAGAGGAAATTACAGTTGCCACTCTATGGTTTGCAAAGGAGACAAAACCTACAAAAAGAAAACAGGTTGGTTCATTTTTCTCAGGCAGAGAAAAAGCACTTCATGGTAATCAACGAACATCGGGATGCAACACGGGATTATTATATTGATTTTGATGGCTATTCCCGGGACTTATTTAACGAAGGGTTCGGAACGTCTGTCGTTGTGAAAGAGAAAGCATGATAACAAAGAAAAAAGCCTCCTGCTATCAACCTAGTCGGATGTGACTCAAGAGGGAGATTCTGCCTGGCTCCGTTATATATTTTTTATGGTGAAAGTATTTCAATCTGTTCAGAACCGGAATCATCTGAGCCATCAAAAGATCCCACCTCCATCGAAATAGCCAAGATCACGAACGAAAAATCGATTTTGCAGATGATGGCGAACAATATGTCGTTTATGCAAAAGTGAAGATAGCTCCTATCGTTGCAGACTTTGTTTTGCAAAAGTAATTCATCCTTTTCTGGACTGATTCCCCTAGAGCAAGCCGTTGTTTAGTGGACACAGGTTCCTCCTGCCTTAGGAAGAACAGGCCAAAAGAATCGGATGATAAGAAAAACATAGCCGTCAACGGCTATGATGTTTCCAAAACCAAGCTGAACCGGGGAATCGACTATACCTTTTCTTTTCTCTACTCTTATGAGGAATACTCAAAAGACGATTTTATTATTTCCGACATCTATTCCTCTGCCATGGAAGTAAAAACAGGATACAAAAACTACTCCTATTACTTTATCCCTTTGACCAGAGAAGAACACTCTAAACGTTTTTGCTAGTCCGCCAATCAAAAAACAGTCAGCCAGGCAGACTTAGGCATGCCCCCTTAAGTGTTTTCTTCATCCATCAGGAGTTTTTACGCCGCAGGTCTTCCCACTTTAGGTTAAATTACTAAGTATAATCTGGCTTTGTTGGGAATTTCTCTCCCGCAGGTTATCTTTCGGTGTGGTGTCTTCGAAAAGACCCCTTTTCCTTTGCATTCCTTTCCACGGAAAAAGGCTGCCTTCTAAGGGAGAGTCAAATCAACCCCTGTTGGCAGCCTTTTTCTTATTCTTCTTTCTTTTCCTTCTCTTCTCCGACGTCTTCTTCCTTAATCAAGGGAGAAGGGATCCTCTTTACCGGGGAAGCCTTGTCCTTTTCCTGGTAGACATCGAGATAGGAACGTTTCCGCTTATCCTCGTGGATGGTGACAAGAATGAGATCGACATAGTTGACAAGGTCACGGAGCTTTTCGCTCGGAGTGGAGAGAATGGCCTGAAGGCCGAAGTTACGGAGAAGCTCGGTCGACTTCCTGATACGGGCGGCATCCCTCTTGGAGAAGGCCTCGTCGAAGATGACAAGACGGAGCGTGTTGTTATCCGAAGCGTTTTTCACCCGGCAAAGCTGGGCAAAGGAGGCAAGAATGGCAATATAGAACGGAGTCTGCGATTCGCCTCCCGACTGGCTCGAGAAGCTTCTCTGCAAAGAAATCGTCTGCTGTTCCTCGCCTGTTCCGCTTGTCTTCAGTAGGTCGAAGATAATGTAGGTGGTATAGGAAGTGAACCGCTCGACGTTGCGGAGAATCTGTTCCTTCTGTTCGCCGCTTGCGGAAGTGGAAGAGGAAATGAGGTTGAAGAGGTCGTTCCTTGTCGAACGGTATTTTTCGTTGAAATGGGTCTCGGCATCCCCTGCCCGGAGAAGGTCTTCGTCCCTGATCCTGTTGTAGTACTCGATGAAGTCCTTGTTCGGCGAAACCTTGAACTGATAGGTATCCCGTCCGAAGCGGGAATCAAGAAGGGCCTGATTAAGCTCGTCAATCTGGGCATAGACGGTGTCGATGGCCGTGCGGAGCTTATAGATGAAGTCATCCTTGAACTCCTTGACCGACTCATCGTGTGCCTTTGTGATCTTCGCCTCGTAGTCCGGAAGCCTGACCTTGGAGATATTCTCTAATTCCCGGTCGAACTCCGCATTCGAGGTCTCGCTCTGGGCATCATAGTTCAGATTATAGGTGGAGCAGTAGTCGTTCCGCAGCTTCCAGAGGCGGTTACGGTTCGTAATCTGATTTGACTGTGCGGTGATGGATTCCTTATAGGCCATCGACTTGACCTGGCTAACACTCCTGCCCTGCTGGTCAAGAAGCTTAGCGAAGAAAGGCTCATATTCTTCGTTGACGATGTCCTTCGGGAAGGATTCAAGCTGCTGCTTCAGAGAGGCAAGATTGGCTTCGGCAAGAGGGATGTCCTGTCCGTTAAGCCGTTTCCTGTTGGCCCGGATTTCACCAGATTCAGTAAGTAGTGTGCTTTGCTGACTCTTGATCTTGCTCCTCTGGGCCTCGATTTCCTCGATTTTTCCGTTCACTAAGGACCTGTCCCCCTTAGAGGCGGAAACCCTTTCCTTGCCGATGGAATCGACCTTTTCCTGCAGGGAAGGAATCTGGTTCAGACGGACAAGATCCGCTTCATCCGCCTGAAGTTCGTTTAATGACATCAAAGGCAGAGTGAGAAGATCGCTGATCTTGTTGTTTGCTTCGTTAAGAAGAGAATAAAGGTTGTTCCTCTTCTGGTAGTCGGCAGAGGAAACGGCCTTGGTCTTACTGGAAACCTTTGTTCCGATGAAGAAGACACGGCCATAGGCCTTATTGAGATACCAGGTGGCAAAGCCGCGGTACCCTGTTCCGTCGGAAAGAAGTCCGGATCCCGAAGCACGTGCCTCCTCAAAAGAAGAGCACTTCTTAATCCGGCCTAAGAGATAGTCCGTATAGGCTCTAGCCCCCTCGTCCTTAGTGTCGACAAGATAGGCAATCGAGTCTTCGTTTGCCATCCTTCCTGCCTTTAATAGACGCTCGGTATCGACAAGGGAGACGGAATAGTAGTTATAGGAAGAAGTCAGCTGCTTCCTGATGCGGTTAGCCTCCTCGTAGTATTCAGGATTGACGAAGAAGTTGAATTTCTGCCGGTATAGGACTGCCTCTAAGGCGAAAGTCCACTCCGGATCGTTGATATCGATTAAATCGCAGAAGATATGGACATAGGCGTCCCTATGCCGTGCCTTAAGGGCGCTTTCAAGTCCCCGCTTGACTGTCCTGTACCTAGGCCCAAGCTGGTCGAAAGGCTTCTTTCCCTGGCTGACAGCCGAAAGGTCGGACTGGAGGGACTGAAGATCCTGGCTGACCATATAAAGCTTGTTGTTGATCAAGGATTTGATTCCGCTCGCCTCGTTACGGAGGCTTTCCCTGTCATTGCGGAAGTTCTTGATGACGTCAAAATCAAGGCGGTCGCCTGTCAGCCCGTCCTTGACGCTCTTCGCCTCTAAGGAAAGGTCGCCGACAAGTTCAAGGAAAGAATCGAACCGTTCTTTAAGCTTGTCTCCGAACCGGGAAGTGTCAAAGTCGCGGTAATAGCTAGCAAAGGAAGAACAGGCCCGCTCATAGGAAGAGGCATAGGAGATAAGAGTATCCTTGACGTTCTTCACCTGGAGGGTAATCCGGGTGATTTCCTGCCTGACCTGCTCCTTCTTCCTGGAGAGCTTCTCGGTCAAAGAATAGTTGTCCGACTGCAGTTTCTTGGCATTATAGGAATTAAGGTCATGGGAGAGGTCGTCAAGCTGGTTGTCAAGGGTGTTCAGTTCATTGTTGATGGCAAGAAGCCGGTCATTTCCCTTCTTGACCTGCTCGTTTAGATTATCTAAGCTCTTCTTTCCCCGCTCGAAGTCAGCCCGGGCATTGATGTAGTTAAGCCTGTCGATCTTCTTTCTCGATTCCTGGAGGTCCTGGAAGATCTTCTGGATTTCGGTAAGAACAGAAACCTTCTCCTTCAAGGTCTTCGCCTCGGCCTCAAGGATCTTATACTGTTCGATGTTCTTCTGCATCGGGGCGATATCGACGTTTTCGTCGGCATCGCAGATGTATTCGGTGATGAAGGAAGAGATGTTGCTGATCGGAGCAAAGGAGACAGCCTTCTTGAACAGGGAGAAATACTTATCCGGAAGATTTCCGAAGGCCTCCTTAGAGAAGGACTGATAATCGGTATCCGTATCAAAGAAACGGAAGTGGTTTACCTTATAGTTGTTTCGGGCGAAAAGGGAAAGTTCCCGGTACCGCCTAGGTCGGATTTTGCTCTTATCCCTTTCGCTGTCACTATTGGAGAACCCGTTCTCCGGGAAGGGAGAGTCAAGATAGAAGTAATGCTTATCGATTTTATCGGAAGAATCGACATCGAAGACGACACCCAAAGTAAAGGTGCGGTTTTCTTCGTCATCGAAAATCTCGATGGCGATATAGGACGAGAACGTCCCGCGGCGCAAGACAATATTCGAGCCGTCGTCCTTGATACCGGTCTGACCGCGGAGATAGGAGAGAAGGGAACGGCCGGAACGGCCTTTTTCGTTCGCCGCCTTGTTGAAGTTCTCCGGACGGGTGGAGCCAAGGATAATGATCTGCAGGGCATCGATGATGGTCGATTTTCCGGTTCCGTTCGGACCGGTGAGGAAGGTGATGTTCTTGATATCCGTCGTGACATTGCTGAAATAATGCCAGTTGATCAGGCGGAGCTTAGTCAGTGATTTCATTTATTCTCTCCTCCTTCGCTTTCTTCCCGGACAGGGAAGACAGGGCCGTCTTCCTTCTTATTCCTCTCATCGAACAGGGAAGGGGAACTAGGCTCTTCCTTAGGCTTGGTGAGGAAGGAATAGAGGCTGTTAAGCTTCTCGCTGGAAAGAAGATAGCGGATAGTCGGCCTGATATAGAAGGAGTAGCTTGGATCAGAGTAGGATCCGTTGCATTTAGAGACAATGTTGAATCCGTCAAGCGTTCTTAAAGCGGAGGAAATCGTGTTGGAGGATAAACGCTTGCTTACGCTTGAAAGCCCAAGTTCGTTGACATAGGCATTTAAGGCCCCGGACGTCCTTAGAATCTCAGTTTCCTCCGGCGCCTTTTCCAGCTGGTTTTCATAATAAGAACGGAGGGCAAAGACGATAAGGGTGGTCGTCGGATCGAAGCGGAAGTGGTTCCGCTCGGCCGAAGAGGTCACAAAGATGACGCCGTCCTCATCGGACTTAGACAAGGTCCTTTCCCTATAGGAGAGATAGTCCTCGAAGGTGTCATAATAACGTTCGATGAACCTGTAGTCGGGATCGGCACGGAACATCTTGCTCTTGCGGTCATAGGACTTCCGGCAGATGTAACACTGATAGAGGAGGTCATTTAGCACTTCGGAGAAGAGATTCTTGTCCGAGCGGCTCCTCTTTTCATAATCCTCTTGAAACATGTTTCGTCACTCCTTTTTTCTTGAAGCGGTATAACGGCCTATAGTATCCGGCATAAAGCACACGGTCCGAGATTTTCTCGGCCGTATAGGGAATCCTGCCAAGCCTCGCCTTAAGGATTCCGAGAATCCTCCTGACAAGGTCGTCAGTGCTTTCCACCTTCCTTTCGTTGGTCAGCCTTTCCTCTTTCCCTTCAAGGTTATCCTCAAGATACTGCCTGATGGTGGTGTCGGAGAAGCGGTTAAGCTCGTTATCCAGGATGTTATTCCTTAAAAGAGAGGACTCTTCAGGCAGGAGATCGTCTTCCAAAGGAAGAGGATCTTCCCTGCCCCTATCCCTCGTCCGCTTATAGGGCATCCTCCTTGACTGGGAATCAAGATAGCCCTGGCGATAAAGGGAAATCGTCTCTCCTGCCTTAGCAAGAAGCGGCCTTTCATCATAGGAAAGAGCAGGGTTCTTGCTGATTTCCCCGGCCAAGGAACGGACGATTGCGGTGAGTTTGCCTTTCCTTGTCTTATCGCTGCTGGAAAGATAGTTGACCTTCCGCTGGACAGCCTCGGTATAGTCGGCATTGGCGTGGTCGATTTCATCGAAGGCAGAGGACAGACGGGAGAAGATGTCGATGATGTCCTGGATTTTCTTGATGACCGAGGAAGTGAGCTTGCCTAGGTCTTTTTCATTGTTCCCCGGTTCCGCCTTCGCCTGACGGACAAGGCGGGTGATGATTCGCTCGGACTTAATCCATTTCTTGAGGATAGAGATAGTGGGCTGGGCATAAAGTCCTAAGGAATCATAGGTCTTCCTTGGATGATAATATTTGTCGGCAATATCCTCCCGGTATTCATCAAAATGCTGCTTTAAGGCAGTATTGGGATCAAAGACCTTGGAAAGACGGTTTCCATAGACAAGAATCTGCTGGCGGAGGAGGGTGACCGACCTATCCAAAGTATCGGCATTGTTCTTGGCGTTTTCCAAAGAGCGGTACCTATAGTCGTCCTCTTTCTCATCCTCCCTTTTCAGTTCGGCATAGGTCTGATGGACCAAGGGAAGATAGGAAGAAGTGTCACAGGCCAAATCATTGAGGAGCTTAAGCCTCTGGATGGAAAAAGAAGGGAGATAAAGATACTCGACGTTCGTCTTCGGATTGCGGGAAATGATATACCATCCGCATTTGGAAAGCTTGCGGATGATATAGCTGACCTTCTGGGAAAGCAGGGCGGCTTCGTCGTCCTTATCCTTCACCTGTTCGACATCGACGCTTTCCTCTTCATCCTTGTCGTCAAGGCGGTCGGCTTCGATGTTGAATAACTTCCTCCTCTCTTCGCCCTGGCTTTTTAAGGACAGAGCAAAATCGCTGCGCCGCACATCTGTTTTCTGGCTACGCAAAAGGTGATATAAAGTAATCAGTGAGAACGCATAGACTGTCTTATACTTCCGGGAGAGCGGTGCAAAGAGCTCCTCGGGGATTTTATCAAATAAACGATTCAATTGCGGTTGATCCTTCGTTGACTCTCGACAATAAAAATTATAATCTAAATCCATCCTTTCCTTCAATGCTTTCTGTCTCTTTTTCTTGTCGAATAACGGAACCGTTTTTTCACGCAAGTCCCACCTAAGAGGGGAAAATAGCAATATCCTTTTTTCTGAGTGCTTGCTATACTAATAAACGATGAAAAACCAAACATTTTATAGTCGGTTTGCCTCTCACCGGAAGTCAAAAAAAACCGCGCTTTATTACAAGGGAAAAAGATTTTCCTATGCGGAGATTTATTCTAAGGCCGAAAGACAGGCCCTTCTCCTCTTCAACCAAGGAGTGAACGAAAAGTCTACGGTGACAAGGATTTCCGATTATTTTCCGGAAAGCATCATCACCCTTCTCGCCCTATTGAAGATCGGCTGTTCCCTATCGATTCTTTCTCCTCTTCTCCCTCCGCAAGCCTTTCTTTCCCTGTCCAAAGAGAGAAAGGAGAACGTCATTTTCCTTCAGGATTCTCTTTATAAAAGTTATCTGCCTGCCTTAAAGGAGAAAAATGTACCACTCGTCCTTCTTTCTCCGAAAAAGGATTTGTCTTTCTTCCGGCGCAAAGCCTATGTCAAGGAAAACAAGGAAAGCCTTGCTCTTGCCCATAAGGACGGCTTCACTGATTCCTACCTTTCCTTCCGTTCCCGGAAAAAGAGGAAGGAAGTCCCTCTATTCCAGAACGAAAAGAAGGAAGTCCTTCTCTTCCATAGCCTTGGCGATACAAGGCCAGGGAAGAGCTATGCCTTCAGCAACGAAATCAGGGATACCACATCGGTTTCCTTCCTGAAGGAAGTCACCCCGGCATCCAGGAAGGGCTACTTCCTCCCCCTTATCCCACTTGAAAGCGCGGCCGGAACCCTTTCCGGAATCCTCACCCCTCTCTCCCTTGGAAGGAGCATCAGCCTAGTCACCAAGGACAGAGTAAAGAGCGCCCTTACGCTATTAGGAAGAAAAAAGGCAGATACGCTTCTTAGGCTTCCTTATAGGTATAAGGAAAGGCTTAGGGAGAGGACAAAGGCAAAGGAAAAACGGATTAAGTCCGTCATCCTGACCAGGGATAAACCGGATTTTGAGCTAGTGAAGGAAGGAAAAACCTACGAGAGGAAACAGGCCTACCTTTGCAATGAAGCAGGAGGCTTCCTTCTTGGGGGAGACAACAAAATCAGCGATCCTTCCTGTCTTGGAAATCCTCTTCCTCCCTTTCAGGCCGTGTTGCTTCCCTTAAAGGGAACATCGAGGGTGAATAGAGGAGAGGAAGGAAGACTTGCCTTTTCCCTTCCGAAAGGATTTCTCGGCTATAAGGGGAAGAGCCTCTCTTCGTCCACCATCTTTTTTGACAATCGTCCTTTCTTCATCAGGGATGACATCCTTGTAAATAAGGAAGGAAACTATTATTTCGTGAAGCGGAGGGAAAACATCGTCCGCTTCCACGGATATCCGGTCTACCTCAACCTAGTGGAGAACCTATCCCTGTCCATTCCCGGAGTGATTTCCGCAAAGGTCTTTTTCGATCATAGCATCAACCACATCCCCTATTTCCATCTCTATATCGAAAACAGAGACCATAGCGATGAGGTCCTGTTCAAGGAACTGCGTGCACGCTTTGATGACAAGAGGAGGTACTATTCCATACCGAAACGCATTTCCGTCTATCCTCGGTTCCCTCGGACATACAAAGGGGAGATCGATACGAAGGCTCTCTGCCAGTTCCTTTGACCGGAAGATGTCCTTTTGATCAGGGGGATTTTTGTCCTTTTGGTTTGCATCCGAATAGCGCAAAGATTTGTAACCGCTTTCAGATTTCTTCCTTTATCCGGTATTCATAACAGACACCATAGTTAAGATTCACTCCGATTCTTAGAATCATCATCTGTCCTTCCCGCAGGCATTAAATGGGTTAAGGTAAAGATAGGAAAATGCTTTTCCCGGCTATTGCCTTTTTTGTGGTTTTTTCATTCGAAAAGGGAAAAAGAAATACTTTTTTCCAGAAATCGTATCACAAACCAGGCTTGGCAAGACAGTCGTTAAGCAAGCGTCTTTTATTTTAAGCACCAGAAACAGCTAAACTTTGGATATATTGTACAAAAAAATTCCGCATGTTATTTTATTCACAGAGGAGAACATTATGGAATTAACGTTGATATTGACCATTTCTACCTGCCTTACCATGGGCAACGGAAACTACACTGCCGGCGGAAGCGTGGAACGTCTAAGTAAGAAAGCGGGCAAAATTCTTTCTGCCTCCCAAAACGGATTTTCGGATCGGTTATCGGATTTTTCTCTGTTTGCCTTCGGGGACACGGATGGCGTTTAGGAACGATAGTTTATAGTTTTTGGAATTGGGAATTCGTTAACGAAGAGTATTAATTGCAAATATGAAATACAGGGATTACGGAACACTGGAAAGGAGAAGCGTGTCTAGCCTTACCGACAAGGAAAGGCAGACAAGAAGGGTAAAGAACTGTTCGTTTCTCATGTGGTCTGAGGCAGCTTCCGTTGTCGCAATGACCGCAGGATATAAGCGATGGTTTCAAGGTGTCTACTTCATTATCTTCCCCACTCTGTTTCTTTTGGTTTTAGCCATCTGGCTCATTAAACTAATCCGGAATGCACGAATCGAATCAAGTAAACCGATCTACAGAAATAACAGCTACCGTCTCTTTCTCATCAGGAATACCATGATGACCGTCTTCGGTTTTCTTTGCTCATTGTCCACCGTTCAGTATAATGCCGTCCAGGGCGTAAGGGAAGGCGAACTGAATTTCCTTCTGTTTGCCTTTTTCACATGGTCCTTTGTCCTTCCTTATGCAATCGCAATTTACAGAAAATTCATCATGCCGATCCGGCAGGCAAGGAACGAATACAGAGCCAATACACCACAGAGGAAGAAGCAGAAAGGGCCGACAAGGCTGAATAAGGAATGGTGGCTGGAACTGTGGGTGAAAATAGGCACAGGGGAAAATGACCGGAACTAGGATTTCTTCGTTGCCTTATTGTAATGGAGGACCTTTTTCAGCTTCTTGTCGGAATAACCGTTCAGTTCTTTCACATACCTAGGGTCAAGCTTCTTCCTCTCTTCAAGGGCAGCCTCTGTCTCATCATGGACTTTCTTCGCTAGTTCCTGGTTCGTCCTTTCGTTATACTCCTGGGGATAGATCGGAGGAAGGTAGCGGACCTGAATCGGATATCGATGATAATGGTAATGCTGATTAAAGACGCGTTCAGGGAAATACCTGGCGACAGGGCAAATCGGAATCTGGCTATGGACAGCAATCTTAAAGGTTCCGGGATGATAGGGTGCAAGAGAGAACTTCGGTCCCTGGCTTCTCGTCCCTTCCGGATAGACAAAATAGGAGAGGTCCTTATTTTCGCTAAGCTGCTTCTGAATCTGCTTAAAAGCCTTTATCTCACTTCGGAGGTCTTCCCGGTCGATAAATGTCGATCCGAGATAAGAAACGATATGACCGAAAAGAGGCATCTTTTTCACTTCCTTCTTGGCCAAAAAGGCAAGAGGACGGTCGGAGACGATTAACGCAGCCATCGGGTCAAAGTCCGAAACATGGTTACAGACAAAAAGGACCTGTCCCTTAGGAAGTTCTTCCTTCCCCGATTCATAAAAGACTGCATGGAACCCTCTTCTGTTTGCTCTGTCCGCACAGGACCTGACATCCTCGTAGCATTCCTTTAGACTTTTTGTCGGATGCTTTTCCTGTTTTTTTCCTCGGCTGGCCAAAGGTCCTAGAATCGGATATAGACACAGAGCCAAACGAACCCATTTTCTCATTTTTCTTCCTCCTTATAAATTCTGCCAACCGCCTTCTCTCTCCGATAGAGGGAGACGGAGCAGCCAGGGACGATGGCGAGATGAACCATAAACTTACTATCGGACACATCTCCGGCCTCATTGAAAAGAAGCCTGACATCCTCAGGGAAGTCGTACCTTATCGTATCCTTGGAAGGATTGAAGAGAAGATAGAGGTCATAGTCTTCCCTCGCCGCATCGATAAGCAATCCCCCCAAAGGGAGATCTTCGAAATGGATATGCTTGGTTAGCTCGCCTTTAGGAAGAGAGGTCTTTGCCCTTACCCTCTTTTTCCTCTTTATGGCATCCTTTAAAAAGGACACCCTATCCTTCCGCTTATAGGCAAGGGTATAATCAAACCCATTGATTTTGTCTCCGGCGTTATAGGTGTTGAAGTGGAAGGATTTACTCTTTCCAATCTCCTGTCCTTCCGAAAAGAAAGGAATTCCTAAGGCAAAAAGGACCGCCACGTTTATCCTCTTAATCCGTTTTAAGACTTCTTCCTCGCTTGCCAGAGGAAGAGCAACACGGATTTTGTCATAGAGGCAGGCATCGTCATGGCACTGGACATAGTTGACCGACTGAAGGAAGGAGGAAAAGAGAGGAGGGAAGGCAAGGAAGGATGAGCTTCCTAACCTGACATGTTTAAAACCGTCCCGGTAGCTTGTTTCCCCAAGCAGATATCCTTTCACGGCAAGAGAGTCCTGGCCGCTTTTTCCCTTGACGATATCCCGGAACCGATCATTAAAGAAACCGCAGAAAGGCAGCTTCTCCCCGTTCCTCCTGTTGGCTTTTTCGCTCCCCGGAAGGTTTGTGTATAAATCCCATCCTTCCCCATAGAACAGGATATCGGCTTTTTTCCTCTTGCATGCCTGGTAGGCCCTAGTCAGCGTCTTGATATCCCTTATTCCCCTAAGGTCGAAACGGAAGCCGTCTACGTCATAGACATCGATCCTGAAAAGAAGGGAGTCCAAAATCAATTTTCTTACCCTATAATTCCGGCTCTCTAAATCGTTTCCGCATCCGGTTCCGTTCGAAAGGGAACCATCGGCATTGTAGCGGAAATAATAGTTCGGACATAATAGGTTCAGCGAATTGAAGTCATGGGAAAAGACATGGTTATAGACTACATCGAGGTTAACCCGTATTCCTTTCTCATGAAAAGCGGAGACAAGTTCCTTTAATTCCCTAAGCCGGGCATAGGGATCACTTGGATTACTAGAGTAGGAGCCTTCCGGTGCAAAGTAGAAAGAGGGATCATATCCCCAGTTGTACTGGGAGAAGACGTCATCCTCGTTCACGCTCTGATAGTCAAGCACAGGCCTTAACTGGACATGGGTGAAACCTAGGGCGGAAATATAGTCGATTCCCCTCTCCCTGCCTTCTTTATTTTTCTCCCCGCTCCGGGCAAGGGCGGAAAAAGTCCCTCTGTCATTAAGCTGAGTCAGGGAAGTCCTGTCCCGGATATGGCATTCATAGATGATGGCCTCATCTGGACTAGAGAACTTCTTCAGGCATTCATCGTGGCTAGGAAAGGCTTTGACCTTGTTAAGGTCGACAATGTATCCCCTTCTGCCGTTGCTGGAAAGAGAGAAGGCATAAGGATCGACCACGCGGACAATCTTGCCGAAGGTTTCCACTTCATAAAGATATCCTTCCTTCTCGTAGTTGCCAAAAAGAACCAGTTCATAGATTCCGTTCTCCAGGTTGTGTTTCCTAGAGAAAGACTTTGACCCCTGTTTGGTCAGCAGAAGAAGGTGGCAGGAAGTCGCAAAGGGGGCAAAGACACGGAAGATAGTCTTCTTCTTGGTATAGATAGCACCCCTTTGTCCGTCGAAACGGTATTTTTCCTCAAAGGACGGGCTTCTGGCAAGGAAAGAAATGTCGACAGGGACAAAGAAGTTGTTCTGTGTAAGAATCTCGTACCGCTTCCCAGGAACAAAGGAAAAGCCATCCGGGAGAAGGAAATGATAAATCCTATAGTCATCGTTCTCTTCCCGGCGGATGTTGCCTAAAGGGAAGGAGAGAGTGTTATCCACATAGAGGGAAAAAGAGGTAATCAAAGCTCTGGTAAAGCTTTTCTTTACGTAGAGGTCCCTGTTCTGGTTGTCTAAGGCGAGGGAAAAGAGTAGCTGGCTATCCATTCTGGTTTCCTTTGAGAATATAGGCACACTGGGAGAAAGAGGAAATATCTTCGCCAAAACGGCGGTAGCCGGTATAGCCTTCCTTTTTCGTCAGGGCGACTAAGGAAGGATAGGGAATATGGTTCGGGAAATTGATGGCAAAATGGGAAAGGACAAGGTGGGGAAGAGCAAGGTTCTTTCTCGCTTTCGCCTCATATTCCCTCTTAACAAGGGCAAAGTCATCCTTTCTCAGACGGTTGTCTAGTTTGCCAAAGTAGTCCTTAAGGAAGGCAAGGACAGGCTTTTCGTCTCTTACTTTAAGGATGAGGCTGACACAGCTCTCTTCCCCGCCCTGCTTAAAGGAAGAGAGGAGAAGTTCACCCTGCCTGTCAGCCAAAGAAGAAAGGAAGGAAGGGGAAGAGAAATAGGACTGCCTCCTTAATTCGTACTTCGGGAAGAGACTCCTTCCGTAATGCTCATAGAGATCCTTCCGGTGAGGGAACTTGAAACCATATCCAAGATAAGTCCCTCTTCCTGCAAAGACGCCTAAGGATAGCTTATCTAAAACATCACTGGATTCCTCGGAAGTTGTTTTCTTTTCATAGATAGTGAGATCGGCAGGGAAAAGAAGGGAGGAGAGAAGAGAAACCATCGTCGATGGCTTTTCGTCCATAGAAAGGAAGACGACCCTGTCTCTTGGCACATAATAGGATTCGACAAACCGGCGCAAAGAAGAGACGTGGGTGTTGTTTGCTTCCTCCCTTTTCGGAAGAAGAGAATCTTTAAGAGGAGAAGAGGCGTACCTATGGCTGAGCCTGCGTTCCAGGCAGATGTTTGCCGGTTTCTTTTCCTCATCCCTAAGCAAAGGTGAAAGTCCCTGTTTGACCCTGTCAAGGCCTTCCTCGGTAAAGTTGCGGCGAATGATTCTCTCCCTTAGCCTTTTTAGTCCGGGAAGGACGTCATCAAGGGAAGAAAGAGAATAATAGGTGTAAGAATAATCCATCGAGGAAGAACCGACAATGCCCCTTGTGGCAAGAGCATCCTGGAAATCCTTGCTCCTTATCCTCTCCTTGGTCAGATAGGCGGTTCCCTTGCCTAGCTTTGCGCCGTTAACCTCCAGAGTATTGTTCAAGGCCCCTTTTCCAATATAAATGCCGGCAGACTTCAGTCTGGATTTGCGGGGGACGACAATCAAGGTAATCCCGTTTTCCAGTTTTTCCTCATAATAAGGACATCCGAGATGTCCGAAATCGTTTTTAATCATCCTTAGTCCTCCTTAGATAGCAGAGAGTAGACCCGGATAGGCTTCCTCCCACTTAAGAGAGGAAGGACATCTTCTTTTTCCCTCTTCAGCGGGGAAAGATAATCTTCCAGGCTGTCCTTTATTCCATAGAGGGCATTTTCGGCAATGCGGGAAAGAAGGAAGAGGGATTCTTCGTTGAAAAGGACCTGTCGGGTCTCCAGCGAGCTATAGGCAGGAAGGAAGAGGGAAGAATCCATCGCCTTCCCGTCTGAAACGGCAGCAAGGATTTTCTCTCTGAACCTCGTCCTCTTCTTTGCCGGACAGGAGAAAAGGAGCAGAGAGGCAAAAGGGGTAAGAAGCTTCCTGTCCCTTTCTATTCTTGTCCCGAAAAGGGACGAAAGCTTCTTTTCCAGGGAAGAAGTGTACCTGGAAGCACAAGCTTCCCTTTGTTTGCGCCTTATTTCGCTCTCCACCGGCTTTGTTTCCCTCACTAAGGCAAGAAGATCCTTTCTGCCTGAGGGAATCCTTAATTCCCTGTCCGAAGGAAAAGAAAAGGAAGTTGGCTTTGCGGCAGAGGAAAAGGCAGGAAGAAAAGAAAGAGGATCTTTCTTCCTTTTCTCTCCAAGATAGATATCCTCACCGGTTAGAGAAGCGGACACAAGTCTATGCCTTTCCCTGACCTGACGAAGGGTGACTTCCCCCCTTAGGTTTAAGGTAGGAAGAGCCTTTGTCCCCGGTAAAGGAAGAAGAAAGGAAAGCGTGAAAAGAGGATCAGAGGCTTTATTTCCATAAAGGGAAAGAAGATGCTCCTTAGAGAGAGCAAGCCTTTTTTTACTGACTTTCCTCTCTTTTTTTATCCTGCCAAGAAGGATTTTCCTTCCGGACTTAAAAGGATTGGAGAAAAGGACAGTCACATTCCTCTGGGTGTAAAGGACAGAGAAGAAATAACCGTCAAAGGCGTTCTCGACAGAAAAAGACAGGGTTCCGAAAGGAACGGCCTGTTTCTTCTCTGCTTCCTTCCTTTTTCTGTTCCTGATGTCGGCAAGGACAAGAAGGGCTTCCTTATCGCTTTCTTCCTTTTTGAGGAATATGCGACGAAGGATAAGCCGCTCCTGGAATTGATCCGTGTAGAAGTAAGCATTCTTTTCCATAGTTAGTTATCATGCTCCTGTAGATATTCTTCGGCAGAGAGACCTAGCGTATAAGTGCCTCCAGGGCCCCTTTCGACAATCCGTTCGATAAGAAGACGGGAAATCCTATCAGTCGCCTTCTGGGTAGTCAGGGAGAAAGTGCGCCTAAGTAAGGCCTTGCTGCACCTGCCTGTCCGGCAAACAAAGTCCTTGACGGAATTATACCTGAATTCATCCGGATCGCTTACCTGTCCGTCAGCACCGAGGGAATTCTCCTTTTCGGCAGGCTCCAGGTCAAGGAATTCCGGATTGTAGTGAGGCTTCCCCGCCTTCTTTTTCAGATAATCAAGCACGCGGGTGATTTCCTCGTTGGAGAGATAGGCGGACTGACAGCGGACCATAGACTTCTTTCCCGGACACTTGAAGAGAAGATCGCCTTTGCCAAGAAGGGTCTCTGCCCCGTTCTCGTCGAGGATGACCTGGGAATTGACACGGCTTGCACACCTAAGGCCGATACGGCAGGCAATGTTCGATTTGATCAGGGAAGGGACAACATCCCGGTCAGGCCGTTGAGTGGCAATGATAAGGTAAATACCGGCTGCACGTGCCTTCTGGGCAATACGGCAGACATATTCAGGAAGTTCTTTCCCGCCAGTCTGCCTCAGATCGGCAAATTCATCAATGATACAGACAATGGCAGGCCTCTCCTCAAGGGCTTTGGAAGGTTCAGAGACGCGGAGAGCATTATATTCGCCTAAGTTCATGCAATGGCAGGTAGAAAGGAGGGAGAAGCGGCGGTCCCTTTCAACGCAGAGCTTAGAAAGGGCGCGGATAGCCTGACTAGGATTAGAGATGACCGGGCAGAGAAGGTGTGGGCAGTCCTTGTACAGACTGAATTCAACCTGCTTTGGATCAATGAGCCTAAGCTTCCTTTGGTTCGGATAGTTCCGCCTTAATAAGGTAACAATCATCGAATGGATAAGGACAGACTTTCCCGAACCTGTGGATCCGGCAACAAGAAGATGGGGCATTTTATTCAGGGGATAGGTGACGATTTCGCCTGAGATATCCTTGCCGATAGGAAGCAAAAGGTTTTCGGTGGTGTTCGTTTCCACTTTCTGGAAGACATCCTTGAACGAAACGGCCCTAGGGGCCTGGTTTCCCACCTCGATACCGGAAGTCGACCGCCCTTCGACGACTGTCTCGACACGGACGGACTTGTCTCCGTTAAGGTAGCGCTGGAGGTCATCGGTAAGAGAGGCAATCTTATCGGCCTTCTCGCCGGAGTCGGTCAGGACATTGAAGCGGGTGACGGATGCGCCGATTGTAAAACTTGTCGCCCGGGCACGGATGCCGAAGTCCTTCAGGGCATTATTAATAATAACCGCCTTCTTTTGGGCAGCCTCCTGGTTAATCTGAATCTTGGCAGAGTCATCATGCTCATCGAGCAGATCATCCGTCGGGAAGGGGTAATTATAGGCAAGAGTCTCTTTGGCGTACTCCTGGAACTGTGCCTTTTTCCTCCTTTCCTTTTGTTTCTTCTGCCTGAGCTTTTCACTCTCCCGGCGATGTTTTTCATCGAAGTACTGTTTGACGGCGATGTCTTCCTTTTCCTCCTCCGTCCTTTCCTTTTCCGGATTCGGATTCGGATTTGAAGGAGAAACATTCCTTGTCAACTCCGGAGCATCCTGAGAAGGAAGATCATCCGCATTAATCATGACTTCCTGGCTAGGAGTTTCCTTATAGGCCTGTTTTCTTGCCTGATATGGTCCTTCCAACGGATTGCTTCTTCCTTGGGCAGCCAAAGAAGGAGAGAAAGAGGAAGCCGTTTCTTCTTTTTCCGCCATTTCCATTGAAGGGGAAGGAGACACGGATTCCTCCGTTTCTTTCTTCCTGTCCCTTGTTTTTTCCCTCTTGCCCAGGTTAGGGGAGGCAAAGGGACGGAAGGGATTCTCGCGCCTAGGCTTTTCCTCTTTCTGTCCGGCAGAGGCTAAAGAAGGAGAAAAATCGGCACTAGGATTTGGCGCCTCTTTTTTCTGCCTCGGGGAGGGAAGAGGTGCTTCTTTTGCCTTCACAGATTCAAGGTCCTGTTTATTCTGGCTAAAAGACTGCCGGAAGCTCTCGGCCCGCTTCCTTCTTTCCCTGGCATCATCCCTCTCAGTAGGAGAGAAAGACTTCTTCCTCGCCTGTGGAATCGGATTCCTTTCTTCCTTAGTCCCGGAAGAGAGATCCGGCGTCTCATTTTCCGTTACATAGTCCTTAGAAGAGTCCTGCTGCCTATCAAAACGGGGAAGAGGCTTGTCCTCCCTGCCGTTTTCCCCCTGTTCTTTACTTTGCTCATTGGAACGATGCAGGAAGGATTTTTTTACTTTTTCCTTTTTATAGGGGGAAGAATAACTGACACGGTTCGCCTTCTTCCTTTTCCTGTACTCCCATTCTGTGGTTACCGGGCGGAAGAGGATAAGGAAGAGGGCAAGGAAGAGAAGGAGAAGGAAAAACACGATATCTCCAGGTACTTTCCAGATGGCACCAAAGACCGTGACCAGGAAGAGGCCGATATATCCTCCCCCTAAGCCGCTTAACGAGCTGAAATTATCGACATAGAAAGGTTCTCTGGCGAAAGAAAGCCTGAGGTCGTTATAGGATGGATTAAGGCTGGCAAGGGAGAGATTCCCGCTTTCGGCAAAGAAGGAAATCGAGCCAAAGGCAAGAACGGAAAGGAAAAGAAGGGCCGTGCCTAGGTAGCCTAAGGCATATTTTTTCAGCGGAAGAGGCTTCTTCGCGTAAATCCTATAAAGCCCGTAAAAACCGATGACAATCCTAGCCAAAGGATAGAAAAGACCGAAAAGATAGGCGAAGGAATAGGTCAGAAACCGTCCGATGACCGTCCTATTAGTTGCTCCGGTAATCCTCCTCGTTAGGAGGAAGACACCAATAGTGCCATTCACCCATTTCCCTGTTTCGGATTGACTAGTCATCTGGGCATCGGCAGTCTGTTTTTCCTTGTTCATGTTCGCTAAGTTTTCCGGTCCTGTTTGAATAAAATTATATCATAGCTATAAATAAAGTAGGTTAAAGCAAAAGCCAAAAGAGAAAGATTCGCCAAAAGAAAAGGATAAGGAAAGAGGCGGGTTCAGAAGAGTCTCCCGGCCCCGCTGCCGATTTTCCTGACCGTCCTTTTCGCCTTCAGCCCGGTCCGAAGATGATAGTTTTCCGAAACCTTGGCAAGGAAGTCAGGGATGAATTCGTTTTTCACAAGGCTGATGGTGTTTCCTCCCCATCCTCCGCCGGTTTCCCGGGATCCAAGTACGCCTTCCACCTTCCGCGCCTCATCGACAAGGACATCGATTTCAAAGCACGTTGCATCATAGTCGTAACGCAGGGAATCCCCCGACTCATTCCTCAGACTTCCGAAAGAGTGTAAATCCTTCTTTTCCAAGGCGGCTAAGGCGTCTTTTACCCGCTGTTCTTCATAAACGGCATGCTTTGCCCGCTTTTGCAGGATAGGATTCTGGATAAAAGAGCGGTACTGCTCAAACTGTTCAACGGAAAGCTGGCATAGGCTAGTCACCTTAACCCCCTTCTGAATCTGTCTAAGGGCTTCCTCGCATTCCTTTCTCCGCTCATTGTAATGAGAATGGGAAAGAGAATGGGGTCTGTTGCTATCCGCAATGGCAAAAGAATAATCCGTGAGAATAACAGGAACATATTTATATTCCAACGTCTTACAGTCTAAGAAGATGGCATTGTCTTTCTTTCCCATGGCAGAAGAAAACTGATCCATGATTCCGCAGTTTGTCCGATTGAAGTTATTCTCTGAATATTGTGCCAGCTTGGCAATCCTGACCGGTGTCAGTCCAAATCCAAGCCTGTCGTTAAGCATCGTGGCAATAACCACTTCCCTGCTCGCCGAGGAAGATAGACCTGAGCCAGGGATATTGCCAGAGATAAGGATATCAAAACCATAGGGAATCTTTTTACCAAACCGGGAGAGAGTCCACCTTATGCCAAGAGGATAATTCATCCATCCGTTTCTCCGGCGGAAGGAAAGGTCATCAAGACTAAGCACCCCTACTCCTGCCTTTTTGCAGTTTATGCTGAAAAGCCGGCAAGTTCTGTCTTTCCGCCTTCGTGCAAGGCAATAAGTCCCTGCCATAAGAGCACAGGGAAGAACATGACCGCCATTGTAGTCGATATGTTCACCGATAAGATTGACTCGGCCAGGCGCAAAATATCCGCGGATGTCTCCGTCAGAGCCAAACAGAGTAGAAAACGTGTTCTCCCTAATCGAAATAGCCATAAGACTTTTTAAGTTAAATTTATTCTAGAAAATCCAAAGATGCATTTCAAGGGATATTGAAAGTAGGAAAACGTCTGATAAAAATAGCTTAAATCTGATTTATTCCATCCGCCAAGATAAAAAACACGGATTTTCATTCCTTCTTTATTCTCTCGTTGCAAAAGAGAAAAAACACACTAAAATATTAAGGATAATAAGAAGATAAAGAAAGAATAATCATATTTGTATGATCAAAATCAACAAGCTTAAAGAACGCTACACTGACTTCCTCTATGATCATCCGAAAACGAAGACAGGTTTTGCCTGGGCCTGGAAAGTCTTCGTCACTATCATTTCGGCCATCATCTTTGCTTATGGCTTTCGGGCCTTCATTGCCCCGACGGTTCAGTGTGTTGCAGGATGGTTTCCAAAACACAACCCGGAATTGGATTTCGGTCAAAGCGGAATATCCACATGGTATAACGGCATCACCCAAAATGATTTCATCGATCCGACCCATTTAATCGCAGGCGGTGCATCTGGTATCTCCCAGGCAATCATCCGTCTTTCGGAAATTTTTGTGAACATTAAAGCAAACGAAAAGACAATCACTTCCATTCTTTATTTCGTCATCAACGTTCCGCTTCTTATCCTTGCATTTTTCAAAATCAGTAAAAGTTTCGCTGCCTTCACCCTTCTCAATGTCGGCTTTGTCTCTTTGTTTAATTATGTCATTCCTGACGCCTGGATATATAACGTCGTCAATCTTTATAGCAACACTTTGGCTCGCTGCATCTTCGGAGGCATAACGACAGGAATTTCTTCCGGTCTTGCCATGGTCATCAACTCTTCCGCCGGAGGGACGGATATTCTAAGCATCTATTTCAGCGAAAAGAAGCATTCCCAGGTCGGAAAGATTTCCTTTGTCATCAATGGCATCATCATCATCTGCTATACCTTGTTTACAGTCATCGGACAAAAAACTAAGCCGGAATGGAACAAAGGTAACTCCAATGATGTAATCACGATGGCACTATATAGCATTGTCTATTATTTTGTCGCAACCAAGGCCATCGATCTAAGGAACGTAAGAAACCGCAAGCAACAGCTGACAATATTCACCAACAATCCCAACAGGCCGAAAATCCTAATCCGTGCCTTCCCCCACACGGCGACTGTTGTCCAAGGAAGAGGTGCCTATTCTGGACAGGAAAAGCTCGTTATTTATAGGGTCATATCAAAACCGGAAGAAAAGAAGGCTATCGCCCTTGTCCGCAAAGCTGATCCAACCGCCTTCCTCACTGTCAGCGACCTCAACCAGGTCTATGGCCGTTTCTTCATCAAACCGCTTGAATAAAAGAAAAGGAGTCCTAAAAATGGCAACAAATAAAGAATTAGCCGACTTGATCTTCCCCGATGTCAAAAAGACAATCAAAGATCTTGATAAAAGGTTCCCTCCCCGCAATCTTCCCGATGGTGCCGAAGTCACCCGCTTTGCCCCTTCTCCGACCGGCTTCCTCCATACCGGTTCTTTGTTTACGGCAAGGATTGCCTATAAAATCGCCAAGCAGACAAACGGCGTGTACTTTAGGCGTCTAGAGGATACAGACCAGAAACGGGAAATCAAAGGGACTGGTCTTGACCTAGTCAACCAGTTAGCCAATTTCGGTATTGTACCTGACGAAGGTTATTTCGGAGACCACGAAGAAGGGAACTATGGCCCCTATATCCAGTCCAAACGGGCGGACATCTACAAAATCGTCATCAAGGATTTAATCAAAAAGGGACGGGCCTATCCTTGCTTCTGCACGAAAGAAGAGCTTGACCAGCTCCGGGAAGTCCAGGAAGCCAACAAAGTCATTCCCGGTTATTATGGGGAATATGCCCGCTGCCGTCACCTTTCCGTCGATGAGGACATTGCCTTAATCAAGGAAGGCAAGCCTTTTGTCATCCGCTTCAAATCGAAGGGAAACCACCTCAACCACATCAAGGCACACGATGAAATCCGGGGGGACAGGGAACTGACGGAAAACGACCAGGATATCGTCATTTACAAATCCGATGGTCTTCCCACCTATCATTTCGCCCACTTAGTCGATGACCATTATAGGCACACGACTCTTGTCACCCGGGGAGAAGAATGGATTTCTTCTCTTCCCATTCACCTGGAACTATTTGCCGCCAGGGGATGGCAGGCACCGAAGTACGCCCATCTGCCGGTCATCATGGTCAACGACAAGGAAACCGGAAATAAGCGCAAGCTTTCTAAGCGTAAGGATCCGGAGGCGGCAGTCAGTTTCTTCCTTAAGGAAGGCTATCCTAAGGATGGTGTACTGAAGTACCTAAGGACGATTGCCAATTCCAATTTCGAAGCATGGCTAAGGGAAAATCCGAAGAAGGATTATAAAGAGTTCAGGCTGTCCTTCGACAAGTTCTCCCTCGATGGTGCCCTCTTTGACAGGCCGAAGCTGGAAAACATCTCTAAGGAAGTTCTGGCTAACTACGATAAGAAGACATTCACCGACAACTGCCTTGAATGGGCAAAGGACAACGACAAAGCCCTTGCCGATAAGATTGAAGAAAACAGAGAGAAATTCGAGTCCATCATTAATATTGAGCGTGACCAAGAGAAGCCTCGGAAAGATTACGAGAAATTCTCGGACGTTTATCCTAAGATTCGCTTCTTCTATGACGACGAGTACAAAAAACTACTCGCTTCCCCTCTGCCTTTTAACCAGGACAGGGATAAGAACGTCATCAAAGAGGTTCTAAAGGACTTTGTTTCCTCCCTCGATCTTGAACACCAGGATGAAAATAGTTGGTTCCAGTCCAGGAAGGATTTGGGAAGGCGGCACAATTTCATCAATGACCGGAAACTCTACAAGAAAGATCCCAAAGCCTATAACGGATGGTATGCCGACTGCATCTCCATTGTCCGTATTTCCTTATGTGCATCAAATCAGTCTCCGAAGCTGTTCGATGTCCTGAAGATCCTAGGAAAGGAAGAGATCGGGAAACGGATTGATTCCGTTCTTGCTCTCCTGTAAAAAGGAAAAGTGCCTTCTTCTCTTTCGTCCTTTAAAAAGAAATACGTCAAAGTCATCCTCAACGGCATTCTCTTTCTTTCTTTGACTCTTCTTGCCATCTACTATGTTCTCAAGGATGATCCTTCCAGCACATTCAAAAGGCTAGGAAAGGCTCGTTTTCTCCCTCTTCTTTATGCCTTCCTCGCCTTTTTCGTGACGCTTCTTCTTGACGGAACGAATATCCTCTCCCTGACAAGAAGGTACAAAAAGGACTACCGATATAAAGATGCCTTTGTCAACGTCCTTTCCGGACAGACCTTAGGCGTCTATAGGAAATCGGCGGCCCCTCTTATCCAAAGTCAGACCTTCGCCAAGCAGGAAGTAAACAGGGAAAAGTCGGCCTCAATCCTGACCAGGAATTTCCTGATGTTCCAGTTTTCCCTCTTCCTCTATTCCCTGCTTTTCTTTCTCTTAGGCTATCAGACGAGGAAAGAAGTTCCTCTTGATCTTTTTGGAGGAAGGAAGCTAATTTATGTCATCATTTTCGGTCTTTCCATCCAGATTGGGTGGCTTCTCGGTGCATTGACGCTAGGCTTTTTCCGTCCTCTGCACCGCTTTATCCTAAACAGCGGAGTAAATGCCCTAATCAAGATGAAGCTTGTCCGGGACGGAGAAGGACTTAGAAGAAGATGGACAAGGAAGTTTGCCTCCTACCGGATAGAAAGGAAAAGACTATTCGGAAACAAGGGATTAAGGCTTCATCTTTTTCTGGACAACTTCATCAAGCAATGGATTTTCGGCACAATCCCTTTCTTTGCCCTAAGGGCAGTCGCGGGAAACAATGTCTGCACTTTGGAGAGGTATTTCAAGACTCTGGTCGGAACTAGCTATACTAACATCATCGGCTCCTTAGTCAATGTGGGAGGGCCGGAAATCGTCTTCCAGGATACCTTCACCTATTTTCTCTCTTCCGCCAGCCTAGAAAACCTCAAAGGCATCGTCTCGGCTAGCAACATTCTCTGGCGAAGGGTTACCTTCTATACTCCCTTCCTTATCGGACTAATCACCACCTTGACCTTAGAAGGAACAAAGAAGAGATTTGCAAGGATCGGGGATACACGGACAATCTACGACAGGGACAGGATGGATTTTGCTTCGCTTGACGAAGGGACAAAAGCCTATCTAAACGAAATCAAGAAGAAGGGACAGAGGAATAACCCTGCCTTACTCAGCAAGGAAGAAGTCGGTCAGTCCTTTGAAAAAAGGAAAAAACGATATTCCGACAGGGAAAAGAAAACGCCCGAAAGGGAAAAAGTCGAAGATGCGGACTTTGCCGCCATCCTCGAGCAGGGAAAACGTCATCTTGCCGAGGTTGAAAAAGAGTCGGAAGCGCTTCTTAAGGAAGGCACAAGTGATCCGGAAGTAAAAAAGGAAGCCGAGAAAGAACTTCGTTTCCAAGAAAAGAGGGCAAAGAAGCACCAGGAGAAAAAGGTTGCAAAGCTTGAAAAAAAGAGGAGCAAAATAAAAAACAATCCGGATATAGAAGAAAGGGTTTTGACTTCTCCGACGCAAGACCCAAAGGAGAGATAATGGTCATCGGTATTTTTTCGGACACTTATGAACCTGACATCAATGGTGTGGCAAATGCGACCAAGAGGCTTCGTGACACCTTGATCAGCCATGGCCATCAGGTCATTCTTGTCACTACCGGGCTGCCCCACCAGAAAAAGTTCACTTTTGAAGGAGGAATCAGGCGGATTCCCGGCAAGATTCTCTCCTCCCTCTACGGATATCGAAGGAGCTTTGTCTATAATTCTGCTGCCTTTAAGGCCCTCTCAATGTTCCATTTCGACATTTTTCACATCCAACAGGAATTCGGTGTCTCGATTTTCGGCCGGATCTGTTCTAAGTTCTTCCATGTTCCTCTTGTCTATACCTACCATACCTGCTATCCGGACTACTCAAGCTATCTTTCGGGAGGGAAGAAAATTCCTGATTTTCTTGCGAAGAAGACAATAATTTCCTTGGTAAAGAAAATCGTCTCCAGGAAGGGGGAGGTCATCACTCCATCCAAGAAATCCCGGCGCCTACTTGAAAGCTATGGGCTTAGGCGTTTTGTCAACGTCGTCCCAAACGCCATCGACCTTCACCCCTTCCTCCAGCCTGTGGAAAAGGAGAAAAGGGAAGCCTTTAAGAAAGGGCATGGACTAAAAGGGAAAAGAATCCTCCTCTACCTTGGACGGATAGCCAAGGAAAAGAACATTCTCGAACTGAGGGAAGGCTTCTGCCTGTATAAGGAGAAATACAACGACAGTGGCACGGTTCTTTTTCTTGTTGGCGCCGGTCCTCTTCTTGTCCCATATAAAGAGAAGGCATCCTCTCTTCCTTATGCCAAGGATATCCTCTTCTATGGAGCCATCCCCCATGAAGACACTCCTTTTTTCTATCATCTTGCCGATGCATTCATCTCGGCATCAACAAGCGAGACGCAGGGGCTGACCTATAACGAAGCTATGGCATCGAAAACTCTTGTTCTTGCCCACTATGACGAAAATCTAGCCGAATACATCAAGGATGGTCAGACCGGTTTCTTTTTCGACAGCGTGGAGACAAGGGCAGAGAAAATCCACGCGTGTCTTTCTCTGGACGATAAGGCAAAGGAAAAAAGGAGAGAGGAGGCAGAGAAAATGAACGCCTTGTATTGCTCCCCGGAAAGGTTTTACAAAAGAATTATCCATGTCTATCAAAAAGCAATCCGACATCAGTACTGAAGACAGAATTTCTTCCTTTACCCTGACTCAGGTGGAGAGGAAAGGAAAAGAAAGGCTTCTTTTCTTTGGGAAGAAGAAAGTCGTCCTTTCCACGGAGGACTATCTTTCCGGATACTATTATCCAGGAAAGAAGTTCTCTCCTTTTGAAAGGGGACTCCTTGAGGAAAAAAGCCGCCTAAGAAAGGCACAGGACTATCTCAGTTCCCTGCTAGGCAAGAAAAGCTACTGCGAAAAAGAAGTGGAAGAAAAGCTCAAAAAGAAATTTCATCTTGCTAGGGAGGAGAGGGAAAGGCTTCTCTCCCCGTACCGAAAAGAGGGAATCCTCAATGACGAAAACTTTGCAAAAGACTTTGCCGAAAGGAAAAGCGAAGAAGGATACGGAAGAAAATATATCGAGGGAAAGCTGAGAAGGAAAGGGGTTTCTTTGGAAACAATCAGCCGCGTGTCGGCCAAAATAGAGCCTAACAGAGAAATCCTGTTCTCTTTGCTTTCGAAAAAGGACAGATCCCTCGCCGCCAGACCGGAAAAAAGGCGGAAGGAAGCCCTTTTTTCCTTTCTTCTTTATCGTGGATTCTCCTTTGACGAGGCCTCCTCACTACTGGAAGACTATTCTTCTTCCCTGCCGGAAGAGAATGTGACAGAAAGACGACAGAAGAAGACAGAATATTTCAAAAAAGAAGCAGAAAAATGCTATAATGCGGTCAGGAAGAAGAAAACCGACGATTACCATCGGAAAGCCTCCTTCAGAAGCAAACTGATTCAGAAAGGTTTTTCGAGCGAAGAAATCGATTCCTTCCTCAATGAAAGAGGATATACATTCCATGATTAAGGACTTGCTCAATTACGAAGGGCCGGTGAACGAGATTTTTATGGTCAAGCAGGCCACCCGTGCGGTCTCCAATAATGGTTCCCCCTATCTTTCTTTGACCCTGCAGGACAATACCGGAACGGTAGAAGCCAAAAGGTGGTCAATCGACGACGACGACTTAAGGATTGCCACAGCTGGGAACCTTGTCCATGTCAACGGCAGGATGCAGGTTTACCGGGGCCATCCTCAAAGGAAAATCACGGAACTAGAAGGGGTCAGGGAAGGAGACGCTGACTTAGCTAAGTTCGTCCCTGCGGCACCGACTCCCTTAGAAGAAAGGAAGGCTGAACTGAATCAGGATATCGCCAGGATTAAGGATAAGGAACTCCATGACCTCGTCCTTGCCGTCCTAAAGGACCGCCTAGAGGACTATCTCTCCTACCCTGCCGCCGTCACCGTCCACCACGCCTATCTTCACGGTCTCCTCTATCATTCCCTGTCTATCTGCCGAAACGCCATTGCCGTACAGAAGAACTACCCCTGGCTTAGTCTAGACTATCTGATTGCCGGATCCCTGCTTCACGACATTGGCAAGACGAAGGAGCTCTCCGGGTTGATGGCCGCCAACTACACGACGGAAGGAAACCTTATCGGACACATCGCCTTAGGGGCAAGGATTGTCTACTCGACTGGGGAAAAGCTTGGAATAAACAAAGAAAAGCTTGATGTGCTTACCCATAGGATTCTCAGCCACCACGGTGAACTTGAGTTCGGATCTCCGAAAGTCCCAAGGACTGCCGAAGCCTATGTCCTCCATTCCTTGGATGATCTAGACGCCAAGAGGGAATGCCTCAAGATGGCCTATGAAGGGACGAAGGAAGGTGCCTTTACCGGCAAGATCATCTGGATGAACAACACAGCCTTCTATAAGCCGAAGAAAGAAGAAGACAAATAAAAGAAAGGATACCTAGCTCAATGTCCGAAAAACAGAACGAAAAAGACGTCGACATCAGTGAAATGGTCTCCTTTTCCTCCTATGCCCCGAAAAGGAAGGAAAACGCGGAGGAAAAGGAAACCGCAGCCGAGAGAAAGGAAAAAAAGGTTTCGTTTATCATCTTCACCGCTCTCTCCTTCTCCCTTAGCCTAGCCTATATTCTTACCACCTTCATTCTCGGAAGGAGGAACGATGGGTATTCCTCAGCCAATGGATACGGGGTGCTTCCCCTTCTCTTTGCATCCCTGACTTCCGTTTTTGCCGCCTTATCCGTCTTTTTCCTTTTCTATCATCGCTGGACAAAGAAAGAACTGTTTTCTTCTCTGTCTATCATCTCTTCCTACCTTTCCTTTGGGGCTCTCTATACTGCCTATAGTTTCTCAATTATCCGCAAGGCCGTCATTGAGAAAATCAATATCTCTGGTTCCAACTTTTTTGAAGAAATGTATCTTGTCTTCTTAATCATCGCCTGGGTTCTTGTCCTTCTGGCTATTTTTTCTTCCTTTATCCTTAAGGGAAAGAAGAAAAACATTGTCTGTCTTGTCCTTGTTCTTGCACTATCTTCCCTGATTTATGGGGCGGGCGCCGTACTTGTCAACCCGATTTCCTTCTTCCCAAGCGGCATCGCTCTTTCCGTCATCGGTTCCCTTCTTGTCGCCATCGGAAGGATCGGCAGGCTGTTCACCAAGAAAGGAAAGGGGGTCCATCTTTTCTCGGTAAGCATTCTTCTTGGCTATGCCGGCCTTCTTTCTGCCCTGCTCTATTACGGACTTCTTCTTCCCTCTCCTCTGTACTAAAATCCTTATCCTAAAAAACGGATGCCGCCTAATCCTCCGCAGAAAGGAGAGTAGGCGGCTTTTTTCTTTTCCTTATTTTTCACGGCAATAGGCAAAAAAGAGGGAAAACCAGGTGGATTTCTCTCTACCAATGAATGTATATGTTTGATATAATTTATATGTGTTTCAATGGTGAGGATTGATTTATGGAAAACGAAGAGAAAAAGATAGAAGAGACCGGACTCTCTGAGGACGGAAAAGAGGTTTCAGCCAAAGACGGATTCTCTAAGCCGGAGGCTCCTTTGGAACAGCCGGAAGCCCAGGAAGGGGAAGAAGAAAGGCAAAAGGCCGTCAAAGAGAGCTACAAGGAACAGGCCGACAGCATCGAAGGGGAGTATAACGGAACGGAAAAAAGAACCGATGCCGCTTATTTCAAGCCGATTCACTACATCAACGATGGGACGATTTCCATCGACAAGGAAATCGAAAACCTCCGGAGCAGCTATAGGAAAAAAAGGTCTCCCGGAAAGACATTCAATATCGCTTCTCTGATCATCGTCATCGTCTGCTTCGGTGCCTTTATCGCCACTTCGAGGATAAAGAACGTGCCGGGCTTTGTAAGGTGGACGACCTTCGCTCTTAGGGTCGTTGTTTTAGTGGCCACCTTCGCCCTCTCCTTCTACTTCAACAAAAAGGGAACGAAGATCACCGGCAACTATAGGGTGGACTTTGTCAACACCGTCAACGGATATACTCTTTCCAACCTTCACCTCGATAATGCCCTTATCGCCCCCGATGCGAAAATCGAAGACAAGGAAATCATCGAAGCCCACTACTTCCGCACCATCACTTCCATCCAATCCCGTGCCGTAGTGAGGGCAAGCCGGAACGAATATAACTTCACCTGTGCGGAAGTCGCCATCGTCATCCCCCAAAGGTCGATTGAGGATGCCAACAAGGCTCCGATTGACTACCTCAACAGGGATGGGACTCCCTATATCGATGAAAGCGGGACAAACGGAACGACGACCATGTTCGGGACCCAGGAAAGGTCCTCGAGCGTGACTAGGATTGACACAGAAATCGCCGACCAGCTTAGCGGTAAGGAAAACGCCAAAAACCGTGCGAAGGACGAAAAGAAGGCCAAAAAGGGCGAACAGAAGTTCACCACAACCGGTTTCTTCGGCCGTTTCTTCTCTTACGGAGCAACGCTTTCTTCCGAAGAAAGCAGGATCATCGCCTTCATGGGGGATAAGAAATTCACCGTGCTTCCGACTTATCTGACCGGCTTTGAGGCAAGGAAGGTCCCCGGATTAAAGAAGACCATCATCGTCTATGTCGCTTCTCCGGTCAAGAGCGCCAAGTTCTTCACGGAAGAGAACGTCGGAATCCTTAACTCTATGCCGATAGGGACGGTCGTTGAATCCTGCTTCCTCTCCCTGAACTCCTATGGAAGGAAGGCGGGCTTCAACCTCTGCGACGATGTCAGGCAGTGCCCACAGAAGCGCATCGAATCCTTAGGCTGCTTTGACACCTACCAGAAAGCCGTCGAAACCGCCTTCAAGTTCTTCGATGCCGCCACCGAAAGGAAAAGCAAGGCCTAAACAATGAAAACATCAGAGTATCTATCCACCTCTAAGGAAGAGACGGAAAAAATCGCCGAGGAACTTGTTAAGACCTTCAAAGGCGGGGAGGTCATCTTCGCCTACGGCCCTCTAGGGGCAGGGAAGACAGCCTTCTGCAAAGGCCTAGGAAAGGCTCTCGGGGTCAAAGGAATCATCAATTCCCCGACCTTCGACTTAATCAAGGTCTATGACGGAAAAGGCTGTCAGCTCTACCATGTCGACTGCTACCGGCTGGAGAACTGCTCGGAAGAGAGGAAGGACCTCTCCTTAGATGAAATCGTCGGGGAGAAGGACATCATCACCTACGTCGAATGGCCGATGTATGCCTCTAACTGGCTGAAAGAATATCATCCGCGCATCGAAGTCACAAGGACGTACGTGGACGAAGAGAAGAGAAAGATTGTGATCAAAGATGAACGATTCTAAAAACATTCGGCTTTTTATCGATACCGCGACAAAGTCCTTTGCCTTAGGGGCAAGGGTGGATGGGAAGAAAAGGACAAGGGATTTAGGTAATCCGAAACAGGTTCTTGAACTGACCCACGAAGGAATCAAGTCTCTTGGCGAAAAGAGGGGATTTACCCTTTCTGAGGTCAGAGAGTACTATTGCCTACTAGGGCCAGGAAGCAACACCGGCATCCGTCTTGGACTGACGATTCCCCGCACTGTCTACGCCATTGATCCGACGATTAAGATTTTCGGCATAGGAACAAGGGATCTTCTTCTTACGGCCGGGAACTGCGCCGTCCTTTCCGATCGGAACGGCAACCTTTTCTATAAGGACAAAGAGAGGAAGGAAAGCCATATCCGGATAAGGAAAGAGGAGATTCCTTCCTTTGCCTATCAAGAACCTATCGTCGTAGAGGAAAGCGATAAGGCCGCCATCGAAGCTTTAAAAGGACATCGGCTTGTTTTAGCCTCCGTCATCTCCCTAAGGAGGGAGGACAGGAAGGGTTTCACCGACTTTTCTTCCAAGGAAGAAGAGTTCCTGCCCGAATACGCAAGGAAGATTTAGAGGAGGGAAGACATCATGAAAGAAGAATGCATTCTGGCAATCGAATCCAGCTGCGATGAAACAGCCATTGCCATCCTCAGAAACGGAAACGAATTATTGGCCAATACGGTCAATACACAAATTAAGGATCATCAGAAATTCGGAGGCGTCTATCCGGAACTGGCAAGCCGCCTACACCTGAAAAACATCACCGGCATTCTCGCCTACGCCCTGTCCCTGAAAGGATTCGACATCCATTCCATCACCCATATTGCCGTGACGGGAGGTCCCGGACTTCCCGGAGCCTTGCAAATCGGTGCCAGGGCCGCAAAGACGATTGCCACCTATCTCAATGTTCCTATTCTTTCGGTCCATCATCTTGCCGGACACATCTATGCCAATGAGTATGCGGCCGATTTCCACTATCCCCTTATTGCCCTAATCGCCTCCGGAGGAAACAGCCAAATCGTCCTGATTAAGAAGCCTCTTGATTTCCAGATTATCGGAGAGACCGAGGACGATGCCATCGGAGAGGCGTTCGACAAGGTGGCAAGAGAACTTGGACTTCCTTATCCAGGCGGTGTCTATATCGACAAAGTCAGCCGGGATGAGACAATCAAGATCTTCCCGCTTCCTAAGCCGAAAGTCGAAGGATACAATCTATCCTATTCCGGACTGAAGTCGCATCTTGTCCGAAGGATTGAAAAAGAACCAAAGGACAAGGATGGGAAGCTTCCGGAAGAAGTCGTCAAGCGGTATGCCCGGTCGACGGAAGTCGGTTTCGTCAATCAGCTTCTTGACAAGCTTCTTAAGGCCGCAAAAGACTATAAAGTAAAACAGGTCGTCGTCGGAGGTGGAGTCAGTGCGAACTCCTATCTCCGTAGCGAAGTAGCCAAAAGATTCGCCGATACGGGAATTGAAGTTGTCGTCCCTCCTCTCTGGTGCACGACCGACAATGCCGCAAGGATTGCCAAAGTCGCCCATCATAGGATTGAGAGGGGAATCACTACTCCCCTTACCTTCACCACAGAGCCTAACCGCAGACTGGAAAACGAGGGAAAATAATCATGGATTTAACTGAAAAACTTACCGTAAAGGATTTGTTCGCCAAAGCCAAGGATGGAAGCCTTGCCCCCTATGACGGGAGCTTAAGGACTTTCGGCGGGTTTGTCCGGAACAACCGGACCTTCGGAGAAATCGGATTCATCACGTTAAACGATGGCTCCTGCTTTGATAACCTTCAGATTGTCTATCAGACCAGTGACAGACAGGCAAGGGAAGCAAAGAGGGGATCAAGCATCCTAGTCAAAGGAACCCTTAAGCTTACCCCGGAGGCTAAGCAGCCTTTCGAAATCGATAGGACGGAAAGGGAAATCGTCGGCAAGGTGACCGAATCCTATCCCCTTCAGAAAAAGAAAACGTCGTTTGAATACCTCCGCCAGTTCCCCCAGTGGAGAAGGCGGACGAACACCTTTAACGCCGTTTTCCGCATCCGTTCGACTCTTGCCTATTACATCCACCAGTTCTTCCATGAGAACGGATATTATTACATCCATACCCCGTTGATTACCGCAAACGACTGCGAAGGAGAAGGACAGACCTTCCAGGTCGCAAGCGACCTGAAACATCCTGAGGAGTTCTTCGGCAAGGACAATGTCCACCTTACCGTATCCGGTCAGCTCCATGTCGAACCTTTTGCCTTAACCTATGGCAAGGTGTATACCTTCGGTCCGACCTTCCGGGCAGAAAAATCCAACACTACACGCCATGCGGCGGAGTTCTGGAGGATCGAACCGGAAATCGCCTGGGCTCATTTAAGCGACCTTTGCGACATCGAGGAGAAATTCCTGAAATATGTCGTCAGCAAGACAAGGAAGGAATGCGAAAGGGACAGGCACTTCCTCTATCAGTTTGTCGACAAAAGCCTAGAGCAGAGACTGAAGGACTTTGTGGAGAAGCCCTTCGTCCGCGTCAAATACGAAGAAGCCATCAAGCTTCTTCAGGATGCGGTCAAGTCTGGCGTGAAGTTTGAAGTCAGCGATATCAAGTTCGGGCTCGATCTTGGAAGCGAACATGAACGCTATCTGACCGAGAAGGTTTTCAAGGGACCGATTTTCCTGACCGACTATCCAAAGGAAATCAAGGCCTTCTATAGGAAGCAGAACGAGGACGGAAAGACAGTGGGTGCCTGCGACCTTCTTGTCCCGGGAATCGGCGAACTCTGCGGAGGAAGCGAACGTGAATGCTCCTTCGAAAAGCTCAAGAGCCGCAGGGAAGAGCTGAAGAGGAATAGGCCGGCCTATGAATGGTACCTAGATCTGCGGGAAAACGGTTCAAGGCCTCATTCCGGCTTCGGATTAGGCTTTGAGCGTCTAGTAAGGCTTGTCACCGGAAGGCAGAATATCCGGGATACCCTGCCTTATCCTCGCTGCTACAAAGACATGAGGTTCTAAATGTTCTTTCACCGGAAGAAGGAAGAAGAAAAGAAAGAAGTTCCCTCTCCCTCACTGCCGACTAGGCAGACGGAGAAAAAGGAAGAGAAAAAGGAAGGTTTTCCTTTGGCAGGAAAAATCGCCTGTTCCCTTATCTGTCTCTCCCTTCTCGCTCTTTCTGTCTATTCCTTAGTCTCCCTTATCCGGCAGGGGACAGGCGGGGGCAAGAGCAAAGAGGATTACATCGTGCTCGAGGGAAAGAACGTAAACGAAACACGCGACTTCTTTAACCAGACCGATAAAAACGGGAATCTGAAGTTCTCTAAAGACAACAAAAACAAAATCAAGGATTATTACTTCATCGGTTCCAAGCTCTTCGTCTCTGAAAACAAGCTTACTCCGTCAAGGTACAAAGACAACCTAGTCTCAATGGCCGAAGGGAAAGATATTGCTCTCTACTCTATTTCTTCCGATGTAAACTACAGCTACAATTCAAACCTTTCCACAAAGATTTCCTCTTCTATCGCCTACATCGACCTCAATCAGGCAAGGGAAGGGGACTATCTGCTTTATCCTATCGGCGGGACTGAAGATGGGCAAAGCGGAATCGCCCCTTACTCCATCGACAGCGATGAGGGAATCGAAGAAAGCGTCTATACCCTTCCCGACAAGGAAGGAAAGCGCAAGAGGGTCACGTTAAAAAATAACCGCAATTCCCCCTATACCATTCTCAGTGTCAGAAACTGCGGAAGCCATCTTCCGAGCAACTGCTATGACATCCTTTTAAGGAACCAGCAGTACAAGGAAACACAGGATGGATACCGGCCGATTGATTCCTCAGGGGAGGATTTATCTTCTCTTGCGGAAAAGCTGGGACAGGATTCCCTGTCCGTAAAAGCCGTATCCTCCCTATCCGAAGCGTCCAAGAGGAAAAGCAGCCTTCTCTTCACTCTTCCTTTGGAAGAAGGCAAGGGCTACACCTCTTTGTTTACCCCTTTAACCTCGCTACAGACAAAGGTCAGGGAAAGCAGTGATTTAAAAGGCTATGACGCGATACCGGAAATCCGGGAAGCAGTCGGTGCATTAGAGCACGCCGGTGAATACTACTATAATGTCCCTTATAATAACGTGCCTCCTTCTTCTGCCCATATCGGAAAGGAAAGCATCCTCCTGCCGTACTCGGATGATTCCTATTCCACGGCTAAGGAAGTTTATGCGTTAATCCGGAAATAGACCCTGCAAAAACGAAAGCCGTCCCTAGGAGCCATGCTCCTAAGGACGGTTTTTTCATCAGAACAGAGACATCTGATCGGATTCCGGAAGTCCGTCAAGGGCATTTAAGTCCCGCAAAGTCTCAATCAGCTTTTCCCCGACATGGCCGCGGATAGCAAGATCCTCGACGGACTGGAAAGGACCGCCTTTTTTCCGTGCCTCGACGATTTGGTTGGCGACGGAGGCGCCAAGACCATCAATGCTCGTTAGGGAAGGAATGATCTTTCCATTCTTTTCATCCGGCGTGAACTTTATGGCATCGGAGGTATTGACATGCAAAGGAGCAAAGGAATAGCCTCGGTCATACCTTTCCACCGTCTGTTCGAAGGCATTGATGGTATCCTGTTCCGGCTTAGGGACGTTCTCTCTTCTCTGCCTGCGGCCTAGGATGTCGTTTCGCTTATTCAAGGAAGCCTGAAGTCCCTTCCTCCTTGTCTGGATGTCATATCCGTCGCAGCGGAGAGTGAAATAGGTCGCATAGTAGGCCAAAGGACGGTGGACCTTGAACCAGGCGCAGCGGACGGCCATGGAGACATAGGCGACGGCATGGCCTTTAGGGAACCTATAGGCAATCTTGTGGCAGGATTCGATATACCAGGCAGGGACATTGTGTTCCTTCCTGATCTTATCGAACTTTTCCTTCTTCTCTTCGTTTCCCGGCTTACCGTAGAAACCCTTACGGGTGAATTCCCTGATGGCAAAGGCATCGGTGTATTCCACTCCCCATTTGTCATGAAGCATCGTCCTGATATCGTCACGGCAGCAGATACAGTCCTTCAGGGCGAAGTTCTTTTCGGTGATGAGGTCTTCGGCATTGCCGGCAAAGACATTCGTTCCATGGCTAAGGCCGGAGATACGGACAAGGTCGGCAAACGACCGTGGCTTTGTCTCGATGAGAACCCGGCGTCCGTTTTCAGTTCCGAACTCGGGAAGGCCTAAGGCACCGGTCTGCTGCTGAAGGACGTTCTTCTTGAGGTGCAAAGCATCGGCTGACCAGAAAAGGGAGAGGGCATCCGGGTCGGAAATCGGGACTTTTTCCTTCAGCTGCCTGAAGGAAAAACCGCAGAAATCGCACTGCCTTTTGATGGCCTGTGGATCGACATGGCCGAGCCTATCGAACTTTAGGACATTGTCGTGGATGGCGTGGAAGTCATAATGGGTCGTCCTCCAGGTGGAATTAGGGTCGTCGGCAGGGTACTGGACAGGCGTGAAGTCATAGGCCTCCCTTCCCGCCGGAATGACAATGACGCCTCCCGGATGCTGTCCGGTAGACCGCTTTGTCCCCACACACCCGTTGGCGATATGGTCAAGTTCGGCATTGCGGATTTTGCTCGTATCTTTGCCTAAGGACTCGAAATAGCCGAGGACATAGCCTCTAGCATTCTTTTCCTGCGCAGTCTGGATTGTTCCTGCCTTATAGCAGTGGTTTCCGGTCTTATTCAGCCTTTCCTTCCTATGCTCATGGGCAATCGACTGGAAGTCGGAAGGGAAGTTCAGGTCGATATCGGGGACCTTCTCGGCATGGAAGCCGAGGAAGGTGGCGAAAGGAATGTTCTGGCCGTCCTTTATCCTCTCTTCCCCGCACTTAGGACACTTCTTCGCCGGAAGGTCAAAGCCGGAGTCTACGCTCTGATCACTAATCCACTCCAGATGGTGGCAGTTCGGGCAGCGGTAATGGGGAGGAAGAGGATTCACTTCGGTAATCCCGGACCTTGTCGCAACCAACGAAGAGCCGACCGAACCTCGCGACCCAATCAGGTACCCTTGGGTGTTGGACCATCGGACGATGAGAGAGGAGAGCCAGTAAATGACGGAATAACCGTTGGAGACGATACCATCGAGCTCCGTCTTCAGACGCTGTTCGATGACTTCAGGAAGGGGATCTCCGTACCTTTCCTTGGCGGTCTTGTAAGTAAGGTCAATCAGCCTCTGTTCACACCCTGGCATCGACGGAGGATATAGTTTATCCTTCGTCGGCTTAATGTCGGAGGAGATCCTATCGGATACCTTGCAGGGATTATCAATGACAATCTCCTCTTCTAACGCCTTATCGCCAAGGAAGGAAAAGCACTCCCTCCTTTCGTCGGTCGTACGCAGATGCTGGTTTGGATTAGGAAGAGGGTTACGGTACCATTTCTGCTTTGCCTCTTCCGAGGCATTGTCGTAAGGCTGAAGGCAGAGAGGATGACGTGCGCCCTTTAGTCCCTTGGCGGAAATAAAGACATCCCGGTAGATTTTATCCTGGGGATTAAGATAGTGGCAGTCGCCTGTGGCACACACCCTTTTTCCCTCTTCCTTTCCGGTCGTAATGACATCCTTGATGATCCTTTTGACTTCTTCAAGAGAATCGATCTCCCCTTTATGGACCTGGTAGATATAATTCTCCGGAGGCTGGACTTCGATAAAGTCATAGAAGTCCCTCTTCTTTTTCAGTTCTTCCTTGGACTTGTTCCTTGCCGCCTCCCAGACCTCACCATTAAGGCAGGCGGAACCGATAAGAAGGTTTTTTCGGTATTTGGCCAGATAGCTCTTTGGGGTATAAGGAGTCTGGTCCTTACCGATATAAATCGTCGAGGACTCAGAAATAATCCGGTATAAATCCTTCAGTCCATCCCTGTTCTTGGCATAGACCGTACAATGGTATGGATGAGAGGACAAAAGCATTTCCTTAGTGACAGGGAGGTTTGCTAAATCTTTGTGTGTCTTTATTTCAGGATTCCGTATAGCAAGAGTGGAAAGCATGGAAGAGAAAATCGTAGCCAGGTGTCCGGCATCATAATTTGCCCGGTGGGCACCGGTTGAATCAAAATCAATCTGCAGCCTTCTTGCCAAGGCCTCCTCCCGGTGGCTTCGCCTCTCCGGATATAGATAGCGGGAGAGAGGAAGAGTGTCGATGACCGGATTAGTGAGCGTCTCCCTGCCGTTATTCTTCAATGCCTCATTAATGAAGTCAAAGTCGAAGGAGGCGTTATGGGCGACGATGATGCTATCCTTAAAGAATTCCTTGATGTCCTTTAAAGCCTGCTTAATCGGCTTGCCGTGGTCGACCTGTTCCTGGCTGATATGGGAGACATTAATGGAGAAAGAGGAAAGCTTCCTGTCCGGATTGATGAAGAAATCGATGGTGTCGAGAATCTGTCCGGAGGGATCCCTCTTGACGGCACCGAACTCAATCAGCCGGCCATACCGGCAGGAAAGTCCTGTGGTCTCGGTATCGAACACAACAAAGGTCTCGTTCTTCAGAACCCGGTCGCAGGGGTTATAGATATAACGGAAGTGGTCTTCGAGCCTATATAATTCGCTTCCATATAGAATCTTGATTCCTGTCTTCTTGCTGGCTTTCTGGGCTTCCGGGAAGGCCTGGACGACGCCGTGGTCGGTGACGGCAAGGGCACTCCATCCCCATTTCTTCGCCCTGGAGGCATAATCGGAAATAGAGGCGACTCCGTCAAAAGCGGACCTTCTGGTATGGAGATGAAGCTCGACCCGTTTTCTTGGATAGGTATCCCTTCTTAGCTCGTCGGGAGGAAGGACTTTGATCTCATCGATGGAAAGGACAAGCTCATTGTGGGAGAACTTATCGTAGGTCGGCTGGCCCTTGACCTCAATCTTGACACCGACGTCATATTTCCTCAGTTCTTCAAGGCTCCTTCTCTTTCCTTCAAACAGGTTAGCCGATATCGAATCGGAACCATCGGAAAACTCGATTTTCCGGATGGTCGTCCTTTTTCTTGTCTGACGGTCTTCGATTTTGAATATAGTCCCGCAGCAGATGACTTTGCGGAAATTGGTGATGTCCTTTAACTTGCAGGGCTGATAGTTCCTATTGATCTCCTTGTTCCGTTCCCTTCTCTCCGCAGCCTGCCTGACACTCTTTTTGTAGTTTTCGTCCTGCTTCTTCTCAAAGTCGTCATTATAGTCGACCTTTTCCTGGGTAAGAATATGGTAGGAAGAAGTGATGGAATCAAGGAAATTTCTCAGCCAGCGCGTCTCTTCGTCAATTTCGTTTGCCCCTGCGGCAGAGGAATAAAAGAAGACGGCCTTCTTTTCCTCGTCGGAAAGAATGACGTCATCTAACCTAGAAAAGCCCTTCGCTTCCTTGACTTCCTCAAGAAGGCGGGGGAAATAGAAGGCTTCATCCTTATATTTAAAGGTTAAGGCAATGCCAAAGCCCCCTCTGGCCGTAAAAGAGGAAATCGTGTCAAACAGCCTAGTATAGGAAGCATAGTCGAGATAATGGGGGAAGAGAATAGTGCCGACCACCCGATTGCTCTCTTTTTCCACATGGCAGTCCAAAAAAGAACCCTGGGAAAAGGAGTCCAGAGCAGATATTCCGATTTTCGTAAGGAAACGGCGGAGAAGATCATCCATATATTGTCAAACCTCGCCTAAATATTTTAAGACTTTCCCCTTGGGAAACAAACAGACAAAGCAAAAGGCAGGAGAAGAAAAAATATTTTTTTCGGAATATTCCGATAATAAAGGAACTTTTTTAAATTTTAAAAATATTTTTAGCACTCAGCACTTGAATTTGCTAACGTTTATTCTATAATACTATTCGCACTTGAAGATAAGGAGTGCTAATAAATAGAATAAAGGAGGATGTTACCATGTCTGAGGAATTCAAGAACAACGAAGAAAAGAAGAACGTTCAGGTCCAGCAGAAGGAGAACCATGTCCAGAGAAACGGAAACGAGGGTTATGGCTTAAATAGCTATCATCCGTTCTGGTCACTCTTGAACGACTGCTTCAGTGACGAAGAGCCTTCCAATGTGAGGAAGTCCGATATCATTGAAGACGAGCAGGGCTACAAGCTGGAAGTCGAGGTTCCGGGAGTAGACAAGAAGAACATCCGCATCTCTTTGGATAAGGGATATCTTTCCATCAATGCCCATATCGTCAAGAACAGCAATCAGGATGGCGGAAAACGGAAATATCTCCATAGCGAGCGGTACGAAGGCTCCTTCACCCGTAGTTTCTATGTCGGCAACGACATCAAGCGTCAGGACATCGATGCCAGTGTGAACAACGGATTGCTTACCGTCCGGATTAAGAAACCAGTCCAGCAAAGCGATGCCGAGAAGTACATCGAAGTGAAGTAAGGAAAAGGTGCCTAGGGAAGTCCCTGGGCACCTTTTTGTTTTCCTTTTTTGCGGAGAATGCTTTTTTAGATTCTTTCGAAGCAACAGAGGTTCTATACAATGAAGTCTTTGACGACAAGAAGAACGGCAAGAATGAGAAGGACGGCCCTTCCTATGCCGTTTGCAATTGCCTTGAACTTAGTCGGTGCCTTCTTCCGGGCAACAGACTCCCCAAGGGCAATCCTCGTCTGCCAGCCATCCAGGCCGGGAAGAGGGAGAAGGTTAAAACAGCCTAGGTTCAACGAGATATATCCCCAGAGGAAGAGGACGTTGGCAAGGGATCCGGACTCCACTCCGCTTGTCGTCAGGCGGTAGACAGAAACGATTCCGCCGACATTCTTCCATCCTTCAGGAGTGAAAAGGGATCCTAATGCCTGGTAAATACCGACAAACCTCTGTCCGAAGGTCTTGTTTGCGCCGACAAAAGACTGGGAAAAGGAATAATGGATCGTATCCTGCCAATTGGTGATGCCAAGATAGTCAAAAGAGTAAGTCCCTTTCTCGACGTTCTGGGTCACCCCGACAGGAACAAGAATTGTTTTCTTTTCGTTATTCGGATTGTTTTCCTTAGGAATATAGGTGATATGGAAGGTTCTTGTCGACTTCCCGTCGACAAAGGTAGACTTGAATTCGTCAGGAAGCGTGAACTGTCCTGCCTCGCTAGCGGAATAGACGTTCAAGGAACTATAGGAAATCGAACTATGGGTGGCATCGTTATAGGAACCCGTGTCCTTCCCCTCGTTAAAGGATAGATAGGCCGTCAGTTCTTCCCGGTCGCTTTCCTTTGGGAAGTCGATATCGACATACCGGTTTTCCTCCTGGCTATAGACGTGGTAAGTCTGATAAAGGGAAACGATTTTATCTCCGGACTTCCTTCCATACTTTTCGGCCGCATTCCCTTCCACGACGTTCACCCTGTTTGTCGCATAGTTATTCACCTTATGAGGCATCAGGTAGGAAACAAAGAACAAGAGGATGGCAAGAAGGAAGTTCCTTGCGATGCCGGCGAGCCTGATGGCAATCTGCTTAGCATGGTTTGCCCCATTAAGGGTTCTCTTTTCCTCAATCCGGGTTCCGTCTTCCGTCGCCTCCCTGTCCTCTCCGGCCATGGAGACATATCCGCCGAAAGGAAGGCAGCGCAAAGAAAGCTGTGTCTCTCCAAGCCGATAGACCGGCTTGCCGTCGGCATCGAAAACCGGCTTACCGTCCTTTTTCACTTTGTGTCTGAATTTATGCTTATAAAAGGCAGGACCGAAGCCGATGGAGTACTCAAAGCAATAGACGTTGCATAACTTTGCTACGGCAAGATGTCCGGCCTCATGGACGCAGACGACCAATGAGAGACAGACAAGGAAAAGGATAATGTACAAAATTGTCTTTAAAAATTCTGGCATGTGTTATTTTTCTCTTTTTCGATGACTTCCTTGGCAAAGGCATCCGCTTTTGAGAGAAGAAGGGGAAGGTTCTCTTTCGTCAGAGCCTCCACACAGGGAAAGTGATTTAAAGTATAGGATAAACATTTTCCGATGTCTAGGTATCCCCTTTCCTTCTTCAGGAAGGAAGAGATAGCCAAAGAGTCGACGGCATTAAAGAAGATCCTTCCTTCGTTTCCATAGAGGGAGTTCCTTTTTAAGGCAAGCGGGAAACAGGGGTAGCGGAGAGGATCGAGAGGAAGAAAATGAAGCTTTTTGACCTTTTTCCTGTCTTCCTGGCTGTTTCTATGCCTAGGAAGGGTGCCTTTGGAAAGGGCGTAGGCGATAGAGACACGCCTGTCACAGGGAGAATATTCAAAGATTGTCTCCTTCTTGCTTCCCTGGCCCACAAAGCTGACTAAGGCATGGACAAGGGATTCCTTACAAACCACGGCATGGTAGGATACCTTCCCTGGCCTTGGAAATAGCGCTTTCGCTTCCCTGATTTCAAAGGCTTTATTGACCATAGTTGCCGAATCGACGGTAATCTTGCTTCCCCTCTGCCAGGTAGGATGGCGGAGAACCCTTTCCGGTGTGGCATCCTTCCTTGCGCTAAGAGGGAGATCTCTCAAGGCTCCCCCGGAGGCTGTAATCCTTAGGGACAGGATGGCCTCCTTGCCGATTCCCCGTTCCTTGACTTCTTCTAAGAGCTTAGCCAAGGCAACATGCTCGCTATCGACAGGGAAAAGGCGGGAAGAGGAGTGTTCCCTGGCTTTTTTCCTTAAGGAAGAGCCGATAACCAAAGATTCCTTATTGGCTAGAAGAAGATCATGGTTTAAATCTATGGCCTTCAAAGAAGGAAGAAGGCCGTCATTACCCATGATGGAGTTAAAGACAGTGGCACCCTTGCATGCCTCAATTACCTTTAAGGATGAATCTTTTCCGCTAAAGACGACATAGGAAGGGTGGAGAGAGGAAAAGGCCGCGGCGGCCTTTTCATCGACGATACCGACATACTTAAGCTCAGGGAAATAAAGCAGGGATTCCTCCCTCTTTTCATAGTGCGAGGAAAAAGAAATACCGACCAGGGAATAGTCGAAGGAATACCGGAGAAGGGATAAGGTAAGGCTTCCGATTGTTCCTGTGGCGCCTAAGACGACAATGTTCTCTCTCATAGAAGGACTTTAAAACCCTGAGACAGGGCAAGAACGAAAAGAGACCTGATTGCCGCGTTAGTCAGAAGGGAATCGAATCGATCGATGATTCCGCCATGGCCAGGCCTAATCTTGCCAAAGTCCTTGATTCCGACAGTCCGCTTAATCAAAGAAAAGAGGAATCCTCCGATATTTCCGATTACCGGGGAAAGCAGGCTGGCAAAGACAAGCAAAGGCCATGCCTGTCCGGAGAAAAGGCCAAGTATCTTTAGTGTCTCAGAATAACCAAACTGCCTGAGCCCAGGAAGAAGAGGCGAGGAAAAGAAGGGGACAAATTCAAAGAATGCGGCAAGGGCAAGGGTAAATCCCCTTGAGAACAGGGCTCCGCCAAAGAAACCTTCCCAGGTCTTATTCGGAGAGACACGGGGGTTCCTTTTATGCTTTCCGAAAAGCCTGCCGGTGAAATAGGCTCCCACATCGCAAATCCAGGTTCCTACCGCCGTAAAAACCCTTAAATAGCAGGTTGACCAGCGCTGATCAAGCTTAGGATGTAAAAGATAGTATTCTTTGAACTGGTCAGACCTTCCAAAGAACCGGAGAAAATAGATGCACTGAAAACCGAATCCGATGAGGAAGGTCATGGAAAAAAGATAGGTGACATCATTAAGGGAAACCTTCCGGGAGAAGATGGAGATGGTAAAAAGAATCAGAAGGAAGGCAATCAGGCCGAACAAGGATACGAAAAGAGTGTCAACCGCAAAGCCGTACCAAGGATCCGTAAAGGGGTTATTCCCACTAGCCCAGGACTTGATCAGTCCGCCTAAGGCAAAAAGATACCTAAAGAAATAGACGATTAGCTTTGTGTAAAGAGGAAACCGTCCTTTCCCAGGAGCCTCCAGCCTCTCATGGCAGGCAACAGTGACAAAGAAAAGAATGAGCAGAAAGTAGAACCATCCCCCAAGAGCAACGGCCGGCATGAGAAGGCAGACAAAAACAATACCGGAAATTGTCCGTGTCAGCCTGGAAGCCTTATTCTTTTCGGAAAGCGGATTGGCCATTAGATAGTCTCGATATCCTTTACCTTTGCAGAAAGAAGCTTTTCGATTTCGTCGATATGCTTATCCGTGGCTTTCTGGATATCGTCAAGCCTGTTATCCCGCCTGTCTTCGGAAAGGTCTTTATCCTTCTTGATGTCATTGTTTGCATCCCGGCGGATATTACGGACGGCAACCTTTCCTTCCTCGGCACACTTCTTTGCCTGACGGATGAGATCCTGGCGACGTTCCTCACTCGGTGCCGGGAACTTTAAGATGATGGCATTGCCGTTCTGGGCAACCGTGCACCCAAGATCGGCCTTATTAATTCCGCCAACCCTGTTCTTAAGGGTGGAAACATCGAAAGGACGGACCTGCAAGTCTGTCGGCGAAAGAACGGAAATCGTTGCACCGTATTTGATAGGAGACCTCTCACCATAGAGATCGACTTTCACGTTGTCAAGAAGGGCAGCAGAGACTCGGCCGGCACGAAGGGTACCGAAGGTTTCCTTCAAAGAAGCGATGGACTGGTCCATCTTTTTCGTATAAGCATCAATAGTAGACATAAAATCTCCTCCTTCCATAGAAGATTATTCTTTCACTATTCTACAAGAAAACACATAAGGATAAAAGAGCAGCAGAGAAAGAATGGGTTATTTTCTGTTAGTCACAATAGTACCGATATCTTCTCCGTCGAGGACCCGAACGGCATTTTCCGGATCATTCCTATTGAAGACGCGGACATCGACCGAAGAGTCAAGGAGAAGACCGACAGCGGTATTATCCCTGACCTTAAGGTTCTCGCTAAGAAGCTGGGCATAACTGATTTTTTTGATTAGCTTAGCATTCTTGTTCGTTCTCGGATCATCGTCATAGACCCCTTCCACGCCGTTCTTTCCCCTAAAGATACCATCGCAGTTCCTCTCCTTTGCCCGCAGCGCGGCACAGGTGTCCGTGGTAAAGAAAGGAGACCCGATTCCGCCGGCAAAGATAACTACGCGACCTTTTTCCAAATGGCGCAAGGCTCTTCGGCGGATGTAGGGTTCACAGCATTGGGCAACAGGAATCGAGCTCATGACACGGGTGACAAGCCCCCGGTTTTCAAAAAAAGACTGCAGGCACATGGCGTTCCTGATTGTAGCCAACCTTCCCCTATAATCTCCGGTTGTCTTTTCTATTCCTAAGGATTCGGCCTCTCTTCCACGCCAGATATTCCCTCCGCCGACAACAAGGCAGACCTCTGTCCCGGCAGAAGCAATCTGGGAAACAATCTTGTAGACCGATTCAAGATATTCCTTATCATAGATATCTCCCTTGCCTTTCAAGGCTTCACCCGAAATCTTCAGCAGGATACGTTTATACTTTGGCATTTCATTTATCTCCTTCTTCTATTGTATCAAAAAAGGCACCCCTTACGGAGTGCCATATCAGCAAGAGAAACTACTTGCTTCCGCCCGCCTGGGCAGCAACTTCGGCAGCAAAATCATCCTGCCGTTTTTCAATGCCTTCGCCGACAGCATAACGATAAGCGGAGACAAGGGAAGCACCATTCTCCTTTAAATACTGGGCAACGGTCTTCTGATCATCGGTGACAAGAGGTTCATCATCAAGAACGGACTCAAAGAGAGTCTTTTCAACACGTCCGCGGACAATCTTATGTTTGATTGCCTCAGGCTTGCTGGCAAACTTCGGATCCTGTTCGCTCGCTTCGAGCTGAATCTGCATTTCCTTGTTGATGACTTCTTCGGGAATGTCGTTTTCATGTAGATAAGAAGGATTATTGGAGCAGACATTAAGAGCGATGTTATTGGCCACTTCAGCATTTCCGCCCTTTAAGACGACAAGGGTGGCAATCTTTCCGTTCCTATGGATATAGGGGCCAAAGACTTCATCAGCACCCTTTTCGACAGTGACAAGACGACGGAAATCAAGCTTTTCTCCAAGCTTGACGCCGGCATCGACAAAGAGGTCGGCAATGCTCTTGCCGTTCTCGTCTTTCAGCTCTTTGGCTTCTTCGACAGTCTTCGGCCTGTATTTAAGGACAAGAGTATTGATGGTTTTGACCAAGGCACGGAAAGGATCAGAATTGGCAACGAAGTCAGTTTCGGAATTGACTTCAATCCTGGCAGCTTTGTTTCCTTCCGTCCTTAACCAAGCGACACCTTCTGCGGCAATACGGGTTGCAGCCTTCTTTGCCTGTTTGGCAATACCCTTCTCACGGAGCCAATCGATTGACTTATCGATGTCGTTTCCGTTGGCAAGAAGAGCCTTCTTGCAGTCCCTTAGTCCAGCTCCGGTACGTTCACGGAGCTGCTTGATTAATTCAATCCTCTCAGACATTACTTGGCTTCTCCGTTGTTCTCAGCATTGGTAGCAGGAGCAGCAGGGGTCTCGGCAGCAGCATCAGAGGGCTTAGCAGCTCCATCGGCAGCCGGCTTATTCTCCCCTTCCGGCTTATTCTGATCACCGAAGCGATGGAAGTTCTTCTTGATGAAACGTTTACGGGCATTACGTTTTCCGTTCTTACGCCTTGCGATAGCATCATCACGGAGCTTGGCACGGATAGACTTAATCTGCTCGGTCTGGTCAACACCTTTGAGCCTGTCAGCCCTCGTCTGGGCAGCAGCATCAGCATCCTTATAGGCATAGACCGGCTCGCCGCCTTTTCCTTCGACAACGGCATCGGCAAATAAGCCGACAATCAAACGAATGGAAGCTTCCCCATCATCGTTTGCCGGAACAAGGTAGTCGATTAAATCGGGATCAGTGTTGGTATCGCCTAAGGCAAAAACAGGGATGTGGAGGAGACGGGCCTCAGCAACGGCATTATGTTCAGTCTTCGGATCGACAATGACAACAGCTTCCGGAAGCTTGCGGATTTCCTTGATGCCTTCCAGATTAGCGGATAATTTAGCTTTCAGTTTAAGACGTTCGGCAGCTTCCTTCTTCGGAAGTTTCTCTAATTCGCCGGATAATTCTTCCTGCTCGATCGTACGAAGTAATCCGATACGTTTTAAAATAGTATGGAAGTTGGTGAGGGTGCCGCCAAGCCAACGCTTAGCAACATAGAAGGAACCGGAACGGATGGCTTCCTCGGTGATAGCCTTCTGGGCATACGCCTTAGTTCCGACAAAGAGAACCTTTCCGCCTTTGGAAACAATATCCTTTAAGGCCTGGTAGGCAACCTGCCTCTGAGCAGCAGATTTGTTCAAATCGATAAGATGAAGGTTGTTACGCTTCCCGTAGATATACTTGCTCCTCTTCGGATTCCAACGGGAAACACGGTGTCCGAAATGGCATCCTGCGGCAAGCAGTGCCTTAGGGGAAACGACCGGGTCATCAGGCTTATGTTCAATGCTCTGCCTGACATTGGCTTCGGCTTCGGCCGGAGCAACTTCGACTTTCTTCTCTTCTTCGCTCATTTTGAGCCTCCTTTTTGTTGAACTTCTAGATGTTTCAAGATGCCAACCCAATATGTCCCGCTTTGTGGTTGACCAATAATGGACATAGAGGACTAGTCGGCAAGATCCGCACCTATGGTTATAACGCACTATGGCGCAAAGGTAATTATATACTACACTAAATACTTTTTACAAGGCTTACTTGTCTTTATCATCATAAGCAAAATTATATGCAAAGTTGTGTTTCTCGTCATTTTTCATCTTGATAAACGAAATGAAAACCTGTATAGTAAATAGGCTTTGTTCCTGGCCCCATCGACAAGCGGTTTAAGTCACAGCCCTCTCAAGGCTGGATTCAAGGGTCCGAATCCCTTTGGGGTCACCATTGACTATAATTCGAACTCGTACGTGATATCGTGCGGGTTCTTTTTCTTTCTTCAAAAACCTATATCTTCTCTTGAGTTTTCCGTTGAATTTCTTTCACACAATACAAATAGTTTCTTCTCATTCATTTAACTCTTTCCATTTTTTTGCACATATATATGTTCTTTTGAAAAGGATAATCAAAAGCGTTCCTTGTTGCCACAAAGCTTTCGTCTTTTCTGTGTCTTCCATAGGTGAGCCGAGAAAATCCGCGTTTTCCACAAGCAAAGCATTTTGATTGAATCGGGGATGGATATACCCCATGCTGATAATGCGTTCACCTCCACCCCCATATGCATGTAGGGAGGCGTTGCCGAGATGTTCCTAGCCGCGGATAACAACGTAACGGAATCTGCTACAGCCAACGAAAGCAGGAATCTGCGGCGTATCCACAAGTCTTCTACCGTCTTTCTACTCCCAGAATGACAGTGCAGATAAATCCAGCCCCTGAGCTTCTTCAGTCCCATCATGCACATGTCGTTAAGCAAGGAGGCCGTTTTCGGCAGTCCTCCAAAGCCGAGCTTATCTGTAAATAGCTACAAGGCCGCCAAATCCAAAGTACGAAAATCGACAAATAGGTCCTTGGTGCATATAAATCGGGCCTTTGCGGAAATTCCTACATTTGTCAAAGGGAAAATCAGATAGATTGGCTTATTGCTAATTTAGGAAGCCATCCGATATAACCGAAAGTTTCGACTGCACACGGAAATCGGGAGGCTGTCGTTTATTCTTTTTTAGAAAACCATCCTTTAAGCACAAAGTTTTTGGCAGAAAGTTCTATGTTCTATCAATTTAAAGAAAGAATTATTATGTTTTTCTTGACTTTTTGCGGGGGGGTAAAATGAACTGGAAAAGGGGGTTTCTCAATGAAACTAGCAGCATTTATCTTATGTGTTCTGTCGACAATTGCGATAGGTTGGTTATTGATTCCACTAATCTGGTGCATTCCTATGACTGTCAGTGTCTATAAGGCATACAAAGGCGAGAAAGAATTGTCCACTGGGTTTAATGTCTGCGTCTTACTTTTTCTGAATCTTATTGCTGGGATTCTATTACTCGTCGACAACCAATAAAACGAAAATTAAGGGGAGAGCGAGAACACTTATTGTGTCCACAACTTTCTTGATTTGGTTTTGATTGATTCTTAAAGCAGGCAGACTGATTAAAGGCCTAATCTGAGTAGGTCGGAATCAGCACTTGATTTTCGTTGATGCCTTGGGCGATAAACCCAAGGCATTTTTGTTGTCACCATCTACCAACTAGTTCGCGGAACACTTCATCCGTCACGGATGAGGAAGAACTTTCATTTTTGGTTTCGACCTTGCAGGAAATTCTTCCTCCGCTTCTGGACTCGGCTGGAGATAGCAGAGACAGATGGAAAACAGATCAAAAGGATGAAAACAAAAGGGCTTCCCATAAAAGAAAGGAAACCCTTTTAAAAAAGATCAAAACCAAGAGTGAGGAGAAGAATCTTATTCCTTTCGCAACACAGAATTAATCCACAGGACTTCTTTTCCGTTGACTTTTGCAAGATGGAAATGGCTCTTACAATTGTCACAGAATGCGTCATTATCCTTGTGGACAATAAGATCACTTCCGCAGACTGGGCAGTTGTTCAAATAGTAGGAGTCGCCATGCAAATCGACGAAAAAGGTCATCTGCTTAGCAAAATTCTCCCATATGGACTTGAATTTATCGTTGGAGAACTTGATGTTGAGTATATGGTCTAATTCACTTGTCGTGTTGTTCAAAGTGACGACAAAAGCATCCGTATATTGCCCTAGTTTCTTCTTCAGGGCTTCCTGGATAAGAGGAGAGTTGTCCTCGTTGTAATTCTCCGTCGTCAATAGATAGTAGGAGGAAGAATCAAGGACGTTCTCCTGATCATCCGTTATCCTCGTTTCTAGGACGAAGCCAAGATCAGGAACGTCCTCATAGAGACGGAGAACTACATTTCCAATCTTGATCCGGGAAGGATCAAAACGTAAACGGCTGTATTCATCGATTCTTAAATGGGCTCTCTTATCCTCTAGAGGGAATGGAAGGACACTAAGCAGAGTCAGAATGACGAAATTATAGTAGAGCGTGTTCCTGTCTTCCGACTTGTTCAGGAAGTTCTTAATGTAGAATTTATAGCAGTAATTGTAGGAAATCTCATGAATCAGAATATTGGTCGGACTGATGAAGTCTATCGGAGGGAGCTTAGATAAAGAACAATAGAAGTCAGTCTGCTTAATGACCGAAATCCTACCTTTGACTTTCAGGAACCTGTTTTCAAGCTTGTCATCTTCGTTTGGAGCAGACACCTTGAATTCATAGGGAAATTTCAGGAAGTCAAAAGAGTTAAACGGGCCAGGCCCCTCAAAGGTAAGGCACTTGGAGGAAGTATTTGAAATAAGGGTGGGATGATGGGAAACATATTCCTGGGAAATGAGAGACACCTCATCAACAATCTTTGACAGGAGAAGAATGATGAAGCGGTTCTCGTAAATATTGATTGTCTCTGTCTTTTCCGAAGTATAGACCTTCTCTGGATAACTCCCGCTATCGTTCTGCTTCCAAAGGGCGGGATGCTGCCTAGTCTTCCTGAACTGGTTTGAGGAAATACTGGAGGTCGTCTCACTAAGCTTAATGACCTCTTGTGTACTGGACTGAAAATGGGGTTTTGTGGCAATTCCTAAAATTCTCTCGAGACAAAGGGCGATATCATCAAGACGGCTTTCCAGTTCGACTTTCGTGAAAATGACCGAAAGAGGAATAGAACCGTTTTTAATGGATTCAAGAAAAGAAGAACTCTTTAACGAGTCCTTCCTTTTGTCCAGGGTTTCCTTTAAAAAGTCATTAATCATAATTAAAGCTTATGAATCATGTTCTCCAGCAGACGATTCGTCTGCTTGAAGTTTCCTTCGCCGTAAGTGTTGGCAATCCTATTCTGAAGGTTTAAAAGTCCCGGCTTGATAAAACTCTCATAACGTCCCTGGAGTTTATAGAGGTACTTTCTTGCAAGAAGGAAGTCCAATGCTTCAAGCTTGGTTCCGCCACAGGCGACAAAGACAGGAACGAAAGTGATAATCTGGTTCCAGACACGGTTGCCGAAGGCAATATCGAAGGTCTGATAAATATAATTCGTAATCTTTTGGAAGGTTCCAATGTCTTCTTTGCTCAGACAGTTAGCCATATTGCCCTTAGCTTCTTCAAACCTAGAAACAAGATGCGGATAGGAGATATGGATAGGATCAATCTTTTCGTTGACTTCGAACGGGATATTAATGGAATTGAAGGATATGGAAATAGCACGGTCATATACTTTGTCGGTAATGGTGTAGGTGGAATCATCCTTGTTCGCAGTGCCGATAAACCAGGTACCCTTAGGAATCTGCACAAATCCGTTTTCCAGATGAGAAGGAGGAACAAAGCCAAAAGGAAGCTCCCTGATCTTCACCTTCCATAGGTCGGTCGGATATTCGAGGATGGAAAGGAAATCGGCAAAGTAGTACTCGATACGGGAGATGTTCACCTCATCGAGAACCATGATGTTGACATCATTGGGACGATAAGTGAATTCATATAACCGTTTAAGGAACTCAGTTTCTTTATACTTTTTGGAAAAGTCGTTGTAATAACCGAGAATGGCGGTATTATCATGCCAGGAAGCCTGGACGGACTCGAAATAAGACTGTTCTCCGATAAACTTTGAGACATACCGGGCAAGAGAAGACTTACCTGTTCCGGAGAGGCCTTCAAGAATCAGAAGATGACTGGAAGCCATTCCGGCAACAAATTCCCGAAGGACAAGTTCATCAAAATAGAGTTTCTCTTCCTGGGCGAGATAAAGTCTGAAACGGGTGACAAAGTCTTTCAGAGTAATGTCGGTATCCTGGACAACAGACGGCTTAGCATTTTCGAATTTCGTATCGACAAAGCATAGACCAGGGAATACTTCTTCTTTGGTTTGCATAGTTTCTTCTCCTTCTGTTGTCGTGTTGCTGCCGCCTTCAATCAAAGAATCAAGAGAGGTTTCTTCATCGGTAATTCCATCATGGATTGCCTTTTTTAAGAAGAAATAAAGGGCAGCGATAATAACGGCGGAAATGACGAAAATCGGCAAAGCAAACAAATAGCAGCTTCCTAAGAAAATCAGGGCCTGAAGGACAGAGCTGAGTTTTAAAGGAACAAGGGCAAGAATATCTAGCTGAATCCTAAGGATGAACAGACCGATTCCCGTTGAAAGGCTAATAGCAAACCAGCGGTTATCGGAAAGGCTCTTCCCTCTCTTCTCAGCAGCATTCTTTTCCAGAAGGATAGTAAAGAAGGAAAGAAGGAGCCACGCCGTTGTAACAACTAAGACAAGCCAGGAGCGGGCGCTTGCGTTGATGGCAGGTATTTTCAGGACACTTCTGGCGCTGGAAATTAGTTTAAAATTAGAAAAGGAAGTGTCAAGAAGAAAGCCGGAAACTAATACGCAGACACCATAAATCAGAGACCAGACAAAGGCAGACGAGGACTTACTTTTCAAGTTTAGCTTCATGATTTTCGTTAACCCTTTCAAGTGACGGAAAACTTCAAAATGATATCAAAAAGGAAAGAGATTCTCAACTAAATAGAGATTGAACCAAAAGTAAAATCCTCCTATCCGTCGCTATGTTATTGAAGATCTTCAAAAGCAGACTTTTTAGCAAAAGCAATAGTCGTCAATCCAACAACATTTCCATCTTTGTCATACTGAGTGACCACAGCCTTAGCTCCATATAAGCCGAAAGCCTTCTTCCAGGATTCCTCTGTAGCTGAAGCACCTTGAAGCATCAGATAATCCCCATTGATAGTAAAACTATTGGCATTAGAGGCTGTTAATGTCCAGTTCGGAGTTCCGGAAGTAATCTTATTTCCATTCTGATCATAGAAATGACCATTGATACCAATCTTATAAGACTTAGCTTTGGAAGTGACAAAGTATTCCTTTCCGTCTTCGGTTGTGGATGTCAGGGAGTCATCCATGGTCCTATTAGCAACATAGTTCGCCTCTGTCACACCGACGACAATAGAAGAAACCGCTTTTACAGCAGTAGAAACCTTTGCTACTTTAAAAGTGCTGATATCAGTTTTATAAGCAGAGTTTTCGTTCCCGTCGGTAGTATTGTACACTGTGTTTTTAGCCCTAGTCTTATTCTTCTTATAATTGTATATAGTATACGAATTGTTATCGGTTGCTTTTTTGCTCGTTACATCAGCTAATTGATCGGCGCCATCGACAGTAACCGTGCAGTTATTATGAACCATGCCATACCAATCATCGGCAATAACATAATCCGACTCATCCGATAAGACTTTCGAACTATCAGGATTCACAAAAATAAGATTGCCCGTATATTTGGATTTTTCATCGACATGAATATTAATCTTAAAGCCGGATTTAATGCTTCCATTTGAGAAGCGAACCGGGCCGACAAAACCGGCAATACTGTTTAAAGAGCCGGTAATGGACCTACTGGAAGAACAATTGACAAAATTGATTTCGTTCGCTCCTTCCCAGTCCCTATGATCGGAGGCCTGGATAAAGCCAAAGAAAGATCCGGCGCCACTAGTTGTAGTCACGGATCCACCATTAATATGGACATTCTCAAGTGTCACACTTCCATCCGGGCAAAACGCAAGGGCACTACCAAAACCACCAGTCGAAATAGACGGATTATTAATGGTCAGATTCGAAACCTTGCCCGGATTGTCCTTTGTTCCAATGATTTTGTTAAACAAGAATTGTTTAGAATTATCGAGGGAAGCACCATTAAAATCAAAGCTGCCGTTCAGATTAATAAACTTTGACCAACCGGTAATTTTCTGATTCGGCTTTTCAACCTTGAAATAAGTATATCTTTCCGGTTCAGCACTGACATAGCCCTCAATGCTGCCGAAATCCTCTGTTCCGACTAGATATGGATATTCTTCACTGCCATCACCGCCGTTAAAGACGCTGGCCTTGCTGGCATCGAAATTACCCTTTACGACATATCCGCCGGCAATCCTAGGAAGAGTGATTGTATCATTAACGATTTCTTTGTCATAACCGACATGGTAGGTAGTCAGCTTTCCATTGGCATAGATATCAGCAGTGACGAGTCTTGCACCCTCATCCGGAACGAAGGTAAAGGTTACATCGCTTCCAACAAGCGCACTGCCGACACTCGGAATGACTTTTCCGTTTTCAGAAGGAAGAATAGTGTTGGAATAGGAAACCGCACCGGTGTCGCCTTTGTCGCCTTTATCGCCTTTTTCACCGGCAGCACCAGTGTCGCCTTTATCACCTTTGTCTCCCTTGTCTCCCTTCGCACCAGTAGCGCCAGTGTCTCCTTTGTCGCCTTTTTCACCGGCAACTGATGCATTATTCTTAGCATTTGAAGCAATAGCAAGAGCAGAAGCAGAAAGGCCGATAGAAGTCCCTAAGACGGCCGTACTTAAGACAGCAATGGCAATAATGAAACCCTTTTTCATAGTAGTCCTCCGTGTTTACAATATTCCGTTCCAAATTATAGTTTGTTTTATTTGGGCAACTATAAAATTTACAAAATTTTACATTTCATCGCCCGCCTTATATCTTTAGATTCTTCCGCAGTTCTCCCAGTTTTGATATAGACCCATGGTTCCAGCCATACAGATAATTCCTATTTCTCTCTTTCCGCGTTTGCAATATCATTTAGCCATAAAAGTGGAAACAGGAATTGCAAAAATATTATCTCCCGTCCAGGATGTTCATCGCCTTTTTCATTGTCAGCTTCCGCATAGGGGAAGTCGCTGTCTTCATCTTGGCCGGCTAAGATTATTTGAGATATCCCTTGGTAGGCCCGGCATAGACACCATCCTCTTTAGGCTAGTTTGATCGGACTAGTTACCTTATCGACTGTCCATCCGGCTTTAACTAATTCAAAACAGACATCTGCCAAGAAAATCATGAGTTACTCTTCCATTGCCCTAACTTCCCTCTATGATACCAATCTTATTTTTTATATTGTCGCCTATGCCTCCTCCAATGAAAGTCCGTTACCATTGTTTTCCTTATTAGCACTAGGCTGATACTAGCCGCTTACCTAGAGATGCCCTATGCCCGCCTATTAAAGGCTATTCCTTTTCGGCAAAGATTGTCCTTATCGTAGTTTCCAGGATTGCCGCCATCTCTTCTTTGGCTTTTTCGGTATCCTAAACGCCTCCCTAGTCAACCTAACCCACAACATCACCTCTTTTCTCTTTATCATCTTCCTGGCCGTCTGTCTCTTTAAAAGGGAACCGATAGGGACGGGAGGCCAAAGCAAAAGGCTCGCTTAACTCCAAAAGTAAAACGCTATCGGAAAGGGATAAATGTGAATTATTAAAAACCTTTAAGGTCTTCCCGAACAGGGCACGATAACGTAGGAGGAATTCGACAAAAAGAAGAAGGAGCTTCTTTGATTTCCTTCTAAGATAAGGCAAGGACAGGATAGGCCTGTCCTGTCCTTTTCGTGTAAAATGGAAGCCGAAAAGAGAACAAGCAATGAAAAAAGCACTGTTTTTTGACTTAGATGGCACCTTATGGGATGCCGTCAGTTCCATCACAAAGAGCTGGAATAGGACAAGGAAACGTCTAAATCTTCCTTATTCCTTTACGGAAAAGGATATCAAAGGACATAGGGGGCTGACTCCGGAAGAGACGGCGCCCATCGCCTTTCCTGGAAGGGAGAGGGATAAAGCGTTAGAGATTTTCCGGACCTGCGTGAGAGATGAAGTGAAGTTTCTCTACAAAATGCCAGGGAAGCTCTATCCGAAGGAAAAGGAGGTTTTAAGGGAGCTAAGAAAAGAATACCCTCTCTATGTCATCAGCAATGCGGATGTCGGATACATTGAAAGTTATCTAGATTCCTATCACTTCAATACTCTTTTCGCCGGACATCTCTGTGCCGGGGACACGAATCTTCCCAAATGGAGAAATATCCAAATCAGGAAAGAGAAGGAAAGAATCGACCGTGTCATTTATATCGGAGACACCAAAAAAGACAGGACAGAATCCCTTCGTGCCGGGGTTCTTTTCATCCATGCCGCCTATGGTTTTGGAAAGATAGAGGACGACAGGAATCCTATCTCTGCCATCGATGAGCTGCCAAAGAAAGCCAATGAAGTCTTTGCAAAGTAGTTTTGTCACTCTCCCAATAAGAAACGGTTCTTCTTTTCCAAAGAAAAACCATTATAATTTTAGATGTATATTTCAAAGGAGCTTATCATGGCTGAACCAATCGAAAGCAGTCAGAAGCCGCAGAAGCTGAAACTGGACTACAGACGGACGAGGATTATCGGCTTTGCCTTTTTCGGAATCCTCCTTCTCTGGCAGGTCTATGATTCCTGGTGTTCCCCTCTTCTTTCTGAGGCCTTTAAGAAAGCACTAAAGACGGACAAGAGCGAGGAAGTACAGTACCTAGTCGGATTAAGGAGGGCGATTGATAACCTTGCCGCATTGATTAGGCTTCCTATCTTCGGTCATCTCTCCGATAAGACCCATACGAAAATAGGAAAGCGTAGGCCCTATATCCTCGTAGGAACCTTTGTCTCTGCCGTCGCCTTCCCCTTCATTCCTCTCTTCTACCATTACAACAATATTGGAGGAATGATTGCCATGATGGCAATTGTCGTTTTCTTTATGAGGATGTATCGGAACCCTGCGGTTGCCCTAAGGCCGGATAGGACACCAAAGCCCTTGCGTTCAAAGGCAAATGGGATTATCAACATCATGGGCTATATCGGCGGCGCCTTTGCCACGATCGTCGGAAGGGTCTTTGTCCTCTCCGACTATTTAGGGGCTAACAATAAGGAAACCTGGGCGACAGGCAATATCTGGGCAGTGGAGCTTCCCTTCCTTATCGCTTCCGTCTTGAGGATAATCTCCGCCTTAGTCCTTTTCTTCTGCATCGACGAAAACAAGATTGAGAAAGAAAGGGAAGGGGAAAGGAAACGGGGAGAAGAAGAAGCAGCCGTCGAAAACAAAGTCACGGATAACGGGCCTAGGCCAACGGCAAACAAAATCAGGCTGATTCTTATCCTTGCCGCCGAATTCTTCTGGTTCAGGGCAGACAACGGAATAGGAACCTTTATGTCGAACTATACACTCTACTATCTCCATTCTTCCACAAAGAGCCTAAGCATCAATACTATTCTCGGAGGACTAGGAAGCGTCATCGGCTTTGCCTTAGGGGGTCTAGTCGCCGAGAAGATCGGCCGGAAATGGACAATCGTCTCCGGACTATCCTTGACCGCACTTTCCCTTCTTATCTGGGTCATCCTCACCTTCTCCCTTCCAATCAAAGTACCTACCGATGGATACAATTCCTTCCCCATCTATATTTATGCCGTCTGGTTTGCCAAGGGACTTGGCAGGTCCCTTGTCCACGTCAACTCGTTCCCAATGGTCGTCGAGCTTTGCACAAGTAAGAAGATCGGCCGTTTCACCGGCTATTACTATGCCTCCTCTAGGGCAGCACAGACGATCACTCCCTGCCTTCTTGGCCTTCTTCTTCTCCATCCGAGCTTCGGATGGCAGTATCTCCCCGTCTATGCCTTAGTCTGCATTTTGGTTTCCTTTGCCGTCTTCTTCTTCGTCAAGAATATAAAGTCGAAAAAGACTTCGTTCAAGAAAGGACTCGCCGCGTTAGACCAGGATGACTAAAATGACAAAGAAAGAAAAACAGATTCAGGAGCTTGACCCCCGCTTTTTCAAAGGGATCGCCCACCGGGGTCTTCATAATAAAGAGTTTACGGAGAATGGTAGGAAAGCCTTCCAGAATGCCATCGACCACGATTACACCATTGAGTTAGACGTCCATCTGACAAAGGATAACCGCCTTGTCGTCGTCCATGATTCCGAGCTGAAACGGGTGACCGGAAAAGAAGGGATTGTCGAAGAGAGGACCGTCAAGGAAATCCAAGACGGTTATCGGCTTCTCGACGGAGAGAAGATTCCGACTTTCCAGGAAGTCTTAGCCTTAGTCAATGAGCAGGTTCCTCTTGTCGTAGAGCTGAAGACCTACAAAGGAAACAACGGCCCGCTGGCTAGAAAGGCAAGAGAAGAGCTTTCGAAAATCAAGGACAAGAGCAAGTACAGGATCATCGCCTTTGATCCCCGCTCCCTGATCAGAAGGAAAAAGACCGGCATCCATACTTCCCTACTTATCGCAAAGCAAAGAAGGGATGTCTTCTTTTTCCGCCATCTCTTCGATTCCGTTGATATCGAATGGGTCAGGCTCAAAACAAAGAAAGTGATTTCCTACCGAAAGAAGCACCTCCTCAACGCCTGGACAATCGATACGGAAGAGAAACTAAAGATTGCCCGTGAATATGCTGATCTCTGCACCTTCCAGGGCATCGACTACCGCAAGGCTGCAGAATAAAACAGAACCGATAGCATTTTATAGTTGCTTATCGGTCTAACTCTTTTTTCTGTGCAATCATTTTTTAGCAGAGAAAAGGATAGTTAGGAATGGAAGCTATTCCTTCCTCGTATTTTGGCAGATTTGTCCATCAGAATTATCCCTTGATACAAATGAATAAGAATTAGGATCTTCTGCTCATCTTTATACGCATTTGCTGAATATGTCGTTTTATATATACTCGTTGAGATTCCGTCAAGTTTCCGGTTCTTTCATTTTGCCTGTTAAAAGCGTTTCATTTTAATCTGGACTATTCATATTTTTTATTTATGCCTTTCCTATTTTTAAAAGATAAACTAAATGTTTTCATTATTTCCGTTAATTACCAACTTTTTCTTTTGCTAGGTGTTCTATTAAGATTAGCCGATAAAATTGTTTATACCTAGAAAACTAAATAACCTATAGGTTGCTAAAATACTATTGGGGGATATTTTATGAAAAAAGATTATTTCCTTATTTCCTGCCTTTCAGTTTTCCTGTACAAAAATCAACAGCGATGGCTTGCCTCAGGAAGAAAACAGCAATCTTTCTTTAATAAAGGAAATGGAGTCAGATTCATTGCCTGAAAGCCATTCTCAGTCATCGGAAAACGGGAATAGCCAAAGTAGTGGTGAACAGCTCTATCAAATCATCAATGTTCCTTTTAAAGAGATTAAAATCGACTATCCATTTACAGAAAAAATAATCAAGGGGAGAAAGGTCCTACTTGCCACTACTCCGACTTTCCGAAAGCCACTCTTCTCACCTCTAGGCAGGGACTAAATTCCCTTGCCCAGGATTACCCTGATTTTCTCCTGGAAAGAAAAGACATCATTCTTTCAAAAACGGGCTTTGAGTTAAACAGTCTCGTTCTTTTTTCGTTTCATGTCCCTTATTCGAAGCATTCCATGTCAGCCGTTCTTAATCTATGTGTTCCAAATGGAAAAGAAGACACTAGCAACGCCTTTCTTACCGCAAGAAACATCTCCGATGAAGTCATTAACCTAAGTATGACAGAAAGCGATAGTTATCCTTTTCATGAGTTCAATGACTTTTATTTCATTCTGCAGATTCCGAAAACACTTACCAATAAGCCATTGTTTTTAGAGGCGCCAGGAGACATTGAAAAAAACGATTGGAGATAGCAATAATGAAAAAACAAATATTGATTTCCGTTCTCTTGTCTTTTTTCTCTTTTCTGGTCGCACCAACTTTCGGGCAAGGGAAAGACAAACATTATCCATTGGTTTCTTCTGTTTGTGTGGGAAGGAGGTATTAAATGGCGAAGAAAATCAATCAGCTATTAAAAGGATATTCCTTTGTCTTATTGCTTTAAGCGGTTTTGGCTGTCACAACATAGGACGTGATCTTTACTCTGATCCAGGAGAGAGGGAACATTCTGCTTTTAGTACCCCTTCTTTAAGCGCTGCAGAATTCCCTGCTTTTCTCGAAGGTGAAACAGAATCTGCTTTTCAGATTAGAAAACCAGAATATCTCTTCTCCTATAAAGACAGTGACGGCAACCGGGAAGAAAAAAGCTGCAATCCCTACTCTTTTCCCTGTCAGGCCGTTATTTTGACAAATAAGGCAGGAAGGAAAGGTTTCAATCAGGAATTTCTTAGCCGGAACGAGGCTTGGATTGCCTCTGATATCGATTTCACTCGCTATAATCTGATTTGTGTCCAACTATTGGCAAGAGGAAACCGACACGATACAGAAATCGAAAAGTCCTTATCGGCAATTATTTTCTTACGTTCAAAATGAGCAAAGAGAGCTACCCGACAGAGACCTGGCGGAATGGTACGTTCTGGGGCAAGGCAAACTACTTTGTTCAGATTCCGAAAATCAGACAACGTCCGGTTAGGTTAACCGATTACTATGAAAATGTAATCGATATACTCTGGAAGTAATGATATAGGTTGATAGAGAAAAGACGCTTCGTTCCCCTTCTTCCGCTTTTCTGTTTGCTATATAATAAAAAGAAGCGGCCCTGTAGCTCAGTTGGATTAGAGCATCTGACTTCGAATCAGGGGGCCAAGGGTTCAAGTCCCTTCAGGGCCACCATCAAGGCTTGACACTCTTTAACAGGGTGTCATTTTTTTATAAAAAAAGATAAACAATAGTGTTCCTAACGGCCGTAAACATCCCTTCTTCCAAGGATTATCATGCCAAAGAAGGTCTTTTTCTAAAAGGGCTACATGCATTGGGTAAAAAAATAAATCCAGATTGATATGAATAGTCCGTGTAAAGGAAAGAGGGTGTCGCATGACCCTATTTACACAAAATATTGACCGTTTTCTTCCTCATTCAGTCTTGTCTTTTTTTGTTTCGGAACGCTTATCGTCGATTGGAAAATCATTTTCTGCCCGGCCTAAGATAGTCGAAATAAAAGCTCTTATCCTCTCCTAGAGTCCAGGATAAAGAAGAAATATTATTCTTTATGGGAAAATAGGATATTTTCTTTTCCCCACGCTAAGCTTAAAAAAATATGTTTGGTCAATGAAAAAGAAATTCCTGATATTTTCCGGTTTTTTCTTCCTTCTCGGCTCTTGCAAAAACCCTTTTGGCAAGAGTTCAATCACCAGTCTCAAATCCTCAGTTTCACCGACTAAAGATGTTTCCCCTTCTTTAAACCAGGAAAGGCCGAAAAGCGACGATTTCCGGAAAACAGAAGAAATCCGCTTTGATACCATCACGATTGACTATCCTTTTTCCGAAGAAAAGGAGGACACAGACCGGCTTAAGACAACCTGTAGCTATACTTCCTTCCCTGATGCGAGGATTATCACCCCTAAAGAGAGTTTTTTGTCCTTGTCGGACACTTATCCGGATTTCAGGACAGAAAGAAAAGATTTGATCCTTTCCCACAGGGACTTTACTACTAGCCACCTTCTTCTCTTTTCAAGGAAGTCCCAGTTTTACAAACATTCCAGGGAAATACAGTCTTTAAAGCTTTGTTTTCCGAAGAGTGGCAAAACGAAAAAGAGGATCTATCTTGTCACCAAGGCGTTTCCATCAAATCCTAGCGATTTGGAGAAAGTCTCTTCTTTAGATAGGTACAGCCCGACCTATTCGTTTTATTTCATCGTCCAAATCCCTGCCCTTAGTGAGACTAAGCCCGTTTTTCTCGAGGTTCCAAACCTGATTACCAAAATCAGATGGAATCAATAAGGAAATCCCTGTCTTTCCTGACTTCAGAAGAACAGGAAGGATTCACGAAATCCCTATGCAAAGGAAAAGGAGACCGTCAGTCGGATCGGTCTCCTTTTTTAATGAAGGAAGCAAAACTATTTTTTCAGCCGGATAAACTTCTTCTTACGCCTCTTTATATAGTTGAGAGCGACGTAAACAGCAATTAAGACAAGGATAGAGGAAATAAGGATGATGTACCTTGCATAGGAAGGAACCTTATGGTCGAAGAAATAGAAATTCAGGTCGAAATAATCTGATATTTTATCGATTGCTACCTGGGGGACGCCTTCGTCTTTCAGGGCAGTCCTTGCACCGTTAAGGCAGTGCTGTCTAGTCAGGATGGTCCCATAGACATTGGGAAGGAAGGAAGTGAAAACCTGCAACCCTTTCCCCATAGAGTTAATCGGCCTATAGGCACCGCAGATAAAGCCGTACCCGGCGGAGACAATGGTTCCTACCGCACTGATCTGTCCCTGGGTGGAAAGGAAGAAGTTAATCAACGAGGAAAGGGCCGTACCAAAGAGAGTAAGAAGGAAAATGTCGACAAGGAGAAGGATGACATCGACGGCAGTCCTATAGAATCCGACGACGGCGAGGTAGATGAAGCAGGCGGCAGCGCCTAAGTAACAGACAAAGAGGGTAGAAATCAACGTGGCCAGGAAGTAGGACAGGGCAATAATCCAAGGCTTTGCCGGAGAAGAAGTGAAATCCTTTATTGTTCCGGTCACTTTGTCCTGAACCATGAGGAAGTTCGAGCAGAAGGCAACGGTCACGCAGGAGACAGCTAAGATGCAGGCGACAACCTGTCCTCCGGCGAAGGCGTTTACCAGTTTATCAGAAATCTGAAATTGAGCAAGATTGTTTTTAAATCCATCTCTATAGATATCGCCTAAGAAGGTAATAAAAAGAACGAGCAGAATCACAGGAGTGATAAGCGAAGTGAAGAACCTAGCCTTATCTTTAAAAAACAGTTTGACGTTTCGCTTCGTCAAAGAAAATAGTGTATTCATTTCCTTCCTCCTTCCAGATTCTTACCAGTCACAGCAAGAAAGACATCATCCCTCTTTCCCTTCGTGATTTCGAAATCATCGAAAACTTCGGGATGCTCAATCAAAAGATTCCGGGCATCCTTAGTCGAAGGAACCCTGATACGGAACGAATCCTTTCTCTTTTCATAGGGGAGATTCAGAGTCTTGACCAAATCTTCCTTCTGATTATAAAGGGTAATAAAGTCGCCAGTATATTTGTTCTTCAGTTCCACCGGCGTTCCTTCAGCGGCAATCTTTCCCGAATCGAGTATGACGACATAGTCCGCATCCGCAGCCTCTTCCCTATAGTGCGTAGTAAGAAAGACCGTCCTTTCTTTCTTTTGCCGTAGGTTCTGGACGACATTCCAAAGATTGACCCGTGTCTGCGGATCAAGTCCCGTTGTCGGCTCGTCAAGAATAAGAATCTGCGGCTCATGGATAAGGGCACGGGCGACATCGATTCTCCGTCTCTGGCCTCCGGAAAGCTTACCAACCGTTCTCTTCCTCAGAGAGGAGAAGTCAAGCCTCTTTGCAAGTTCATCGATTCTGTCTTTCAATTGCTGCCCCTTGATTCCATAAAGAGAGGCACGGCTTGCTAAATTGTCATACACCGATAGATGGGCATCGAGTACCGAATTCTGAAAAACGACCCCAAGCTTCCGTTTAATCACTGCCCTTCCGGAATCTAGGTCATGTCCGTCAATAAAGATTTTTCCCGTGTCTTTTGTCAGCTGACCGCAAAGAATGTTGATGGTTGTCGACTTTCCTGCGCCATTGACGCCAAGGAAAGCATAAAGTTCCCCCTTCCGTACGGAAAGACTTAAATCATCGACCGCCTTGACTGAACCAAAAGACTTAGAGAGGTGTTCGATTTCGATTATTCCTGTCATTTATCCCTCCTGTAGGCAAATAAAGAAAAAATGTCTACAATTAATTATATTCCGGCAGTTTGTCCCAATAAATGTATTTTACATTAATTTACAATTTGCTTAATTTTCATTACGGATTCTTCTGAAAAGTCTATTTGTTTTCCTACTTTAGCAAGAGAAGGCGAGAATCAAAAAAACAGAGACAAGGAATGAATCGGCTCCGTGCCATTTCTAGTCCAAACGTGTAAGCACTTTTATAGAAGAAAGAAAAACAAAAGGAATAGAGTATTTAAGTCATTAAAGAACTTTGTTTTATGGAACTTACTAAAAAGAAGAAATCTATCTCCGAAAGGGACCTGACCACTGGTAACCTTTTCTGGAAAATCCCTCTTTTTGCCTTGCCAATGGCATTTTCGACCATCTTACAGCTTCTTTTCTCCACCGTCGATTTATTCACCGTCGCCAATTTCGGAGGCGGCTCTAACTCGATGTCCGCCATCGGTTCCAATACCGCCTTAATCAATCTTGTCGTCACTGTCTTCGTCTCCATGACCCTTGGATCAAACGTGGCAATAGGAAATGCCCGTGGCTCAAATAACAAGGAACAGGCTCACAGAATCATGGGGAATTCCTACTTCCTCGCCATTGTCACCGGAATCCTTGTTGCCATAGTCGGATATTTTAGGACCCCTGTCCTTTTAAACTGGAGGAATACGCCCGCTGACATTCTGCAGAATTCGATTACCTATCTTCATATTTATTTTATCGGGATGCCTTTCCTGATGATTTACGACTTTGGTTCCCAGTTAAGGATGGGGCTTGGCGATTCCCGCCGTCCTCTCTATGTCCTTGCCTCATCGGGAGTAATCAACATCGTCGCTGACCTTCTTTTTGTCATTTACGGAAAAAGGGATGTGGCTGGTGTTGCCTACGCCACAGTCTTAAGCGAGGCACTTTCTGCCATCCTTGTCACAGTCATTCTTTATTTCAACAAGAAAGGCTTTGCCCGTCTTACCTTCAGCGAGATTAAGCCAGACAGAAAAACGATTGAAGAGATTCTGAAAATCGGTATTCCTTCCGGAATTCAGGGCTTAGGCTTTGGAATCCCTAACGTCCTTATCCAATCCTCGCTTTACACAATCCATGGATTGACTTTAGGTGGCGTTGTCATCAGTGATGATGAAATCGTGGCCGGTTCTGCCGCATCCAACACCATTGAAAACTATATCTTTGCCCTCTGCGATGCCTGTGCATCAGCCTGCATCTCCTTTGTCGGACAGAACTTTGGGGCAAAGAAAAAGGAGAACATCAAGAAGGTATTCTGGTACAGCCAAATCTGGATGAGGATATTCACTTTAACGGCATCCTTTTTTTCCATGGTGTTCTCCAAGCAACTCCTGCAGGTGTTTCTGACCAAAACACAGGAAGGAGAGGTCGTCAACCAGGAAAGCGCCATCCTCGCCGGACAGGAAAGAAGGAAAATCAGGATTACTTCCCAGGTTCTTGATGGCTTTAGGGTAGTCGACAGCAATTATCTGCGCGGAAGGAAACATTCGGTTTCCCCGGCAGTCATCATCCTTCTTGGCGTTACCGGGAGCCGGATTCTTTTCCTTTACACGCTCTTCCCTTTGGATTTCTTCCACACCATCTTCTGGCTCTTTGCCACGTTCCCGATTTCCTGGGTCATCGTCTGCCTAATCTATATTCCCGTCATCCTCCACAGGCAGAAGGAGTCCTTTGCGGCAATGGACGCTCAGGCAGCCTAATATCATTCAGAGGCTGACAAAACTACCGCCCCCTTTTTAAGCACATATTCCGTATCAAAGAATACATAGATGCCACTTTCTGTCTTATTGCTAATTGTTTTATCCCTGTTTCATCTATACACTAAAAAAAAGGGGAATGCAGGGATGGAAGGGAGACTATTGGGAGATCGGATACGACGGGGAAAGGGGAATCTACAAGAGACTTGGAAATTCCGAGCTTTTGGTACGTCAACAAAGTGCTGGCCATAGACAGGACCCTTCAAGTCTACTACCCGGACATCGGTCTACTCGGAAAACTGGAAGAAGATCATCAACTGGGATCCCTCAAAGGCAGCCGGCTACTTGTCAAAGCCGTGGTGGATTACCGGGTTTGACCCGGATTATGCCCATGAGACGCTAAGCGATGCGACGAAGCTGAAGGCAGTCTACACGGTCAGATTCGACACGTTAGGTTATGGGGACTCCTTTGATGAAATGTTAGAACAGAAGTTTCACTCACGATGGGTGGTAGAAAGCGAAAGATGGATATACGATCCCTCTGATTCCGTTTTCCGGTTAAAATTTATTACGAAGGACAAATATGAATAAGACAAGACCCCTGATTGTTCTTTTGGCAGTTCCTAGGCTAGTCCTTTCAACGTTCTGCTAATATACGAAACGTTTGGAGGATGTCATCGTAGAAACATTCTCTTCTTTTTTCAAAAAGGTTGGGACCAAAGATGAGGAAGGAGTCTATGGCATGTTTGCCCCAAACATTGCTTTTGAAATTCCGGATTTTATGGACGATGTCCGAAATCTGATTAGAAATTATAGCGGAGAGTTTGTTTTCTACAGTCTTTCCGGTGGAGTCGGCGATGAGTCTGAATTCGACGAAGGATTAGTCATACGTTTTATTCCAACAGTAGCAGACGACTTGGTTACTACCCTTTCCCATTATTATGTTAGTGCCTATATCTGCGATATTGACGATAAAGATCAGGACAACATCGGAATATGGAATCTAAGGATTCAGAAGATCGATACGGAAGGAGAAGAGATGATACATTATAGTTCTTACAAAAGCTGGGCCTACGGAAGCAATTACCGAGGAATTCTGCTCATTTAAAGTTTTTTCACTGCTTTTTGCTGGGCAGGACGTATCCGCAGAATTACCCTTGCGGGGATGATTCTTACGACTGTGCATGCTTTGTTGAAGATAATTCCGTGAGTAAAATCAAAGAAAAAAGTGAATAATCCCGATTGTCTGAATTGGGAGACGACATCTATAGAGCAAGTAGTTAAGACCATTGACATCGATGATAATAGCAATTGCATCCACATGGATTTTGACGGAAACAACGGCTTTGCCTTGGCTCCCGGATAGGCCAGGACCGGTGGCCTATCCTACTTAAAAACACCGATTTACTTTATCGGTCATCTTATGATGGATTTTTAATATTAGAAAAAAGGCGCCGACAGATATAAGAGTTCCAGAAGCTCCTTGATCTGATTCTCGCCAGGACGACGATAGGGCTCCCGCTTGTGGCAGGTGAGAACAAGAACACATTCCTCCGTTACTGCCACAGCCTTCTATTATGCGTAAGGAAAGCCGACGGAAAGACCATGCTTTCCGAAAGATGGGGGGATAGCCACCCTCCCTCATTAAGTGGAAAGCGGACCCAAGGGTCCCTGAGAAAGGCGTGAAAGGGGCGGACTTAAAAGGTGGCAATCATTGTCCAGGGCAGCCCTTAAGGGAACAGAGGCTCCCACAAAGGAGATTGCCCGGAAGCCACCAAGCGTGTCAGCGACTTGCAGTCGGGAAAAAAAGTATTCGCCATAGGAAACGCTCTTAACCATGGCCTAAGTTCTACGGAAGGAATAATCGGTATTCCTCCTGTCCGCATTCTTATTGAGGGAAAAGAGAGAGTAGTCATGCAATCCGATATGAGGAAAATCAAAGGAAACAGAAGGGAAGGACTGTTCAACGAAAAGGGAATGCTTGTCGGAATGCCGACCTTCCGCCTAAAAGACAATAGCGGCAATATCAAATATGGGCCTATCTTTTCCATACTGGCTCATTCAATAAGGGACACTATCCAGCACATTCCCTTAAAGAGAAGGCTTTAGAAAACAAGAAGCATTTTCTATAACGTAATTGTGATGGACACTTTATTTATTATGTTAGCCTTAGCTAATTATCGCTTCCTTTGTTAATTCTACTAGTGAAGTTTCTTAACTTCTGCTATGATTATGGGAATAGGAAATTATGGAATGGAGGCTCCTTAATGAATCAACCAAAGGTAATTGAAGTCCACGAAAGCGTATTTGGACCAAATAGCAAAGAAGCCGATTCACTTCGGACTGAACTAAAAAAGACAGGGACTTTCCTTCTTAACGTCAGGTCTTCTCCGGGTGCAGGGAAAACCACTCTACTGATTTCCCTGATAAACAGAAGGAAAAAGAAATACTCCATCGGAGTAAGGGAGGCGGACATTGATTCCTCCATCGATGCCATATCCGTATCGGAAAAATCCGGATGCGAATCCCTTCAGGTCCATACGGGCGGAAGGTGCCATCTTGATGCAGATAGGACAAAAGAGGCAAGGGATTCCTTAGAAGGGAAACACTTCGACTTCCTCATTCTGGAAAACGTCGGAAACCTTGTCTGCCCGGCAGAATTTGATACCGGTGCCTGTTATAACAGGGCTCTTCTCTCTTTGCCGGAAGGAGATGACAAACCGGAAAAATATCCGCTGATGTTCCAGAAGGCTGACTTAGTCGTCATCACTAAAAGGGATACCAAGGACTACTTCGACTTCTCCTATGAGAATGCTGAAAAATGGATTAAAGAGCGCAATCCAAAATCAGTAATCAGGAAGATTTCGGCAAAAACCGGAGAAGGAAGGGATGAATTAGCTAAATTCAGGGAAGAGAAAATCGAAAGGTGGAAAAGATAACTTATGCCTGAACAATATAAGATTAATCCTGAGACGATATCCAAGTACGAAAATGCAAAGCCGAAGAACAAGGATGAAGAACGTTATTTTAAGAAGCTTTGTAAGCTCGGACGAAGGATTACCGATAATGTCGCAACGAAAATCCCTGGCGTAAAAACTAAGGATCCGGAATTCTGGGGATTACGGGAAATCATCACGGAGAAAGAGGCTGACATCGTCCTTAGAAGGAAGCAAAGAAAATGGTATACCTTCGAACAGCTTTATGAAAAAAATAAAAAGGAATTCTCCCCTCTTGATTTCAAGGAAAATCTAGAACTTCTTTGCACCCATGGCTTAATCGAATACGACTATGGAGACCATTATAATGACGATGGTCCGATAAAGGATGCACCGAAAGAAAAACGATATCGTGTCTCTTATTTCGTTCCCGGCTCTGCTGAACTATTCAATTCCACAATAGACCGTGTAGACAAGAATCCTGCAGTTGCCTCTTTCTTCGAACGGAGGACTTTCCTGCCACTCGAGAAGATTACTTCCATGGTCCGTCCTGGCGGCAACGGCATAGGTAGGCATGTCATCCCAGTGGAAAAAGCAATCGACAGCAATAACGAAGCCGTAAAACTGGAAAAGATTTCCTACTGGCTGAAAAAGTACGACGGTCATCTTTCGGCCGGTCTCTGCTCCTGCCGTTATTCCCGTACAAGGCTTGGAGAAGGCTGTGCTGATGATCCGAAAGACTGGTGCATCCAGGTCGGTGACAGGGCCGACTATGCCGTGGAAACAGGACGGGCAAGATACATCGACAAAGAAGAAGCATTAGACATCCTCAAAAAATCAGAAGAAAACGGCTTTGTTCACCAAATCACGAATATCGATGGGGAAGACCACATTTTCGATATCTGCAACTGCGATGTGAAAATCTGTAATGCCTTACGGACCTCCCTTTTATATAACACTCCAAACAGGTCTCGTTCCTCTTATACGGCAAAGGTCGATCCGAAAAACTGCGTAGCCTGTGGCTACTGCGTTGAGTCCTGCCCTGCCGGTGCCGTCAAGTTAGGGCAGAAACTCTGCACCAAGGAAGGGCCAAGGCAATATCCTAAGGCTCCACTTCCGGATAAAATCCACTGGGGCAAATATGCCTGGGATGAGAACTACCGGGATACCGCACGTTATAACACCTACAAGAGCGGAACGGCACCTTGCAAGGTTGCCTGTCCGGCCCATGTCCCAGTCGAAGCCTATTTAAAGAGGGCTAGCCAGGGGCGGTACAGAGAAGCTCTTGCCCTGATTAAAAAGGAGAATCCTTTCCCGGCCGTCTGCGGACGGGTATGTAACCGCAAGTGCGAAAGCGCCTGTACGAGAGGAACCATCGATAAGGCTGTCGCCATCGATGAAGTAAAGAAATTCCTCGCCAACAAGGAAATCAATGAAAAGGACCGTTATATCCCAGATAAGGTCATTGCCAAGGTGAACGGAGAATGGGAGGAAAAGATTGCCATCATCGGAGCCGGTCCTGCCGGACTTAGCTGCGCCTACTATCTTGCCGTCATGGGCTACCGCCCGACTGTCTTTGAAAAGGCAAAGCTTCCTGGCGGTAGGAGGAGATACGGAATTCCTTCCTATAAGCTTGAGAAAAATGTCATCGATGCGGAAATCGATGTTCTGAAGAAACTTGGCGTTGAAATCCGTTGCAACACAGAAGTCGGAAAAGACGTGACGATTGACGAATTAAAGAAACAGGGTTACAAGGCTTTCTATGTGGCTATCGGCTGCCAGGGCGGCAAACGTCCTGGCGTAAAGAACGATAGGGCAGAAGGCACAAGGATTGCCGTCGACTTCCTCCATCAGGCCAGCGAAAACCAGAACCAAGTCCTTGACGGGGATGTCGTCGTCATCGGCGGAGGAAATGTCGCCATCGACTGCGCCCGTACCGCTCACCGGTTCCATGCCGCAAGTGTTACCAGGTGTTGCCTGGAAAGTGAAGACATCAGGCCGGCAAGCAAAGAGGAAATTGCCGAAGCAAGAGAGGAAAATGTCAGGATTCAGCCTAGCTGGGGTCCTAAGGAAGTCCTAGTCGATGAAAACGGCCATGTTTCCGGAATCATCCTGAAGAAGTGCATCCGGGTCATCGATCCGGAGACGAAGAAGTTCTCTCCTCTCTATGACGAAAACAGGACAAGGACACTTCCCTGCAAACATCTTATCTTCGCCATCGGTCAGACGATTGTCTATGGAGATCTATTAAAGGGGACAAAGGTCACCTATTGGCATGGCAACTATCCTCTTGCCGATAAGTTCACCTATCAGACTGCTGATCCGGACATCTTCGTCGGGGGAGATGTCTATACCGGTCCGAAGTTTGTCATCAACGCCATTGCCCAAGGGCATGAAGCCGCAGAAAGTCTTCACCGCCATGTCCATGAGAATGCCTCTAGGACGATTGGGCGGGACCGCCGGTATTTTGTCGAATTCAATAAGTTTGACATTCAGCTTGACGACTATGACCATGCCGGAAGAGAGGAAGTAAAGAACAACGATACTTCCTTCGACCAGAAGAGGAGCTTCCGTGACGGACATGGCACCTTCACCGAGGAACAGGTGAAAAAAGAGACCGCCCGCTGTCTTGAGTGCGGAGCCTCAATCGTCGATCCAAACAAATGCATCGGCTGCGGTATCTGCACGACCCGCTGCCAGTTTGATGCCATCCACCTAGTCCGTGATCATCCGGAAAGGACAGACAGGAGAAGAGCGGAAGACAAGATTACCGGTCTTGCCGGCTATGCCATCAAGCGCGGATTTAAGATTATCGCCCATTCCGGCTCCAAGGAAGCACGGGAAAGGCGCAAGAAGCGGAAAGCGTTTAAGAAGAACAAGGAATTCACCAAGAAGTATCCGCATACTGGCAATTCCGTCAACTACGATGCATGAGCTAGGCATTGTCTTCCATATCATCAAGGAAGTGGACAAGATTGCCAAGGAGAACAACGTCAAGAGAGTGACGAAGGTGACTCTCGAAATCGGGGAAGTTTCCGGAATTGTCCCTTCCTATAGGGAAGACTGCTGGAAATGGGCGGTAGACAACCGTTCCACCTATAGGAAAGGCTGTGCCCTTTCCTTAGAGGTCATTAAGGCAATTAGTTACTGCAATAATTGCAAGAAAACCTATTCCACCACCGAATCAGGAAGAGAATGCCCATACTGTCATAGTAAGGACACTTACTTAGTCAGCGGAAACGAAGCGAGTATTAAGAATATCGAAGTTGAGTAGCAATCCGCCTCCTTTTGGTAAGAAAGGAGGCGTTTTTTATTAGAAACGAAATAAAACCGTTTTTCTTTTCCTAAACAGAATTTTATGGTTAAGCTATAGAAAATCGGAGGGTTTGCTTTTAGGCATATCCCGGACTAACGTCCTAGGGCGAATCGTCAAAGTCCGGCTTTAGCCGACAAAGCCGGATAAGTCATAGCTTTTTTCTTGCCCAATCTGAAAGATTAGAGAAGAAAAGGCCAGAGAGGCTAGACAAAAGATGAGAATCTTAGATACTCCCTTGCCTATCCTTTCATTTTTATCCCTGTGTCTTGTCTTCTTTACATGATGAATGATAAGATTTTTAGGGAAGGCTTATTTCCTACTTTCGCGGAATAGATTCCTACTTTCCTTACTCCGCCCTTTCTCTTTCCGATTCAATAGTCAAGTTCTTGGAGGAACGACAAATGAATACTTTAATCATCTATGGAAGCCAATATGGGACGACGAAACGATATGCGGAAAAATTCGCCGAAACGACCCATTTTCCTATTGTTAGCTATAAAGAAGCAAAAGCCTTGTCCGGTTACAATCAAATCGTTTATTTTGGCGCCCTCTATGCAAGGAGCATCAAAGGGCTAAAGAAGACACTGAAAAAGGTATCTCCGGATACAAAGCTGATTATCGCCACGGTAGGATTGGCAGATGTATCAGATAAGGAAAATATTGACAAGATCAGAAATCTTGTGCAAAACCAGGTCCCAAAGCAACTATTAAAGAATTCATCCTATTTTCACCTTAGAGGAGGAATCGATTACAGCAAATTAAATTTTCTTCACAAGACCAGGATGAAGATTGTCTATAATTCCCTGAAAAACAAGCCGGCTGAATGCCTGAAACAGGAGGACAAAGGGCTGAGGGAAAGCTACGGAAAAAAAGTAGACTTTGTCGATTTTGATTCCCTAAAGCCGATCTTAGAGGCCGTCAGATAGATTTCTCTTCCTCGAAAAAGGACAGAATCCAAAGGAAAGAAAAATGGCCAGGGAACTATCTCTAGAAGAGAAAGCCTATGACCTTTTTTCATCCATGGTTTAAAAGTCCCTGCTCCTTTGAAATTTCATAAACCAAAATTATGTCAACCTAAGAGGAAGAAAGGGAACCCCTGTCCGCTTCTGCCAGTCGTTTATCGGTAAATCGGATCCAGTTATTTCCGTTTCAGCTTTTTCTGGCAGTCAGGGCAGAGTCCATAGATTTCCGTGTTCTGGTCGTTGACAAGAAATCCGGTCTCTTTCTCAATCTGTTCATTCACTTCATGGTAAGGGCATCCGTGGAGAAGGACTCGCTTATGACACTTCGTACAGACAAGAATATGATTATCTTCATCCTTGACTAAAGAAAAGACATTCTCCTTTTTTTCGTTGACTTCCTTTTTGACTAGCCCACAGTCCTGGAATGTCTTTAAGGTGCGATAGATGGTGGACAAATCGATTCCACTCTTCCTTAGCGAAGAAAAAATCTCCTTTGCCGTAACAGGGAAGTCTTTTTTTCTTAGGTAGTCATAGATAGCAAGACTATGTTTCGTCGTCTTTATCCCAAGGGATTCAAATGTCGCGTTCTTCATTTGTTCCTATTTTCTATCTTTCCGCTTTACAAATCAAGGGGAGGGGAGTATATTATGAAACGCAAATGATTTGCATTTGCATTTTAAAAAAGAAAATCGGAGGATTGCAGAATGAAATTAGGAAAATCAGCCGTCGTCTTTTCGCTTCTTGCTCTTTTTTCCTGCGGGAATAAGCATACAGCGGAAAACACCATCTATACCTCTTTCTATACTATCTATGACTTCACCAAAAAGATTGTTGGAGACAAATATCAGGTTGAGAATCTAACCCCCTATGGACAGGAGCCGCATGACTATGAGCCGACGGCCAAACAGATTGCCGAAAGGAAGGATAGTCCGCTTCTTCTTCTCAATGGGTTAGGGCTCGACAAATGGAGCGATTCTCTTCCTAAAGAGTACAAGAGCAAGGCACACCTCGTCACGGAAGGAATCGAGACAAGGAATGTCAACAATACTCTTGACCCCCACGTCTGGCTTTCCGTCAAGAACGCCAAAAAGGAGAGGAAGAACATCCTTGACCTTGTCTGCGAAAGGGATAAAGAAAATGCGGATTACTTCAAAAAGAACTACGATACTGCCATTGCCAAATTCGATAAGCTCGACCAGGATTATCAGGAAAAGACCGCAAAACTGAACAATAAGTATATTGTGGTCTCTCACGCTGCCTTTGGATACCTCTGCCATGATTATGGAATGACGCAGATTTATGTTTCCGGACTTGAGCCGGATGCAACTCCTACTGCCAAGGACAGGGAGAAAATCATCAATGCAGTGAACACCTATCACATTACGACCATTTTCTACGAGGATGCCGTCGGACCGGACATTGCCGATGCCATCAAAAAAGAGACAGGAGTGAAGACGGAAACGCTTAATCCTCTTGAAGGTTTAAGCAAAGAAGAGGAAAATACTGAGGACTACATCTCCGTCAGGGAAGACAACCTGAACAAGATTGTAGCGGCAGATACTGAAAAGAAGGAGAATCAGTGATTACTTTTGAACACGTTTACTTTTCCTATTCCGACGTCAAAGTGCTGAACGATGTCAGTTTTGATAGGAAAGAGGGGGATTTCGTCGGTATTTTAGGACCGAACGGAGGAGGAAAATCAACTTTCCTCAAGCTTTGCCTTGGGCTTCTTAAGCCAGTCAGCGGGAAAGTGACCTTAGAAGCAAAAAAGGTCAGCTATATTGCCCAGACAACATCTCTTTCCGACAGTTCCTTTCCTGCCACTGTGGAGGAAATTGTTTCTTTAGGCTTGGTTGGAGCCCTTCCTTCTTTCCGTTTTAAGGAAAGAAAGGAAAAAGTGGAAAAGATTCTTGAGGAATTTAATCTTATCCCTCTCAAGAAGCGTAGGATAAACGAGCTTTCCGGGGGACAGCAGCAGAGAGTGAAGATTGCCAAAGCCCTAGTCAAGGATCCGGACCTCATCGTCCTTGATGAGCCGGATGCGGGAAGGGACGACTTATCCCATGAAAGCCTGATTGAATCAATCGATAAGCTACACGAAAAGAAGAAATCCATCCTTTTTGTCTCCCATCACCCTGAAGATCTCAAAAGGGCAGACCGGATCTACTTCATCGAACAGGGGAAGAGGATGCCTTACCAGGACGAACTAAAGAGAGGCCATCACCATGTTGACCTATAGTTTCAGGCGGATTGCCCTAGTCGCTGCAATCTTTCTTGGAATCTTGCTCCCTTTAGTCGGATCGACCGCCGTCTTCAAACGTCTTTCTTCCTCAGGCGATGCCTTGGCCCATTCCTCCTTGGCCGGAGTAGCCATCGGACTTGCCGCCGGTTTCTCTCCTAGGATCGGAGCAGTCATTGCCTGTATTGTTTCCTTCTTCATCATCGATCTGAGGCGGAAGAAGTTCAGCAAATACGCAGAGAGGGGTGTCGCCATCGTACTAAGCGGGGCAATCGGTCTAGCCGGAATATTGTCAAGTTATACGAAAGCCGCAAACTTCGATTCCTATCTCTTCGGATCCATCCTTCTCATTACAAACGGGGAACTCATCTTCACCATTATCCTTACTCTTGTCGTGGTCCTTCTCTCCATCATCTTCTACCCTCAGATTTTCTCCGTCCTCTATAGTGAAAGCGAGAGCAAAGTGAACGGCATAAAAGTCTCCCTTGTCTCCTTTACCAGGGATCTTCTTCTCAGCATTACTATCGCGGTAGGTAGCAAGATTGTCGGAAGCCTCGTCGTCTCCTCGCTCGTCGTCCTCCCCACCGCCATAGCCCTTCAGTTCAAGAAAGGATATAAATGGACATTAATCCTCTCTGTCGTTTTCTCTATCGCATCCATGGTGCTCGGCCTAACCGCAGCCTATTATCTCAACCTTAAACCCGGGGCGACCATCGTCACTCTATCGGTCTGCATCCTCCTTCTTGTCTTCCTAATCCATGCCCTCCTCACACTAATCGGAAAAAGAAAGAGACGGACAAACAAAAACTAAGCGCTCTCCCGGAAAAACCGGGAGAGTTTTTTCTTCTGGACATTTTTTCATTCCTCTGTCTATTATGAAAGCGGTATACCAAAGACAGGAAAAAAACAGAAAAAATTTTATAAGAAATTAGATTCAACATTGTTTTCTTACAAAAACAAAATTGAAAATTTTTTCACATTGTTTTGATTACGCCTAAGGAAACCATTCTTTTGTTTTCTTCAACCTGTTTTCCTTTGTAGGATTGTTTCTTTTTCTTTCTTTTAATCCTAGTTTTTTCCTAAAAAATATTCATTGACTAATCTTCCGCAGAGCCACAGAATAGTACTTAGTCAATCGTTCCGGGAGGCGTCAGACATGGAAAAAACTATCCGCCTTGCCGGAATCGAACGGCACTCTTCGGTTAATGGTCCAGGCATCCGGTATACCATCTTTTTTCAAGGCTGCCTTCATCATTGTAAGGGCTGTCACAATAGGGAGACATGGCCGAGGGATAAAGGAAACATCGTCAGCGTCGAAAAGCTTCTTGAAGATATCCGCACAACCAAATACATCGATGGAGTGACTTTCTCCGGCGGCGATCCCTTCTATCAGGCAGATGCCCTGCTGGAAATCGCAAAGGAGCTGAAAAAAGAAAAAGTGTCCCTCTGGTGCTACACCGGATGGACGTATGAACAAATCAGGGACGGTAAGGCAGGAGGGAAGGCGAAGGAAGTCCTATCCTACCTTGACGTTCTCGTGGATGGTCCCTTTATCAGGGAAAAGCGAAGCGAGTCCTGCCTTTTCCGGGGGTCAGTCAACCAACGTCTGATTGATTTAAAGAAATCACTAAAAGACGGACAGGCCACCGAATTATCCTCGCTAAATTATGGTCTATAAGGGAAGAAGACAATGGGGAAAGAAGAATGGAAAGCATTATTAAACGGAACGGCGAAAAGGTCGCCTTTGAAGCAGAAAAAATCGAAAACGCCGTGGCAAAGGCATTTATTGCCACTGGGGAAATTCCGGCACGGGACGTCTCCACGATGGCAAGAGCAATCGAGCTTATCGTCGAGGCATCCAGGAATGCCAAGAACAGGAAGATAGCCTCGGTCGAAGAAATTCAGGACGAAGTCGAGAAAGCCTTAAGGCAGTGCAATTATGCCAAGACTGCCAAAGCTTATATTCTTTACCGGAATCAGCATGAGAAGGTCCGCGATGCCGAGAACACCCTCATCGACTACAAGAAACTGGTCGACGGCTATATTGGAACGGAAAAGGACTGGCGGGTGAAGGAGAACTCTACCGTGACGAGGAGTCTTGGCGGGCTTATCCTGTCTAATTCCGGCGCCATCACGGCAAACTACTGGCTAAGTGAAATCTATGATAAAGAGATTTCCGATGCCCATAAGCAGTGCTTCTTCCACCTTCACGACCTGTCGATGCTTTCCGGATACTGTGCAGGCTGGTCGCTAAAGCAGCTCATCAAGGACGGCCTTGGCGGAGTGGTCGGCCGGATTACCTCGGCCCCGGCCAAGCATCTTTCCACCCTCTGCAGCCAGATGGTCAACTTCCTTGGCATCAGGCAGAACGAATGGGCAGGGGCACAGGCCTTTTCCTCCTTTGATACCTATTTGGCTCCGTTTGTCAGAATCGATAACCTCAGTTATAAGGAAGTCAAGCAGTGTATCCAGTCCTTCATTTATGGCGTAAATACTCCCTCAAGATGGGGAACCCAGGCTCCTTTCTCCAATGTCACCTTAGACTGGACCGTTCCGGAGGACAGGAAAAACGTCCCGGCCATCATCGGAGGAAAAGAGCAGAATTTCACCTATGGTGACTGCAAGAAGGAAAGGGACAGGGTCAATAAGGCCTTTATCGAAATCAGGATTGAGGGAGATGCCAACGGAAGAGGATTCCAGTATCCGATTCCGACCTATTCCATCACCAAGGACTTTGACTGGTCGGACAATGAGAACAACCGCCTGCTCTTTGAAAGGACCGCAAAGTATGGAACCCCCTACTTCTCTAACTACATCAACTCTGACAGGAAGCCGAGCGATGTCCGCTCGAGGTGCTGCCGTCTGCGGCTTGATCTCCGTGAGCTCCGCAAAAAAGGCGGAGGATACTTCGGTTCCGGGGAATCCACCGGCTCCATTGGTGTTGTCACCCTCAATCTTCCCCGCATCGCCTACTTAAGCAAGGACAAAGATGACTTCTATAGAAGGCTAGACAAATACAGGGATATCGCCGCCCGTTCCCTCGACATCAAACGGAAGGTCATCACTAAGCTCAGGAACCAAGGGAGGTATCCTTATACAAAACGCTATCTCGGAACCTTTAAGAACCACTTCTCCACAATCGGTCTGGTCGGCAGGAACGAGGCTCTTTTAAACGCCCATTGGTTCAAAGGCGGGGATCTGACCACAGAACAGGGAAATGCCTTAGCCGCCGAGATTCTTACCCACAGGCGCTCTAAGCTTTCAGACTACCAGGAAAAGTACGATGCACTCTTCAATCTGGAAGCGACACCGGCAGAATCCACCACTTACCGCTTTGCCAAACACGACGTCAAGGACTTCCCCGATATCATCACGGCGGCAAAGAAAGGAAATGCCCCCTTTTACACGAACTCCTCCCATCTCCCTGTCGGCTACACCGACGATCCCTTCAAGGCCTTAGAGAGGGAGGACAACCTCCAGATTCTCTATACCTCCGGGACCGTCTTCCACGCCTTTTTAGGGGAGCGCCTGCCTGACTGGCATTCTGCGGCAAGCCTTGTCAAGAAGATTGCCTACAACTTCAAGCTTCCCTACTTCACCCTTTCTCCGACCTATTCCGTCTGTCCGGAACACGGCTATCTTGCCGGAGAGCACTTCGAATGTCCGATCTGCCACAAGGAAGCGGAAGTCTATTCCCGTATCACCGGCTACTACCGTCCGGTGAAAAACTGGAATGACGGGAAGGCAAGTGAATTCAGGACGAGAAAAACTTATAAACCGGACGAGCTTTTCGGAAAGGAAACGCCAAATAAGGATATTCCCTCAACGGCAGTGTCTCTCGGTGAAAAAAATAGCACCCCATCGATAAAGGCGGCAAAACCAATTCTAGTCACTACTTCGACCTGCCCGAACTGCAAAGTGGCGAAAAGACTCCTCGCCCAGGCAGGAATCGACTATGATTTGATTGTCGCCGACCAAGGTGGACTCGAGTTTGCCAAAGAACATCACATCCAGATTGCCCCTACCCTCCTAATCCAGGAAAAAGACGGACTCCATCAGTTTAAGACCGTCTCGGAAATCAGCGGCTATCTTCACTCTAAAGGAAAATAGAAGAACACCGGAAGACGCTCTGCGTCTTCCGGCTTTTTGTTTCTCGGATATGTTCCGTGCCCGAAAATCCGGACCGATAAGGGAAATGTTATCAAATAGTACCTAAATTGGAAAGAGACTCCAAAGGCTGTTTTCAATGAAGATACTCTTTCAGCTAGTCAAAGTTGTACTAAGGGATATTGTCCTCGATGGCTTTCTTCCGACTGCCGTAGTCCGGATAGGGTTCCTCCTCGCCGTAAATATCTCGACCTTCAGCCGTCCGAAGAAGTTCTCCATGATGAGGTTATTACGGCAGTTGCCTTTCCACGCCATCGACTGGACCATCAAGAATCCCGCCAGGATTTCTCCGGCTCCCTTCCTCTGAATGCGTTCATCATCATATCCCCTATCTGTGCAAAGTCGGGATGCGGGGATATCATCGAGGAAAGGCCTATGGGCTTTCCACCAAAGAGTCTGAACTCCGAGGCGTACCGGTCCGTCAGCGGAGAAGACTCTCGCGTACAGGTTGTCTGCCATTCCTCCCGACTATTCTATTAGGATTTTCGGCCTCTCTTCCTCTCATCGCTTTGCCATGCGCACCCTCCAGGAAACCCCAGCTTCCTGTGAATGAGGGCATCCAAGAAAATTCACTATCGTTGTCCTTCCCTCCTTACACAAACTTTATGCTACTCCCCTACTTTGCCTTAAAAACAAATGCGACTGCGGTAAATAATAAGTGTGAAACAACTGGAAATTGTGATTTGATGGAAATCAAGAATCAGCTTTGTTATACATCTGACAATATCATAGATTATTCTCCAAAAGACACAAAACGTGCAAAAAGCGTAAACGCAAGTCTAAACCTTGGGTCTTCAGCCAGTGCGAATATCGGCATTTCTTTTGAGACAGATGCAGGCCCGACAATCCATACAACATACGATTCTGCCAATCATGCTGTCAGCTGGAAAGTGAGTCGCTATTGGTTTTTCGGATCAACTTTTAATAATCAAAGGCTCTCGTTTGGAACATCATGGGCATCAACCGGCCGAGTCGCATCCATTAATATATCCGCATATGCCAGATTCCTAGGAAACAAAATCAATCACATTGCAAACTGGGACACAAGGAACGTCACTTACCGGTATTAAATATGAAAAAAACCACAATTGTCAAAATTAGGAGTATCATCCTTGCCTGTGCTGCTTTTGTACTTGCTCTCTGCGATAATGAATTTGTCCTTCCAGGCTTTCCTATTTCCATAATTCTTTGCGCTCTAAGGTATTCGTTAGCCCTTCTTACCGATACCATCATAGAGAAAATAAACGACAAGAAAGATAAGTCAACGTCAAAAAAGGATGATGATAAAAAGAAATAGGAGTCTCGACTGTTTTTCAAAAGAAAAATAAACCGTCTTCCTTCCAAATCATAGATTGGATGAAAGACGGTTTTTCCTATTTCTTCACTTCTTCCTTATACTTTCGGAATTCGGCATCGTTGCAGAGAACAAAGTGATCCTTCTCTACCTCTCTGAAGGAGGGTTTATCGATTGAATAGTCGTGAGCTTTTGAAGGATCGTAGTGGATTCTCTCCCGCCGTTTCTCCGTAAAGGGATTCGGCTTAGGAATGGCGGAAAGAAGAGAACGGGTATAGGGATGGAGAGGATGGGCAAAGAGCTCATCAGAGGGAGCCAGTTCAACCCTGTCTCCGAAATACCTGACGGCAATCTTATCGCAGAAGTATTTGACGACGGAGAGGTCGTGGGCAATAAAAAGAATGGAAAGGTTTCTCTTTTCCTTCAGTTCGTTAAGAAGGTTGATCACCTGGGCACGGATAGAGACGTCAAGGGCGGAGATAGGTTCATCGCAGATAAGAAGCTTAGGATTCCTTACTAAGGCACGGGCAATACCGACACGCTGACGCTGCCCACCGGAAAACTCATGGGGATAACGGGAGCAATAGTCCTCAATCAGTCCGACTTCCTTTAACACGGAAACAACCTTTTCGTGGTTTTCCTTCCGATTACGGAAGCCCTGAATCTTAAGACCCTCGGAAATAATCTCCTCAACAGTCCTATGAGGATCAAGGGAATCAATCGGGTCCTGGAAGATCATCTGAATTTCATTTAGCAGCTTATCATCGACATGCCGGTTATCGTAGTTTATCTGTCTGATCTTTTCCTTCTGAATCTGTCTAATCTCCTTTATCTTCAGCTTGATATCGTGGATTCTGTCTTTCTTGACGCTGTCCGGAAGGGAAGCATCACTTTTGATTTTCTCAATCTGTTCCTTTCCTTTCTTCGTCTTCCACTTGATTTCCTTCTTATTCCACCGGGAGCCGGCCTGAATCCGGAAGCCTTTATAGTAGACCGAACCGGAAGTGGCAGGATAAAGACGCCTGATGGTCCGTCCAGTAGTAGACTTACCGCAACCGGATTCACCGACTAGTCCCCTGCATTCCCCCTCATGAATCTGGAAGGAAATATCATGGACCGCCTTGAGCCATTTCTTGTGAGGAAAATGGCCGAGGGTAAAGAATTCCTTAAGGTGGTTGACGGAAAGAAGGACATGGTCATCGGCATAATCCTGACGGAACTTGACCTTACCATGGTGGCCAAGATTGATTTCCTTTGTCCTCCAGGGATCGTCCTTAGTTTCGTTAAAGGCATGTTCCTCATCGTCTAAGGCAGGGTCGGAGGAGGAAAACCGTCCGGTCAATGACGCATTCTCCGTCAGATCAGGCTGAAGGTTTTCCTTGTTCTTTTTGTTTCTGTTCATATTCTTTTTCCTCCTCTAATGCCCGCTGTATTCTCTTCTCGATAATCGGGGGCCTCGTTACCTTAGGTGCGAATTTCTTATAGAGTAGCCAGGTAGAGGCCTTATGGGTGGGAGAGAGAGTGAATTCAGGCGGTTCATATTCATAGTCAATCTTAAGGGCATATCTGTTCCGTTCGGCAAATGCATCCCCTTTCGGAGGGTGGACAAGATTCGGCGGAGTACCGGGAATGGCATCAAGTTTCTCCTTAGAGTCAATGTCCGGAATGGAAGAGAGAAGTGCCCAGGTATAAGGATGCTTCGGCTCAAAGAAGATTTCATAGACCGTCCCCACTTCGACAATCTTACCGGCATACCTGACCGCTACCCGGTCAGCCCTATTGGCAACAACGCCAAGGTCATGGGTGATAAAGATAATCGACCTGTTCCGGTCCTTCTTAATCTTATTGATCAGTTCGAGAATCTGGGCCTGAATGGTCACATCCAAAGCAGTGGTCGGTTCATCGCAGATAAGGATTTCCGGATTGGCCGTAAGGGCGATAGCAATGACAATACGCTGCCGCCTTCCTCCAGAAAACTCAAAGGGATACTGCTTAAAGCGGAACTCAGGCTGAGGAATACCGACTTCCTTCCTGACTGAAATAGCCTTTTCCTTAGCCCTTGCCTTTGTGATCTTCGTCTTGGAGATGAATTCGTCTTCAATCCTTTTCTTCTTAGCGGCAAAATCCTTCTTCGCTATTTCAAGATTGTCACATAGCGTCCTTTCTTTCTTCAGACTGAGCAGTTGCCTTTTCTTTTCCTTTTTCAGTTTAGCATAGTAAAGAGAGACTTCTTTCTTTGCAATCTTCTTCTTTTGGCTGAGGGCTGCCTTAAGGGAGGGAGCAGCCTGATGGTACTCACGATCGATTTCCGTTCGTTTTTTCTTTCCCTCGCTTTTGATTTTCTTATAGCCGTCCTTTTGCTTTTTCTTCTCTTCCCGAATCACTTCTTTCTTATCCGCCTTAGACCATTCGGGATGGGAATAGAGAAGATCTGCGAGTTTCTTCTTGCTGTCGGAAAGGAAGAACTCCTCAGCAGCATAGGTCTTTTCCTTCTCGCTGCTTCTCTTCGACTGGGCGTTCTTCAATGCCGTCCTTTCCTTCTGAATCTTTGATTCGAAAAGACGGTCAAGCCTGTTTCTGTTGATGAGCCTTGCTTCCGTAATCTGTTTTCCGACTTTCCTGATTGGGTTTAGGGAAGAGAGAGGATCCTGAAAGATCCTTCCTATCTTCTTCCCCCGGATATTATGGAATTCCTCCTCAGACACCTTAGTCAGGTCTTCACCCTCGAAATCGATGTTTCCTTCCTCAATCCTTGCCGATGGGGGAAGGATGCCCATGATTGTCTTTGAAGTGACCGATTTTCCGCTTCCCGATTCTCCGACTATACAAAGGGTCTCCCCTTTGTATAGGTCGAAAGAGACGCCGCGGACGGCATGGACGACCCCGTAATCCGATTTAAATGAAACACGGAGATCATGGACAGACAGTACTTTGTTCTTTTCTTCCATATCAATCACTTCCTTTCAGTGATGGGTTAAGGGCATCACGCAATCCGTTACCGAAAAGATTGAAGCAGATCATCATCAGGGCCAAGACAACAGAAGGGAAGATGAGAAGATAGGAATAGGAATTGATGTAGACCTGGTTGTCGCTAAGGATGACGCCTAAAGAGGAGAGCCCCTTAAGTCCGATTCCGAGATAGGAAATACTCGCCTCGGAGAAGATAACGGAAGGGATCCTTAAAACGGAAGAGGTGACAATCGTTCCTAAGGAATTGGGGAGGATGTGGGTAAAGATAAGACGCGAATCCTTAGCCCCTAGGCTCTTTGAGGCAAGAACATATTCCCGCTTCTTGAACCGGTAGAATTGTGTTCTGGTGATCGACGAAGTCGAAATCCACCCAGTGAGACACCTCGCCAGGATAAAGACACCGAATCCTTGTCCAAAGTGAAGGACGCAGAAAGTAACGACGACAATCCAGGGAATGTAGCCGAGGATATCGACAATCCGTTCCCTGATCAAATCGACTGTACCACCGAAATAACCCTCGATAGCACCATAGATCAGGCCGAAGAGGAAGGTAATCAGGGAGATAAGGATGCCGATGCCCAAAGAGTTTCTGGTTCCCTCAGCCACATATTTCAACCTGTCCTTTCCCTGTCCGTTCGTTCCGAAAAGATGAATCGGCCTTCTGCTATAGCCAAGGTACTTATAGTAGGTAACGACGCAGTCAAGTGTCGTTACGGTAATCAGGCCCTCGACGGTATTCTGCTTAGAAACGGACTTAATCGGACATCTGTCCCCGTTTAGAATCTTAAAGGAGGAAGGGCCGACAGAAAAGTCATAGCTGAGATACCCCTTATCGATATATTCCTTCCTTTCCGATTCGCCGATAGACCTGCTTCTGTCCCCGTATTTGGCATTGTAGGTATCGTAGGAGAACGAGCAGTATTTAATTACACCCTGGAAAAGGGAGACTCCGTTGCCGTTTAGGGAGAGTTCCTTATGGTAAATAGCCTGAGCGGCATCACTGAAGGAGTAAACCGTATTTCCGTTATCCTTAAGAGTGAGAGACTTTAGATAAACGGCTTTACCGGTTTCCTTAATCGGATCGACAGAAAAGGAAACCGAGAGATTTCCGTTTGAGACATCCTTTAGAAAGCCGTCAAGGGACAGAGATACGCTTCCGTACCGATAGGAGTTTTTGAGGACGCTGATTGACTTATTTTCCGTTCCGTCAAGGTATTCCAGTGTCACATTGTAGGAGGAATTGTCAAAGTTTTCCGGATCAAGCCCGGATTCGATTTCGAACTCCAACGTAACGTTTTTCCTGTCCGTCAGGGTAAGAACTTTGGTGCTGAGGTAGGAGGAAGCCTCGCTAGAGGTGTTTCCGATACGGACATATCCGTTATGGGCAAAGGAATAGGCAGTATCCGTATATCCGTCATAGACGTTCCTTGTATCCATCAGAATCGATCCGTTGTCTAACTGGGAAGAGGTAGAAGGATATCCGGTGGATTCATCATAGACGACATCCTTATACTGCTTAGTTCCGTCAAGAAAACCGGTTCCGGTACGGAAAATCTTCGGGGCCAGGAAGGTTTCTTCGGCATGAGTATTGGAGACATCATAGGGAATGGCAAAGGGAAGAATGAAGGAAAGAAGGACAATCAATCCTAGGATAACAGCGGCAACAATGCTGGATTTATTCTTGCAGAACCGGATAAAGGCATCCTTAGCAAATGTGACCGGCTTGCCTTTGAATTTGACGTCGGTTATCGCCTTATCCTTTTGGGCAAACTCAAATTCCTTTGCATCAAGCTGGACGGAATGGGATTTTCCGGACGAATCGCAATAGTTGAACTTTTCCATTTTACTTTTCCCCCATTCTGATTCTCGGATCAAGGAATCCATAGGAAAGGTCTAGGACAATTCCGGCAAGAAGGCCGATACTGGTAAAGAGAGCCGTATCGGCCATAAGTAGGTTGTAATCCTTAGCCCGTAAAGCCTCATAGAAGAGATTCCCGATTCCGGGTATGTTGTAAAGTGTCTCTAGGATCATCGACCCGGAGAGAATGCCGACAACCTCGGCAAGAATGGAAGGAAGAATCGGTACCATGGCGTTGCGTAAGGCGTGGCGCATAACCGATTGTTTCTTTGTCAGTCCCTTGGTTCTGGCCAAAAGAAGATAGTCGGAAGAGAGAACATCGCAGAGTTCGGCACGGGTAAACCGGCAGTATCCGCAGATACTGGAGAAGGATAGGGAGAGGACGGGGATAACAAAGGCGGCAACCTTAGCCGAGAGAGGCGAAGTTGACTTTGCCCACTCGGTAGGAAGGATTTTCCACCTGTAGCCGAAGGTAAGAATCAGGAAGGTGATGATGACAAAGCTCGGAACGGAAATAAAAATCCTAATCAGGGTAGAAATAATATGGTCGGTCGGTTTGTTCTTTTTCAAGGCAGCCCAGATTCCAAGTCCGATACCAAGAGGGACAGAAAGAACGACCGAAAGGACATTAACCTCGATAGTTACCGGAAGGCCCTTAGCAATAATGGTCATGACCGGAACGTTGGCCTGAACCGATTTGCTCAGTCCCCAGTCCCAGGCCGTGAAGATATTCTTCAGCCAGGAAAGATACTGCCCGAGAATCGGAGCCTGGTAAAAATAGTAGGTTGTATCGGATATTGTAGTGGTATACAAGGGCGTGCCGAGCTTGCTGTTCACTTCGCTTGTCCGGACAAGATACCCGAGGGTAGCCTGCTTTGTATAATAGGCGATCTGCTGTGCACTGGTTCCGACAGGTTTTTCAAACGGTAAAAGCTGAATAAGGATAAATGTCAGCGATAAGATGAGAAACAGGGTAACAATAGCAAGCAGTAAACGCTTAATGACATATTTTACCATTTTGCACTCCTTTCTATAAATTTGTTATTATGATTCAATTGAGACAAAAGCTGAACCGGATAACCCGGTTCAGCTTATTTCAAGAGGAAACAGAATCCTTAGTAGACTAGCTTACCATCTTGAATTTCGGCATCGCCTAAGACAAGAGCCTCATACCTTGCATCAAAGGAGTAGGATTTTCCGTCATAGACGATTTCCCCGGTATCCTCATTGGTATGGGCACCCCAGGAAAGGGTAAAGGTGGAACGGGAATTGGAGCAGAGGGTATTCCTGAAGCCGATTGGGTCGAGGGTAGAACCGGAGATAGTGGCGAAGGCAAAGTCGAATTTCCCGACCAGGGTCCTGTTGTAATAGATATCGCTCCATTCGGATGGGGCATAGTTATCGATTACCAGTTTGACACCTTTGTCCAGCCCGACCGCATTGAAGGAGTCCTCGACATACTTCTTGATGGCATTGCCTTCCTGGGTAATCTGGCTTTCGGTCTGATAGGCGACCTGGACATGGATTTCTGTCGGTTTTTCCTTTGTTCCAGCCGTATAATGTCCAGCCGCAATTTCGGAATCGATAGCACGGGAGAAGAGCTGTTTGGATGCCTCAAGGTTATAGCCGTGGGTATCGGGATAATAGTTCTTCCTTGCGTCCTTATGGGCTTGAGTCGAGTTATAGGAAACATGGTTGATTGGATCGATTTCATAAAGGTCGGAGAAGAAGGAATCGCCAATATCGGCAGATACCAGATTGGCTAAGGCCTCACGGTTGATTGCCGTATAAAAGCCGTTGATAAAGTCATCGTTGCTCCTAATCGGTTTGCACTGATAGTAGTCGGAAGGATTCTCGGTCTGATAGTCCTCAATGACTTCGCCGCCTTTTTTGAAGATGCTGTTCCATTCCTCCTGCGTCAGACTGTTGACCTGGAGTTTCCAGACCGAATCGCCTTCCTCATAATACTTATAGGGCTTGTCTCCCGCCTCTGCTTCCTTTTCCGAGGAAGGAATAGAGGAAATATCCGTTTTGCCGGCCTTGAAGTTCTTGTAATTTGCGGTCGAATCGGTTTTCCTAGCCGCATTGATATTGACAACGATGCCGGGAATCCGGTAGATGTCATATCCGGTTTCCGCCTTTTCGGTCACCGTATCGACCCAATCCGGATTCTTGACAAAGACAATACGGTTATCTGTTCCTGTTCCGTTTTCATAGCTCTGGATGGTATAGGCGCCTAAGGACAGGGTAGTATCGGCCGGCGTAAGGTCGACTCCCTTATCCTTGTCGCTGACCGTCTTAGCATATCGGCCGTTATCGAAATCATCGCCGTCAATTGTTCCGTCGGAATCCAATGTCGTGACTAAGGTATAGAATTTTTCATTAATCGGAGAGAGCAGAACGCCGCTTAATCGGTACCTGGCCCCGAACTCATCTGTCGGATGGGCAAATTCGACTTCGATAGTCTCATCATCGATTTTCTTGTATCCGACCTTGTTCCATGCCGTCTTAGCGGCATCGCTGGTAAGCCCTACTTCGGCAGTGGCGTTGACATAGTCGGCAAGTCCGACAATCTCCGAGGTGTCGGAAGAATACTGGAAATAATAGTAGTTTCCGTACTTATAGGTCGACATGACTTTAAGGGCAAAGATATAGTCGTCAACCGTCACCGGAGTGTCATTGAACGAGGAAATCTTCGTTCCGTCAATCGACTTCGTGGACAGAGTCTTATATTTCAGTCCGCTGTTCGCGCCGGTCTTTACCTTGATTCTCCACTTCTTCGAAGAATGAGTCGTGGCATAATCATCATCGATTCCTTCCGGAGCATCCTCCTTAGCAAGAGAACCATACCATTCATATTGGTCATCGTAGCTTTTCTGTGCATCCTTGTTTTTGACTAGCCGCGTGCTGTAAAGTCCAGAGGAAATATATTCAACCAGAGAAGCGGTACCGGTATCCGAGGCATCGATTGTCGAGAGATTATTCATTACACTGGCAACCGCAGTGTGGTAATAGCCCCGATATGCCTCAACCGGTTCCTGTTCGGCAGTCCTGCCAGTTTTAATATATCCTTCTCTCAGGATTCCATATCCGTAATTAGGGACGTTCTTCCCCACCGGAAGAGAAATACGTTCGTTAATCAGCGTATAACCGCCAGATCCGTAAAGAGGTATACCGGTAAGGTGATACTTCTGTGCATAGGCCTCCATCTGTCCAAGAAGGACGGTCTTCTCGTCTGCGGATAGACCGGTGAGGTTTGCCGTACCGGTAAACGACTCGGTCTTTGTTTCGGTCGATGGTTTTTCGGGTGTGCTATCTCCCCCAGGGACCGTCGCAGAACCACTGCCGGATGTCTAGCCGTTGCATCCAGCGAGAAGAAGAAGAGAAAGAAGAGAAGTCAGCCTTGCTTTTGTTTTTTTCATGAGTCAATCCTCCTAAATATCTTTCCGCAGCAATGCCTACACGAAAAGAGTGGGAATAATTTAGAAGGAAGAAAAGCGAAGTTCAACTAAAAGCTTTTGACGTATAGTATGTAAAATATAATTGCCAGTGCAGTAAAAACCGCGCCGAAAATCAGATAAGGAAGATAGACCGGTCCTTCAAATTCCCGCTTGCCTTCCTTATATTCCTTATAGGCGACAAGGTCCTCGAAAGGCTTTTCCGGATTCTTTTTCAGAAACGAAAGGGTATTGATGGAAGCATAGCTGACAAAATCCCTTCCGCCAAGATGATTGATCAGGGAGAAAACACCAATAAAAAGAAGGACGGCACCAGGAATGAAAAATGCCGTAGATAACGAACTGTAAGTGCTTTCATGTGTAAAATAATAACAGAGGAAAAATATCCTTCCGAAAAGAAGGGAGACAGTACATCTAAACAGAGTCAGAAACAGCTTGTCCTTAAGTAGATTTTTTATTCTTTTCATGTCACTTATTTTAAGAAAGTGGGAAGAAAATAGCAATCCTTATCTGTGCTTGGACTTTCCTGTTTTCTCTATTCTCCTTCCCTAATTGATTTTTATTTTCTGTTTAATCTGATTTCCAGTCTGATAACATCGTTATGAAAGCGCTCTTCTTTTTATTCTTTCTTTTTTGTTCGATGCATTTAATTCTGATTCCCCGCCCTGGAGGATAGTGTATCTTCAAGGAGATTATCTTCCTTCTTGACATCAGAGAAAGGAAGGAATAGACTTCTTGCCGTCTTAATGACTTGCTCGCACGGTACCTTATCAAAGGACTGTAGAAGGAGGGGACATGATCTTCATCATGGATTTAGGGAACGATTCCCTAGATAGGTGTCTTTTCGATACGAAAGCAAAGGCACAGTACAGAACCTACTGCGACAAAAGGAAGTCGGAAGGGGAGTATCAACTCCTTAGGAAACAGTACCTTGCCTACCAGTCAGTCAGACCGGAGGAAATAGAAGGAGCAATCCTCTCTTCCGTCGTCCCATCGAGGACAAACCGGATAAAAAATGCCGCCTCCCGTCTTTTAGGCAAGGAATGCCTTGTCGTCAACCGCTCGATCAAGATCGGCCTAGCCATCCGGATGGATAATCCCTCTGAAGTCGGAAGCGACCTTCTTGCCGACTGCGTCGGTGCGAGGAAAAAAGGAACAGATAATTATTTCATTGCCGACCTTTCCTCCGTCAGCTCCTTTATCGTCTGCACCTCGAAAAAAGAGTTCTATGGCGGTGCCCTGTTCCCGGGAAGGATGTCCTCTTCCTCCTATAGGTGGCAGAATTCTGCTCAGTTATGCGACATTGAACTAGAGAAGCCGAAACGTCTGATTGGGAAATCCACAAAGGAAAGCAGGAATTCTGGAATTCTCTTTGGCTATTCAAGGCTATGCCGGGAGAGGAAGAAGAAAAGGGAAAGCGAAAGGGGAACCGATTTAATCCCTATCCTTGCGGGAAGCTGCGCAAGACTAATCAAGGATAGGCTCTTTGATTTCACCTACGATCCGGATCTGACCTTTGAAGGACTTGCCGAAATCTATAAAAAGAATCAAAAGGGGGAAAACAAATGAAACGGAGAAACAATGCCGTATATTCGATGTCCCTTGGGGCAATCAGGATTGCCATCATGGCCATTTTTTCCTTCGTTCCCGGACTTTCTACCATTAATCTTGGCTTATTCAATATCACATTAAGGGGAATCCCTGTCGCCATCATTGCCTGCCTTTTCGGCCCTATCGGAGGGACACTGGCCGGATTTGTCTGGGGAACCTTCTCCTTGATTCAGGGACTGACCGGAAGGGATCCTAGCGGCCCTGTCCTCTTCCAGTATTCACCTATCGGCTTCCTTGTCACGGTCTATGTGGCAAGAAGGCTTGCCGGGTTCTTAGCCGGGCTTCTTTATGATTTGATTCACCGCTTTGAAAAGCGGGGAATCATTTCTTCCATGGTAGCCTCTGCCTCTGTTTCCCTGTTTAACACCGTCTTCTTCCTTCTCTTCTATGCCCTGTTCTTCTTCTCTAGGAACGGAACGGATACCAATGCCATCATCTTCTTCGCTATGGCCTTTGCTTCAAGCGCGGCAAATTTCGGGGTTGAGCTAAGCGTAAACCTAGTCATCGGAAGCATCATTGTCTTTTCTCTCAAGAAAGGGGCAGACAGACTAGGGATTTCCTTCCTTCTCCCCCATTTCTTTTTGAAAAAGGAAGAAAATAACATAATGACAAAGTGATTCGGTTTTTCAAATATCATATGCTTTTCCGCAATTCAAAGGCAGCCAGATGATAACATTAAGAATACACGTCAAGAAAATTTTTCTTCAAACAATCCTAGACTGGTCTTTGTCATCGCCTTGTTCATTGTTTCTAAAAAACAGCCTTCCATTCGTTGTATAAGAATGTGAAAAAGGTTATAATCTTTTTGGTAGTGGAAACAGCCAAAAACACAGGAATCGTCTGAAAGAAAGATAAGCATTTTATCTTTTATCCACGTGGATTAGGCTGAATCCTGATGCCTACTTAGTAAAGGAAAAAAGATGAAAACAAGAAAAAACCTATTAGTGCTAACCTCCCTCCTCTTTTTGGTGGCCGGATGCGGAGAGAAACCCTCTACAAGTGCTGCACCATCAGAAAAGCCAAGCGTTTCTGAAATCCAGCCTGCTGTCACCAATCGTCCGAGTGAAAAGCCATCGTCAGGGGAAAGCGGCCCTAACCATTCGGATTCTCCCTCTCCTTCTGTGGATCAAAGTGTCTATTACACGGTTTCCTTTGACCTTAATGGTGGAACAATCAGTGATCCGGAATTAGTCAAACCACAGAAAGTAAAAGAAGGAAAATGGGCGAAAAAGCCTCTTCTCGATCCGGAAAAAGATCATTGTACCTTCCTTGGATGGTATGACTCACTTGATGATACGAAGTTTTCTTTCAATAGTGGAATCTATGGTAACGTCAATCTCATCGCGAAGTGGCAGGTAAATGAAGAAGAGAAAATCACGCTTACTTTTAATCCGGGCAACGGCGAGAAAACTTTCACTAGGGATACTTTCATCGGTGATTATCTAAACGTACCGAATCCAAAAAAAGACGGAAGGGTCTTTCTTGGGTGGTTCGTCAACGGAGAATATGATAAAAAATGGGATGGCCATGTCACCAGCGATCTTGCCGGAAAGACATTATATGCCCTTTACGAAAAGCAGTCCTTCAACTTTAAATACGAAGTAAATACGGATAGTTCGGTAACGATTACAGGCATCATGGATATTAATGCTGCCATTGTCGAAATTCCCGAAAGCATTAATGGCCACCCTGTCACTGCCATCAGCGAGGATGCCTTCCAAAATCGCGTCAATATCACAGAAATCAGCATTCCTAAGACTGTCACGACGATATCACCGAAGGCATTCTTAGGAACAACAAAGCTCCAATCCATAAAGGTAGATTCCGCAAATTCCGCCTATAAGAATGATAGCGATGGCATCCTTTTCACTAAAGACGGAACAACCCTTGTCTACTGCCCTCAGAAAGCATTAACGATCAAAAATCAGACGGTATATACCTGTCCAAATGCCCTTACCAAAATCGGTGATTATGCCTTCTATTCGCAAAGAGATATCGGTCTATCCAGCATTATCTTTAATGATGGGTTGCTTGAAATCGGTGAACGCTCTTTCTATGAATGCTATGCAAGGAATAACATTTCCTTCCCGGATAGTCTGAAAAAGATAGGAAAGGCAGCCTTCGCCCGGACAACGGCAACGACTACCCAGTTTACCGTAGCATGGAATGAGGGTCTTGAAGAAATCGATGAAGACGCCTTTATCGGCTGCTATTTTAAAGGAACGTTGACTCTACCGGACAGCCTGAAAAAAATCGGAGACTATGCCTTTACCTCCTTGGAGGATACTCCCTGTGCAATCACTGCCGTCAACCTTCCAGCATCTTTGGAATATTTTGGTAATGCAGCCTTCTTCTACGGATATGGAATCAAAACAATCACTCTTTCCGATAGCAATCCGAATTTTAAGGTTGTCAACAACAGGCTATTAAGCAAAGACGGAAAGAAGCTATATTGGGTACCTAGTGACACAGCGGCAAAAATCGGTTCCGGTAATGCCATCGATGTTCCCAATGGTGTTGAAGAACTTAGGCCCCATTCTTTAAGCGATGCCCGTTTTATTACCTACGTCACCTTCCCTTCTTCCCTGAAGATAATCGGAGATGATGCTTTCCATTACAATTTGAATATTACAGCCATCGATATACCAGACAGTGTCACAGTCATTGGGAAGGAAGCATTCAGGATGAGGGAGAAGCTCTCTTCCATCACATTCGGAAAAGGGGTAAAGGAAATAGGAGAGGCTGCTTTCTACGAATGTCCAAAGCTGACCGAAATTGAATTCCCCTCTGCCATAAAGAAAATCGGAAAAGAAGCATTGTTCGGTTGCTCATCCTTAACCTCGGTCACTTTTAGCGAAGGGCTTGAAGAAATCGGTGAATCGGCATTCAAAGGTGATACGGGATTAACCTCACTTGTCTTCCCGAATAGTTTAACTACGCTTGGAAACGGGGCATTCTCTGGTGCCAGTGGCGTCAAGAGTATCACTTTCGGAACTGGTTTAACGAATTTCGGATTGAATGTCTTCGGAGGCGATAGTTCTTCCCGTCCAAAACCAACCGAAAGGAAAGTCAGCGGAGAAGGCGGACCAAAGATTATTAATCAGACCCTGATTTCCAAGGACGGAAAAACAGTCTTCTATTGTTCTCCTGCCTTTACTGGTAAGATTGCCGTGCCTCAGGGTGTGACTATGATCTCCGCTTATGCCTACGCTTATGTAAAGGCAACCGGACTTGATTTAGGAACAAGCGTCGAATCTATCGGCGAAGGGGCGTTCCAATCCGCATTTGACTATTCATCTAAAGTATCCCTAAATCTTCCATCCTCTTTAAAAACCATTGAAAATGGTGCATTCCATTTTTCCAATATTACCGGTGTCACCTTTAATGAAGGATTAACCACCATTGGTGAAGGGGCATTTACCAGGACTAGCCTTGGTGCTGTTAACTTCCCAAGCACACTAAAAACAATTCAACAACAGGCATTCTTCTCAGCCGGAATAACATCTCTCACCTTAAACGAAGGGCTTGAAGATATTGGAGAGGAAGCCTTCCTTGGCAATATCACTTTAAAAGGGGAAATCACTATTCCCTCTACGGTCAAGAATATCGGTGCTGGGGCATTTACCGGACGCTATAATAGCTTTGAGAACGGGATAACCGGTTTCAAAGTCGCTGCCGCCAATAATTACTTCATTGCAGAAGATGATGGCGTCCTCTATAACAAGGAAAAAACAATTCTCAAGGCCTATCCTTCTGCATCTACTTCGGCAAGCCTTGTTTTGCCATCAACGGTCAAAACAATCGATAAATATGCTCTTGCCGGTGCAAAGAATCTAACGGCCATTACCCTTAACCAAGGGCTGGAAACAATCGGAGAGCAGGCCTTTGCCTATTCAACAAAAGTAGCCTCCCTTGCTATACCTAGTTCGGTAACCTCCATTGGTTATCGTGCCTTCTGCAACTGGCAGTCATCCCAAAAGATTAGCTTCCCCTGGGATGAGAACACCGTAAACATGAACTTCGGAAACGATTGGAAGAATAGCTGCAAAGCCATCGTCTCTTACGCCACAAAATAGCCATGAAGAAAACAAGAATTACTCTTTTCCTCCTTTCCTTTCTTTTGGTATCCTGCAATAAAACCCCTAACGCTTCAGGAAATAGCAGTTCTGTTTCTCAAGAAAAAACGGAATTCATCGTCAATGCCAAGGGACGGGAAAATGAGACCTATGCGAATATATCAACCGATCCTTTAAACCCAAGCCATCCCGTCATCGATGGGCTTCTTTTTGAGGGCTGGTATACAGCGCCGGAAGGCGGTGAAAAATGGGATTTCTCATCCGCCGAAAGACCTTCTAAGCTCTATGCCCACTGGAAAGACTTTACGGCAAGGAACGATACGGAGAAATTAGACGTCTTCCTCACTCAGTTGACCTCATGGTCAGGAAAAGTCAGCCATACAGAAGGAGAAATCGAAATCTCCATCCAATATGCGATAGCAGACCGCGTACTGACGGGGACTAGTGGATTCACAACAAACCGTTATTCCAACAACTTTGTCCAGACAAAGAACTATTCCCCTTACTATGCCGAAGATGATCAAGTGGTCAAGGAAGAAGACAGCGGAAAGACGGCCGAACAGGTAAACAAGGAAAACTTCTTCTCCCTTGTCGAAGACTCCTATACAGATGGCTGTGTCTATACCATAACGGAATACAACAAAGAGCACGCAGATTATGACTCATCTTCCAACATAGATGGCTACAATAAATCGGCGAAAGTCGACATCGCCTCCGCAAACAATTATCTCGATATCTCCTTTGCAAGCTACTTTCTTGGCTATCCAAAGCAACTGCTAAGTAGCAGGGAGGAAGGGCATGAATTCTATAAGGCATCAAATGACGAGACCAACCAGGATCAGGAAGGCGACTTTTATTACTTTAACAACGTCAACCCGACCATCATTGATCCCTGGGGAAAACAGGGCGGCCATTTCGAAATCGCCTACGCCATATCCGATACAACATCCCAAGGCTATCTTTCGACAACCTATTACGCCGTTGATGCCGGAATAGCCTTCAAGGACGGGAAAATCGCCCACTGTTCAGTGACAAAGCTCACAGCCATGCTATTAAACAATGAGGCACAAAGGATTATTCAGACACAGAATTACTACGATTTCAGCCAAGGAGACTACGAAGCAAGAAACTATAATGGGCCAAAACTAGACTACCATAACTTCCAACAATACGAAGAATAGAACCGATTATTCTTCCGTTTCTAATTGAAAGAAAAACCTCCTGCGTTCCATCCGCAGGAGGTTTTCATTTTATTTAGACAAGGCCGAGGACTTATTCGACTAAAGTGAATTTCGCACTTCGCATCAAAGTGAGGCCATCAACTTCATTAGCTTTTTCGAAATGAAAGGTGTTGTTTTTTTCATCAAGACCGATGCTCACTTCTACACCATTCAACGTAGCTTTTAAGCTTGCTTCTTCAATTGTGTATGGGACGTCTGTATTTTTCCTATAGCCACCTGCGAGGGGTTTTTCTTTACTAATACCATATCCAGCAGAAGTAGATAGAGTCATTTTATCCTTAGCAAAAACAATACCGACATTTTCGTAATAATAACCGCCATCTTCATCATAGGATTGAGCGGCTTCTTCACCAAAGAATGTCTTTCCGGCAAGCCAGGCAGGAACAGTGACTTCCGTTGGATTTTCTTCAGCAGGAGAAGTTTTCTCAGTATAGGTATAGGTTTTCTTCGCAGAATCTAAAGTGATGATGTAAGTCTTTTCTCCCCTAGTGACAGTGAGTGTCTTATCTTCATTTAGGGTATACGTGATTGCTGTCTTATTCAGAGTGCCGGTTCCATCACCATCAATCACAAGTTCACCAAGACCAGCCTCCGTCCCACCGAATGCATATGTTCCATTTAGTCCATCGGAAGCAACAACTTTACCGTCCTTATTCACCAAATTATAGACTTTCTTATCATTGTCAGTAAAGGTAAAGGCAGTCCCAGCTGTAGCAAAGTCAGCATTAGAGATAGTTCCCCAATGGTAGTCCTTGCCATCGAAGTAGACAGAAGAAACGACAGAGTTCTCTTTTTTACCAGATATGCTTGCGACAAAAGCGGTTTTATCGCCTACAGAACTAAACTTAATTTGGCTTGAAGAGTTATTTTCTGGTTCTGAGCTTAATACAATAATATCGCCATCGCCATAATAATCATAATCAATCACAATAGCCTTCTTATCCGGAGAGATGGAAAGAAGTGTTCGTCCACTACTAACAAATTTTCCGTCTTTGAAAGAACCCGTTGCAATATAGCTAGAGGTAGCAGAGGTCTTCGAAGTAAAGTCAGGAAGAAGATGCCATTCAGAAGAAGATGTTGTGCCAAGTTTCCTGCCATAGAAATCGCCAATGACATAGTTAATTGCGGCAAAAGTCTTTTTGTCCTTATCAACAGAATAGAAATAATATTTTTCTTCAAATTTAAGAGAAATATAAGTGCCAGTGGAATCAACAACATAAGTAGCATCCTTGCTGGCTCCATCCTTGGCTATAGTGGCCTTTCCAAAGCCATCCAGAGTAACAGAGCCTAAATCGCTGGAGAAAGTTCCTTGGACAGGATTATATGAAACAAGCTTGCCATCTTTGTTCTGATAGTATCCAAGGGAAGTTTCCCCCTCCTTAAGTTCAAAGACGGCGCCAGTGGAAGTGATTCCCTGTCCTTGCTTCAAGTTAAGGCTGACGGATTTAACTGACTCGTCCGTTTTATTCACAAGGGCGTAGACAGTCTTATTTCCGTCACCGATTTCGATAAGCATCCTAGTTGAACTATACAGAGAAGTTCCTCCATCAAGGAGAACAGCTTTGGTTTTCAGAGAAGAAGCATTGGATAGATAAAAATAGATTTTGTCTAATGCGAAGGAAGACGTACCAGTATTGACATAAATGAGACCGGAGTCAAAATAGCCGGCCTTATACGTATCGGTTCCTTTCTTTAATTCAAACGTCTTCGCCGATGAATCGTAATTCTGCCTCGTTACGGCAGCATCGTCAAAATAGCCTTTTCCAAAGCGGCTCAAGATAAGCTTTCCGTCGGTTAACCCACCATATCCTTTTTTAAAGCCGGCATGTGTTCCAACCAAAGGACTATCTGCAGCAAGTAGCACCTTATCTTCTGTTACTACGACTTCCAGTCCAAAATCAGAACTGATAGTTTGGGACTTAAACTCATAATAGCCATCGGCATTGAGTGTCCTATCAGAAGCTTTTCCACCCTGTTCATTTCTGACTTTAACGGTGTCAACCGCATATTCCTCTCCTTCCGGATTATTGACGGTAGCCTTAATATAAAGGTGGTCGGAAAACCTGATTCCTTCCTTTGCGATAGGACTATAGGTCTTCGTTTTCTCATCATAGGTATAGGCGGAAAGGGTGACATGATCAGAGTTAACAAGTTTGACAGGATAGTAGTGGACAGCAGAGACAACTTTGAGGGTAACGGCATGGGAAGGCCTAGTGAACGAATAGGAGCCATCCTCTTCCTTTGTCGCCGGCTGTCCGTCGACAAGGATATTACCGACGTCATAGGTCTCATTTCCCTTAGCAGTCAACGTGACCTTCGTGTTATAGACTGCATATTCCGGGACAGTGACATTCTCTTTTCCAAGCTTGCCCACTTCCCCTTCGACATTGATTTGGAAGATAGAGGCACTCGTCTCCCGGGTGATGACAACCGGATAATCCGGCCTAGTGAAGGAATAGGATCCGTCTTCTTCCTTCGTCACGTCGACAAGAGTGGCTTCCTCGCCCTTCTTATAGACTTTGACATCGCCGGAGAATTCATATCCTTCCTCAAGTCCGAGGACAAAGGTAACCTTCTCTCCCTTTGCCGCAGAAGAAGGACCTTTGACGATGACTCCGTCACCGGTCAGATCTTCTATGGCGTACTTTGCCGGGGCGGCCGGTGCATCATTCAAAGTAACGGCAACAGAGACGTCTTTCCCAGGCTGGGTGAAGCTTCCTGCGAAGGTCTTCCTTCCCTCATCGCCGGTAATTGCCATCTCGACATCCGTTCCGTCAACCTTGACACTGGGAGTTGACTTAGCAGGATCGGAGATAGTGACCCGGACATCAATCTTCTCCCCTTTCTTGGCATAGGTGGAAGAAAGGGCGACAGTGGCCCCTTCGACCTGAGTGACCGTATTGTTATACCGCTTATCCTGAGTGATGGCAGAGACAGTCAGAGCATGCTTAGGCCTGACAAAGGAATAGACTCCCTGTTCATTAGAATCTAAGGTATTCTCCCCGTCGATGGTGACATAGGAGAGCTCTTTCTCAGCGGCCAAGGTAACCGTAAAAGAAACCGTTTCCCCTTCCTTAGCCTTAGCAGGAAGACCGGTTATCGTCGCCCCTTCGCCTGCATCGACTGTGATAGCAAACTCTTCGGTGACAGACACAGAGGGCTTTGTTGTTTCGGAAGGCTCTTCGCTATTGGATGAAGATTCATCTGTCGGCTTAGTGGTCGGTTTTTCCGTGGGCTGAGGCTCAGTAACCCGCTGGCTTGGAGAAGCAGGCTCTGTAGCAGAAGAAGAGGCATTGGAATTGTTCGTATGGCAGGAGGCAAGAAGGATAAGGCTTAACAAAGACAGACCGAATTTTGTTTTCTTGTTCATTTAAGAAACGACCCCTTTCAAATCTAATTTAGAATAAGAGAAAAGGGCTTTCAAGTCAACATTTATGTGAAATACAAGCCATAAATGTGGAAAACTGTCCAAATCCGTCCCATCATTTCAAAAAAGAAGAAAGTCAGAACCGAAAAAATCTCTGTCCGAAGTTCTTCAGACAGAGGTCTCTTTTTTTCCTAAACTACTCGGCAGAAGTGATGGCGTTACCGGTGTAGAGCTGATAGTACTTGCCTTTCTGGGCAAGAAGCTGTTCATGGTTGCCCCGTTCGATGATTCTTCCGTTTTCAAGAACCATGATGACATCCGCGTTCTTGATGGTGCTAAGCCGGTGGGCGATGACAAAGACAGTGCGTCCCTTCCTGATGGCATCCCTGCCCTTCTGGACCAAGGCTTCCGTACGGGAGTCGATGGAAGAAGTGGCTTCGTCAAGGATAAGGACAGGCGGATTGGCGACAGCGGCTCTTGCGATGGCAAGAAGCTGTCTCTGACCCTGGGAGAGTCCGGAGCCGGAATCCTTGAGCATGGTGTTATAGCCCTCAGGAAGCTGCCCGATGAAGCTATCGGCATTGGCAAGCTTAGCCGCTGCCATGACTTCTTCGTCCGTGGCATCAAGCTTTCCGTAGCGGATATTCTCCCTTACCGTTCCGGTAAAGAGCTTCGTGTCCTGGAAGACCATGCCAAGGGATCTTCTCAGATCGGATTTCTTAATCTTATTGATATTGATTCCGTCATACCGGATCTTTCCGTCGGCAATATCGTAGAAACGGTTAAGAAGGTTGGTAATCGTCGTCTTTCCGGCGCCGGTAGGACCGACAAAAGACACCTTCTGTCCGGGCTTAGCATACAGGGTAATATCGTGAAGGACGATCTTTTCCTTTGTGTAGCCGAAGTCGACATGGTCAAGAGTGATGTCACCCTTAAGCCAAGTGTAGGAGACAGGGGAGTTATCCTTATGCGGATGCTTCCATGCCCACCTTCCGGTGTGTTCAATAGTTTCGACAGGATTGCCATCCTCATCCATCTTTGCGTTGACTAGCTCGACATACCCGTCATCGGTTTCCTTCTTCTCATCAATCAGAGAGAAGATACGTCCTGAGCCTGCTAAGGCAAGGGCGATAGAGTTCAGCTGCTGACTAATCTGTCCGATAGGCTGGACAAAGGCCTTACTGTACCTAAGGAAGGAAGAGATGATACCGATTGTATAGAAGCCAAGAATACCATTCTGACTGACGGAAGAGAAAAGATGGACGGCCGGAACCTTGTAAATCATCCTCCTTCCGCCGAAGAAGGCGACGATAGCATACTGAAGGTTACCAAGCTGATTGATCATCGGCCTTAAAGTGTTGGCATAGCGGTTAGCCTTCACGGCATCATCGAAGAGCTCCTCGTTATGCTTCCGGAAGCCTTCGATGTTCTCTTTTTCGTGGTTGAAGACCTTGATGACCTTCTGGCCGGAAATCCTCTCTTCGATATAACCGTTGATTCTTCCAAGTTCCCACTGCTGCTGGGCAAAATATTTTCCGGAGTGTCCGGCAAAGTACCGGGTAAGGAAGAACATCAGCACAGCAAAGAAGGCAACAAGGATTGTCCTATAGATATCCGTTCCTACCCTCATCACAAGGCAAAGGAGCCTAGTCACAAGGGAAGAGAAGGACCTAGGGACGGCACGGGCAAGCCTTTCCCGAAGAGCATCGACATCGTTGGAATAGACGGACCTGATGTCACCGTGGGTATGCTGATCGAAATAGGAGACAGGAAGGTCAAGCCTATGGGAGAACCTCTCGTCACGGATGATCTTCTGCACGCCTTGGGCAATCTTTGCCCTGCCATAGTTATAGAAGAACCCGCCTAAGATACCAAGGACGAAAATGGCAAGAAGAACAAGCCTGACTTCATTAAAGTTCCTGCCGGCGAGGGTAAGGGAGGCAAAGGTTGCCTTAGGGTCAGCCTGCCTTACCGGGCTGCCGTTATTCCTAAGCGGATTACCGGTCGTTCCGTCCCTGACATAAATGGCAGGGGTAAGGAATTTATCGATAAGAATATTACCGGCAAAATAGCTTCCTGCGACCGTGGCAAAGGCGGAAAAGAGAATGGACACACAGACACCGAAGAACCTCCAAGGATAGTACTTGAACACATAGGAGAGAAGACGCTTAGCCGGATGCTTTTCCTTAATGACAATCGAGGATTCATTCCTCTTATTAATCTGCTTTGACATCGAAGTCACCTCCTCCAAGCTGGGACTCATAGAGTTCCTTATAAACCGGACAGTTCTGCCTCAGTTCATCGTTGTTGCCCTTTGCAACGATCTTACCTCCGGCATCCCTGACGATAATCGTCTTGCAGTCACGGATAGAAAGGACACGCTGGGCAATGATGAACTTAGTGACATCCGTCCGTTCCTTGCTTAACCCTTCCCGGATTAAGGCATCCGTATGGGTATCGCAGGCGGAAGTCGAATCATCGAGAATCAGGATCTTCGGATTCTTTAATAGGGCTCTGGCGATACAAAGACGCTGCTTCTGACCGCCGGAAACATTGTTTCCTCCCTCGACAAGCCTTGTATCCAGTCCTTTAGGGAACCGATTGAGGAATTCGCTGGCCTGGGCAATATCACAGGCCTTCCTGATTTCCTCATCGGTTGCCTGTTCATTTCCCCATTTGAGGTTGTCCCGGATAGTTCCGGTAAACAGGGTGTTCTTCTGAAGGACGACGGCGACGGCATCACGGAGAGTGGCGACATCATATTCCTTAACATCATGTCCGCCCACTTTCACCTCGCCACTAGTTGCATCATAGAGCCGCGCGATAAGGGAGACAAGAGTCGTCTTGCTTGAACCGGTAGGTCCGATGATGCCGACGGTTTCCCCGGGAAGGAAGTGAAGGTTGACATGCTCAAGGACATTCTTCCCTCCGCCGTAGGAGAAGGAGACATCATCAAAGTCGACCTGCCCGTTCTCCACCTTCTTTAACGGATTAGCCGGAGAAACAATATCAGATTTCTCATTCAGGATTTCGATGCAACGCTCTGCACTGTTCCGAGAGATGATGATCCTCACATAAATCATGGAAACCATCCTCAGTGCCATCATAATCATCCTGATGTAGGTGAAGAGAGTTGTAAGCTGTGTGATTTCTAATCCGGCTACTCCGTTAAGTTTTCCGTTGTCGCTCTCAATAATCTTTTTTGCGCCGAAATAGGAGATGAACCTCCTAGCACCATAGACGGCAATGTTCCTCCTAGGGCCATTGAAGGCAAGACGGAATTCGGCTTTGATATACGATTTATAGATGCCTTCCGAGACAGAATGGAACTTCTTTGTATGATAGTCCTTCCGGTCAAAGGACTTGATGACACGGATGCCGTCGACATCCTCCTGGACATCCTGGTTCAAATCATCGTAGGTGTCGAAAATCTTAATGAAGAGCTTGTGGGCGGAATTGGCAATGACCCTTAAGACAACGAAAAGAACCGGAATGATGATAAGGAAGATCCAGGCTAAGGAGGGAGCGGTAACAAACGCCCTGATCCTAGCAAAGATCATCCTTAAAGGGGCACGGATGACCCTGCGGAGAATCATCATGACCGACCTTTGGATATTTGCCCTATCGGTCGTCCTTCGGGTGACAATGGAAGGACAGGAGAACTTATCGATGTTCTTAAAAGAATAGGTCTGCACCTTCTCATACCTTGCCTGACGGAGGTTCTTTCCAAAGCCGGCCGCGGCAGAAGAGGCCCAATATCCGGCAAAGATACCCATGACGGCGGCAAGGATCGCAAGACCGCCGATAATCCCTGCCCACCTTCCGATCATCGGGGCAGAGCTTTCTTCCACACCTTTTAATAAATACTGAAGGAAGAAAGCGACAAGGATTTCAAGTGCCGCTTCCAAGGCGACGGATATCCACGTCCATGTCGTATCCTTCCAGTAACCATTCCTATAGGTTAATAGTCGCTTAATGGTTTTCATTGTTTTCTCCTTTTTTTGCCTGTTCCAGATTCAGCAGAATCTGATTCAGGACACGTAATGTCGTCTCCTTATCGTCCCTGGAAATCTGATTTTCCACTTCCTTAGTGATGCCGCGGAAGAACTCTGTGTAAGGATGGCAGGCTTTTCTGCCTTCTTTCGTGACACAGAGCACCTTGTAGCGTCTGTCCTTTCCGTCCTTCCGAATCAGCCAGCCCTTCTTCTCCCTGTTTTGGATGGAGGAAGAGACGGTCGCCTTAGAAATCCGGAACTCCCGTTGGATGTCTTTGGCAAGACATCCAGGATTGGAAAAGATAAAGAAAAGCAGGTTTCCTTCATATCCTTTCGTCGGGAGGTTTTTCTCCTTCCTCCGCTGGTTGATATAGGCAGCCAGCTTGCTTGAGGTCTGATGGATCCTTCTTCCTAAGGTCTTTTCCTCTTCTAAGCTGTTTACATTAGTTAGCATACGAACAAATATTATAGGGACAATCCGGAAAAGGAAAAGAGGAAAAAAGATGAAAGCCTTTACCTAAGGAACGGACACAGCCAGGAGAAGAAACAAACGTAGCCTTTCTTCTAATTTGTGGAAAGACGACCGGTTTCAATAAGACCAAAGAAAAAACCAGCAACCGAAAAAAGCAAGGCAGGCAGGGAAAAAGGACTAGATAACCTGATTGATATTACTTCCAAGAATCAGGTCGTTGACAATCCCATCGCCAAGTCCGGTCATCGGGACATAGAGATAGTCACTATCTAGGCACTTACAGGCAGTAATAAAGATCTCCCCTGCAGGGACAATGACATCGGCACGGTCCGGTTTAAGAGAGTATTTTTCCTTCCGTTCTTCTGTACTTAAGGAAGAAAGCTTGTCATAGATCTCAAAAAGTTCGTCCTTATCAAGAAGATTGACTTTCTGCTTGGACTTGTGTTCGGAGAGTTTCCAGTACCGGTTGATGTTTCCCCCGGTCGCGATGATATTAATGTCACCATATTTATCATGGTAACGTTTCAAGGTATCCTTAAAGGCAGACCAGGTCTCCTTTTTGTCCTTGCCGGCAAGAATCCGGAGGGTCCCGATAGGGAAGGAGTCGGATTTGATATCCTTTCCATCGACGATCAAAGAGACCTCCGTGCTGCCTCCTCCGACATCCACGGCTACAAAGACACCTTTATCCAGATGAAGATCCTTTAGAATATAGGTGATGGTATTTGCCTCTGTTGTTCCGGAAACAATCTGCCTATCGATTCCGGATTCCTTCTTGATCCGCTCAATGACTTCTTCTCCGTTCTTTGCTTCGCGCCTAGCGGAGGTGGCATAGGCCTTATAGGCCGTTACCGAATAGATGTTCCTTAGCGAACGGAAACAAATCCTTGTGTCGATGAGCTGCTGCTCTTTTCGGAAGGAAATGCTCCCAGTGGAAAAGACGTCAGCACCAAGCCGGATAGGAATCCGGACTTCCTGTACCGTAGAGGCAAGTATCTTATCTTTTTTCCTGCCGTAGACATCCTTGATAATCCTTCTGACTGCATTACTGCCGACATCGATGGCAGCATAATAACCTGGTTTCCTCATAGGCTGACCCTTCTTTTCTTCATTATAAAGGTGTAGAGAAAAGATGACGAGATTTCTCTGATTTATTTCTTATCCGAAGAAAGGGCAAGATAAAGTTCCTTCTGTGATTCGACTTTGTTCGGTCCTTTAAGGAATCTCTCATTGGTGCCTTTTCCGTCGATAAGGAAAGACTTGGTGTTATCGGCAAATCCTAGGTCGAAAATCTCCTGTAGCCGTCGCTGGCATTCCTTATCGTAGACCGGAGTAACAACTTCTACACGATTATAAAGGTTTCTCGGCCTGAAATCAGCACTACCCCTATAATAAAGAGGCTTCCCACCATTTTCAAAGATGAAGATACGGGAATGTTCAAGATATCGGTCGATGATGCCATGGATCTCCCTATTCTCGCTTAGTCCCTTGATGCCAGGGACAAGCGAGCAGTTTCCGCGGACAAGAAGTTTCAGTTTTACTCCTGCCTGGCTTGCCCGATAGAGGCATTCTACCCTCTTTTCATCCGTGATGTGGTTAATCTTGATGCAGATGGATGCCGGGAGTCCTTTTCTGGCATTGTTGATTTCCTGATCGATAAGCTTCTCAAAGGGCTTCTGCCTATCGTTCGGGGAGACAAATAGCTTATGGAAGGTAGGCTGGGTGAAGGGCTTAGCAAGGAACTTGAAGATGCTCTGGACGTCTTCGGTGATTTTCTTATTCGCCGTGAAAAGAAGACAGTCGGTATAAAGGGAGGCGTTCCCCTCATGGAAGTTTCCGGTAGAGACAACGGCAATATCGTTCTTCTTTTTCCGTTTGATGACTACCACCTTGCCATGGACCTTGAATCCTTCAAGTCCGGTAAGGACATCCACGCCGGCATCTCTCAGTTTCTTGGAAATGAGCCTATTGCTGCTTTCATCAAAGCGAGCCCTTAATTCAACCCTGCAAGTCACTTTCTTTCCGTTGCGGGCAGCCTGGCAGAGGGCGCGGACCACCTTAGAATGATTGGCTGCACGATAAATGGCAGCTTTAATGGAAACGACATCGGGAGCAATGGCGGCCTCCTGGAGAAGCTTGACAAAGGCATCGAAGGACTGATAAGGAACATGGATAAGCCTATCCTTTTTCTCGACGGCATCGAGCAAAGACTCTCCGTTCACCACTTCGGAGAGTTCCTTGCTTTCCCAGGGGACGTTTTTCAATGCCTTGTTTCCAAAGTAAGGGAATTTCCTTAAATCCTTATTATTATGGTAGCGGCCGCCAACCTGAATCAAATCATCCGGCTTGATGTCGAAGGTCTTCCTCAGTTTGCCTTTAAGGTCGAGAGGAATACCCTCGCCGAATACGGCACGGACAGGATTACCCTTTTTCCTCGTCTTGATGGCTTCCGAAAGGGAACGGAAGATTCCTTCCTCCGGATCGCTTTCCACTTCCCTTTCTGCATCCTTAGAGAGTTTGAAGGCAAAGGCAGAGATATGGTCATATCCCTGTCCTTTGAAAATAAAGTCAAGATTCAGGCGAAGGACATCGTCAAGATACCTGACATAATGATCTTTGCCTTTGCTCGGAAGGACGACAAACCGTCCGACGATATCATCGGGAATAGGAACCAAGGCATACTCAATCTTCGTAGCGTTCTCTTTTTCCAGTTTGCAGGCAAGATAGATTCTCGAGTCGTTGACATCGCCGACCGCGACTTTCTTATTGATAAAGACTGGATTGACGTAACCATCAATCTTGCGGAGATAGTAGTTCTTGATGTAGCTCTGCTGTTCCTCGTCAAGCTCCCTCTCATTGACCAGATGGATATTCTTCCTTCCTAAAAGGGCAAAGACTTCCTTCTGAATCGAAATATACTCCTTGTCGTAAAGGGAGGTCAGGGAAAGAATCTTGGCCAAGTCTGCCTTGGCTCTCTCTCTTTCCGCCTTAAATTCAGTCCCTTTAGAAGTGGCAAGGCGCTTAAGGGAAGCAACCCGGACACGGTAGAATTCGTCGAGGTTATTCGAATAAATCCCAAGGAAATTCAGACGTTCATATAGAGGAACGGCTTTGTTTCCGGCTTCCTTAAGTACACGGTTATTGAAATACATCCAAGACACGTCACGGTCTACATAGTTATGACTATCCAAAACAATCGGGTTCTTTTTCATGCATCCACCTTATTTCTGTTCTCCTTATTTTAACAAAGTTTAAAAATATGAATTGTAAAGAATTGTAAAAATATTGATTTCTCCCACCATGTCCAAAAGGAAGAAAAGACATCCGTTCATATCGATTCCCGTCTGATCCAGCAAAGGCCTTAATGGAAGAGTCACCAAGTACAAAAAAAACAAAAAGATAGCCCAAATCCTATCAGCAGATATCATAGAATTGATTCTTAACTAAAAAAATTGCAAGTTCCTGCATTTTTTTAATTTAGCCGATTGATCAACCATAAGGTGTGGGAATCCGCCTAGGGATTGATAACTTAGTTCAGAGAGGAATAACCCCCTGTTCCCTATCGTTTGGTAATATCCGGAAAGAAAAAAGCCCGGCCAGAGAGCCGGGCAGATAAGCAATTGGAGCGGCCAACGGGAATCGAACCCGCGTCTTCACCTTGGGAAGGTGAGGTTCTGCCACTGAACAATGGCCGCAGAGATAGGGAAGACGGAAAACGTCTTCCCTATTGTAGCATATTTTCTACTTGTTGTCCTGATTCAACGGATAGGATTCTTCATCATCGACATGCGGAGCTTCCTCCGGAATGTCGTTTCCGTCTTCATCAAGAGGAATAAGCGGCTTAATACCCGTGCCGGCAGGGATAAGCTTACCGATCATGACATTCTCCTTAAGGCCATGGAGATAGTCGACCTTGCCTTTGATGGCAGCATCGGTCAGAACAGCAGTCGTCTGCTGGAAGGATGCGGCAGAAAGGAAGGAATCAGCCTCAAGGGCAGCCTTGGTGATGCCAAGAATGATTGGATGGGCAACCGCCGGTTTTCCGCCATGGGCGAGAACATCGGCATTGGCTTTGGTGAAGTCGACATCGGTAATCTTCTGCCCAGGCAGCAGGCCTAAGCAATTGCCAGGGTTGACGATAGAGAGACGGTTAGTCCTCTGGCGGACGATAATCTCAAGATGCTTATCGGAAATATCGGAGCCTCCGTCCTTCTTGTAAACCTTCTTGACCTCGGAAATGATGTACTTCCGGACGGTGGAAAGGTCGGAACAGGCAAGAAGATCCTTGGTATCGATGTAACCTTTGGTAAGAGGCTGACCTGCCTTGACCTTATCGCCTTCGGCGACAATCTTCGTCGCACCAGGATAAGAAAGATAAGTCTGCTCTTCCAAGTCGTTCTTGACCGTGAACTGAGAGCGGGAACCGACGGCCTCGACCTTGGTGACGACACCGGAAATATTGGTGATTAAGGCTAAGTCCTTGGTCTTCGGATGACGGGCCTCAAGAAGGTCCTGGACACGAGGAAGACCGGTCGTGATATCCTGCTGACCGGCAATACCGCCGTTATGGAAGTTCTTCAACGTCAACTGTGTGCCAGGTTCACCGATAGACTGTGCAGCCATGATACCGACAGTGTCACCGATAGTGGCAAGTTTACCAGTGGCAAGGTTGCGGCCATAGCACTTGACGCAGATACCATCCTTTGCTTCGCAGGTAAGAACGGAGCGGATTTCCAGTGAGGTATATCCAGCGGCAATAATCTTCTTGGCCCTCTCCTCGTCAATGCAATCGTCCTTCGAAGCAATGACTTCGCCGGTCTCCTTATTGACAACATCATGCCTCGGGAAGCGGCCGACAAGACGGTCATAGAAGGAAGCAATAAGGGTTCCATCCTCGGATTTGATTTCCTCGACGACCCTGCCATGATCGCAGTGGCAGTCTTCTTCGCGGATGACGACAGAATGGGCGACATCGACAAGACGACGGGTAAGATAACCAGAGTCTGCAGTCTTCAAAGCGGTATCGGAGCCGTTCTTACGGGTACCATGGGTTGAGGAGAAGTACTCGGAGACGGAGAAGCCTTCGGAGAAGCAGGAGGTAATCGGAACCTCGATGGCATCGCCGTTAGCCTTCTGCGGAAGACCTTTCCTACCGATAAGCTGCCTGTAGTTGTTCGTCGAACCGCGGGCTCCGGATTCCATCATCCTGAACCTCGGGTTACGAGGCGACTGAGCCCTACGATCCTTAAGAAGTTTCCTCCTCGGGCCTTTCTTGGTCGTCAGGAAGTTCCAGGTATCGACAACGGCCTGATGACGTTCGGAATCGGTAAGGAAGCCCTCGTCATAGGCTTCGTCAAGCTCATCAACCTTCTTCTGAGTCTGCTTATAGAGTTCTTCACGTCCTTTCAGCGGGACCCTATCGTCAAGAGAGACAGTCAGACCGGACTTCGTGCAGTAGTCGAAGCCCTGGTTCTTAAACAGGTCCCTGATATGGGCGGTGCGAAGCGCATCTTCGTGATAGTGATGGAAGATCTTGGCAATCCTCTTCTTGATCCGTCCCTTGTCAATAGGAGAACGGAGAGGCTGGAGATGGCAGTACTCCTTTAACGGATCAAAATCATCGCCTTCCTTGAATCCGCCGTTCTTGATGACAAAGTCATAGGCTTCCTTCCTGGTGACAAAGAAGCTTTCCGGAGTGGAATCAAAGTTGGAAGAGTAGTCCTTATCGGCAGTTTCGCTGTCCTTGAACGGGAAGTTGATGAACGGGAATTCATCCGGGAAGATGGAGTTGAAAATAAGTTTTCCGACCGTGGTAAGCAGGTAGGAGGAATTCTGGCGGGCAGAGAAACCGACCTTCTTCAGACTCTTTCCAGGAACATAGATACGGGTGTGCAAAGAAATCTTATGGTTCTGGTAGGCAAGAATGGCAGTAGAAGGATCAGAGAAGACCTTTCCTTCATACTGTTCATAGGAGCGGTACTTTTCGGCAACATCCTGCTGACCGCGTTTCCTATAATACTTATAGTACCTCTCATCCCTCTTGATGTCGTCTTCAAGGGTAAGGTAATAGTTTCCGTAAATCCTATCCTGTGACGGGACACAGATCGGCTGGCCATCGCTCGGCTTAAGAATGTTCCGGCTGGCAAGCCTTAAAACCATCGCCTCGGCCTGAGCCTGACGGGAAAGCGGAACATGGACGGCCATCTGGTCGCCATCGAAGTCGGCATTGAATCCAGGGCAGACAAGCGGATGCAGACGGATAGCCTTGCCTTGGATCAGAATCGGCTTAAAGGCCTGGATACCAAGACGGTGAAGGGTAGGTGCACGGTTTAAAAGGACAGGATGGTTTTTGCAGACCTCTTCGATTGCATCGTAGACACGGGGATCTCTCTTTGTGATAAGATCATCGGCCTGACGCTGGGAAGAGACCGGATTCTTGCACTTGGTCCTAAGATAATTGGCGATGAAAGGACGGAAAAGCTGGACAGCCCTCTCGCGGGGGAGACCGCATTCATCCATGTTAAGGGTCGGACCGACGGCAATGACGGAACGTCCGGAATAGTCGACACGCTTACCAAGAAGGTTCTGACGGAAGCGGCCCTGTTTGCCCTTCAGCTTGGTGCTTAAGGACTGGAGGACGTTTCCGTTAATATTGGTCTGCGGCTTAGACCGATGCTCGTTATCGATCAAAGCATCGACGGCATCCTGAAGCCTACGCTTTTCGTTCCTTAACCTGACGGTAGGAGCATGCTGCTTAATCTGATCTTTCAGACGGTTGTTCTTGATGATGACCGAACGATAAAGATCATTCCTGTCGGAAAGGGCAAAACGTCCGCCGTCAAGCATGGTCCTAGGCCGGAGATCCGGCGGAATGACCGGAAGGACAGTTAAAATCATCCACTCCGGTTTCAGTCCTGATTTCTTAAAGGATTCAAGGACGTCAAGACGCTTGATGGCCTTGATTCTCTTCTGGTTCTTTTCACCGGTAGAAGCGCGGAGCTCTTCCTCGACATTGGCGATTTCCTTATCGAGGTCAATGTTCCTCAAAAGCTTCTGGACGGCTTCAGCACCGGTTCCAAATTCACAGTTAAGATAGCGGGTGATAAAACGGGCAACAGTGATGAAATCAAAAGGCTGGCGCAGATCATTCCTGACGTGGATGTACTGGTTGGCATCAACATAGGCAGGATCGCCATCCTTGACAAGACCGGCACCGATGATTTCCTCCCGGATGACATCAGGGAAGATCTTACGGGCAGTGGATTCATCAAGGACCCTGCGGGAAGTCAGAATCTTGGAAATACCAGGATTGATGACAATACGGGAAACGAAGTAAATGACTTCCTCAAGCTGCTTAGGAGGGATGCCAAGGACAAGACCCATCTTAGAGGGAGTTCCTTTGACATACCAACTATGTGCGCAGGGAACAGCAAGACTGATATAACCCATCCGCTCACGGCGGACGGCTTTGACGGTGACTTCGACGCCGCATTTTTCACAGATCTTACCGGCGTAGGAGGCCTTTTTGTACTTGCCGCAACGACACTGATAGTCCTTGACAGGACCGAAGATTTCTTCGGCAAAGAGTCCCTGCGGCTCCGGCTTAAGAGAACGGTAGTTGATGGTTTCGTACTTGGTGACTTCGTACTTGCTCTTGTCATCGCCGGGCTTTTGGATTCCCGACCAGCCCTTAATCTGCTCGGGGCTGGCGAGTCCAATCTTGATCGAATGAAGTTTGTTCAGTTCAAACATGATTCGGCACCCTCCTTAATTATTCTCGTCGTCATCCGAGGATCCGTTGTCGCTTTCCGGATGCTGGTTGTCCTCAAGGGGTTCGTTGGCTGGGATATCGATATCACGGATCACTCCGTTACGGGCGTCCTCCCTCTCGGCCTGCTTGTCCTTGCTGGTATCCATCGTCCTAATCTGATGATGGATCCTGCGGGAAGTCTTCTCGGCTTCTTCGGCAATCGTATTGAGGTTGATTTCCTTGTTGGTATCGTCATAGAGAGAGACATTGATGGCAAGACCCTGAAGTTCCTTAAAGAGGACACGCGTGGATTCCGGCCTATTCGGATGCGGAATCGGCTCATCCTTAAGGATAGCTTCGTAGGTCTGGTTACGGCCGACCCTATCATCGGATTTGATTGTAAGCATTTCCTGCAGGGTATAGGCGGCACCATAGGCTTCCAAGGCCCAGACCTCCATTTCACCGAAACGCTGGCCGCCTTTCTGGGCTTTTCCAGAGAGAGGCTGCTGGGTGACAAGAGAATAAGGACCGATGGCACGGGCATGGATCTTATCTTCGACCATGTGGTCGAGCTTAATCCTGTACCTTACACCGACGGCAATACGGGAATCAAAAGGTTCGCCGGTCTGTCCGTCATAAAGGACAGTCTTTCCGTCGCTGTCAATTCCGGCCTTCTGCCTGAAATCGGCAATTTCTTCGTTCGAGGCACCATCGAAAACAGGGGTGGAAACCTTAATGCCAAGCTTTTTGCAGGCATATCCAAGCTGCACTTCAAGAACCTGACCGATATTCCTACGGGAAGGAACGCCCATAGGGGAGAGAAGAATGTCAACCGGAGTTCCGTCCGGAAGATACGGCCTGTCCTCGACAGGGAGAACACGGGAGATGACACCTTTGTTTCCGTGACGGCCGGACCTCTTATCGCCGACCTGAATCTTACGCTTCTGCACAATATAGACAGTGGCAGATTCAAGGACATCCGGAGGAAGCTCATCGCCTTTCTCCCGGCTGAAGGTCTTGACGTCAAGGACAATACCTTCACCGCCGTGAGGAACCTTCAAAGAGGTATCTTTGTCGTCCTCGCTCTTAGAGGAGAAGATAGAACGGAGTAAGGCATCGTTGGAATTGACGTTGTCATCCTCACCTTTAGGCGTGGTCTTACCGACAAGGATATCGCCTTCGGAAACTTCGGTTCCCGGAAGGACAAAGCCATGCTCGTCAAGATAAGCCTTCTTCTCATCGGCAAGATTAGGAACATCACGGGTGAACTCTTCCTGACCGACCTTGGTCTTCCGCCGTTCAACCGTATATTCCTCGATAATCAGGTTCGTAAAGAGATCATCGCTGACACAGCGCTGGGAAATGGCAACGGCATCCTCGTAGTTATAGCCATGCCAGGTCGTGAAAGCGATAAGAACGTTCTGTCCTAAAGCTAGTTCGCCATGGTCCATAGAGGAACCATCGGCAATAATCTGACCGGCTTTGACATGATCGCCCGGTTTGACAATCGGAGTCTGATTGATGCAGGTACGTTTGTTGGAACGGACGAACTTATGAAGATGATAGGTAACGTCGCCTTCTTCTTTCCTCACCGGTTTTCCGTTGACGGAAAGAGGAGTACCGTATTCGTCGATATCCTGATAGGCGTCCTGGTGGACGACAATCTTGGTACCATCGGCATAGGTGACGACGCCGTCATGGAGACAGATTAAAGCTTCGCCCGAATCATGGGCAATCTTGTCTTCCCTACCGGTTCCGACATACGGAGCTTCGGGATGAAGGAGAGGAAGAGCCTGACGTTGCCTGTTGGAGCCCATTAAGGCACGCTTTCCATCATCGTTCTCAAGGAACGGAATACAGGCAGCGGCAATAGAGACAATCTGCTTCGGAGAAGCATCAATCAAGTCACAATCCGTGGCCTTGCAAAGGATGTACTCTCCGTTTTTACGGGCAGAGACGGTGTCATCAAGAATCTTATTCGTCTTTTCATCGACATGGACGTTTGCCTGGCAGATGACGTGATAGCTTTCTTCGCTAGCAGTAAGCCAAAGGACATGGTCAGGGTTGTTGTCGACGACGCCATCCTTGACTAAACGGTACGGAGTCTGAAGGAAGCCATACTGGTCAATCTTCGCATAGCAGGCGAGGTTAGAGATAAGACCGATATTCTGGCCTTCCGGAGTCTCGATAGGGCAGATACGGCCGTAGTGGGTAGGATGGACATCACGGACCGCACTGGAGGCACGATCACGGGTAAGGCCGCCCCGTCCGAGAGCGGAAAGACGACGCTTGTTGGTCAGTTCGGCAAGCGGGTTAGTCTGATCCATGAACTGAGAAAGAGCATCGGAATTGAAGAACTGGTTGACGGCACTAGTCAGAGCCTTGACATTGATCAAAGAAGAGATGGAAACCGTGTTCAGATCATTCGTTGACCTGCGATCATGGATGGTACGTTTCCTCTTGGCAAGACCGGCACGGAACTTTTCCTGGATCAGTTCGCCGACACAGCGGACACGTTTATTGGCAAGATGGTCGGTATCATCGATTTCACCGATGCCTTCCGTAAGGTTAAGCCTATAAGAAAGAGAAGCGACAATATCCGGAATGGTGATGTAGCGGAGATCAACCGTCAAATCAGTACCGACAATATTGGTGACTTTCTCCTTATTGGTGTTCGGAGTATAGACTTTGACGATAGTGACATGGTTATGATCGTCTAAATCCTGGTTGCAGGAAATGGTGAAGGTATACTCTTCGTTTCCTTCGAAGAAGCGGTCCTTCTTCAGTTTAAGGACTTCATCGACGGTAAGAACATGACCCTCTTCGAAGACGATTTCTCCATCGTTGTTGATTAAGTCTTCGGCAAGCCTCTGTCCAGGAAGACGATTGTAAACACCGAGCTTTTCCTGGATTTTAAACCGGCCGGCACGCCCTAAATCATAACGTTCATTATCAAAGAAGCGCTGCTTTAAAGTCAAAGCTGCGGATTCATCCGTACAAGGTTCACCCGGACGAAGTTTGTGGAAGATAGAGACGACAGCAGTCTTTTCCCGTTCACGGGAGGACTTAGCCGCTTTAACAGGGTGCTTTAAAATAGCTTTGCTGAGCCTATCGTTTTCACCGAAAAGGCCAAGAACACCAGTGGAGGGCCTAGAAGGCTTTCCGTCACGTCCGGAAGGCAAAGAATCATCGACAAGCTGCTGGGAATCGGAAACAAGTCCCAGAGCACGTAAGAAGGTTAAAGCAGGAACCTTTTTCTTTTTGTCGATACGGACAGAAACAAGGTCGCGGTTATCCGTCAAGAACTCAAGCCAGATACCACGGGCAGGAATAATATCCGATCCAAAGACTTCGGAATATTCCTTCTTAATATCGTTTTCGTTCTTCTTCGGCCTGACTTCGTCACGTTCACGGGAAACATAGGCGCCAGGAGAACGGATAAGCTGACTGGCAACGCATTTTTCAGAGCCATTGACGATAAACGTTCCCGCCGGAGTCATCCAAGGGAACTTTCCCATGAAGATTTTCTCTTCCTGAATGGTTCCGTTCGGATGTTTTAAGCGGAGAGTCGTATGCAAGGCGGCAGAATAAGTCAAAGCCGAAACCTTGCACTCAAAATAATCATGTTCAGGGGCAGACCATTCGGAGTTGACGAAGCTTAACTCAGCAACATTCTCCGTGTCCGTCTCATGGCCATGTGAATCTTTATTCGAGTAAATCGGGAAAACGTCCTGGAAGACCTCATTGACCCCGGTATCTTTGAACCAACGGAAAGATTCCAGCTGGACATCGCAAAGATTAGGAAGGGGAACGGCCGAGAAGGTCTTAGAGAGATCAATACGTCCGTTCGCGGTCTTCTTGTACTTACTCAAATCGAATTGTTCCATAGGATTACCTCGTGTCTTTCTTCCGTGCACAACCGGACATAAGTTGTAATAAGGGTTTGAATAAAGGACCGAAATCGTGCAGTTTTCGGTCTTCCTTAAAGACAACTAAGCCCACCCCGCTTAAAAAGCAGGGTGGGTCAGTGATACGTAAGCGATAATCGAACTACTTAACTTCGACTTCAGCGCCGGCAGCAACAAGCTGCTTCTTGATTTCTTCGGCTTCAGCAGGAGAAATCTTCTCTTTGATGGCAACAGGAGCCTTGTCAACAAGCTTCTTGGCATCCCTTAAGCCAAGACCAGTGATAGCCTGGACAGCCTTGATGACCGGAACCTTGGCAGAACCAAAGCTCTTTAAAGTGACAGTGACTTCACTCGGTCCTTCGGCAGCAGCGGCACCGGCAGCCGGAGCAGCGGCGACAGCTGCAGCAGCCTTGACACCGAATTCAGTTTCAATAGCGGAAACCAGATCCCTGATTTCAGCCCTGTTCATCTCCTTTAAACCGGCGATGACATCTTCTTTAACTAATTTAGCCATTGTATTTTTTCCTCCAAATAATGGTTTTTACGTCCCGGAAATTCAGAAATCCGTTTTAGGCATTCGCCTTTTCTGCGCCATCCTTCTCTGCCAGAGCCTTAAGAGTAAGGGCAAGCTGGGTAAGAGGAGAAGTGAGCGTAGAAAGAAGAATAGCGATTGCGTTGTTCTTGTTGCCAATGGCAGCAAGGGCATTCAGTTTGTCTGCATCGCAGAAGCCACCGCCGATCCTTCCGCCTTTGATGGCGAAATTCTTCTTGTGGGATTCGGCAAACGACTTGATGACGGAAAGACCATCACCCTCCTCTTTGGAGACAATCAGTGCGTTAGGTCCTTTGAGAAGTCCGTCGAGCTGAGAAAGACCGTCTTCATCGACAGCCTTCTTCAGTAAGGAATTCTTGTGGACACTTAAACGGGCACCTGCCTTCTTAAGGTCGATGCGGAGCTGAGTGACATCGGCAACGCTTAAACCGGAATAAGAGACGATGACAACAGAATGGGAGACCTTTAAGGTTTCGTTAATCTTGCTGACAATCTCTTTCTTCTCTGCTAAGATCTGCTGATTCATTCTTTCACCTCCTTTGTCTAGGTATGGTGTATTTGGACAATATACTTTATGACTGTGGTTCTTCCTCACATATCCTGGGTAACGGATTAAGCCTACTCAACGTGGGCAGTTACTGTCTTCGGTATATTGAGACACCCGAATCAAACGGATAAATAGAAAACTAGATAGCTAAGCGGATAGCCGGACCATAGGTCGAGGAAATGGTGGCGGAGAGAATATAGGTTCCCTTGACGGCGGCCGGACGGGCCTTAGAAACGGTATCAACGATGGCCTTCAAGTTATCAGCTAAGTTCTTGGCATCGAAAGAAGCCTTTCCAAAGTTGATAGCTAAGTTTCCATCCTTATCGTTACGATAGGAAATCTTACCGTTCTTGATAGCCTTGATAGCGGCACCGATATCCGGAGAAACAGTTCCGGACTTCGGGTTCGGCATTAAGCCCTTAGGGCCTAAGACACGGCCCCTACGGCCTAAGAAAGGCCTCCTGTTCGGAGTTGCGACAATGACGTCGAACTCGAACCAGTTTTCCTTCTGGATCTTCTCAAGCCTGTCCTGCTGGCCGACATAGTCTGCACCGGCAGCCTTGGCTTCTTCCTGCTTATCAGTGATAGCAAGGACGCGGACAGTCTTGCCGTTTCCATGAGGAAGGACAATTGTGCCACGTAACTGCTGATCAGCCTGCTTAGGATCGATGTTGAGATTAAAGGAAACATCGATGGTCTCATCAAACTTGGCAGTTGCAGTCTTCTTAACTAATTCGCAGGCTTCCTGGAGAGTATACTTCTTGCCCTTTTCGATCAGAGCTAAGGAAGCAGCGTATTTCTTTGCTAATTTTTTCATGGTGATGCTTTCTCCTTGCTTTAGTCGACAATGGCAATGCCCCTAGAACGGGCAGAACCTTCGACACAGCGTTCGGCGGCTTCTAAGGAATCAACATTAAGGTCAGGCCTCTTGTATTCGGCAATCTTCTTAACGTCTTCCCGTTTGACACGGCCGATAACATCTTTGCTGTTTCCGCCATGATCAGGGCCCTTACGGCCTTTCTCGACACCGGCAGCCTTTAATAAAAGGAAGGTGACCGGAGTAGTCTTGAAGGACCTGTCGAACGTACGGTCTTCATAAATGGTGAGAACGCAGGGAACAACTTCACCTTTACGGTCTGCAGTCTTAAGGTTGAACTGCTGGCAGAACTTACCACCGATACCGAAAGGACCAAGCTTCTGTCCTAATTTGGCCGGATTGGCTCCTCCGCCTTCTGCACGGATAATCATCACTCTCGTGACTTTCTTTGCTGGCATTGTTTATTCCTCCTTTACCAGTGTGGTACTATCAGTCAGTCACTGAACTTCCCACTTTAGTTTCGGGCACACTAACTCAAAAAGAGCATACTACGCCCTTAACCTTGAAAATTATACTCACGTTACCCCATCCATGCAATAGTTTTTTGATTTTTCATTGTAACTTGGCTTTTTATATGCTATCTTATTTTTTGCTTCTGGATACCAGAAGCTCTACCTTTGCTCCGCTGGAAGCGTCACTCTTCTATGAGCTAGGGGACAACCAAATTATTTCCAGAACTAATAAAGGAGAACAAATCATGAACAAGCAATTAGTTCAGCAAGTCAATGCTACCCAGATCCGTCCCGATCTTCCGGATGTCCGTACGGGCGACAAAGTCCGTGTCAGGGTCTCCATCCGTGAAAACAACAAGGAACGTCAGCAGGCTTTCGAAGGTATCGTCATCGCTATCCGCGGTGCCGCATCCAGCAAGACCTTCACTGTGCGTAAGGTTTCTGCCGGTGTCGGTGTCGAACGTAATTTCTTAAGGAACTCCCCTATCATCGCTTCCATCAAGGTCTTAGAGCACAGCAAGGTCCGTCGCAAGAAGCTTTACTTCTTACGTACCCTCTCTGGAAAGGCTGCCCGTCTTACCCGTGTCATCGATAAGAAGGACGCCAAGCTTGTCGAGGCCACCGTTGCCAAAGCCGAAGACACTCCTGTCGCACAGGAAGTCAAGGCTGCCGCAGCCGAAGCTCCGAAAGAAGCAAAGTAAATTCTCTATTTGTCCTATCCTCCCTTCAAAAAAGGTTAAAAGTGACATCAAGGGCCGCCGTTCGGCGGTCCTTTTCTCTTTCCCTTCTTCCCCTTTCTGTCAAGCAAAAAGGCTTGACAGCAAGAAACTATGGTTTTATAATTATTCCGTCCATTTAAGGAGGATTATTGCAATGGTTAAAATTCGTTTAGCCCGCCAGGGACGTGTTCATACCCCTAGCTACCGTATTGTCGTTTCCGATTCCCGTCGTACTCCGCATGCCGAAGCCTTAGATCAGCTCGGAACCTTCGATACTGTTTCCGGTGTCTTCACTCTTGACGAAGAAAAGGCTCTCTACTGGCTCAATCATGGCGCCATCGCCTCTGATTCTGTCCGTACCCTTTTAACCAAGAAGGGTATCTACAAGAAGTTCACCGACAGCAAGGCTGCTGCCAAAAAAGCCGCTAAGACTGAGGCTAAGTAAACATGGTCAACGGCACTAACCTTGATTTGACTGACGATATCCGTTCTCTTGTCGAGCCTTTGGTTAGCAAACCGGAAGTGATCACAATCAAACGCCTCGACAAGGAAGAAGACTTAGGACGCCGGGAACAGACTTATCTCATTCTCTGTGAAAAGGATGACTTAGGAAAGCTCATCGGACGGCATGGTGTCATTTCCGATTCGCTCCGCACCATTCTCAATGTTTCCATCAAGAACAGGCGAAAGAAAGTCCATCTTCGCTTCGATTCCTTCGATCATTACAAGACAGTAGGCGGAAAATAAAAGAAAGGGGAGCGCATATCACGCTCCCCATTTCTTTACTTATTAGAAAGGAGAAAAAATGGCAAGGAAGAAAATCGGACATATTGTCAACTTTTTTGGTCTTAAAGGAGAACTGAAGGTTTCTCTTCTGACCTCCACTGCCGATATCCGTTTTGCAAAGGGAAAAAAAGTCTACCTGAATGACCCAAGCGGAGAGAAAAAAGCTTACACCATCTCGTCAAGCCGGGAAAAGAACGGCCGGATTTATATCATCGGCCTTGAAGGATATGATGATATCAATGATATCCAGGCCTTTATCGGACAGGATATTTATGCAAACGTCCGTGCTCCGAAAGGAACGTTCTTCTACGACGATTTAGTCGGAATGTCCCTACTGTCTTTCGATGAAAAGAAAGAATTCGGAAAAGTGGAAAAGGTGACGGAGATGCCTGCCGCTGACTATCTGATTGTCGATGGCAAGTACGTTCCTTTCCAAAGGGAAATCTTTATCGACCATGTCGATAGTAAGGAAAAGAAGATTGTTCTGACCGAAAAGGGCGAAGAACTGAGGAAATAATGGTCATTAAAATCAGGACCCTGTTTCCTGAATTCTATAACGAATTCAAGAAAACATCTGTCGTCGGGCGTGCCATCGAAAATGGCATTGCCGATTTTCAGACCATTGATTTAAAAAAGTATTCCAGGAAGAACCATAGAGTGGATGGGCATCCTATCGGCGGGGGTGCGGGAAGGATTATCCGCAGGGAGCCGCTTGTTAGCTGTCTCCGGGACAACACCTCTTCCGATACCTATAAGGTTCTTCTTTCTCCAAAAGGCCATACCTACACCCAGGAAGATGCGGTCCGCTTTTCCAAGAGGAAGGAAATCTGTTTTATCTGCGGCCACTATGAAGGAGTAGATGCCCGTTTTGAGGACTATGTCGACGAACAGGTTTCCGTTGGAGACTATGTCCTTTCCGGAGGGGAAATTCCGGCTAGGCTTATCAGTGACAGTATCATCCGCCTATTAAAGGGCACTCTTGCGAATGACTCAACAAGGGAAGAATCTTTTACTAACACGATCCTTGAATATCCTCAGTATACCTATCCTCTTGATTTTGAGGGAAAAAAGATTCCGGAAATTCTGTTCTGCGGAAATCATAAAATCATTGAACGCTATCGAAGAAAAAGGGCGAGGAGAGATACCTATTTTTATCGAAAAGATCTTTTTGACAAGAGGACTTATACCAAGTTAGACGGAACGCTGTTCGAAGAAATTAAGAGTGGTATCACCTTATCAAAAGAGGAAAAAGAGGCAAGGGAAAACGGTAAGAAGTTCCTGCCAAAAGAAAAATAGCCTCTAAGCATTCATATGATGCTGTTTTTTGCTTGGAGTCCCTCCTCTGAGGCTGTTTTTAGTTAAACAATAAAGAACTTGTTAAAATTCATCTTTCATTCATGTTTTTATATTTTTTGATAGAAAATTTTGTTCAAATTTTTCATTAATCTATTTACTAATTATCTATTCTTATAAATTCAGAAAAAAGATGGTTTCCATCAGCAGTGTCAACTAAAAATGCTTTTATAAGAAAAAAATAAATAAAAGCCAATTTATAGCTTACTGAAGAAAGGCAATCTAATGAGACCACCAAGACACATAAAAAAGAGTCTAAAGCAAGAATTTTTGTGGTCTCTAAAAAAGACATATTTAATTTGATTATTTAAGCAATTGACAATAAAATGTTCCTTACTAGATTGATCTTAGCTCTGATAGGGAATTAACCTTTTTTATTTGGTAGCCATTGAAATCTATTTTATAAATTAATATAAATATCATAAAGAAAGGAGCAAGAAAATGAAGCTTGCATTATTTGTTGCTTTGTTCACATCAACAAATATCACTCATCTTCTACCGACTCCATTTACGCCTTCAGTTGATACGAGAGAAATTTTAGGGATGAATAGCTCTGATGCCTTTGGATATGAGGGAGAATCTTTCCCATATTATGAGAAGAAAATCCACTTCAGCAATGGAGATGGCTACTTTGTTCGCTATAAAAAAACGATGGTTCATTGCTAGGTTCAATTCTCTACCGTCCTTACAAAGACACATTTAAAGTTGAGCTGAGGTATCCATCTTCCTATTTTCCTCTTAAAAACGGCGATTCGTATTTTTCTGATTCTGACTATTCATTTCACGCTTTACTTGATTCAGGGGAAAGCCATGACTTAAGCGATAATGCTTCAGCCTTGGAATATTCTTACACTTCTAATTTGCCTTTTTCAGAAAATAACTTCTTCAATTTGAGAGATCACACCGGCTCTGTATCCTACTTGCAGTATATTTACTCTTCTTCCTATCTTTCTGAGGTTAAAATAAAAAATGTGCCGAACTATAGGAATACGCAATTCAGCAACCGGGGATGTACTCCCACTTCTGCGGCAAGGTATTTTGCATATTTAGAAGATCGGGGATTTAATGTCGTCCCTTCAGCATATTCGAATCTCCCCATCAAGCATACTGAAAACAAAAGCCTTGTAAACAATTTCATCAGATACCTAGGGACAAACTATGTTAAGACAACAGACTATGGCACTTTAATCACCAATATCTCTAGTGGGTACAGCAAATACCTGATTGATATAGGATTTGGCCAATACACCGCAACAGAAATCAATAATTTTAATTATTATAGTAGAATAATTTTAGAAACTGCAAATCCTGTTCCTCTCGTTATCAATGGTCATTCAAGGATTGGAATAGGATATCGTTTTCTTTCTAACTCATCAGGCGCAACAAATCCTAGGGTAATCGTAAACCAAGTTTTAAACGATGAAAGGGTTGAAGCCTACATTCCGGCCGAAAAAATTGTTCGGTATTATATAATTTCAAAGTAAGGAGGAAAAATGATTCATAAAGTAATTAAGATTTTCAGCCTTTTCCTAAGGTCTTTTCTTAGGGGATGTGGACAAAGCAAAGCAACAGAAAAAGCTGATTTAGGACAGATTTTAGAAAACAAGATTAGCATCACTACAGATAATGTTGCTTCCTTCTTCGCATGGACCGAAAAAGACCAGCGGAAGAAAGCAATGGGTTCTTCCGAGGAAAACTTTGAGGCCTTCACTTCTGAATTAATTGGTGCAATTAAAGAGTCAGTCATCTATAAAGAAGACAATTACAACAACGGAAGGATGTCTGGCTATCAGATTCAATATAAAGACAATACCTGGATGGAGTTGAAATACGAAACAAAAAAACGGGACAACATCGACGGATATCTCTTTTACCTATATGGTCCAATCATCGATTCCTATTATCAGCTAAATGAAAACGAAGGAATCATAGGCGTAGCACCGAAGAAAGACATGTTTGACCTGTACAGGAAATAAATCCTAGCTTTGTTTGTCATTCATTCAAACAAAAAGACGCTCAGCGGGAGCGTCTTTTGTTTATCCTGAATGTTTCTGCGGATGTCGAGACTACTTCTTCCGGCGGAACATTCCGCCCATTAAACCTCCGCCCATCCTTCCCCTAGTCTTCCTGCGGGACTTCCTCTGTTCAAAGGAATCCAGAATCGCAGTCACTTCCTTAGGAGAAGTTCCGGAGCCATTGGCAATACGGATCTTCCGACTCGATTTGATCCTCTCCGGTTTCTTTCTCTCCTGACGGGTCATGGAGGAAATAATGACCTCGGTTTTCTTCAGCCTTGCCTGGGCCTGATCCATCTGTTCATCGGAGACAGATGGCCTATTTGGGACCAAGGACCTGATTCGCTTAAGTGAACCAAGCTTATTAATCTGTTTCATCCTTGAGAGCCTGTCGTTCCTATCGAACTGCCCCTGTGCCCTTCGCCGGCCTGTCTTTTCGGCCTGCTTTTCATCAAGCTTTTCCTGCCTCTCTTCGACAAGGGAAACGATATCTCCCCTGCCTAGGATTCGGTCTGCCCTACGCTCAGGGTGGAAGTTTGTAAGGTCATCCCTCTTTTCGCCCCTTCCGGCATACTTAATCGGTAGGCCAGTCAGTTTCTTAATAGACAAAGCGGCACCGCCACGGCTGTCGCCGTCAAGTTTCGTCCTGACTAGGCCGGTGATTTTAATCTGCTTGGCAAAGGAAAGAGCGACATTCGTGGCATTCTGACCGACTAAGGCATCGACGGTCAAAAGGGTCTCATCGACTTTGACCTTCTGCTGAATCTGTTTGAGTTCATTCCTCAGCGGTTCGTCAATCTCCAGTCGCCCGGCAGTATCGAGAATCAGAATATCGTAATGTTCGTTGCACGCCTTCTGATAAGCGGCAAGAGCAATATCCGGAGGAAGCGTTCCGCTCTTATCGGAATAGGTTTCCACCTGAGGATTGCACTTAAGGCCTAGATTAGTCAGCTGGTCGATAGCGGCGGGACGATAAATATCAAGGGCACCTAAGAGAACCTTCTTATGGTTCTTCTTTTCAAAAAGCTGGGCAAGCTTTGCGGCGCTTGTCGTCTTACCTGTACCCTGGAGACCGACCATCCTAATCACGGTCGGCTTGCCGTCTAAACGGAAAACAACATCGTTGTCTCCTGATCCAAGGAGGGCAGCCATCTTGTCATGGCAGATTTTGACGACCCTGTCTCCAGGGGATACCTTGGTTAGTACCTTCTGTCCAATGCTTTCGTTACGGACTTCCGTGATGAAGTCGTTGACGACGTCATAGTTGACATCGGCCTCAAGCAGGGCTTTTCTGACTTCGCCTAGCCTCTCTTCCCTGTTCTTTTCGCTTAAGGTCGCCTGTCCGCGCCTTTTCTTAAAAATCCGTCCAAGCCGGTCGCTTAATGCTTCAAATGCCATAATCGAGTTCTTCCTCCCTTTCCTGTAGTCCCTTCTTCCTTTCTTCCAAGGATTCGGTTTTTTCCCTTTGCTTCCTTCTTTCTTTCCTCTGTTTCCTCTTTTTTGCAAAGCCTAGGCTTTTCTCCCTCTTGTCGATTTCCTCCTTCCCTTGGCTTAGGGAGAGGAAGACGGCGTTTCGGGAAACCTTCTCAAGCTGAGCTATCTCCGAGAGAGAATAATCGTCAAGGAAGAAATAGTTCCTCCGTCTTCTGACCGTCTTGGTCAGAAGATTCCCATAAATCAGGAAGAGGGAACAATAGCGGTTCTTCTCTTCCCTAATCCCTTCTTCTCTCATAGGACAAAGAAGAGGAAGTCCCTAAGCAGAAAGACGATTCCTGTCGCCCTAAAACAGACATAAAACCGTCTGGTCTTGAACCTGCTTTTTCCTGCCGGCCAGTTATTGATGATGGCAAAGACAAAGGCAAGGACAATCGAAGTCCTCCTTTCGGCAATATAGCCGTTTGTCGGAATCAAGAGGTTCCTTGTGTAGGAGATAACCGTGTTGAGCAGAAAGAGAATAACAATCCAGATCAGATAACCAAGCATTTCCTATTCCTCCTCTCTTCCGACAAGCAGTCCATAAAGATACCGGTCAAGATCGAATTCCTCAAGATCGTCCCTTTTTTCGCCAAGCCCGATGAATTTAACCGGAAGGGCAAGGGAATCTCGGATGGCAAGAATAATGCCGCCTTTAGAGGTTCCGTCCCTCTTAGTAATGACAATGCCGGTAAGAGGAACGGCCTCCTTGAAAATCCTAGCCTGGCTGATTCCGTTCTGGCCGGTATTGGCATCGAGAATCAGAAGGGTCTCATGCGGTGCATCAGGAACGATTTTCTTCCTGACCCGGATCATCTTCGATAATTCGTCCATGAGTCCCTTTTTGTTCTGCAGGCGGCCTGCGGTATCAACAAAGACCCTGTCATAGTTCTCTTCCTTGGCCTTTTTCCTTGCATCATAACATAAAGAGGCTGGATCGGAGTTCGGACGGGAAAGAAGATCGGCATGGACTTTTTCCGCCCAGAAGGCAAGCTGTTCGACGGCTCCGGCACGGAAGGTATCCCCCGCGACAATCAAAACCTTTTTTCCTCTTTGGATGTACTTATGGGCAAGCTTGGCAAGCGTGGTGGTTTTTCCGACTCCGTTCACGCCGCAGAGAAAGACAACAGTAGGCCCTTCCTTCGCCCTATTGATCTCGGTGGAGAAGCTTCCGCCCTTATTGGCATAAGAAACAAACCTTTTATCAATTAGAAGATCATTAAGACTCTTGGCATCAGTAATCTCTTTAGCCGATGCCTCCCTCTGTGTTTCTTTAATCAGTTCAAGAGTCAGGTCTACACCGACATCGGCTTCGATAAGAATCCGCTCCAAGGAAGAAAAATAGTCAGCGTTGACAATTTTATTGCTGGAAGCAAGCTTTTTCAGCTTTTCCGTGAATCCGATACGGGAGCGGTCAAGCCCGGCTACATACTTGGCATCGATTTCTTCCTCTGTCTCTTTGTGGACAGGGGAAGGAACCTTTTCTTCCCTTTCTTTCTTACTGGAATCAGAAGAAACAGGAGCTTCTTTCTTCTCTTCTTCCTTATGCTTTCCGAATTTCTGCTTAAGAAAATTAATGAGACCCATTCTGATTACCTGCTTTCTTGTCCAAGGCATCTTTTGCCGAATTGACTTCGGCTTCCTTGGTATTATGTCCTTCACCGATGCCAAGGACTAAACCATGGCAACGGGCTTCCACCACAAAATGGCAAGAGGCGGCATTCTCGACACTTTTCTTAGACACGACCACGTAGTCGATGACTTCACCTCCCCTGATTTCCTGAAGGCGGCTCTTGGCATCCCGCTTCTGGACAAGAGAGATAGCCTCGGGAAGAAGAGGAGTGAAAATATCGACAACCCTTTTCCGGACAAATTCGTATCCTTGGTCAAGATAAACGGCAGCAACGAAGGATTCAAAGACATCCTCGTTAATGTGGGAATGGAACCGATGGTTTGACTTCTCCCCTTCACTATAGCGGACAAGGGAAGCAAAACCAAAGACATTCTCTGATAATTCCGTCAAGGTTTTCCCTTCGACTAGTGCCGACCGTGCTTTGCTTAGCACGCCGGAAGGAGAGGAGGGAAAATGATGGTAGACCCTGTCTCCCACTATCCTGTCTAAAAGGGAGTCGCCCAAAAACTCAAGCCGGTCATAACAGGGACTGTCCTTATGTTCATTCGTATAGGAGGCATGGGTAAAGGCCATCTCATATAGGGAGATGTCGTTCGGAGTGATTTTAAATCGATGAAAAACTTCTTCAAGCGTTGTCTGAATCATGTTTGAACTCGTTCTTCCTCTTTTCCAGAAGTCCGCTGTCGACCCTCTTTTTCGCCACATCCCTTGCCTTTTCAAACGTATAGGCATTGGCATTGCCATGGGATTTCACGCAGATTCCGTTCACGCCAAGAAGATAGGCTCCTCCGTACGCCTTATAGTCAAGGGATGACTTCCTTGCCTTAATCTGTTTACGGACAAATAGATAGCCGATCTTTGTCCCTAGGCTATGACGGAAGGCATCACTCCTTTTCTTCCCCCTGAATTTTGCCCTTCCCTCGACGGATTTGAGGAAGATGTTTCCGGCAAAGCCTGGTGCGATGACGACATCCCGTTTTCCGTCTAAGGCATAACGGGCTTCGACATTGCCTAGATAGTTCACCGAGTGAATCTCTCTTAGCCTCTCTCCGGCTTTGACGATTTCCTCCGTCCCTTTGCCTTCCTCTTCTCCGTTAGAAAGAGTAAAGACGCGAGGAGAATCCCTCTTTAGGACTTCCTTGGCATAAAGGCTCGCCCTTTTGGCAAAACCGACAAGATCAATGGCTTCGTTTGTATTGTTTGCCCCGACATCCCTAGTGACACAGGGATGGTTTTCCAGCGTCGGCATGGCAACACAAAGGCCGGCCCGCGTCACTCCGTCAATATTCCGCAAAAGCCTTGTGGCGCCGGTGATGAATCCACCGGTCGAACCTGCCGTGATGACACAGTCCGCCTCTTTATTTCTTACGGCATCGATAGCCTGATACCTCGACGATTGTTTCTTTCGGAGGAAATCAAGAGGCTTGATTTCCCTAGGAATGACCTCTTCCGTAGGACGGATTTCCCTCCGGGAGAAATTCGGATCTCCGGAAAGAAGACGTTTAAGAAGCGCACCATCCCCGAAAAGAAGAACCTTGGCCGCCTTGTCGCGGGTAAGATAACCGGAAACCGCTTTGGATAATTCATTAGGACCTAAGTCCGAGCCCATCCTGTCTAATGCAAATATGGCCATAGAACCTCCTAAAGAAAATAACTCCTATAATTTTAGCAAATAGAGAGGGGTTTAAAAAGTCAGGGAGGACTAAACAATGAGAAAATCCTTTGACCTGTCAAGAAGGGAAAGATACTCCTTGTTTTCTTTCTCTTCTGGATGATCGAGGATTTCCTTGGCGTCCTCCTTGGCAAAAGAGAACCTCTTCTGGTCAAGGACGAAATTACAGACATTCAGTTCGCTTCTGCCAGACTGTCCGCTTCCGGAATAAGACCCGGTCCCCCGCTGCCTTAAATCAAACTGGGATATCTTCAGTCCATCGGAACAAGTCGTCAGGAACTGGAGCTTTTCCTTAGCCGAAGGATCCTCGCCATCGTAGACAAGGACGCAAAGTCCGAACTTTCCGTCCCGTCCAATCCGGCCTCTTAGCTGATGAAGGGAAGAGAGTCCGAAGTAGTTGGCATCATAGACAATCAAAAGTCCAGCCGATGTGACATCGATGCCGACTTCAATGACCGTGGTTGAGACAAGAATCGGCTTTTCCCCATAGGCGAAAGCCTTGATGATTTCATCCTGGCTTTCCTTCTTTATCCGTCCATGGAGAAGCTGAACCTTGTCTAAGCCGAAGCGTTCAGTCCTTTCCAGGTAGACGCTTTCGGCAGAGGAAGTCTCTTTCTCCCCCTTGTCGATTTTCGGACAGACGACAAAAATCTGCCGCTTTGCCTTCCTTGCCTTCTCTATAGAAGTAAAAATCAAAGGATCGTGGGAAGAGACAAGGACGGTTTTTACCTTTCTTTCGCCGTGGGGGAATTCATCCAGGGTAGAGACGTCCAGATCGGAATTGATGATCTGGGAGAGAGTGCGGGGAATAGGAGTCGCCGACATCCTGAGCCTATCATTGCTTGCATCCTTGCTTAGCAGTTCCTCTCTCTGCTTGACACCGAAAAGCTGCTGTTCATCGATGACCGAAAGGCCAAGAGAGAAGAAGGTAACGCTATCGGAAAGAACGCTGGTCGTCGAGATAAGAAGATCGATGCCTCCGTTTCTGACTTCGGATAGGATTCTTTCCTTTTCCTTTCCTTTGCTTCCTCCGGAAAGAAAAGCAATCTTCCTTCCATAGGGAGAAAGAACCTCAAGTGCCTTTTCATAATGCTGCTTACTTAACTCAAAGGTAGGTGCCATAAGAACACTTTGCTTTTTTCTTAGGAAATTGGCATATATGGCAGCAAAAGCGACAATCGTCTTTCCCGTTCCGACATCCCCTTGAAGAAGGCGATACATGATTTTTTCCTTTTCCCTGTCTAGGACAATATCATGAATGGCGGAGAGCTGGTCATGAGTCAGTTTATAGGACAGAGAGGAAACAAAGGAATTAATCTTCTCATGGGAAATAGGGATATTGTCCGTTTTCTTGATGCTCTCGGCTTTTTTCTTCCTCCTTAGGGCCTTTACGGAATAGGAGAGGGCTTCTTCGTATTTGAAGACCCGAAGCCCGGCAGAAAGCTCTTTGTCATTCTTAGGAAAATGGACAAACCGATAGGCATCATATTCATCAATCAGACGGTATTTCTCTCTTAGTCTTTCCGGAACGGAAAAAGGAGAAATCTTCCCCATCGGATAAGAAAGAAGCTTTTTCAGATAATAGCAGAAATAGGAGAGAGAGACCTTCTTAGGGAGGGCATAAATCGGTCTTATTCCCGTCCTGACATAGTAGTTGTCCAAATCAAACAGGGAAGTCGCCCTATAGACTTTCCGGGCATCAGAATAAGTACCTTGGACAAGAAGCTCTTTTCCAGAGGACAGAAGGCCGAGATAAAAGGGTTGCTGATAGAGAAGAAAGTCCACTCCGTTATTTCCAAAGGTGTCGACATGAAACCGGATAAGGGAAACCCCTCGGTTTCCAAAGCTCCGCAGACGGGAGACTTTTCCTTTGACCGTGATTCTTTCTCCTCCCTTAGGGGAAGAAGGAACAGGGGTAGGAAGAAGAGACTCATAACGGGAAGGAAAATGACGGAGGATATCCTCGTTGTCCTTAGCTCCTAAAAGGGTAAATAGTTCACTTTGGTTCACAAAACCATTATAGCAAAGAAAAGGCCACCCTTAGGGATGGCCGCATGAATTTACTCGACGGAGACAAAGAAGGAATAGACAGGCTGACCGCCGGAAATGACCTGGACTTCATAGCCATCGCCATATTCCTCATTGAGCTTAGTCGAAATTTGTTCCTGTTCTTCCTTACTGATATCCTCTCCGCAGATGACCGTAATCAAGGAATCGTCATTTCCTTTCCTCTGCTGAATCCTATCATAAAGAGTATCGAACTTGTCCGGATGGATACAAAGAATCTTTTTCTTGCTGATACCCCTGAACTGGCCCTTTGTGACATTCACCCCATCGATGGAAGTATCCTTGACGGCATAGGTGATTTCACCGGATTTGACCGAAGAGATATTTTCTTTCCTGGTTTCGGCGTTTTCTTCCAAGGAAGCATCACTGTTAAAGAGCATACAGGCAGTCAGACCTTCCGGAATAGTCTTAGTCGGAATGACCTCGACATTGCATTCTTCCTTCCTCAGTTCCTTGGCCTGGTTGGCAGCAAGGATGATATTTCCGTTGTTTGGAAGAATAATGACATTATCCGCATTAACCATCTTGATGGCATTGATAAAATCCTCAGTGGAAGGATTCCTTGTCTGCCCACCGGAAACGACATAGTCGACCGAGGATTCCTTGAACCTATTCTCAATTCCTTCGCCGACTGCGACGGCAATCAAGGCATAGTTCTTTCTCTTAGCGTTGACCGTGGCGTCTGCCTTAAGGGCAACGGAGATTTTGTTTTGGTCAGTGGCCGAAGGAGATTCCTTGGAAGCAAAGTCATCCCTCAGTTCCTCATGCTGCTCTGACCTATTATCGCATTTCCTGGTCTTAAACTCACCAAACTGCTGAGCATAAGTGAAAATGTTTCCAGGCTTCCTCGTATGAATGTGGACTTTAACTAAATTGTCGGATTTGATAAAGACAATGGAATTACCATGCGCTTCAAGAACAGCCTTGAACCGCTTTTCGTTAAACGCCTTCTTATCGCCGAGTTTATCCTGAGGCGGAAGGACAAGAAGGAACTGCGTGCAGTAGCCAAACTCCTCATGCTGGAATTTAGCCTGGACAGAACCATGGGCATTTTCGCTCCTCTTCCCCGTAGAATACGGAACGTTCTCGGTAACAGTCGCCCTTTCCTTTTCCACAATCTGATTATGAAGGGCCTTGGCGAAGCCTTCAAAGACCTTGACTAAGCCTGCACCGCCGGAATCGACAACACCAACTTCCTTAAGGACAGGAAGAAGATCAGGAGTATGGTTAAGGGACTCAACCGATTTTTGATAAATAAAATCAAAGCAGACATCCCTAGGCCTATTCTTCTCCGCCTTTCCGTCAAAGGCAGAAGCGACTTCCCGGATGACCGTAAGAATCGTGCCTTCGACAGGACGCCTGACCGCTTTATAGGCGACTTCCTTTGCCTTCAAAAGGGCATCGGCAAGATCAAGGGCATCGATCGAGTCTTTGTCGGCGACAGACTGGGCGAAGCCGGAGAAAATCTGACTGAGAATAACGCCGGAGTTTCCTCTTGCACCCATCAGAAGGCCCTTAGAAAAATCTTTGGCCACCCGGCCGATGGATGTATCGTTTTTATTGAAGACTTCCTTTACGCCGGAAGACCTAGTCAGATTCCTGTTTGTACCGGTATCTCCGTCAGGGACAGGGAAAACATTGAGTGCGTCCACCTCAGGAGCATGGTTATAAAGATTATTTGAGCCGGAGATTATCCTCTGCTTGAAAATAGCACCGTCGATTTTAATCATAGGCTATCCTTTCTTAAAAATAGGGAGCGTCTACCGGATTCCCCTGACAAAGACATTGACTGTCTTAAAGGGAATCGAGAAAGTCTTCTCCAGGGAATAAGAGACCTGCTTCTGGACTTCATAGACGACAGCATTGAGCTTGACGTCCTTGGAGAGCACGACATAGAGGGAGACCTCATATCCGTCCTTGACCTTCTTTACGGAGACACCATCGGAAAAGTCTTCCTTCTTCAATAATTCCAGAAGTGCCTTGGCGAAGTCCTTCTTGGAGACAAGACCGACCACACCATAGACCTGGGAAACAATATTTCCCGCCAGTTCGGTGATTGCATTCATCGAAAACTGGATTTTTCCGATTTTGTTCGATTTACTAATGTTTGTCATTTCTGTACGGACTCCATTATATAAAATAATCACCTAAAGGTCAAAAAGCCCCGACTTAAAAGAGTCTTCCGCACTGATAAAAGCACTCAGCAGAAGAACCAGGAAAGAAAGAAAAGATATCCGATTAACCTTTCGTATTCGACTCCTTATCCCGTTGCAACTCTGTGATTTCCCAGTGCCCCGTTTTAGAAGATCCTACAAACCGAATCACCTTCGACTCTTTTATAATTCTCGCAACGGTTTTTATGCTTTTGCCGATGAGAGATGCTAATTCCTTCCGATTTACTTTGTCATTTTGTTCAATGGCATGAAGAATTCTTTCTAAATCATTTTGAGGGAACCTCTTTGTCGTTTAAATTCGGCAGAGTAACCCGAAACCATTGACGGTTGTTGGCTAAAAATCTTCTGATGTCATAGCCGGAATAAGCCTCTCTGATTCTTTTGATGCCAATGCCATAGTTCTCTATAAATCCAAGTCTATGTAAAACAGCGATTAGCTTTGGATTTCTAAAAGACTGTATTCCTAACAAAACATCATTAAGACCATATCGATAAATTCCGCCAGGGTTTGTTATTTCAACTCTATTGTCATAAAATTCGATTTTGATATTGGATGGTATGCAATAGTCAGCATGACACAGGGCATTTAAGATACTCTCTCTGAGACTCTTCCCCGGATAGGATTTTGTTTCCTGTCTGATCCCTACAACATTTCCGTTATCTTCAACACCTATATATCGTCCCTCCTTCCGCATTCAAAAAGGCAATAATTTCCTTATCCAAATCTTTGACTAGTTCACGTTTTAGTTCAACTTTATCCCTTTCCTTATACTTCATAGTAAGGAGCCCTTGACTAACCTAATTATAATTGGAAATTTTCTTTTTTCTATGATATTTCCTCAATCCGGAAGAATGGTCATACTTAGAAAGTATTTCTCCATCTAAGTCCGACTTTGGATTGCCGTTTTCTCTATGCTCTGGCAAAATCTTGTGTTTTCAGACAATCCTATCTATGCCGACAGGTCCAATTGAAAATTCCTGCTCCTAGTCCGTCACTGTTTAATCTTCGTTTTGGACCGTTTTAAAGCTGTCCACTTCGGATTCGTGAAAATGCCTCTAAAGATCGGAGCCGCCTGAAGGATCCTATAGAAGGGAATAAGAAAGAAGGAAGCAACGAGCACCTTCTTATCGGTGACAAATAAACGCTTCTTTACACTGAAATAGGAATAAATCGGCTGAAGGAAGAAAGGAATGACAAGAGCGAGGCAAAGGGCGATAGCGACAAAGCAGATAAACCAAAGGAAAGAAAAGCTTCCTACGCCAAGAATAACCCTTGTATTTCCAAGACCTGTATAAACAAGGGCATAAATGTAATAGAGAGGAATCCAGACAGCAGCAAGAAGGCTTGCCGGTACAATGGCAAGATTGCAGTATTGATCAAGATAGGAAATCTTGGTCGAAAAAGGGACTTTCTTTTTAAACAGGTTTAAAAAGAACAAGCCAAGGCATTTTAAGCCTAAAGTGAAGTAAAGACGGAAAAGACCGTGTCCCCTGCGTGCATTCCGCTTCGCCCTTTCGTTTATGCTCGTCGGCTGGTCTTCATAGACCACTGCCTTATCGATATATTCGACCTTCTTTCCGTCCTTAATCAAACGGTTCAGGGTAAACTCAATATCGTCGCTAGAGGACATGGCATCCCAGTCAAGTGCATATTCCGCCTTGACCCTGCTCGCACAGCCGTTCCTCACACAGCCGATATGCCTTGCCGATCTCGCCTTGCAGGCAACCTGGTCATCCCGGATGTAATAAAGTCCGTTCCTGCAGGAGATGATGTTCTCCGTAAAGTTCTTGCTGTTCTCGAACGTCCGTCCAAGCACTACCCCTTCATCGGCAGCATCGTTGCAGGCGTTGAGATAATCTTTGTCAAGCTGGTTATCGGCATCGATGAAGCAGAAGTACTCATACTTCCCTTCTCCCTCTTTTTTCAGTTCCTGCCTTCCGTAATACCTGCAATAGGAGGCCTTTCTATGCTTTGGATTATCATCAAAAAGCTCGATGGCTCTTCCTCCATGTTGTCTGACGATCTCAGCCGTATTGTCCTTGCAATTGTGGCAGAAGACTACAACCCGGAATTTATCCTTCGGATAGTCAAGCTTCCTGCAGGAGTCGACGGCATCGCCAATCACCTGCGCTTCGTTTCTTGCCCGGATAATGATGGTGAAATCATGATATTTCTTGGCTTTCTTGTATTGTCTAGGCTTAAGAAAAAGAAGAAAACCAAAGAGGAGCTGAAAGAAAAAGGCAAAGACAATAAAGGCAAGCCTAACGACATTGATCCAGAAAAGAACCGTGTTCAGAATATCCATGCTTAACTCCCCTTACTTTTAATCGAATCAAGATGATCAAGAAGCAATAAGTCATGCTTTTTGGAAAACTCGACAGCCTCAAATTCCGCCGTGTCGTCGTTTAATTGTTCAGGGGCATGGGCATCGCATCCAATGATGCAGGGTGCCTTGTATCTTCCGGCTAGAGAGAAAAACTCATCGGTCGGATACCTGTAGCGTTTTTCCTTTCCGATCCTTGTCTTCCCCTTCCGTATTCCTCCCCTGTTGACCTCCAAAGGTACGTTATAGGCAATGCTCGCCTCAATCAGGGAGCAGGACACCTTTCTGCAGTCACTGTCAAAATTTTCAATCGAGGCAAGAAAATAATCCGGATGGGCAAAAAGGGAAAACCTCCCGCTCGCCCTTGCCTTCAGGGCAAGATCCTTATACAGATAAAGCTGGGAGGGGGAAGTAATGGAAATAAACCGGGACACGATATGATGGCGGTCATCCCTGGCCGAATGGTTTCCGAGAATCCTGTAATCGAGGATTCCACCTTCAAGAAGTTCCTTATAATAAGGAAAATAGCAAAGAAAAGCCTCTGCCTCAAATCCTAGATAAATATCCCTCTGATCCTTATACTTCTTTTTTAAAGCATTAATCGAGGAGCAATAATCATCAAAAAGGGAATAGTCCCCTCTGGTATAAGGCTGAGAGAAGCCTGGAAGCCTTGCATGGTCGGAAAAGCCAAGACGACGGAACCCGTGTCCTAGAGCTTCGAGGACATAGTCCTCGTCTTCCCCGCTGGCATGACCGCAGCGCTTCGTATGTGTATGATAATTTGCTGTGAGCATATTGCGAATAGTCTTCCTGAAAGGAAAACAGAATGATTTTATTGTAATCAAAACAAATGGCCTATTCAACAAGAGATAAGAAAGAGAAAAAGACCGGCCAACATCCAGACCGGTCTTTTTCGATGGATTTGGAGCCGAAGCAGCAAAAAGAATTATTCTAACTCAATCGTTGACGGCGGCTTAGAGGTGAAGTCATAGAGGACACGGTTGACGCCTTTCACTTCATTGACAATGCGGTCGACGATAGTCTGCAATACCTCATAAGGAAGAGGATAGGGCTTTGCCGTCCTGAAATCATCGGTCTGAACGGCACGAAGACAGATAGCATAATCATAGGTTCTTCCATCACCCCTTACTCCGACAGAGCGCCTATTGGTCAACGCAGCGAAATACTGCGAAATCTTTCTCTCCAATCCGGCTTTTTTAATTTCCTCGCGATAGATAAGGTCAGCATCCTGGACAATCTTCACCTTCTCCGGAGTGACTTCGCCGATGACACGTATTCCAAGACCAGGGCCAGGGAAGGGCTGACGATAGACAATGCTTTCCGGAAGTCCAAGTAGCCTCCCCACTTCCCGCACCTCGTCCTTGAAAAGATTCTTAAGTGGCTCGACCAATCCTTTGAACGACCTATTCTTCGGCAGTCCTCCGACGTTATGATGGGACTTAATCTTAGCGGAAATTCCAAGCCCGGATTCAATCCGGTCAGGATAGATGGTGCCCTGGGCCAGGAACTCACATTCTTTCAGTTTTTTTGTTTCTTCCTCGAAGACCTCCAGGAAAGTGGCACCGATAATCTTCCGTTTCCTCTCCGGCTCGGTCACTCCCTTTAGGCGGGAGAAAAAGAGTTCACTGGCATCCACAGGAATAAAGTTCAAATCAAACTTGCCTTTGCTTCCAAAAGTGGCCTCCACCTCTTCCGGTTCGTTCTTCCGCCTAAGCCCATGGTTGACAAAGACACAATATAGGTTTTTGCCAATGGCTTTGGAAAGAAGAGCGGCCGTCACGGCGGAGTCGACTCCGCCAGAGAGACCAAGAATGACCTTCTTATCCCCGACCTGTTCCCGGATTTCCTTAACGGTTTCATCGATAAAGCTCTCGCTCTTCCAGTCAGGCTGACACTGACAGATGGAATAGACAAAGTTTTCGATTATCTTCTGTCCTTCTTCCGAATGGGTCACTTCCGGATGGAACTGGGTGGCATAAAGTCCTTTCTCCTGGCATTCAAAGGATGCATTCGGACAGGTTTCACTATGGGAAGTGCTGACAAATCCCTTAGGCAAAAGTGTGACCTGATCGGTATGGGACCTAAAAACGGAAGTTGTCCTATGCACTCTCTTAAGAAGGGGGGAATCCTTAGTCAGACGGATTTCCGTTTTTCCGTATTCGCTAACTTTGGCATGCTCTACTTTTCCGCTTAGAAGATAGGCAAGAAGCTGGGCGCCATAGCAGATACCGAGAATCGGTTTACCCAAAGAAAAGATATCCTTACTGATTTTCGGAGACTCCGGTAGGTAGACCGAATTCGGCCCTCCGGTAAAAATAATTCCTTTGATTGACGGATTTCTAAGCTTTTCCCTATCGACAGTATAGGGAAAGACTTCCGAGTAGACATGACACTGACGGACTCTGCGGGCAATCAGCTGATTATACTGACCGCCGAAATCGATAACGACAATCTTGTTTGCTGCCATTGTTTTTTCCTCACCGCTTAATTATAGCGGTAAGGAAAAAACGAAGGTAGAAAAAAAGCAGAAAATAGGAAAGGAAAGCAATTCTTCATTAGTAATTAGAGAAGGAACACCTGGACAAATAAGAGATACCTATTTTAGTTATTGACTGACCGTGCAACACCAAAGCCATGCCCTTACGGCCCATTTATAGCTGCGGCTCTCGCTTGTTCCCTCTTCACTCGAACTTCATTGTCAAAGCGGGACGGAAGCCGTTTCTACCTTTGACGCTGCCGCCATCGTTGTTGTCGATAACACCATTTTGGTTGACATAATATGCGCCACGGCCAAAGTAATAGTACGGGGACCGGAGCCAATACCAAGATGCTTTACCATCTACGTCATAGGCAACCCGG